>Ga0099793_10000013_pt1 | contig 36664 bp, 29 predicted proteins | sample Rivendell_Oct201_9_FD_77319 | JGI IMG/M metagenome (GOLD analysis project Ga0099793, IMG submission 77319) | Vadose zone soil and rhizosphere microbial communities from the Eel River Critical Zone Observatory, Northern California to study diel... | ecosystem: Environmental > Terrestrial > Soil...
ATGCCACAATTCTATTCCAACGCCGAGATCGATGCATTCGTCACGCAGAAAATGGGGTGGAGTGAGAATAATATCTTTCCCTACCATGCCTTCTGGTGGGAGGCGCCCGACGGGTCCCGCGTACTCTGTTATTTTCCGTTCGATTACGTCAACGCGATCGACGAGCCCTTCCGGACCGTCGATCAGCTCCGGCAGTTTGAAGCGAACACCGGCTTCCGCAAAATGCTGATTCTGTTCGGGGTGGGGGACCACGGCGGAGGCCCCTCGAACGAGATGCTCGACCGGATTGACCATCTGAAGACTCTCGACGTATTCCCTGCTATTGAATACGGCACGGCCAATGCATATATCGACTGGCTTCGCCAGAACAACCTCTCCGATCTTCCGGTCTGGAAGGACGAGCTCTACCTGGAGTACCATCAGGGAACGTACACGACCCAGGCGAAAATGAAGGAATCGAACCGGCGGAGCGAGGTTCTCATGACGAATGCGGAAAAATTCTCCGCCATTTCGACGATGTTCGGCGGCACGTATAACAGAAACGACCTCGAGGAGGCGTGGAGAAATGTCCTCTTCAACCAGTTCCACGACCTCCTGCCCGGCTCGGGAATCCGCGAGAACTACATCGACGCCGCGGAGAAGTACAAGGCGGTGGAGGCGATCGGCTCGTTCGAATTGCGAAAAGCATTCAACGAGATCGCGAAACAAATCAACACAGCTTCCGCAAGGAACGGCGCGCCAGTCGTCGTGTTCAACTCCCTCGCCTGGGAGCGAAAGGACATCGGTGTCCTTCAGCTTCCCGAAGGCGATAATACCGATTATGCTCTTTACGACGCGGCCGGAAAGGAGGTTTCCTCGCAGGTGGTTCAGAAGGGAAAATACTCGAGGGAAATGCTCTTTGAGGCGGACCATGTTCCCGCATGCGGGTACAAGGTTTTTGCGCTGCGGAAACAGAAGCCATCGGCTTTGGCGAGCGCTCTGACATCATCGCGCACCGCGTTGGAGAATGAGTACTTCCGTGTGACGATCGATCCCGACTCCGGTTGGGTGAAAAGTATTGTCGATAAGCGAAACGGCAGGGAAATTCTCAAGGGTTACGGCGGAGAGGTTCAACTCTTGGAAGACAGACCGAAGGCGTGGGATGCCTGGAATATCGGACTGACCGGTGTGAAATATCCGACACGACTCCGGAAGATCGAGGTCGCCGAGTCCGGGCCGTTGAGAACGACACTCCGCGTGGTCCGCGATTACCTGAAACCCGGCGTCCGGAAAGACCCGCCAACGCCGGATTATCCGTCGTCGTTCTTCACGCAGGACATCATGCTCTATAAAGGCGTCGATCGAATCGACTTCAAATCCGACGTCGACTGGTGGGAAGAGAAGACCATGATCAAAGTTGCTTTCCCCGTGACGGTGGCCGATACGGCGGCGACGTACGAAATTCCGTACGGAACAATCCGCCGTTCGACCCAGATGCGCACCCGATGGGACAGCGCAAAAGTCGAGGTCCCGGCGCAGCGATGGGCGGATCTTTCGCAGGGAGATTATGGAGTCAGCCTCCTCAATAAATCGAAATACGGCTACGACATTAAAGGCAGTGTCATGCGGCTGTCATTGCTCCGTTCGCCCAGCTGGCCCGACCCGACGGCGGACCGGGGAAAACACTCGATCGAATATTCCCTCTATCCGCACCAGGGAACATGGAAAGAGGCGAAGACAGTCAGGCGCGGATACGAATTCAACAATCCACTGATAGCGGTCGTGGGAGAGAGCCACAAGGGGAAACTCCCCGCGGCCAAATCGTTCTTCAGCCTCTCGCCTCCCAACCTGATTCTCACGACGATCAAGAAGGCCGAAGACTCAGAGGCCTGGGTTGTCCAATGGTACGACGCGGGAGGGGAGGATACTCAGGCTCAACTTACTCTGCCGCAAGAGCCCAAGAAGGTTGTCGTATCAAATTTTCTGGAGGAAAATGGATCGACGATTGCCCATAAGAGCAACACTGTGACGATGCCGACGAAGAAAAACTCGATCGTCACACTGAAGGTCTATTTCTAAGAAGAAATTTGTTTAAGGTTCAATCGAACACTCCGTCACCCACCGGATTCGGTGACCAGGGTGAGACGTCCGAAATTCCATACTTGCGCGAACCTTCGCCTATCTGATGAGCCGGAGCCGGTTGAGAACGTGGTAGGTCGATACGATGACAAGCTCGACCAGCTTTTCGGTTGTCTCGTCGGGATGCAGGTAGAGGTTATTCAGAGCGCAGATTGTCTGAAGCTCCCGCAGGTACCTTCGGATGTCACGGCGATCCGCCTTCGCAATCCATGTGACAAGTTCTTCTTCCAGGTAATCGCTGTAGTTCTGAATAAATCGGTCTGCGCGAATCAGGCGGCGCGACCGCCGGTGTGCCCGTGAGAACACTTCCTTCAGGTCGAGCGTATACTCCCGAACCCTCGGATCAACCTTTCTCTCAATCTCGAAGTATTCCGCGACGGTCGCCTTAATCCGCTTGTGATTTTTCGACTCGTCGTACCGCACCTTCAGCGGACGGTGCTCGGCGACCCGCTCTTTCCGGAATAATCGATCCACAAAACGCAGCTTTTCCATCGCCCCGGGCCATGCCCGATAGTTCCATTTCCACTTGGAGTCCGGATCCAGCCAGACGGCAAAGGTTTCGGCAAAGTCCTCGTCCGGATGGCGTTGGGCATAGTGCGGGTGACCGATGTAATGGAGATAGCGCACATAGTCTTTGCTGCTGCCGCTGAAGTGGTAGAAGCGCGGATAGCGGACCTTGAATTTTCCGAATAACGATTTCCAGATCTTGCCGGTCCAGAGCTTATATGCGTAGTTGATTGCGTGCCCGGTCTCATGCCGCAGGATCATCAGGAGCTCCATTTTCGAATAGGATACCTGATGCCGCTCCGCAACGCGCCGAAGGTCGTTATTGGCCAGGTAGAAGGGGATCTCGATCGAGCCCGTGCGGTCGATGCATCCCCAGGGCTCTTCGCCGAAGTAGAAGTGGGGGAAAAACGAGATATGGTTGTGCTTTAGTTCATGCCGGACCTGTATGAGACAGTCGCGCAGGGTGCCGGCAGGACGCAGATCGAGGTCTGCGATTCTCGCATTGAGGATTTGCTGAAATGACAACTCCCGCGCACGGGAGTATTTCCTCGATAGCCGCATGAAATGTTATGGAAGAAGTCGCCCCTGCTTCCTGCTTAAGCAGGCAGGGGCTGTGCGCGTACTGCGGTGCAACTCAAGAAACGCTGGCGCTCTGCGGAGCTTCCGGCTTGACGTTCCCCTTCTTGAGCTTTTTGCCTCCCTCGGTGAACCGAAGTGAATCAGACTTTGCGTGGAGCTTCACCCTGATAATGCTCCCCTGACCAAACTTGTTTCGTAGAATCTCCTCGGCGATCGGATCCTCAATAAACTTTTGCAGTGCCCGCTTGAGCGGCCTCGCACCGAATGCCGGGTCATATCCCTTGTCGACTAAAAACTCTCTCGCCTGTTTGTTCAGATGGATTTTGATCGCGAGCGACGACATGCGCTTTACGAGCTCCTCCATCTGAATGTCGATAATCGTGTTGATGTGCTCCCGCTCCAGATTGTGGAATACGATCGTGTCGTCGATGCGGTTGAGGAACTCCGGATTGAAGACACGCTTCACCGCATCCTCGATCGTGTTTTTCATCGCCTTGTAATTGTCCTTCACCGTATCGAGTCCGAATCCAAAGCCGCCGGTCGCTTTTATGTCGCGGGCGCCGATGTTGGAAGTCATAATCAGGATGGTGTTCTTGAAGTCGACCCTGCGCCCCAGGCTGTCCGTCAGGATGCCGTCATCAAGGACCTGAAGTAAAATATTGAATACATCCGGATGGGCTTTCTCAATCTCATCCAGCAGCACGACCGAGTAGGGCTTGCGGCGAACTTTTTCCGTCAACTGTCCGCCCTCCTCATACCCCACGTATCCCGGAGGCGCTCCCACCAGTCTTGAAACGGTGAACTTCTCCATGTACTCGCTCATGTCGATCCGAATCAGCGCTTCCTCCGAATCGAAGAGGTAGCGGGCCAGCGCTTTGGCCATCTCGGTTTTGCCGACGCCTGTCGGTCCCAGGAAAATGAACGAGCCGATCGGGCGCCGGGGATCCTTCAGACCTGCACGCGTCCGCCGTATCGCCTTGCAGAGTTTTATGATCGCCTCGCTCTGACCGACGATCATTTTTGTCAGCGCCTCTTCCATCTTGAGGAGCTTTTCCGACTCTGACTGTGCGATCTTATTCACCGGGATGCCTGTCATCATCGACACGACATCCGCCATCGTTTCCTCGTTCACCTCATACACCGTTTCCTGAGCCTTCAGCTCCCACTCGCGTTTTGCGATCTCGAGATCGCTCAGATGCTTCTTTTCAAGATCGCGCAGCCGGGCGGCCTCTTCAAAATTCTGGTTCTTGACGACCTGGTTCTTGGACTGGCGAATCTTTTCCACTTCTCCTTCGAGCTCAAGAATCTCCTTCGGGACATGGATGTTCGAGAGGTGGACGCGGGATCCGGCCTCATCCATCACATCGATCGCCTTATCGGGCAGGTAACGGTCGGTAATATAACGGTCGCTCAAGCGGACCGCGCTGTCGAGAGACAGATCGGAATATCGGATGTTGTGGTGCTCCTCGTACTTATGTTTGATATTCCGCAGAATCTGGATCGTTTCATCGACGGTGGTCGGATCGACCATAATCTTCTGGAATCGCCGGTCCAACGCTCCGTCCTTTTCGATATACTGGCGATATTCGTCGAGCGTAGTCGCGCCGATGCACTGCAGGTCTCCGCGCGCGAGGGCGGGTTTGAACATATTCGAGGCATCCAGCGATCCCGATGCGCCGCCGGCGCCGACGATCGTATGGAGCTCATCGATGAACAGAATTACGTCCTTTGCTTTTTCGAGCTCATTCATGACCGCTTTCATGCGCTCTTCGAACTGGCCGCGGTACTTCGTGCCCGCGACGAGGGCGGCGAGGTCGAGCGTGACCACGCGTTTATCGTGGAGCACACGCGAGACTTTCTTCTGCACGATGCGAAGGGCAAGCCCCTCAGCAATCGCGGTCTTTCCGACGCCCGGTTCTCCGATCAGAACCGGGTTGTTCTTCTTCCTTCTGCTCAAAACCTGTGCGACACGCTCGATTTCCTTCTCCCGTCCGACGATGGGATCGAGTTTGTCTTCCATCGCAAGCTTCGTAAGGTCGCGCCCGAAGTTATCCAAAACCGGTGTCTTTGATTTCTCGGCGCGCCGCTCGGTAGCCGTCGCTGCAGGCGGGCTCGATGGTTTCCCGCTGATGATGTTATCCAACTCATTTCGGACGACATCGTAATGGACATTGAACTGGTGCAGGATCTGCGCCGCGATATTGTCGTCGTCGCGCAGGAGTGAGAGAAGAAGATGTTCGGTTCCGATGACGTCGGATTTATAAAGCTTTGCCTCCAGGTACGTAATCTTAAGGACTTTTTCCGCCTGCTTTGTGAGCGGAATGTTGCCGATCGTCAGCGTTCCGCCGGAGGTCCGCACGGTATCTTCGATCGCTTTCTTCAACTTGTAGAGATCCACCCCGAGGTTGCGGAGGATCTTGACAGCGATTCCCTCGCCTTCCCGGATCACTCCGAGGAGCAGGTGTTCGGTGCCGATGTAATCATGTCCGAGCCGCAGGGCTTCTTCCCTGCTGAGACGAATAACATCCTGAACCCGGTTTGAGAAATTTCCTTCCATTATTCGTTACCTCTGGTGGGGGGTCATCAAGTGTTTGATTCTATTTATCATAAACGATTCGCGTTCAAGTTGTCCCATCATTCCTCCTTTAATATACCTAAAAGGTCAAGATTAGTCAAGAAACAGTAGATTGACTTTCGGGGTGGATTTATCTATATTTTTTTATCGCCGTCGTATCCGCCCCTCGGCAGAGTCTAACTTTAACGAAATCTCCTAATTAGAAGCTGCCCAAGTCACTTGCACATTCCACAGTAGCTCAATGGTAGAGCATCCGGCTGTTAACCGGAGGGTTGCAGGTTCGAGCCCTGCCTGTGGAGCCAGGAACCCGAAAGGCTTGCCTATAACCGAATTCGGGTTTACCTTGAACGGTGGAGGGATCTGTTATGAAGACTCGATATTTCGTCCCCATCATCAGTGCTGCTCTTGCCTTGTTACCGATTCTAGCTCCCGCCCAGAATAGATTCAGCTTGGAAATCTTCGGTGGAAGAACATACCACCCTGGACACGGGCACACAATTACTGGTTGGGATGACGGCTGGACGGTCGGCCTGGGAATCAGCTATGCGATATTACCCGGCTTCTTGTTAACCGCAAACGAATCGTTTTCAAACTTTCTCTTCACGCCCCGAACGATCTACCCACTAATGATGATGGCTCAACGACGAGCCAGCGAAAGGGGAGTTACGAGTATATTTGGTCCAATCGGCGTCCACGGAGATAACACGCAAATGAATCGGACTGCGATCGGCGTGCGAATAACATCAACCCAAACCTCAGTCAGGCCGTTCCTGTCTCTTGAGACAGGTTTTACTGAGCTTCATGTGGGGAAAATTCAGGAGGAGTGGCCGCGGAATCCGGGAGAAATCCCCAACCCGGGACACGAAAACGGGCCGGTTGGTTCGACATTAACCAACGGATTCGGCTCGATCGGTTTTGGAATTTTCGCCCCCTTGAACACCAGCATCAGCCTGATAGTCGAAAGCAAGTGGTTCGATACCTGGAATAACGGCAGCTCATACTTTCCCGTGACTGCGGCTGTTTCAATCCAGCTTTGATCACCCCCTCCCGCGGCAGTTCCCAGCGGATTTACAAGAATTGACCTGTTCTGACTTCCACAAGGGACGCGAACCATTGCATCGTGCCGAAGGCACCGGAGAGAATCGTTCTGCAGCCGGCACAGGAAGAGGCTAGGTCAGTGACCTTACCCCGTCTGTTTCCCGCTGCAGCAGCCTTAACCATGCTCCTGTCCTATCAGTCACCGGGACAAATAGATACGACACTGAAAGACTTCTTTCCTCTTCGAACCGGCAACGTGTGGCAATATCGAAATGAGGATAGTGTCTTGTCAACCGGCCGGGTCGGTGTTGCCGATACCCTCATGCCAAACGGTCAACGCTACTATGGCCTTGGAGCGCCGAACGCTTCCCCGGGCGGATACGCATATGTCCGGATCGACAGTCTGCTCAGAGTTCAATACTTCTCGCCGTACTTGTCCGGTAACTGCGGCGGAGAAAACAGCGAGTCAAACATCTATCGGCTGAACGAGCCGGCCGGAGCGGTCTGGAGGATATGTGAAAATATTGTGGCAACGCGCTGCCGTCCCTGGTTCATGCGTTTTGACGGGATCTCCAGGGCCGCCATTTTTGGCAAGCCGCGCCAGGTCATGCGGTTTACGCCAGGAGCTTATTGTCCGCAGACGGGAGATACAGTGTGGTACCCGGTCAATTGGTTGCTGGTGAGAGGTATCGGCATTTATCACGAGGAAACATTGGAGAAGACGCATTCACAGTTGACCGGCGCAATGATCAACGGTGTACAGTACGGGAGGGTTGTTTCTTTATCAATCAATTCGCCGCAGAAGTAGCGGAAGCGGTTCGATCGGACTACACTCTTTCGATCTCAGCTACCGGAGGAGTGATCGATCTCACCATTCAAGGTGGCCAACCGTGTCCCGGTCGATGATGACAATGCAGGTCGTATTCTCGTCCGCCATGTAGGACTTGTCATCCTGTAACATCGCCGTCACAGTATGGCCCCGATACATCCCGCTCATTCGCTTCCCGAGCCGGAATAAACCCATCGAAGACGCGCAGACCGTCGACTCGTTGATCTTGATCTCCATATCGCCGGTAACATCGTTCCTCTCCGTCTTAATACTCCACGTCGAATCCGCTGAACCCGCCGGAAGGTACTTGAGCGCGTGTGTGCCCGAACTGCAGCCTGCGCAAATAACCGCAGACGCAGCGATGATCAAGAAGTGATTCATGAGTCGTCGAAGTATAGGTTGACAATGAGCGAGCATGAGGTGTCCTCAGGGCGTCTGATCGGTCTTCGGAATCAACACCCACGTCTGTAATAGTACAAACCCATAACGACAAAAACAACCGCCTGGAAGACTCATGCACATTGCAAGGGATACTTAAGTGCTATGAGCGCCTCGGATTCGAGCGATGCAACCCACTGGCTACGCTTACGAAACTTGCCTTTTGCAAGATCGCTTTTTCGAAAACCTCCTATTTCGCATTGAATTCTGATTGGCACATCTGTTGTAATACCGATCAACAGAAGTTCATAAGGAGGGCCACGCCATGAACACCGTGCCAAGCCGTTTCCCCACCGCTTTTCTCTTCATTCTCATATCTGTCAGTTGCCAATCCGACCGCAGCACCGGAGGGCAACCCACTCCCGTGAGAATTCAAAGGGCAGCGTTATTAGTGCCACCTCCCTCTGCTCCTTCCTTCGCACCGATGAGTATCGCGCAACCGATGATTTCGTATCCTGGCTCTGCCGCCCGAAATCGGCAACTGGCGGGTCAGGAAATTCGTCCCCGGATGACTATCATGACGGGAGAACTTGATCTGGAGGTACAGGATTATAGCGCCGCACTCACCACGATTAAAGCGATCGCGTCAGTAAGTCGTGGCTTCGTCGTTTATTCAGTCGCAAATCAAACTGCGGGTGATCGGAGCGGAACGAGGTCCGGCGAAGCCACACTCCGCATTCCCTCTCCCAAGTTCGACGAGTCGTTGGCGCGCATAAAGGCCGTAGCCAGCAGGGTTGAGCGCGAGACAATTCGGGGAAATGACGTGACCGAAGAATACTACGATGCAGCTGCTCGCTTGCTTAACAAGCAGAAGGCCGAATCACAGTACCAAAAAATTCTCAAACGATCGAGGACCGTCAAAGAAATCCTGGAAGTGGAAGAAGTTCTGTCGAGGGTCCGGGAAGAAATCGAACAGCTCACCGGCCGTAAGAAATACCTGGCGGACCAAATCGAACAGTCAAGCATCCTCGTCAAACTGCACGAACCGCAGGCGTTTATAGTTCAGGAGCCAGGTTTCGGCGCCAAACTGACAATCGGATTTCAGAGGGGCCTTCGGGGATTCGCCGACATTACGAGCCTGCTTGTCACGCTTCTTGTTGGGCTAGGGCCACATGTAGCTATCGCCGTGTCGGGTCTGTATTGGCTTGTGCGGATGGGCCGTTCCAGATCGGAGAGAAAGACAATGTCTCAACCGATCCCATAAAAGAACCCGACCCGCGGGTGCAGGTCGGGATTCTTTTTTTGCTCCAAAGGCGGGAGCTTGCGTCACTAGATCGATCCGCTCGTCTTAGTCATCGTTGTCCCGTCCCCCGTGATTGCCATGATGGTTACCGTGTTCACCGTTGTCTCCGTCCCGTTCATGCCAGTCTCGTCCATGGTTTGACCGATATCTCCCGTAGATCGAGCGGAAGCTTTCGCCATGTGACCGCCATCTGATCACTTCCGGCGCGCTGAAGCCGCAGCGGTCGCGCATCCAGCGGGCGTTGACAGAGGTGATGATGTCGTCATCCGAAAGATACGATCTTTTCCACCCGTGCCGGCCTTGATGTTTGTAATAACCATAAGCGTTTCCGTAGGGCGGGCCTGAGACCCCGTAGCCATCGGCAGAGTACGCATCTGGTCCAACACCGCAGCGGGCGGAAATGTCAATCCAGCTCTCTCCTTCCAGCCTCATCTGCGCAATTTCAGAGGGTTCATACTCGGAATGCCGTGCTATATAATAGACAACCGGGATCTCATCTTCGGGAATTCCCCGGTCGCGGACGACCACGATTTCCCGCACAGGGACGCGGTAATAGTCGCCGATCGCAAAGTAGAAATTCCTTACCTCACCGTTTTGTATGTCGAGACCTAACCGGGCCTGCGCCTCTGTCCGGTTTGACGGTACCAGGATCGCCGCTGCAAAAACGCAGAGACCGACTATTGTGGTGCGCATCGTGCTTCTCCTTTCAATCGTTTCGTTATTTCCCGTTTCAATAGCTACAAAGCCCGGGCCAGGGGCAGCTTTGATGTTGATCGCGCTCGAAAGGAGATGGGAAATCGAGGGGACAGGGGCCGCTTGTTTGGCGGGTAGGTCAGCGTGTGAAAGAAAAAGGACAGGGCGGGGGAAAATTATTGAGGAAAGGGAAACTCTGAAGGTGATTCAAAACTCGTCGGGTGCAAGGGCAAAAAATCAAAAACAATGCACAAGTTCATCGAGGACATAAAAAAGGGGAGGAGGTTCGCTCCGCCCCTTTATTGCAATACTCTATCCTCCCGCCAGCGGACTCACATTCTTCCGTTCCCGCATTGGCGGGAACGGAAACGAGTCCCGGGCACCGGGATTATTTCAGAAGAACCATCTTCTTCACGCTCACGTAATTTCCAGCGTGCAGGCGGTAGAAGTAAAGTCCGCTTGCGAGGCGGGAAGCGTCGAATTGTATCGACTGTACTCCGGCATCAAGATGTTGAGCGGTCAATAGAGACGCAACTTCCTGACCCAGGATATTATAGACTTTGAGCGTGACATCGGCGGCAACCGGCAATTCAAATCCGACGGTTGTCGAAGGATTGAACGGATTCGGATAATTCTGATGGAGTGCAAACTCCTTCGGCAGTTGTCCGGGTTGAGCGCTCAAGACCAATTGGCCCGGGGCGGAAGCGATCCGCATCGACCCGTTCCCGCTCATGGCCGCAGACACCGCACCGCTCCGATCCTTCAACGAGTACGCGGCGTTGCCGGAATGGATGGACCAACTTACCGTCAGAGGCGCCGCCGCCGATTGCAGCGTAATCAGATACTCCGCTCCATGCTGCATGGAGGCGGGGTGAAATTGCACAAGCCCCTGTCCACTGAACCGGATATCGAATGCTTCTGCCGGCGGGAGCGGAGGCAGCTGATAGGCATTTGCATCGACCGTGGCGGTTTGGCCGCCGAAGTACAAGGTCTGCGAATTCCCCGCTGCGTCTTTGATCGTCAGGGAATTCAACGCCGAAAGAGCGAGGGTGGAGTTTTCCGACGCCTTGGGTGTCGCGCCGCCGGCATTCAGTGTCATGGAACCGCCGGCCGATGACTTCACCCAGTAACCTTTGCCCGGGTCGATCGAGGTCGCTGCGGTGTATCCTCTAAAGTATGTGAAGAAGTGCGTCGACAAAATCCCGGGAGGGTTGGTTGCCACGGCGGATGTTCCGACTGAGGCGGAAAGTGAGCCCACGAGATTCCACCCCGGACTCACCGTCACGGTCTGACTTGTTCTCTGTGCGCCGGAAATACTGAACACCTGTGCAGCGGAGAATCTCAACCAGTAACCGGAACTGTAATCCAGCACATCGTTCAGGACATAACTCGACCCGTTGTATCCAAATGCCGCGGAGGTCGCACTCGGAAACACGGCACTCCGGTGCGCATCTGCCACAGTCACCGGGAGCGATACGAGGTTCCACTGCGGCTGGATATTCATCACCTGCCCCGAGCCTGCGCCTGCGTCGCTCAGCAGCGCGTTCACAGTGGTCTTCGTCGGTGTGCCGTTCATGTAAGCGAGATAAGTTCCGGCATTTGCGGATGCTTTCCCCGGCTTTTGAAACAGGACGGTGTAACTACCCGTCGCCCGACCCGTCACGAGGTACGATCCGTCGGCGCGGCTGATCGAAGATCCTACGGGCATGCCGTTGTGGTCGAGGATCGTTACAATTGCGCCTACGATGGGACTGGAAGCGGCGGGAGCCGATCCGCCTGATGAAGGCGATGATACCTCTCCATCGACACTGTTCAATCCATCCGCGGAATCCCGAGAAATGTAAATGTTGATTCCGCTGACGAGACTGCCCGTGACTGCCACAGCCGCCGCGCTGTCCATCGACGGCGTTCCACCCGAACCATTATAGAAGGTGGGGTTGAAATCATCCTTCTTAGCGAGAACGATATAGGATCCACCCGGCAAGTGGCTCAACTCATAGTTCCCGGCCGAATCGCTTCGAGTAAAGGCGACGAAACCGGTAAAATGACCTGTGCCGTCTTTCTGGAATCCCAGAACATGACTCTTCACACCCGTACTGTCGGATGCCTTCCGAATCGTCCCGCCGATGGCTCCGGTACCGGTCGGGACCGGAGAGAGGCTGAAATCTATTCCGGTCATGTCGCTTGCAAGGGCAATGCGGTCGGCCTCGAGGGGGTTAGTCTTATGATTCCAGAATTGCGGCAAGAATCCTTCCGCCATTGCACCGACGATGTACGTGCCACCTCGCAACCTGAGGAGATAATGGCCCGCGCTGTCGGTCTCCACACCATCCTGGTCCCCATGATCTCCTTCCCCATCGTGATGATCATCGAACTCGCCATCACCGGAGGAACTGTCATGGTCAGCGCGCGAGGCGAAGACCTTCGCCCCGTGAATGGGGTGCGACCCCGCATCCATAACGGTCCCGGTCAGAGTGAAACGGTTATGAGTGGTATCTCTTCGATGGAGCGTGAAATTGACCGTAACGCTGCCGTTTTCGGGCACGACTACAGGCGTGGCATCCGCGAGTCGCGCCGCGCCGTTATACCATTGGGAAGCATAGACTTCGTCCTCCGTTCTTGCGCGAACAAAATAGGTTGCCGGATTGACGGCGGGGAAACTGTAATGCCCCACGCTGTCGGTGTGGGTCCGCATAACGAAATCACCTTGAGTGACTCCAAATAATTTTATGATCACTCCCCCCAGCGCCGTTCCGCCGTCATTATGGACAGTTCCCACAACGCTGCCGGGAGGTCCTGAGAAGACGGACAATCGATATTCCTGCTCTGCTTCTCCCTCGCGTCCATCACAGGGTCGAGCCTCTATCCCAATATCAAACTCCCCCGCCGAATCGGGAGTCCATGCAACGAGTCCCGTCGAATCATTGATCGTCATGCCCGCGGGGGCGTCCTCCTGCAGACGGAAACACACCTTAACGCCTGCCGGATTTGTCGTTACGTTGGCATCGTATTGGTAGAGAGTATGAACGGTGGCGACGCGCCCAGGCTCGCTGGTAAATGTTATGTCGACATGCGTCGAGTCATTGGTGCTGTCGGTGAAGACCTCGACGATATTTGAGGGAAAACTCTCGGCGGTATCATGATACATCGCCGTCACGGCGTAATGGTAATTCGTATGCAGTACCACCGTGTTGTCATCGTACGCAGTGTCATGTGTGGTGGCTATCTTCGATGGAATATGCTCATCACTGTTCCGGTATATATTATAGAAGGAAGGGGCCGTCGGAGATTCAGGCCGGTTCCAATTCAGCGAGACAATGTTATTGTGAAACGTTCCCTGAAGGTGACGAGGGGCTCCGTCTGCGAAAACGAGAGTGGGTACAATCAAGCATACAAACAAGAATGCGAAAGCCTTAGAGATGTTCTTCATCGCGGATTATCCTCCTGGTTAAAGCGTCGGTTAACTGGGGTTATGGCGTTCAATCTATCAAAGGTTCGATGAAAAGTCAACAGCGCGGGGAATTACTTTTTTTTAATGCAAAGATCCTTACGGTAAAATATCCCGATGGTTGAATGAGATCTCACCCGCGCAAACACGTAAATCATCCCCTATTGAAATTCTCCCCCCAATTTCTATATTGATGCAGTGTCCGTACCCCAGGGCCACAAGCACAACCTTCACCCCACCCCTTCATGCCATTCGTAGTCCGCGCAGCTAAGATCGTCACCGGGAACGTAAACGGCGACGTTATTGACGATGCAGGGGTCCTGATCGAGGGCAACCGCATCTCCGGTATTGTTCCTGGAAGTGACATGGGGCGATTCCGGCCTCAGGAGATCGTTGATGCCGGCGAGCGCATCGCGATCCCCGGATTCATCCAGACGCATATTCACCTCTGCCAGACCCTGTTTCGGGGCCTGGCGGACGACCTTGAGCTTCTGGACTGGCTGCAGGCAAAAATATTCCCCCTGGAGGCCGCCCACAACCAGGATTCGATGCATTCCTCGGCGATGCTGGGCGTTGCCGAGCTGATCCGGGGCGGCACGACAACGATTCTCGATATGGGCAGCATGAATCATGAGGAGGAGGTCATCCGGGCCGTCGGAGAGGCCGGATTGAGGGCATTCGTCGGAAAGGCGATGATGGATGTGAACGATTCCTACCCGAAGCTCAAAGAGTCCACGAAAGCATCGCTTGCATCAACCCGCGAACTTGCCGAACGATGGCATAATTCCTATGATGGCCGGATAAAGTACGCGGTCGCACCGCGCTTCGTGCTATCCTGCACCGACGGGCTCATGAAGGAAGCCTTCGCGATGACCGCGGGACTTGAAGGCGCGCTTTTCCATACACACGCCTCGGAAAACAAACGGGAGGTGAAGGCGGTCCGTGATCGTTGCAAGATGGACAACGTCGAGTACCTCCATCACCTCGGCCTGCTTTCTAATAAATCCTGCCTCGCGCATTGTGTTCATCTCAACGAGAAAGAAGTGAACCTGCTGAAGCAGACCCGGGCGAACGTGGCACACTGCCCCACATCGAACTTGAAACTGGCCTCCGGAATAGCTAACATTCAACACTATGTCGACGAGGGAATTAATGTCGCGCTTGGCGCCGACGGTGCTCCGTGCAACAACAATCTGAACATCTTCCAGGAGATGCGGCTGGCGTCGCTGCTGCAGAAACCCACCCACGGGGCGGACGCAATGCCTGCGCCGAGAGTCTTCCGCATGGCGACCCACGACGGGGCGAAGGCGCTCGGCCTCGATCATGAAATCGGGAGCATCGAAACGGGGAAGAAGGCGGATCTTGTACTACTCGATCTCGAGCGCGTTTGGAATCCGGTAACTTCGGACTCGGCGGAAGCGCTCTATTCCTCGATCGTCTATTCAGCCGGACCCGAGAATGTCGATTCGGTGATGATCGACGGAACATGGGTCTACCGCAGTGGGGAATACGCGACGCTTGACAAAGGAGCGATTCTACACGAAGGCCGGAAGCAGCTAAAGGATCTTTTGAATCGACTTTGAGAGGCGCCATGCAATCCACGGTTTCCTTTGTCCTCGATGGCGAGCTTCACTCGATAGACTTTCGGGCGCCCACGCGTCTGGATCCGACCACTACCGTTCTGAATTATCTCCGCGGCGTCCCCGGCCACAAGGGCGTGAAGGAAGGGTGCGCCGAAGGGGACTGCGGGGCCTGCACGCTCGTCCTGGGCGAACTCGGCGCCGGTGACCGGATTCGTTACCGGTCGATAGATTCCTGCCTCGTTTTTCTTCCCATGCTGCACGGAAAGCAATTGATCACAGTTGAAAATCTTCGGGGGAAGTCGGATCAGCTTCATCCCGTTCAGCAGGCGATGGTGGAGACAAACGGAAGCCAGTGCGGTTATTGCACGCCCGGATTCGTCATGTCGCTTTTCTCGCTCTACAAGAATTCCAACAAACCCTCCCGGGAGGCGATCGATGATTGCCTTACGGGAAATCTCTGCCGCTGCACCGGATATAAACCGATCATCGAGGCCGCGGCGAAATCGTGCGTCGACGGCGGGATCGACCATTTTACCCCCGATGAATCCCGAATTTCACAGCTTCTAAAGACGATATCGCAGGAGTCGGTGCGCATCGAAACGGACCGGCAGCGCTATCTCCGTCCGGCGACTCTCGCGGAGGCGATCTCGCTCAAGCATCAGCACTCCGCCGCAATTGTGATCTGCGGGGCGACCGATATCGCCCTGCGTGTGACCAAGGGTCATGAGCTTCTGGGTGAGATCAACGATCTGTCCGATGTCCCCGAGCTCAAGACGATCAACGAAAGCGCTTCGTCGATCTCGATCGGCGCCGGGGCCTCATTCTCCGAGATCATGCCGAGGATCGAGGCCGGTTTCCCCGCCCTTCACGCGATGCTTGCGGTTTTCGGTTCCCAGCAAATCCGAAACCTCGCGACTCTCGGGGGCAATCTCGGGACTGCTTCTCCGATCGGAGATACGCTTCCGGTGCTGATGGCCTACGATGCGAGGGTTGTGCTGGAGAGTCTCAACGGGCTGAGGGAAATTCCGATTGATCAGTTCATAGTCAGTTACCGCAAGACGATGCGGAAAGAGGATGAGATCATTACATCGGTCATCATCCCGAAGCTTACGCCCCCCGCGATCGTGAAATCCTACAAGGTGTCGAAGAGAAAAGACCTGGACATATCGACAGTGAGCGGCGGATTCCGGCTGGAGGTGAACCGCCGCCGCGAAGTAACGAGGCTCGTGGCGGCCTACGGCGGCATGGCCGATCGCGTGAAGCGGGCAGAGAGCGTCGAACAGTTCTGCCTCGGAAAAGGATGGGAGCGGGAAACGGTCGAACGGGCTTTGCCGTTGATCGACAGCGCCTTCTCGCCGATATCCGACGCACGGGCGGGATCGGAAATGCGCCGAATTGCGGCGAGAAACTTGCTTCTGAAATTCTGGTGGGAAACCTCCGCGAACGGGAGCAACGGGTGAAGAAAAGAAGTTCGAATGGCCGCGGAGCCAGACCGGCAATGAGTAGGAACAATCGCCCGGAACCTAAGAAAACGGTTGACGGGGGAATCCCTCACGAGAGCGCCGAGCTGCACGTCTCCGGCGAGGCCGTCTATGTCGACGACATGCTTGTTGATGACCGGCTTCTTGTGGGGCGTGTCGTCTACAGCCCTCATGCGCACGCCAAGATTCAAAGGTTCGATCTCCACAAGGCGAAGAAGGCGCCCGGCGTCCATGCGGTGCTTTGCCACACAGACATCCCGGGCCACAACCAGATGGGCCCTGTCGTTAAGGACGAACTCTGTCTGGCGGTGGAGGAGGTGACGTTCATCGGCCAGGGGATCTTTCTCATCGCAGCAGAGACCGAAGAAGAGTGCATCGAAGCTGAAAAGCTGATCGATGTGGTTTACGAGGAGCTGGATCCGATTCTGTCGATCGAAGACGCAATCAGCAAGAATCATCCGATGGGAGCTCCCGCGAAAATCGAACGCGGGAATACCGGCGCGGCGCTCAAGTCTTCCCGCCATCGCATCACAGGCGAGCTGAGAACCGGCGCGCAGGAGCACTGGTACCTCGAGTCGCAGGTGTGCCTCTGCATCCCGGGTGAGGGGAGGGAGATCAAAGTATTCAGCTCCACGCAGCACCCTTCCGAAACTCAGGCATTGATTGCGGAACTGCTCGGCCTCGGCAAGAACGAGGTGGTGGTTGAAGTCAGAAGAATGGGGGGAGCGTTCGGCGGGAAAGAAACGCAGGCGAATCATACGGCCTGCTGGGCGGCGCTGCTCTGCAAGGCGACAAAGCGCCCCGTCAAGATCCGGCTCTTTCGCGATGACGACATGAAAATAACCGGCAAGCGCCACCGTTTTCTCACGCGCTACGAGGCGGGATTCGACGATGAAGGCCGGATCAAGGCGGTCAAATTCGAACTCAACTCCGACGGCGGAGCCACGGTTGATCTCTCGTTTGCCATCATGCAGCGTGCGATGCTGCACGTGGACAATGCCTATTATATTCCGAACCTGTCCGTCATCGGGCGCGTCTGGAAAACAAATCTTCCCTCCAACACTGCGTTTCGGGGATTCGGCGGCCCGCAGGGGATGGCTGCGATCGAAACCGTTATCGATCGCATCGCCCGAATGTTGAAAAAAGATCCCGCAGAAATCCGGCTCAGGAATTTCTACGGGTTAAACCGAAACAATGTCACGCACTACGGCGAGACCGTCGAGCATAACCGGCTGCAGATGATTTACAAGCAACTTATGAAGTCTTCGGAATACGGCCGAAGGAGAAAGGCCGTGAACGAGTTCAATGCTTCGAATGAGTTTTTCAAGAAGGGGATTGCGATCACCCCCGTCAAATTCGGCATCTCATTCACGACCTCGTTCCTCAATCAAGCCGGGGCGCTCGTGCTTATTTATAAAGACGGGACAATCCTTGTGAACCACGGCGGGACCGAGATGGGCCAGGGACTGCACACAAAGATCCGGCAGATAGCCGGTGCGGAGTTTGGCGTGAGGCTGGAACGTGTAAAAGTCAATGCGACCGATACCTCCAAGATACCCAATACCTCCGCGACGGCGGCATCGGCTGGAACGGATCTCAACGGGATGGCGGTCAAGAACGCGATCGACATCCTGAAATCCAGAATCGCGGAGTCGATCGCGCAGCTCTTCACAGAGAAGAATTCCGGAGCTCCATCATCCCCGGGGGCGATCATATTTAAAAACGATTCCATCTTCGACTCAAGGCATCCTTCGAGGTCGATTTCGTTGACGGACGCTATGCCGCTGCTGCACCTCCGTCAGGTCAGCCTCAGCGCCGCTGGCTTTTATAAAACGCCGGCCATTGGCTGGGACAAGGAGAAAGGGCGTGGCAAGCCGTTCCATTACTTCGCCTTTGGGATGGCGGTCACGGAGGTCTTGATCGACACGCTGACGGGCCGTCACACGATCCTGCGCGCCGATATACTTCACGATGTCGGCGATTCACTCAACCCGGGGATCGACCTTGGGCAGGTGGAAGGGGGCTACGTGCAGGGCGTGGGATGGTGCACGACCGAAGAAGTAAAATGGGACGATCGGGGAAATCTGTTGACCCATTCTCCGGACACTTACAAAATACCTTCCGTCCAGGATATTCCAAAGGATTTCAGAACCGCACTGCTGCAAGGGGTTCCGAATACGAGCGCAATCCGAAGGAGCAAGGCGGTCGCGGAACCTCCACTCATGCTCGCCCTCTCGGCCTGGCTCGCAATAAAAGACGCGATCTCGGCAATCGGCAACCATCAATTCGAGCCGGAGTTTTCGCTCCCGGCCACGAATGAGGTGATTCTGCTTTCAGTAGAAAGATTGAAGCAGCAGATGCTCACCGCTATTTCAAACCGAATGCGGGCTCCGGCCAAGATCAACCGAGCGTTAAAGCCCGCAACTGCTCACCGGTGACATCTTCCTCAATGGCATTTATCCTTCGGAGCCGGCGCGTCGTCACGCCGGAAGGCATCAGAGACGCCGGGGTCCTCGTGCGGAAGGGCAGGATCGCAGATATCCACAGCCCCGATAAAATCCCCTCGAACATCGACGTGGAGGATGTCGGAAATTACGTTCTCATGCCGGGCATTGTGGACACGCATGTTCATATTAACGAGCCCGGCCGGACCGAGTGGGAGGGGTTCGAGACTGCGACGAAGGCTGCCGCCGCAGGTGGAATTACCTCGCTCGTCGACATGCCGCTGAATAGCTCGCCCGTTACGACGACTCTCCAGGCGTTCAAACAGAAACTCGCGGCGGCGGATGGAAAATTGCACGTCGACTGCGCCTTCTATGCGGGTCTCATTCCGGGTAGTTTCGAGAATCTTGAGCCGCTCCTCGACGCGGGCGTGCTCGGTGTCAAAGCGTTCCTGATCCATTCCGGGATCGACGAATTCCCCAACGTGAGCGAAGACGACCTTCGAGCTGCGATGCCGGCCATCGCCCGGAGGCAGATGCCCCTTCTTGTCCATTGCGAACTCGGTTCACCGGCGCCCGGTTCAGCAAAGATTTCGCGGTACCGCGACTATCTTTCTTCTCGCCCGCCTGAGTGGGAGTCCGATGCGATCCGGCTGATGATCGGCCTCTGCCGGGAATACGCTTGCAAAGTCCACATCGTTCACGTATCTTCAGCGGACTCCCTTCCGCAGTTGGAGCAGGCCCGGGGCGCGGGTCTCCACTTGAGTACCGAGACATGCCCGCATTATCTTTATTTCGCGGCCGAAGAAATTCCGGATGGCGACACCCGGTTCAAATGTGCGCCGCCGATCCGGGGGCGGGACAATCGTGAACGAGTCTGGAACGGGTTGAGACAGGGCGCGATCGACTTTATCGTCTCCGATCATTCGCCTTCAAATCCAGCCCTCAAATGTCTTGAAACAGGCGACTTTCAAAAGGCATGGGGCGGAATATCTTCATTGCAACTGGGGTTGCCGATCGTCTGGACGGAAGCTTCGAAACGCGGGTTTTCGTTACGCAACATCGCCGCGTGGATGTGCGAGCGACCGGCGCAATTCGCGGGACTGGGAAAGAAGAAGGGGAAAATCGCCGTCGGTTATGACGCAGATCTCATCGTATGGAATCCGGAGGAAAAATTCACGGTCCGGGGATCGGAGCTTTTCCATCGACACAAGATGACTCCCTACGAGGGAAAGAAGCTGCTGGGCGTTGTGCGGAAGACCTTTCTCCGCGGAAGAAAGATCTATGAAAAGAATTCGGTCGTGGGCGAGCCGATGGGTTCGGTGATTCTAAGAAATGGGCGTGACATATAGTGATGAACGAGACACCTCAGATTGACTCTGGCCCGCCTCCCGGGCTGGTCGATCTTGCCGCCGGTCGGTCAGGCGGGGGCGTCCTCCTGGCGAATGATGAGTTCTTTGCGCCGAAGGAAAACCTCATCAAGCCGGGTCGGGGAGTCTTTGTTCCGGACAAATACACCGACCGGGGCAAGTGGATGGATGGCTGGGAGACGCGGCGGAGAAGGACGCCCGGTCACGACTGGTGCATCGTCAGGCTCGGTGTCCCCGGCATCATCCGGCATGTCGATATCGATACGAATCATTTCCTCGGGAATCATCCGCCGGCTGCCTCGCTCGATGCAGTTTCACTCGAAGGGGATTCCGCCAAGAACCTCCCCTCGCTCGAAATGGCCCAGTGGGCCGGGATCATCCCGCAGTCGCCCATCAATCCCGGCTCGCAGAATTTGTTTGACGTAAGCGATCTCCGCCGGTGGACGCATGTCCGGTTGAACATTTTTCCTGACGGGGGGGTCGCGAGGCTGCGAATTTACGGTACAGTGGTTCCGGACTGGACCCGCTATCCGGCGGAAACCCTCGTCGATCTTGCCGCCATCGAAAATGGCGGAGTCGCCCTGGCGTGCAGCGACATGTTTTTCAGTTCGATGAACAATCTGATCATGCCCGGAGCCCCGCTTAACATGGGAGATGGCTGGGAAACAAAGCGAAGACGCGGTCCCGGAAACGACTGGATTATTCTTCAATTGGGAGCGGCCGGTATCGTGAAAAAGATCGAAGTCGACACGACGCACTTTAAGGGAAACTATCCGGACACGTGTTCCGTTGAGGGCTGTTATCTCTCAGATCGGAGGCGGCAGGCTATTACCGATCTACAGATTGTATGGAAGGAGGTTCTTTCAAACTCAAAGCTCGCCGCTCACACCCGGCACGTCTTCGAGAGGGAGCTCTCAGAGGCAGGTCCCATAACACACGTTCGGCTGAATATCTATCCGGATGGTGGCGTGGGCCGGCTCAGGATCTGGGGAGTGCGGAGTCCATCGAAGGCCTGAACTCGTGCAATAACGGTGCACCGCGGCTCCAGACATTCGGACCGCACGTATCATGACGCTTGACCGGCTCAATTCTCTTCCCGCAGCAGAAGCCCATTCCGAGTTCCTCCGTTGCTGCGGTTCTGACCGCTGGGCGGGCGCAATGACAGCCCGGAGGCCGTTTTCTTCCAGGGAAAACTTGCTCCAAATCGCGGACGAACTGTGGAAAAGTATGGCATCCGAAGATTGGATCCAGGCTTTTTCCTCTCATCCGAAAATCGGAGACCTCAAGAATCTGCAGGAAAAGTTCGCCGCAACCGCGGGCATGGCGACGGATGAGCAGTCCGGAGTCCGCGGCGCCCCGGATGCGGTTCTTGTCGAGCTTGCCGACTCCAACCGGTTGTATGAAGAGAAATTTGGCTATATATTCATCGTTTGCGCCACGGGCAAGAGCGCGCCGGAAATGCTGGGCCTTCTGAAACGACGAATCAATAATGATCCAGCAACCGAGCTTCGCGTGGCGGCCGCAGAACAGTCGGGGATTATGATATTACGGTTGGAAAAACTCTTCGCATGAAATTATCCCTTACCGGAAAATCCATCGACAGGGTGTCGAGAAATCTCCAGCGAGCCAACGGCGCATTCAACGAACAGTATCCGGGAGAATCGGAGGCGCGTCAGCCGATTCATACGGTTTATGGAGGTGCCCACCTGTTCAGGGCCGACTCGGCGAAGAAGCTCGGCGCGGTTGCCCTGAAGGCACTGAAGGATTATGCGCCCGATCCTGCCGCATTTGCGAGGGCGCTTCAGGTGGAAGGCGGACGATCCGGCCAGCGAGACCTCTATAATAGAGTCGTCGAGAAGCTGAAGCGGGAGGCGGTCGAGGATTTCAGGATTGATTTCGAGGACGGCTACGGCAACCGTCCCGACCCCGAAGAGGATGCCCATGCCGAGTCCGCCGCCGGTGAAGTCGCCCGAGGCCTGGCGGAACGAACATTGCCGCCTTTCATAGGCATCCGGATAAAGCCGTTTACGGAGGAGCTCAAAAGACGCAGCATCCGGACGCTCGATATTTTTCTCTCCACTCTTGTCGGCTGGACCAAGGGGAGGCTGCCCGCAAATTTTGTCGTTACGCTTCCCAAAGTTGTCGTTCCCGAACAGGTGTCGGCACTTGTGGAGTTGTTCGAGGCCCTGGAATCCGGCCTCTCTCTCGGCCGGGGCGTTCTTAAAATGGAGATCATGGTCGAGACTCCCCAATCGATCCTGAACAGCAAGGGCGAATGCGCGCTGCCGTCTCTGATCAAGGCGTCGGAAGGCCGATGCATAGCCGCTCATTTTGGAGTGTATGATTACACGGCATCGCTGAACATCACCGCCGCATACCAGAGCATGGATCACCCCGCCTGCGATTTTGCCCGGCATATGATGAAAGTTTCTCTCGCCGGCACGAGCATCTGGATCTCGGACGGCGCGACCAACGTGCTTCCCGTGGGACCGCATCGCGCGGCCAACGGCAAAGCTCTCTCCGCGAAACAGAGGCGTGAGAATCGGGAGACCGTCCACCGGGCATGGCGTCTGGCGTATGCACACGTAAACCACTCGCTGATGCAGGGGTATTATCAGGGCTGGGATCTTCACCCGGCGCAATTCCCCGTCCGCTACGCCGCAGTCTATTCGTTCTTTGCTCAAGGCCTCGAAGCCGCGTCGCTGCGATTAAAAACGTTCATCGAGAAGGCGGCGCAGGCGACGTTGATCGGCGAGGTGTTCGACGACGCGGCAACAGGGCAGGGGTTGCTGAATTATTTTCTCCGCGGGATCAACTGCGGCGCGATCACGGAAGCGGAGGCGCAATCGACGGGCTTGACGCTGGGGGAAATCCGTGGCCGGTCGTTCATGAAAATCCTGGCCAGCCGGCGGATACCTCCCCTGTGATAAGAAAATTCCTAACAATGAGCGCGGAAGGATACGCATGAAAAGTCCGATTACAACGCACGTCCTCGATACTGCCAGAGGGAAACCGGCTGTTGCGCTCAAGGTTATCCTTGAGATCTACACGCAGGCGAAGGAGTGGAAGGAGCTGGGCCGGGGGGAGACCGATACCGACGGGCGCATCCCCGATCTTCTCCGTCAGGACAGCAGGCTTACGCCGGGAACATACCGGCTTACGTTTCTGACCGACGCGTATTTCCGCTCCGTTGGAGTCGAGGGACTGTATCCCTCAATCCCCGTTGTCTTCGAGATCAAAGAGACCGCTGCGCATTACCATATTCCGCTGCTTCTGAGTCCCTTCGGGTATTCCACCTACCGAGGGACTTGAGCATGGAAGAACTGTTCGGCTATTTTTTCGAATGGGTGAACATCGCTGCGCGGTGGATTCACGTTTTTGCCGGCATCATGTGGGTCGGGCAGACATATTTTTTTACCTGGCTGGAAGGGCGATTTTCGGAAATGGAAGATCAAGCCGCTGCGAAGAACCCCGATGATCATGTCTGGATGGTGCACAGCGGAGGGTTCTACCTCGTCGGGAAGCAATCAAATCCCCGATTCATGCCGTTGAAGCTGCATTGGTTCCGGTGGGAAGCGGCGATCACATGGTTCAGCGGCATTGCGCTGCTTGTCATGGTCTACTACGCCGGCGGGCTCATGGTGGACGAGAACATGAATAGTACGATTCCGATCATCGCCGGCATTGCCGCCATCGTCATCCCGTGGCAGATTTACGACCGGCTGTGGAGTTCGAAGCTTGCTCGCAATCAGACGAGGGCGGTTTGTATCTCCTATGCGCTGCTGGTCGGAGTTATTATCGGGCTCACACATGTGATGGAGGGACGCGCCGCCTACATCCATGTCGGCGCCATGCTCGGCACAATTATGACGGCTAACGTTTGGGTGCGGATACTGCCAGCGCAGCGGAAGATGGTCGCCGCGTTGAAAGGCGGGAAGGAGCCCGATCTCACGCTGGCCGCGAGCGCCAAGCTCCGTTCAAAGCACAACACGTTCATATCGGTTCCCGTCGTTTTCATCATGATCAGCAATCACTATCCGGTGACATCGTACGGGGATTCCTGGAACTGGGTCATTCTTTCGGTTCTCATCCTCGTCGGATGGGGAGCAGCGAAAATTATCCGTCGTGCATGAAAAGGACTAAAAAGAAAACCTCAAACCAATTCCCGTGAGATTTCGGCCCTGGTCAGAACCGTGAAAGATCAGTTCATGCAGGAGGCGATCGGCGAAGCGAAGAAGGGTCTGGCCGAAGGGGGCATCCCGATCGGGTCCGTCCTCATCCGCGATGGAAAAATCCTCGGCCGGGGGCACAACCGCCGCGTGCAGGAGAAGAACCCGATGAAGCACGCCGAAATCGACTGCCTGATCAATGCAGGCAGGGTGGGAAGTTACAAGGATACCATACTCTATTCGACCCTGATGCCCTGCTATCTTTGCGCGGGCGCGGTCGTTCAGTTCAACATACCAAAAGTGGTCGTCGGTGAATCGCGTACATTTCCGGGGGCGGAGAAATTCATGCGGGAACATGACGTCGCATTGACCGTTCTGAATCTTGAAGAATGTGTGCGGATGATGGAACAATTTATCCGTGACCATCCGCAGTTGTGGGATGAAGATATCGGCGTGTGAGGCAGACTGTGGACATCTATCACGAAATAGTTTCCGCGCTGCGTACCGAAGACCGGGTGATGCTTGCGACGATCATTTCCACCTCGGGCTCGACTCCGGCATCCGCTCTCTCCAAGATGCTCGTGAAGCAGGAAGGCATCGTCTCCCTCGGCACCGTCGGTGGCGGGTGCATGGAGGGCGACGTGCTATTGCACGCCCGGCGTCTTTTTCAAGAGAATAAGGCCCAGATCCTCACCTTCCATCTCAACGAGGAGGATATCGAGCACGGGCTGATCTGCGGAGGGACTCTTGACGTGATGATCGAGCCTCTCTCGAAAGAGCACATTCCGCTGCTGGAAGAATTGAAAACGATCCGCGACGAGGGAGAAGACTCCATTCTGGCAACGCTTCTCTCGGGCGAGGGCAGGACGGAGGGTAAATGGTTGTCGAGTCCTCTCCCAGGCGCCACATTACAATTGTCATTACCCAACTTTCTCACGTCAGGTTCGAATGCAGTCCCGGGCCTGACCGAGGCGCTGGAGAAGGCGTACCGTCGCCAGGAGACCCAGCGCGTCACATCGAACCGGGGTGAGTTTATTCTCGAGCCCGTCACAGGCAGTCCCAGCCTGGTAATCTTTGGAGGCGGCCACGTATCGAAGTACATTTCGCGGTCCGCCGCGATGGCCGGTTTCAGGGTGACGATCGTCGATGACCGTGAGAAGTTCGCTAGTACTGAAAGATGTCCTGAGGCAGCCCAGGTCCTGGCCGTTGATTTCATCGAGGCCTTCCGGCATGTCCGCGTAAAGGCATCGACCTATATTGTCATCGTCACAAGAGGGCACGGTCACGACGAAGAAATTCTCGAACAGGCGGTCAAGACGCCCGCCCGGTACATTGGCATGATCGGCAGCAAGCGAAAAGTGCTCACGACGATCGAGCATCTGGTTGACAAGGGAATACAGAGGCAGCTTCTTGAACGGGTCCACGCACCGATGGGGATTGAGATCGGGGCTGTTACCGCGGAGGAAATCGGCATCAGCGTCGTCTCGCAGCTCATCAGTGTTCGTCGCGGTGCAGCCGGCATCATCCGCCACAAGTCCGAGGATATGAGAGCGCTTATTCGAACACTCGGGAAGAAAACGTAGGTAACTCCATGGATAAAGGAAAACCCATGGATGAGCGGATAAAGACGCCCCCCGATCGGGTTATGAAGGTTTCTCTGATCCTTCTCGCACTCATCGCGACCGCTGCTCTCGCGCAGCGTCCGCTTGTCGTTACGGGCGGAACGCTGATCGACTGTACGGGCTCGGCTCCCGTTGAGAATTCTGTCGTCGTGATTCGGGGGGGTAAAATCGACTCGTTCGGCGTTTCCGGCAATATTCGCATCCCGGACAGCGCTCAGGTGATAGATGCTCGCGGCAAATACATTATCCCCGGGCTGATCGATTGCCACATCCACTACGATTCCCCCCGTGATCTCGTACAATTACTTGCCTGGGGAGTCACCGCAGTCAACTGCATGTTTGAATCGACCGACCAGGCCCTTCAATTGGAAAAGCAGACATCGGGGGACTCCGTTCATAGTGCGCAATTCCACGGGACGGCCCCGATCTTCACCGCGGTAAACGGCTGGTGGTATGGACCCGGCTTTCCAATCGATTCCACGATCAATCGATTTCCAATTACCCCCGATGACGCGCGGGAACAGGTGGCGAAGGCCGGGCTGAAGCATCTTGATAAGATCAAGATTATGTACGACGATATGAGCTGGTGCCGGAACCCGCTCGCCCCGCTGACCCGAATGGACAAAAATATCCTGAATGCGATTATGGCTGCGGCAGAGCACCGGAACATGGTGACCGAGGTTCATGCCCCTCTGTTCAGGGACGCGATGGATGTGTTAAGTGCGGCTTGTCCTTTGCTTCCGAAGCGAAGCCCAATAGTATTTCCATTGGATTGCTTTGCCTTTGCCCACGGGATCGTCGATGAGGAAGTCGACTCAGCCTTCACTTCGGGAATGGCCGATACGCGCGGTTGGTACATTCCGACATTCTGTGTGTTTGAATTTCTTGCAGGAGTGAAGGGGTTCATGGAGCACGCCCTGAGCGACGAGCGGTTTCGGGCAGCGCTTCCCGCGAAGTTGCTCGAAGAATACTCAAGCGAAAACTATTACAAGCGATACCGCGAACGATATCCGAACGTGGAGTTTGTGAATTCCCATCTCAAGGTCCTTCAACACAACATGATGACCCTTCATAAGCGGGGGATCCGCATCGCCATGGGGACCGATATGTGGGCGTTTCCAGGGATCGGCGCCCACCTCGAGCTCGAATATATGGTTGAATCCGGCATGACTCCGATGGACGCTCTCCGCTGTGCGACGCAGCGCGGAATCGAATTCCTGGGCGGGGTGCCGGTCGGAACGATCGAGGATAACAACCGAGCGGATATCCTCATCCTAGATAGGAATCCCCTCACGGATATCCGCAACACTAGGACGATCCGAACCGTCATCAAGCACGGTGTCGTTTTCGAGCACGCTGCGCTCGTCGAAGAATCAAACCGATGAGCCCACAACGCGACGAGCTTCTCAAGTGGCGAAAAGAATTTCCCATTCTTGAGAAAGCTACCTACCTGATTTCGAATTCTCTCGGGGCAATGCCGCGGGGGGTGTACGTGAAATTGGAGGAATTTGCGGATACATGGGCGGCGCGGGGGGTTAGGGCCTGGTCGGACTCATGGTGGGATTTGCCGATCACGGCCGGCGATACGATCGCTCCCCTGATCGGGGCAAGGCCGGGAGAGGTATCAATGCATGCGAACATTTCGCTACTCCAGGCAATGCTGATTTCCTGTTTCGATTTTCGGAAACGACGAAACAAAATTGTCCTCACCGATCTGGAATTCCCCTCAGTCCTGTATGTCTATGAACGGTTTGCCAAACAGCAGGGTGCGCGCATCAAAATAATCCGATCGGAGGACGGTATCTCAATCCCGACCGAGAAACTGCTCTCAGCGATCGACGAGAAGACGATGCTTGTTCCGATTTCACACGTTCTCTTCAGAAGCGCATTCATCCAGGACATCCATGCTATTGTGGAGAAAGCACGCGCCTGCGGAGCGACCTTGATTCTTGATGCCTACCATTCGGTCGGGATCATTCCGGTCGATGTGCGAAAGCTCGGGGTCGATGTGCTGGTCGGTGGTGTGTTAAAATGGCTCTGCGGCGGGCCGGGCGCTGCGTTCCTCTGGATTCGGCCCTCGCTTCGCATGAAGCTGAAACCGGGCATTACAGGGTGGTTCGCCCACCGGAATCCCTTCGCATTCGAGACAGCCATGAAGTATTCAAACGACGTGGCGCGATTTCTTAACGGGACGCCTTCGATTCCCGCACTTGCCGCAGCTCAGGTCGGTCCCGGAATCATCGCACAAATTGGCATAAAGAAGATCCGGCAGAAATCAATGCGGCAGACGGCGCTGCTCATCGCGGAAGCCGAACGACGCGGATTCGGGATTCGTTCGCCACGGGAGCCTGGCCGCCGGGCCGGGACCGTTACTGTCGACGTGCCGCACGGCTACGAGGTTTCACGGGAGCTTATCCGCCGCAACATCATCGTGGATTACCGGAAAGGATCGGGAATTCGTCTTGCCCCTCACTTTTACAACTCCGATCAGGAATTACTCTTCGCCATCGAACAAATCGAGGCAATCCTGCGGAGAAAAGCCTATCGGAAGCACACCGGCAAGAGGTCGGCGGTTACCTGAACGGTTGCACTTCAAACACTCCGGGGCTATATTATAGAGGAGTCCTTCTCAAAGCAGACGTCGATGAAGAAAGACCGCACGCCTAACTCATTCAGAACTCCCAGATACCTCGCGTGATCAACGCTTCTGAAGCCCTGAACATCATCCTTGATTCGGTCCATCCCCTGGAAAAGGTCTCTGCCGGCCTGGAGCTCAGCTGCGGCTCCGTTCTCGGAGAGGATATCGTGGCGGCGGGCGACATCCCGCCCTTTGACAATGCGGCGATGGATGGATTTGCCGTTCGGTCAGAGGATATCCGGAAGATTCCGGTCGAATTAACTGTGGCAGGAGAGATTGCCGCGGGTTCGGTTCCAGTCAAGCCGCTCGCACCCCACGAGACGATGAGTGTAATGACCGGCGCAAAGATTCCGGCGGGGTGCGATATCGTGATCCAGCAGGAATGGACGGAACGAACATCCGAGGGACGTGTGACGATCCTCCGATCGGCCGATTCTGGGCACAACATACGCCGTGCGGGTTCCGATATCCGGGCCGGTGGTACGGTCTTTACGCCGGGCACATTTCTTCGACCGCAGGAAATCGGCGTGCTCGCATCGCTTGGGAAACGCTTCGTCGTGATCCACCGTAAACCATCCATCGCGATTCTTACCACGGGGAACGAGGTCGTCGAGATCGACAAACCCCTCCCTGACGGGAAAATCCGCAACAGCAATGCCTACGTTCTATCGGCGCTCGTCCGGCAGCTCGGGTGTGAGGCCAGATCGCTGGGAATTGCGGCCGATGAAAAGAGCGATCTCTTGGTCAGGATCAAGGATGGGCTGCGGGCAGATGTCTTGATTACGACCGGCGGAGTGTCGGTGGGCAAGTACGACCTTGTCATGGATGCACTGGAAGAAACCGGCGTCGAGATCAAGTTCTGGAAAGTGAACATCAAACCCGGAATGCCGCTGCTCTTCGGGCTCCACGGGGATAAACCGGTCTTTGGCTTGCCCGGCAACCCGGTCTCGGCGATGGTCACCTTCCTCCAGTTCGTGAAGCCGGCGCTGATGCGGTTAATGGGTCAGAAAAAATATACGCCGCCCCTGCGCCTCCACGCGAAGCTCCAGGAAGAAATCACAAAATCGGACGGGAAGCGGCATTTTGTGCGCGGGGTTCTTGTGAACGCAAACGGATCGATCGGGGTGCGGACGACCGGCTCGCAGGTTTCCAACATTCTGACATCGCTTTCGCGAGCGGACTGTCTCATCATTCTTCCGGAAGACCGGAATCAATTCAAGGCCGGCGAGGAAGTTGAGGTGGAACTGTTGTGATCAGGGTAAACGTCAAATTCTTTGCGATCGCACGGGATATTGCCGGAACGGACGAGACAATCATATCGATTCCGGACGGCTCAACTCCCTCCGCCGTTCTCGAGTCGCTTGCCGAATCATATCCGGGTCTGCAAAAATGGATGGAACATCTTCGCATCGCGGTGAATTGCGAATACACAGGGGGCGACGCGATCTTGAACGACCGCGATGAGGTCGCTCTCATCCCACCCGTCAGTGGAGGGTGAGTTTTGTGATCGAGCTGACCGACAAAAAAATTGATGTCGATCGCGTAATCCGGAGCGTTGAGGAACCCTCTGCCGGTGGAACAAGCGTTTTTATCGGAACGACGAGAAATCACTCTGACGGCAAAGAGGTGCTGGAGATGGAATACCAGGCATATAACCCGATGGCGCTCAAAAAAATGAATGAACTCGCTGAAAACGCGAGGTCAAAGTGGAAGTTAACGAAGGTTTCCATCGTTCACCGCGTCGGACGGCTACAAATCGGCGAGGCAAGCGTGGTGATTGCGGTGTCCGCGCCGCACCGGAAGGAGGCATTCGAGGCCTGCCGGTTCACGATCGACACACTCAAGGAATCGATCCCCATCTGGAAGAAGGAGTTTTTCCGGGATGGCGAGGCATGGGTGGGAACGGAAGAGCGGCGAAAACTGTTCTCATAAACGGCAGAAGAATCGACCGCTCGCGCGACCGGATTGTTAACAAAAAATAATGTTCCGGTAAGTTGACTTTCATCGAGCCGTTTCCTAAATTTCCGCCGAAAATAACCACAACCAGTCCACGGTGCCAGAACCACTACCGGAGGTTTATATGAAGAAGATCCTCGTTATCGTCGCAGTCCTTGTTGCGTTTGTCGCTCTTCACAGTCGCGTGCATGCCCAGGACACGACCGCAGCAAAGATGGAGAAGAAGGGTGAGATGATGGAAAAGAGTGGGGAGAAGATGGAAAACGCGGGTGGGGTGAAGGAAGAGAAGGGAGAGGCGATGGAGAAGAAGGGCGAGATGATGGAAAAGGGCGGAAAAGAGAAGATGGAAAAAGGAGGGATGAAGATGGAGCACAAGGGCAAGAAGATGGCCCATAAGGGAGAGAAAATGGAGAAGAAGGGTAAGAAGATGGGGAAGAAGGGCGAGATGAAGGAGAAGAAAGACGAGATGAAGGAGGAGAAGAAAGAATACTAGTAGCTCCCCAGATCCAATTTGGTTTTACCGGAAAGCGATCCCGTAAGGCGGGGTCGCTTTCCGTGTTTATGGACTAACTCCCTGTGGATGCCTGTCGCGTAAGCGTATGATCGACAAGAACATAGTACCCAAGACATCCCGGAAGACTGCCTATTCAGACGCCCGCAGAAATATCCTAAAGCTCTCTCCTCTCGTGCTTCTCGCCGGTTGTGATTTCGCAGCGGGCGGCCCTGTGGAATCGTTTCTCAGGAGGTTTCAGCAATTCAACGACTGGGTCCAGTCGAAGATTTTCAGCTCCGATAAGCTCTCACCTGAACTTGCGGACTCCGAGCTGACCCCGGTGGACGGATTCCGTCTCAATAGTTATGACACCGATGAACCGGAGGTGGACATCGCCGAGTGGAAGCTCGGCGTGAGCGGGCTCGTCAGAAATCCGGGTGAATACACGCTTGCACAGATCATGGCGCTCCCCGCCAAAGTGATGAATACGAAACATTGCTGCGTCGAGGGCTGGAGCATCAATGTGAAATGGGGAGGAACCCCTCTCAGGAGCTTCCTCGAGCGCGTCGGCGCAGATCTCAACGCAAAGTACATCTACGTCGAGTGCGCCGACGAGTACTTCACGACCTACGATATGGCGAGCGCCATTCATCCTCAGACGCTCCTCTGTTACGAAGCGTACGGTAAACCCCTTGCCCTCGGTCACGGAGCACCGGTGCGAATTACGATGCCGACCAAGCTCGGCTACAAGAGCGCAAAGTGGATCAATAAGCTCGTCGTGACAAACGACAAATCGGGAGGATACTGGGAAGATCAGGGATATGATTGGTTCGCAGGTCTTTGAGAAGTTTTGGAGACGGCGTGTGCGGCTGGCCGCACTTGCCTTTGTGCTCGCCTTTCCGGGCTGTGCCGGCTCGAGAGAGCGGAATGTGGTCGTTGTCGCACGCACCAACACCTACCACAAGGATGACTGCGCGCGTGTGAGGATGGCTCACACGAGGACAATGACTTCGGAAGAAGCCAGGGCACTCAACTTTGAACCGTGCCCCTGGTGTCATCCGGACACTGGTCTCTGATCCGATGCAGAAACCGTCGCGGGAGTACCATCACCCCTTCCTCATACGAGCCACCCACTGGTTAAACTTCTTCGCGCTGGGGATCATGGTTCTCAGCGGCCTTCGGATCTATAACGCGTCTCCGATCTGGGATTTCCACATCCCGCCGGCGCTCACACTCGGAGGCTGGCTTGCGGGCGCACGCCAGTGGCACTTCTTTGCCATGTGGATCCTCACCGCCAACGGGGTACTCTGGGTGGTGTACAATGTTGCGAGCCGCCATGGGCGGCACACCACGCTCTTCTCGAAAAGCGATCTCGGTGGAATTCTTCCCATGATTCTTTATTACCTGCGCATCCGGAAAGAACATCCGCCCGTGAAGAAGTACAACGCGCTTCAAAAGCTCTCCTATTCCACCGTTCCGCTTGTAGCAGCGGGCGCCGTCGCGAGCGGGATTGCCATTTATTGGCCGGTCCAGTTCAGCGCGTTTGCGTCGTTCTTTGGCGGGTACGACACCGCCAGGGTGTGGCATTTCATCTTCATGGCCGCCCTCGTTCTTTTCTTCGGCGGACACATTCTCATGGTCGTCATCGCAGGGTGGAGCAATTTTGTTTCGATGATTACGGGATGGAAAAAGCTCGAACGGTCGCCGGAGGTCCGGTCGGAACCCGGAAAGAGCGATCCCCCCCCGGCTGCCCGCGAGGGTTGATGAACCCCGCAAAACGTCGTTCCGGAATCCCAGGGCTATTCACGCGTTGGCGAATCGCGCTCTCTCCTGCCTCCTCTCAGCCTCGTATCAGATACTGAAACTTCACAAAGTACTGAGTCGCCGCCTTTTGAATTCCGAAGGGCTCACCGAAGTCCGAAAGCGTGTACGTCGAACCTGCATAGAAGATCGTGTATGGGCTGAGCTTGTAGCTCAGGAGCGGGTAGAGGTTTATGTCCCTGCTGAATTCGTCATACTGCCCGATCACGCGAAGGAACAGCTCCCTTGAAAATTGATAAATGCCTGTTGTTCTCGCGATGTATCCGTCATAAAACAGGTCCCCGGTCGCAACGCTCGATAAGTTCGCGCGAGAATAGGAGAGGTCGACCTCAAGTCGCGCCAGGGGCCTGACCTGAGCGGTCACGTTCATACTGTGCCCGCTGCCCATCTCCGGCGAGCCGCTGCGTTTGATGAACCTACCGAACGTGCCATTGAAGAACAGCGTAATATATGTTGACGGGCGGGCGCTAATCGATATTTCGCCCCGGTTGATGTTGTCGAACTGGACGCCCTTGTACAACTCGTCGTTCACCAAAAAGTAGAGGATCGTGATGTAGGTCTGACCTTTGAGTTGGGCGAACAGGCTGGGCAACGCCCATTTTTCCTTCCGTATTCCGTCGTAATTATAATGCAGTCCGTTATTTAACTGAATTGTCCACTGGTCGACCACGTCGCCGGTGGGGTAGAAGGTGTACTGCTGATCGAGGATCGCCATGCGGGTATTGTTGCCTGGTACGAACCCGTCCTGCGCCTGAAAAGTCGGCGACCGGTCAAAATATTGGGCGTTGATACTATAATTTCGGCCGCTGCGTTGAACGTTCACCCGGGCAGCGGTCCCCGTGTACTGTTCTCCGTTGAATTTGGCGTCGTACCCTGTACTGCCGAAGGATCTTGCACCCGAGAACACGGTCGTATCGTTCACTTCCTTGGTGTCCGAGAGGAAGAGTTCACCGGCGAAATAGTAGTTCTCCAAAAATTTATAGTTCCAATCGAGGCCCCCCACGAAGTTGTGCGCTGACCCCGTGGTGCGCGCTGTCAGCATGCCGCCTAAAAAGGTTTCCTTCCCAAAATCGTAACGCGCCCGCGCGACATTTGAGAAGGACTCCAGGTCCGTCGCGATGTAATCGCTCGTTTCCTCCCCCGGAATAATGTAGGGGGTGTTTCGATCGGATGCTGCGAGATAGGCATAGGAAAGCGATCCGGCCTTTCCAATCACGCGGGCGGCTCCGATGGGATTGTTGATGGTCCTGGAGTAATATGTCTGTGTCCGGTTATCAAAGATGTCAGCTCCCAGGAGAAAAAAGGGACGCTTCTCGCTGTAGAAGAGAGCAAAGTTGGAGTTGACACTTATTTGAGTCGCGTCGGACTCGACCTGACTGAAATCCGGATTGATCGTCGCCTCAACGGCAAAATCGGGAGCCGGTGCGTACCGAACGGCGCCTCCCACCCGTCCTGTTACCCTGCCGCTCGAGAATGTGGATGTAGGGTTCGTATTGTCACCGACACTCCCCTTCTCCTGGCCCACGACATAGGGCAACAAATCGAGCGCGCCCGCCGTCTGCACATCGCTGATTCCTTCGATGATCCCTCCCTGGCACTGAAAGCAAGGGTTGTCCCTGTCGAGCGGGACCCACGACGTCTGCACCCGGCTCGCCCGCGGGTAGTTCCTGATGAATTCCACAACCCAGTGCTGGTCGGGCTTCGATGGGAATCGAATGCTCTTAAAGGGAATCGCCATTTCCGCGGTCCATCCAGACGAATCGATCGCCGCAGCCGACTGCCAGACCGCGTCGAAGCTCGCGTCCTCGTTGCTCCCCGTCCGCAGCAGGTCGGCCTGAATTCCGTACGCATTCACCACGAATTCATACGATCGCTGATAGTCTCCGTAGGTGTCAAGAATGACGAGCGCCCAGTCGTCGTCCCAGAGTTTATCCCGGTCCGTAAGGTGAGCTCGCAATTCGGAGAGCCTCGTATCCCTGCAATCGAAACCGAAGTAGATGAAGCGGGAGTTGTAAACTGTTCTGACGGTGGTTCGCTGAGGAGCCGGCGTGTTGTCTCCCGGCGTTACTTCGTAGTTAATCTCGATGGGTTGTGCGAGTTTCCAGTTCGGGTCATCGAGTTTTCCCGACAACTCAATGTCGCGATCGATCTTGAGGGCCTCTATCTTCGGCCTCAGAGAGTCAACCCGGCCGGATGCAACGACGATTCTCGGGAAGAGAGAGATCGCGAGGAAAAACAAAGTGATGAGTCTAGGAAAGAGCATTATCTGCTGAAGCGCGGTGGCACAAAACGTCGATTGGTTAGCCGTTCAGAATAAATCGGTGAGGGTAATGAACGATGTGCGTTGAATCAGCCGATATATCAGATTGGTACGGCAGATCTCCCGGTTTTGTTGCATGCCGGATGCCGGTGTGCGTCTTCTCGTGTCCCGCCCGGGGAGCACGAGTTTTTCGTCTTGCCGGGACCCGGGGCTCAAATTCGACGGATGTTTTTGAGACGGCGAGCTGCGGTGGACGAAAAACGAAAGCCGGCCCACCCCGACCGGTCCTGCTCGATCCCGACTTATCCCGAGCTCTAGGGACGGCTCGGGACGAGCCGGGACTTAAACGGTCAGGTCGCGATGGGACGGCTTGCAGTTCAGCAAAGACTTCGCTAGCTCGGCAACCCTGCCAGATTACTTCGCCAGCACCATTTTTTGGATGCTGATGAAATCTCCGGCGACGAGCTTGTAAACATAGACTCCGCTCGATAAATTCCTGCCGTCGAACGAGACAGCATGCTGACCCGCGTCTCGATAGTCGTCCACGAGCGTTGCGACTTCCTCGCCCAGAGTGTTGTAAACCTTCAAGCTGACGTGTCTCCCCTCGCGCAAATCGTACGTCATCACCGTCGTCGGATTGAAGGGGTTTGGAAAGTTCTGGGAGAGGGAGAAGCTCGAAGGAGTCTCCCGCTTCATCGCCAGTGCGGGTAGGGAGGCGCCGCCTTGACTGAAATCGACTAATGCGAACGCCGCACTCGGAACGAAGCGATTATTCACGCCCGGTCCGGGATCGATGTCGTACAGTACGCCCTGGGCCCAGCTGCAGAGGACCTTCTGCGAAACGGCGACACTGGTGATATAGTCACCGAAGTTGGGTCGGATGTTCGTTGCGGCAATCGACCAATTCGAGGCCGCAGCATTCACCCTGACGGGGGTCTGGAACGTCACGCCGCCATCGGTTGAGTGCGCGAGGAATTCATCGACGATGGATTGGTACGAGGAGCGCCGCCGGGTAAAGCCCGGGAAACGGGCGTCAATGGAGATATTGGTTGCAAGCGGATTCACCGGATTTGACTGGACTTCCGTATCCTGATGATAAAGTACATCAACCGAACCGTCTGACTGAACACTCACGACAGGCCAAAACTGTACTTTGCCGTCGCCGGGGGCAGGACTGCTCACGAGGGTCGGAGAGCTCCAGGTGGCACCACCATTATCAGAATACCGAAGGTAAACATCTCCGTCCCGGACGCCGCCGGTGGGGATTGTCTCTCCAGTCGAAGGTTTGAAAAAGACGCCATCAGTATGAACATTCGCATTGCTCCCCGCGTCATGGTACACTATGTAAATGCGGCCCATGTG
>Ga0099793_10000016_pt1 | contig 33630 bp, 19 predicted proteins | sample Rivendell_Oct201_9_FD_77319 | JGI IMG/M metagenome (GOLD analysis project Ga0099793, IMG submission 77319) | Vadose zone soil and rhizosphere microbial communities from the Eel River Critical Zone Observatory, Northern California to study diel... | ecosystem: Environmental > Terrestrial > Soil...
CCCCCCAGCTCCGGTGCTCATCTCCCCGGCCAATGGAGCTCTCGATCAATGGACGGCACCGATTCTAACCTGGAGTTCCTCAATCGGAGCGACATCGTACCGTCTCCAGGCTGCGACAGATTCGTTATTCGGGTCGATCATTTTTGACGATTCAACATTCACGACGACTTCCACTCAACGTTTGTCGTTATCTGACTCCCAGAAATATTATTGGCGCGTCAGGGCGAGTAACGATGCGGGGGTCAGCACATTTTCCACGCCGTGGAATTTTACTACCATGGCGAACGGGAATGCGACAGTTCATCATTTAGAGTATGCAGTCCTTGAAGGATGGATCTTCGTATATGATATCGACGGCGGGCACGCCCTCGTGAGGACTTTCCCCGTGCCGGATCCGGGAGGAATCAGGGGCGCCGCCGTGAGCCCGAACGACGGAATGCTCTACATCAGTTACGGGGGTGATGGAGGACCCAACGGAAACGGCTCGCTCCTACAGTACAATCTGATCCGCGACAGCGTCGGTTGGATAATGCATTACAACCACGGGATCGACAGTCACGCGATTACTCCGGACGGCACCACAATCTTCATGCCCGCTGGAGAATTCAGCAGCGATGGAAAGTGGTATGTAATCAACACGAGCGATGGGAGTGAGAAGGGCTTCATTGTTACGTCCGGCTACGGCCCGCACAACACGGTTGTATCTCTTGACGGAGCGCATGTGTATCTGGGTGATCGGAACCACAATAACGTCGGCCCCGACTCACTGTACGTTGCGAGCACAGCGAGTTACCAGGTGGTCAAACGGGCTGGGAGATTCATGAGCGGAATTCGCCCGTTTACGGTTAACGGCACAGAGACATTCGCGTTCGTCGCCATTACAGGCCTTCTTGGGTTCCAGGTGTGCGATCTCTCGACGGGTCTGGTCCCCTACAAGATCGACTTGACGACGATGGGTTTCACCAGCTGCGGATCCTGCGACTCCCCCACCCATGGCATTTCGCTGTCCCCGGATGAGAGGGAGCTTTACGTCTGTGACCAACCGAATAGTTACGTCCATGTGTTCGACGTGAGCGGAATTTTTCAGAATAGCGCTCCCACAAAGATTGCGGACATCAAATTGGTCAATCTTTTGACGGGTAACGACTCGGGCTGCACGTACGAGTGTCTGCGGGAGGGGTGGCTGCACCACAGCCGGGACGGCCGATTCGTCTACGTCGGCGAGTCGGGGGATGTGATTAGTACGGCGACGCGCTCGATCGTTGCCAGGCTCCCAGCGTTAAGGAACTCAAGGAAGATGCTGGAGATCGATTGGCAGAATGGCCGGCCGATTGCCACAACCACGCGATATGGATTGGGATATGTCGTCAGCCGCAGCTTACCCCTGCCCCCGCCGCCCGTACTGTCGACACCGGTCAACGGGGCCGGCGGCCTACAGACGACAGTTAATTTGACCTGGAACGCTTCGGCCGCTGCAACCTCCTACCGTCTCCAGATGTCGGCCGATTCCACATTCAGTACCCTCGTCGTGGACGATTCGACGCTGACCGCAATGTCGCGGCAGGTGACTTCGCTGTCGGGCACTACGACCTATTACTGGCATGTGAACGCAAAGAACAACGCCGGGACGAGCGCATTTTCCTCAACATGGAGTTTCACGACATCGATCCCGCCTCCCGCTGCCCCGGCCCTTCTCTCACCTGTGAACAATGCAACGGGGCAGGCGACAACGGTCACCTTCCTATGGAATTCATCATCGGGCGCGACGAAGTACCGCTATCAGCTTACAACAGACAGCGGGTTTGTGAACAAGGCGGTCGATGATTCGACGCTCACGGATACAACGAGGGCGGTCACGAATCTGGCAAACAGCACGGCATACTATTGGCGGGTAAGCGCGTCAAACGGCGTGGGATCGGGCGCGTATTCGGCTGTATGGAAATTTGCGACAATCATCGCAGTTCCTTTAACCCCTACACTCGTATCTCCGGCAAACGGTTCAACCGGTCAGCCGCTGACAGTGGTTCTCGCCTGGAATCCTGCAGGAGGCGCGGTCACCTATCGTGTACAGCTCGCAGCAGACTCGCTCTTCGGCTCGATTGTTCTGGACGATTCGACCGTGACGGCGACATCAAGACAGATAGGGCCGCTATCAGTAAATACACTCTATTACTGGCGAGTGAATGCAAAGAATAGCGCGGGGACGAGCGCATACTCTTCGGCATGGAATTTCACGACATTGATCCCGCCCCCCCCAGCGCCGGCGCTTCTCTCACCTGGTAACAATGCGACGGGGCAGGCGACGACACTCACCTGCCGATGGAATTCATCATCGGGGGCGGCGAAGTACCGCTATCAGCTTGCAACAGACAGCGGATTCGTGAACAAGGCGGTCGATGATTCGACGCTCACGGATACAACGAGGGCGGTCGCGAATCTGGCGAACAGCACGACATACTTTTGGCGGGTACGGGCGTCAAACGGCGCGGGATCAGGCGCGTATTCGTCGGCGTGGAAATTCACCACCATTGTTGCGTTGACGTCGAGCCCGGCGCTCGCCGCGCCCGTTAACGGAGCGGCATGTCAGTCGACCGCTCTGACCCTGACCTGGACCGCCGCGCCAAGAGCGGTTCAATACCGCGTTCAAGTTGCCCTGGACAGCTCTTTCGCAACAAGAATTCTCGATGACTCGACGGTCACAACGTTATCGAGGCAGCTAACATCCTTGACGGGGGGAACGAAATATTTCTGGCGCGTTGCCTCGTCAAATGCGGCAGGATCGTCCCCATACTCGGCGGTATGGGCATTCGGTACATTTCCAACTTCATTGCTGCGGGACGCTTTCAACCGGGCGAATGGCGGATTGGCCGGAAGCAATAAGTGGGCTCTCATTCAAAATCAGCCGGCGAGCGGTTCGCTTGTCATTGCCGCAAATGCCGTTCAACCGTATAGCAGCGCAGGGAATCTGTATTTTGGCGGTGTGGTGTGGGATTCGCTCATCAGCGGCGGCGCAGAAGCAAGTCTCACGATCGTTCAGAAAAGCGGCAATCTTAGTTACACATCGCTCTTTCTCTATGCGCGAATGAACAACAAGGATTACAATACGGGGACCGGCTATCGCTTGAGATTTCAACAGCAATCTCCCACGGACCGGATCGAAATTCATAAGGTCGGTCCGGGATATGCAAATTACGCCACGCTTGCCTCGGTTGGCATCAAAATCAACGCCGGCGACGTCCTTACGCTCCGCTCAGCGTGCGATAATCGGACATTGATCGGATTGGTGAACGGCGTCCAGGTGATATCCGCAACCGACATGACATACACGCCTTCCCAGTGGTATTTCGCACTCCGCGGATGTGTGTTCCCGACTCCCGTGCGGTATGATAATTTCATGATCAGCCCGCGATTGTCGGCAACATCCAGCGCGGGACAAGGAGGCGGGAGGGAGGATACATCCGAAAGTGTGTCCGCCGCGCCGGAAGAATTCGGGCTCGGGCAGAATTATCCGAATCCATTCAATCCGGCCTCCACGATCTCCTTCGCCGTTCCAAAACTGACGCATGTCCGGATACAAGTATTTAACGTGCTCGGCCAACTCATCGCGACGCTCGTTAACGAAGAGAAAGCTCCCGGCAGTTACAGCGTGACATGGGAGGCGGGAGGCAGTCCGAGCGGGGTTTATCTCTGCCGGATGCTTGCAGGAGATTACCTCCAGACGCGCAAGATGATACTGGCAAAATGATGAGCATGCCTTCCAGGGACTAAATTTGGCGTCGGGTGTGAATCAAGTATCACTGCAAAAGAAGTATGGATTTGAAAACCCGTTTAAACCCGATCCTCTTTCGAGGAAAGCCCTTCGATTTCTAAATCGCGGTCAGCGGCTCCTCGATGTCGGCTGTGGTGAAGGGTCAGACAGTGTGTTCTTTGCGAAGAGGGATTTTGACGTCACCTCCATCGATATCAGGCAGGACCATCTGCGGCGATTTCGCAACTATTGCAGCGACCACGAGCTTTCGAATGTTACAATTCAGAGGCGGAGTGCGGTCACCTATCGATATCCCCGTTCTACCTACGATGTGATCATCTGCCTTCTTGTCGTTTGCTGCATGAAGCGGAGCGAGTTCGACTCGATGCTGCCGGCTCTGAAACGCGCCGTGAAACCCGGCGGAGCCATCGTCATGTCTGCGCGAAACTATCTCGACCCGGAGTTCGATGATTATCGTGCCACGGAGAAAATGATCGAGCCAGGGACGTTCGTGTTCAAGGAGGATTGTTGCAGGTTTATCTATTTTCTTGAAAAAGATCGACTGCGCGAAGCCTTTGAAGGATTCGAGGTCCTCTATTACTACGAAGGCTATGCTCCGTGTAAGTACAACGAACACCCCCGACACGGCGACTCGTATATCATCTGCAGGAGAAAACGATGAGCGAAAGGCCCTCCTCGTGAGGGCTCCCTCGTGAGAATCGGTGTAATAAGCTTCTTTGCCGCCCCGCTGGCTCTCCTCGGAGTTTCCGTGTTTAGTACGCGCATCGGTTCTTCCCATCCAAACAACGTGCTACCTTCGAAGAAACAGGTCGAATATCAGAGGATGGAACTCATCGGCTTCTTCCATTTCAATATGAATACGTTTACCGGCAAAGAGTGGGGGTATGGCGACGAGGACCCAAAGTTGTTCAATCCAAAACAACTCGATATAGAGCAGTGGGTGAGGGTCGCAAAAGAGGCCGGGATGAAGGAACTCATCCTGACAGCGAAACATCACGATGGTTTCTGTTTGTGGCCCTCCGCCTACACCGAGAACTCTATAAAAAGCAGTCCCTACAAGAATGGCAAGGGAGATATCGTGAGAGAATTCTCCGATGCCTGCCGTAAGTTCGGCGTTAAACCCGGATTGTACCTGTCGCCGTGGGATCGGAATAACGGCACGTACGGGACTCCCGCATACATCGAATTCTACAAGAACCAATTGCGCGAGCTCCTAACACACTACGGTGAGATTTATGAGGTCTGGCTCGATGGCGCAAACGGGGGAGACGGTTTTTACGGCGGAGCACGGGAAACCAGAACCATCGACCGCAGGACCTATTATCCCTGGAAGGAGTTTGCCGACATCGTCTACCGATTGCAGCCAAAGGCTTCCATATTTTCGGACGCCGGCCCCGATGTCCGCTGGATAGGAAATGAAAAAGGGTTCGCCGGTGAAACCTTCTGGTCGACCATCAATACCGACAGTCTCGTCATCGGCGAATCGGATCAACGCTATCTCAACACCGGCGAGCCGGGCGGGCGAGCCTGGCTCGTGGGCGTCTGCGACGTTTCCATCAGACCCGGTTGGTTCTATCACGAAAATGAAGACACCCTCGTAAAAGCACCGCAGGAACTGGTCGACCTCTATTATAAGTCTGTCGGAAGAAATGCCGTTCTCCTGCTCAATATACCGCCCGGGCCCGACGGGCGCATTCACGAAAACGACATACGATCGCTGAAGGAATTCAGGTCCATTCTGGATGAAACCTTCGGAAAGAACCTTGCCGAATCCGGAAAGGCAGCCGAATTGAATCCCCGCTCCCGTCCACCGCGCTATAGTCCGGATTATATTCTGGACCGGGACAACGGGACGTACTGGGAGGCCGGCGCGGACCAGCGCAGCGCGGAGCTTGAAATTGCATTAAACGGTGTGAAAGAATTCGACAGGATCATGCTCCAGGAACCGGTCCGGATCGGCCAACGGATATCCCGATTCGATATTCAGGCGTTCAGGAATAACGGATGGGAATCAATCGCGCGAGGCACCACGGTCGGATACAAAAGAATCCTGCGAACTTCCTCTGTCCGGACGGACAAGTTGCGAATCCTGATCAAGGAAGCGAATGATTCCCCTGCCATTTCAACATTTGCACTTTTCAAGGCGTCAAGACGCGAACCCGGTATGTAGGTTGCCTTGCCGGTGACGCGGCGGCATGAGCGGGTAAATCGAGAAAGGCAGATAAAATCGTGAGTATCACGCATTCGCGGTATTGACATTTGTAAATTGCTTTTGTAGATTTGCGCGAACACGCGGAGGGTTAATTCTCGACCGGCGATTGGTCGGACCTTCCGACTTCAGTGGCGGGCGGTCCGCGACGACACTTCGAGTCACACGCAGTGCGACGTTCACCTCACAGTTCAATGCTTGTAGCCCAGCGCCTTGGCGACAAGGCATGAAAGGGACCACGCGATGACGGAACGACAACGAGCGCTACTCTCCTCCAATCTTCGCCGGCGGGATTTCTTGAGGTCATTCGGCGCCGCTGTCGGCGGGATTGCCATCACTCATTTGCCGGTGCCGCGGGAGCGCTTCTCATCCGCCGCCGCGAATGATTCGCCGAAGCTTTCTCAGATGCCGACAATCGGGCTTCTCGTGCCGCGCTCGGGTATCAACCCCCGCCTCGCGGGCAGCGTGGCGGCAGGCCTGAAACTGGCTCTCGACCAGGCGCACCCCCAGGGCAGGAGCGACCCCGGCAAGCTTCGGCTCGAAGAGGTCGGAATTCGTCCGAGTGAAGCCGTCAACGCGGCGAAGACCCTGATCCTCGATCGGAAGGCCGACATCCTTGTGGGGGTGATGAATCCGGCAGTTGCGACAGATCTCCATGATTTCCTCGAGTCGAATCGGACATTTCTCATCATCGCCGACGCGGGCGCGAATATCGTTCGAGAGGCGGAGCAAAGTCCCTACGTCTTTCATAGCACGCTCGGCTATTGGCAATCGAGTTTCGCGATGGGCGAATGGGCGGTGCGCAATATCGGCAGAAAGGTATTCGTCGCGTCTTCGTTCTACGAGAGCGGATACGACGCTCTCTACTCGTTTCGTCTCGGCGCCGAGAGAGCCGGGGGAAAAATTCTTCAGACCTACATCTCACACGTGCCGCCGGATCGGATGGATATGATCCGCGTGATGGGGGCTATCGGGGACGCGCGGCCGGATTTTGTCTTTGCCTCGTACTGTGGCGCCGAGGCGTTGGATTTCGCAAGGGCATTCACGAGCTCCGCGTCGGTATCGCGGATCCCGCTCGTCGGGTCGTCATTTATGGCGGACGAAGACTTGCTGAAGAATTTTGGGGCGGCAACGATTGGAATGAGAAGCTGCTTATCCTGGGCGCCAGGTTTGCGAACATCCGGGAACGACCCGTTCGAGGCAGCTTTCGAGAACATGATGGGCCGACCTGCGGACTCTTTCGCCGTGCTCGGATACGATACCGGACAGCTAATCGTGCAAGCAGTCAGCGGCGCAGGAGGCGATCTGGGGAATCCCGTCCGTGCGAGGGAAGCATTTCGGAGCGCAAAATTTGCGGGCCCCCGCGGAGTGATCCGGATGAACTCCGAATCGCAGAGTACTGGTATGCCCCTCTACCTCAGGGAGGTCACGATGAACGGAAAGGGTGTCGTGAATCGTGCTGTCGACGAGTTGAAAGCCACCTCCGAGAATGATCGCTCGGTTGTTGCGCTGCGGGCCGAAACCCGGACGGGGTGGCTCAACGCGTACTTAAACGTATAGAGGGGGAGCATGGCAGTAACTCTGCGCCCTGTCCGCGATGATGACGAGAAGTTTGTCTTCGGTGTGTATGCGAGCACCCGCGCGGAGGAGCTGGCGATTACCACCTGGAGCCCGGTCCAGAAGGAGGACTTCCTCCGGATGCAGTTCAATGCCCAGACGCAGTATTATCGGCAGGTGTATCCCGGGATGGACTACAGGATCATTCTCCATGATGGGGTACCCGCAGGACGATTCATTGTGGCGTCGCTGGAAGATGAGTTGAGGCTTATTGATATCTCGTTATTGCCGGAACATCGCAATGCAGGTATCGGCAGAAACCTCGTCCAGACGCTCCTCGACGAGGCAAACATTCTTGAGAAGCCGGTGCGGATTCACGTCGAGCAGTCCAATCGGGCCCAGCATCTCTACGAGCGGCTGGGTTTTCAACGCGTTGCGGACGAGGGCGTGTATGTGATGATGGAGTGGAATCCGAAAACGAGAACAGACGCGGTGAACGCGAGACTTCCGGATGAGAGAAGCTGAGGCAGGGGGATCGACGGGCGTGGAATTACCGGCCTATGAGGGATTCGTTGAGAATAACAACTCGAGGTTTACGGTTGGCCTTCCGTCGGGGAAAAAGCTCGAGGTGCTCCTGATCGACATTTCCGATCGGAGGGTATCGGCGAGGCAGGAACAGTATTCAATCACATTCCGGAGCCCGGCGGATACGTTCATCCCCCAGGGGATGTATCGATTTGAACATGACAAACTGGGATCGTTTGAGTTATTCATCGTCCCCATCGGCAAAGACGGGCAGGGATACTCTTACGAAGCAACGTTCAATAATTTGCGCGATCCTGCATAGGGATTCGATGCGGGAACCAGTTTCACTGAACCAATCGGAGAATCTACCATGTCCCAACCGTTCGTAGGGGAAATTCGGATGTTCGCCGGAAACTTCGCGCCGGCAGGCTGGGCGTTCTGCAACGGCCAGCTCCTGGCGATATCGGAAAATGATGTGCTCTTCCAGCTTATCGGCACGACATATGGCGGTGACGGTCAAACGACGTTCGCTCTGCCCAATCTGCAAAGCCGCGTCCCGATGCACGTGGGGAGCGGCTTTGTCCTTGCTCAAGCAGGCGGTGTGGAACAGGTTACTCTGGCGGTCCAACAAATTCCGGTTCACTCGCACGCGCCGCAGTGCGACAATACGAATAACAATTCTACCACTCCCCAGAGCAATGTTTGGGCTGGCACGACCCTGCTCAAACAATATTTGCCGGCGTCCCCGCCCGGCGTGACGATGAATTCCGGGGTAATGCGTAATACCGGGGGTAGTCAGCCCCACGACAACATGATGCCCTTCCTTGCCATCAACTTTATAATATCGCTCTTCGGAGTATTCCCGTCGCAGACGTGATTTTCGAACATGGTCGCATCAACAGAATATTCAGTTCCATCTCGCACCTAAGCCTCGCATAAGGAGAACAGAGCAATGGCAGAACCATTCCTATCCGAGATCAAGATCATCAGCTGGAACTTCCCTCCGAAGGGCTGGGCGTTTTGCAACGGCCAACTCCTTCCGATCAACCAAAATCAGGCGCTCTTCTCGCTGCTCGGCACAACGTATGGCGGCGACGGCCGCGTCAATTTTGCGCTGCCCAACCTTCAGAGCCGGCTCCCCATTCATATGGGAAACGGCCACACGCTCGGGGAAAGCGCCGGTGAAACGACCCACACCGTCACGCTAGGCGAGCTGCCGGCCCATACCCATAGCGGGGTGGGCAGCGATGCCGGCGCCAACACACCCAATCCCACGAATGCATATTGGGCGTCGGGAGGTCAACCTGCCTATTCCAATGCCGTGAATGCCTCTATGGCCCCGGCGGCGGTTTCAAATGTGGGCGGGGATCAGCCGCACGAAAACATGTCGCCGTATCTGGTCCTCAACTTTGTTATTGCGTTGCAGGGGATCTTCCCATCGCAGAACTAAGAAAAGGAGAATAAGATGGCCAATCCGTTTGTAGCTGAAATCAGAATATTCCCCTTTAACTTCGCGCCGAAGGGCTGGGCATTCTGCGACGGCCAGCTAATGCCGATCAGCCAGAATACGGCGCTCTTTTCACTCCTTGGGACTACCTATGGCGGCGATGGACGAAGCACTTTCGCTCTTCCTGATTTGCAGGGCCGTGCGCCGCTCCACTTCGGACAGGGACCTGGGTTAAGTCTCCGCGATCTCGGAGAAAGAGCCGGATCCGACACGGTAACGCTTCTTCAAACTGAAATACCGGCTCACACTCATGGAGTCAGCGGCCGCAACAGCGTCGGCCAGGACGTCAGCCCTCAAGGCGATGTCTGGGCTACACCGGGGGCTGCGAGGGGATTGAATATGTATAACCAAAGCGCCGGGGGTGCGCCACAGATGAGTCCTGCCGCATTCTCCACGGCGGGCAGCAGCCTGCCGCATAATAATCTGCCGCCATACCTGACACTGAATTTCTGTATTTCGCTTCAGGGAGTGTTTCCGCCGAGGCAATAGGCCGACGGCGGGTAAAGACGGCGAGAACCGCGCCGCGTGATTCTCAAATCGAAATTGTAAGGAGGAGGGTTGCGTATGATACGCCTTGGTAGCATCCGGACGGAAGAATCTTATCTGAAAGCGAGGACCATGGTCATAGTCCTCCTCCTCCTGTTTGTAGGTTCGGTCCAATCCCCGGCAGGAATATTCACGGTAAACACGACGAACGATACACACGCCGCGAACTTCTTAACGGGAGCCGATGGCAGCGGAAACATCTCTCTCCGTTCCGCGATCGAGGCCGCAAACAGCCAGCTGAGCCTCCCGCTTCTTCCTCACATAATCAATGTTCCCCCGGGCACATACAATCTTACACTCGGAAGCGACATCATCATTGGAAGCGCGACCGCTCACGGATTTACGATACACGGACAGGGGACACCGCTCAATACCAACATTGCGCAAACCATCGCCGCCAATGGTTGCTTTGAGAATTTCTATCCCGATACCGGCCAAACGATCACGATAGAAAACGTCAAGATCACCGGAGGGAACGCGGGTGGTTTCGGAGGCGGTGCGATTCTGGCCGGGGGACCGTCAAACGTTTTTAACGTCACCAATTGCGATCTGAGCGGCAATTCCACACAGTCCACGGATAACGGGGGGGCGATATCCTTCAGCGGCGGCGGCGACCTCAACTGCACGAACTCCACTTTCAGCAACGACACAGCCAGGTCAGCCGTCGGGGGCGCTATCGCGTACAACAACGGCACCAACCCCGGCAACCTGAAAATCGATTCCTGTATTTTTACCATGAATCTGGCGACCGCCGGCGCGGGCGCCGGGCAGGGCGGCGCGATTATGATCGTTCTCGCTTCGGGCAATCGGGCCGATATTACCAACTGCACATTCGTTAAGAATGCCGCCGGAACCCCGATCAGTGAGGGCGGCGCCGTCTACGTTTCCAGCGGTATCGTGAACATCAGTTTGTGCCGGTTCTCGGAGAATATCGCGGCGGCTGCCGGGAGCGCCCTCTATAATAACAGCGGAACGGTGACAGCGAAGAATAATTGGTGGGGCTGCGACGCCCCGCCCGGTTCTGCGGGGTGCCAGACCACCTCGGGCACAGTCGATGCGGATCCGCGGATCGATTTACAGTTATCGGCGGCCCCGTCGCTCATCCTCCCCGGGGGGAGCTCCTTGCTCACGGCGAGTTTCGCGAAGAACAGCAATAACACCCCGATCAATCCCACGGTGATGAACGGGTTAACAATCACGTTCAACGGCGGCGCCCACGGGAGCGTTAGTCCCACTACCGCCACGATCACCAACCTCACGGCCAACTCAACCTATACAAACGCAACGTGTCCCGGAGATACCCCGACGGCAGTCTCGGGGAAGGTGGACAATGGGACGCAGACAGCCGGGATCACCGTCCACGAACCTCCGCGGCTCGGTCCGTGTCCGGCTAACATTTCGAAAGACAATGATTCAGGCCATTGCTCGGCCGTTGTTGCGTTCACGCCGCCGACGGCGATCAAGGGATGTCCGCCGCCTGCAATAGTCTGCACTCCGCCGTCGGGGACCGCGTTCTCCAAAGGTACAACGCTGGTTAACTGCGTCGCCTCCAACGGGGTGGCGCCGAACGACACGTGCAGGTTCACCGTCTCGGTTGCAGATACGGAGCATCCGGTGATGCATTGCCCGGGCACGATCACACAAGCAAACGACCCGGGTAAGTGTACCGCAGTAGTCGTATTGGATACGAATATCGCCACGGACAATTGTCCGGGGGTTCGCCTACTGTGTAAGCCGCCGTCGGGTTCAACCTTCCAGAAAGGCGCAACGCAAGTAACGTGCACGGCGACGGACGCAGGCGGGCTCTCATCGGCCTGCTCATTCACGGTGACGGTCCAGGATACGGAGCGTCCGGTTGTTACGTGTCCGGCAAATATTGCTATGGATAACGATCGCGGCCTGTGCTCCGCGATCGTAAACTATCAAACTCCTACGGCAACCGACAATTGTCCGGGCACCATCGCCATTTCATGCAAGCCCACGTCGGGGTCGCCCTTTCCGGTCGGAAGCACGACGGTGAACTGCATGGCGACCGATTCTGCCGGGAAGGTCGGGACATGTTCATTTACCGTCACGGTTGCCGATACCGAGAAGCCGAAAGGAGCCTGTCCACATGACACGACCGTTGCAGAAAACCCGCCTCAATCGGGGCATGCGACGGTGAACTATCCAGATCCGACGGTTCACGATAACTGCCCCAATCCGACCTTTGCGTGCACCCCGCCGTCCGGTTCCAGCTTTTCGAGCGGGACGACGGAAGTAAAATGCCTATTCACCGACGCTCACCTGAACAAAGACTCCTGCTCGTTTAAGGTGACCGTGACGCAGACGTGCCAGATCACCTGCCGGCGCGACACGACTGTGTCGAACGATCATGGTCAGTGCGGTGCAATTGTAAGTTATGCCGATCCGGCGACGACAGGCGCCTGCGGCACGGTGACGTGCTCGCCGGCTTCGGGAAGCTCCTTCCCGGTCGGGACGACGACCGTCCGTTGTACAAGCCTGACGACGGGCTCGTTTTGCGAATTCAAAGTCACGGTACAGGACACGGCAAAGCCCGTCGTTGCCTGTCCGCAGAATATCACGGTGGACAACATTCGGGGCCAGTGCGCGGCCGTCGTAAATTACACAGCGCCGGCGGCCGCCGATAACTGCCCCGGAGCGACCGTGGTCTGTACCCCGCCCTCCGGAGCAACATTCGCGAAGGGATCGACAACCGTCAAGTGCGTCGCTACCGATGCTCATGCAAACAAGGATAGCTGCATGTTCACCGTTACCGTGCGGGATACGGAGAAACCGGTTCTCGCCTGCCCTGCCGACATCGTGCAGCAGACAGATCCGCATCAATGCAGCGCGGCCGTGATTTTCAAGGTTCATGCGACGGACAACTGTCCCGGCGTCACCCTAGTATCGACGCCTTCATCCGGATCCACATTTAACAAGGGAAAGACGACGGTCAAATCCATCGCCACGGATGCATCCGGGAATAAAGATAGCTGCACGTTTACCGTGACTGTTGCAGACATCGAGAATCCCGCCATTGCTTGCCAGCCGGATACGACCGTCAAGACCGATTCCGGGAGCTGCGCCGCCGTGGTGAACTTCCCACTGCCGCATGTGAGCGATAACTGTCCCGGTGTCGGAACTGCGGCGTGCGTGCCTCCGTCGGGTTCCACATTTCCCAAGGGGACGACCGTCGTGACCTGCAAGGTCAGCGATGCGTTGGGGAACAAAGACAGCTGCAAGTTTCAGATCACGGTGGAAGACCACGAGGTGCCGAAAATCGCCTGCCAATCGGACACAAGTGTGGTTGGACAGACATGCACCCTCGTGAATTATCCGACTCCAACCGCAACGGATAACTGCGGGACGATATCCAGCATTGTCTGCAATCCTCCGTCCGGCACCTGTTTCCCGGTCGGTAAAACAACGGTGACCTGCACGGCCTACGATGGATCCGGCAACAAGGATAGCTGCAAGTTCCACGTCACAGTGGTCCCGTGTACGATCACATGTCCCAAAGACACGTCCCTCGCAAATGAGCAGGGTCTTTGCGGAGCGCACGTTACCTTCGCGCCAACGACAACTGCCGGATGCGGAACTGTGAGTTGCACTCCGGCCTCAGGGTCACTTTTCCCGGTGGGTGCGACACCGGTGGTTTGCAGCGCTGAAGCAGGACCCCAATGCCGCTTCACGGTGGCTGTGGCCGATACACAGAAACCCGGGATCACCTGCCCGCCGAACGTTACTGTCTCATCAGATCCGGGGGTGTGCCAGGCCGTTGTAAACTATGTTGCTCAGGCCAGCGACAATTGTCCCGGAGTTACCGTCATCTGCACGCCCCCATCGGGTTCAGCATTTCCCGTCGGCACGACTCCCGTGAAGTGCAAAGCCATCGATGCTTCGGGTAACAAAGATAGCTGCTCCTTCTCGGTGACAGTGACCCAGTACGCCGCAGCGGCATTGCGGGACGACTTCAACCGGCCGAACGGCCCCTTGGCGGGCTCGAACCAGTGGGCGAACATCCTCAACCATCCGTCCAATGGATCGATGGCGATCGTCGGCGCAGACATCCAGGCGACGAGCAGCGCGGGCAACTTCAACTTCGGCGGAGTGGTCTGGGACAGCCTCGTCAATTCGGGCTCGGAAGCGTGTCTCACGCTCGAACGGAAGAGCGGTAATGGGGGTTACACAACGCTTTTCATCTACGCGAAGATGAACAATAAGGACTACAATACAGGAACCGGATACCGTCTGCGCTATCAGGAACTATCCGGCACCGATCTCCTGGAGATCCATCGGGTGGGTCCCGGTTACGCCACATTCGCGCTCCTCGCGTCGGCAAATATCGAACTGCACCCCAAGGATATCATTTGCTTCAGAATCTTGTGCGACAACAAGACAATGATCGGATTGGTAAACGGTGCGCCGGTCATTCAGGCAGTGGACGCCACCTATATGCCAGCACCGTGGTACTACGCACTCCGAGGGTGTGTCTTCCCGACAACAGCCTTGTTCGACAGCTTCCAGATCACTCCGAAGCCGCCTGCCGTTCCGGGTTGCCCCGCCATCAGCATCGCTCCTTCGACACTTCCGGCCGGAGTGACAGGCGTGCCGTACGATCAGTCAGTCGTAGCGAGCGGCGGTACATCGCCCTACACCTACGCGGTGACATCCGGCTCGCTCCCCGCGGGGCTGACTTTGAAAGCCGATTCCGGAAAGATCAGGGGAACTCCGACAACCCCGGGAAGTTCGAACTTCGTTATAACTGCGACGGACGCGCAGGGATGCAAGGGAAGTCAGAGCTATACCATCGCTGTCACCTGTCCGACGATATCACTGTTGCCAACATCGCTTCCCGCCGGTTCGACAGGCACGCCGTATAGTCAGACAATCGTTGCGAGCGGCGGCGCTGCTCCATATGTTTATAAAGTCACAACCGGAACTCTTCCCCCCGGGCTATCCCTGGATTCATTATCTGGTGCGCTGACCGGGGGACCGACTCAGGGAGGGAATTTCACGTTCACGATCACGGCGAGGGACACAAACCGATGTACCGGACAGAGGTCGTACACGATCCTCATCACCTGCCCCGTGATTGCCGGAGTGCTGCGTGACAACTTCAACAGGGCGAATAGTCCCCTGTCGGGCAGTCAGAAATGGACAAACATCCTGAATCAACCGGGAAGCGGCTCAATGGCCGTAGTCGGGAACGCCATTCAATCCACGAACACCGGGGGCAACTTCCAATTCGGCGGAGTGGTCTGGGACAGTCTTGTCGGGGGCGGCACGGAAGCGAGCGTCACCCTTGTGCAGAAGAGCGGAAACTTCAGCTTCACGTCGCTCTTTATCTATGCACGGATGAACAGTAAGGATTATAACACCGGCACGGGATACCGGCTGCGATACTTCGAGCAGTCGGGCACGGATATTCTCGAGATCCACCGGGTCGGTCCGGGCTACCCGAACTCGGCGCTTCTGGCGAGCGCGGCAAAGGAGGTAAGCGTTGGAGACGTCATTACCTTCAGGATATTGTGCGACAACAAGACGATGATCGGATTGGTGAACGGTGTCCAAATCCTGCAGGCAACCGATGCCACGTATCTACCGGCTCAGTGGATGTTCGCATTGAGAAGCTGCGTATTTCCGACTCCGGCCCGCTTCGACGATTTCAAAATCAGTCCGCCGCCGGGCCCCGCCGCCCTTTCGCAGACGCCGATCGAAGATGTCCGGAATCTGACGGTAAAGGAGTATGATCTGAGCCAGAATTATCCGAACCCCTTCAATCCGACGACGAAAATCGGGTACGCGCTGCCCGCGGTATCGCGAGTCGTTTTGAAGATCTATAACGTACTCGGAGAAGCGATAGCAGTCCCCGTCAACGGTCTCCAGCCGGCAGGACACAATGCCGTTGATTGGAACGCGAGCGGATTTGCAAGCGGCATCTATTTCTACAGGCTCGAAGCGACGAGCGCGGCGGATCCGGGAAAGACCTATATCCGGATACGCAAGATGCTTTTCCTCAAGTAATTTTTGCTCCCGCGCGCAGCGAAGACACCGCTCCGCAGGTTAGGAATTCTTCTGGTTGTTTAATCCCCCGAAGCCCCGGTCCCGCGCAGGCGGGAGCCGGGGCTTTTGTCTTTCTCCGCCCCGCGACGTTCGACAGCCCCCCGGAAAACTTGACACTCGGTAATACCTTGGGTAAATTCTAAGGCATGATTAAGTTATCGCACGCCGTTCGTGCACCCCGGAAACGGCGACAGTACGCGAGATCGTATCTAGTTGCGGCACTCTTTGGCCTCGCAATCGGGACAAACACATCTCCTGCACAGGTTGACACGATGCGCGCAGGGGAAGCGGTCATGGTGACGGTGGAATTGGATTATGGCCCGAAAATTCCAAGGATTCCTGAAGCACTGAATCAAATTGAACGCCGATACGTACCAGACGATGGCAAGGGACGGACGTTCGCGATCCTGGATGCCTATGGCGAACCGACGGCCGGCCATAAGCTGCATATTTCGATGCACGTCAGCGCCGAGAAGCCGGGCATGGCGTCCTTCGTTTTCCGGCGCACCGGAGAAGTGATCTGGAACTGCAGGATCGTTCCCGGATCGCGCAATGTGCCCGCTGCCATGAATCTTGGAGTCTTCGTTGACGATGGAAAAGGGAAGATGCTTGTGGTTGACGGCTCCGGCAATCCGAAGTCAATACTTCAGGCCAAGATTCAGGACATCGGGAGGCCCGTCAGGGATCTATGGCCAAATGGGGCGGTCCGGGAAGTAACATTCATGTACAGCGCCTGCGGTTGCCCGGTAAAGGTGATGGTCAAGCGCGTCGGCGATCGGACCGTACGCGCCAAAGCGTCGCCGGTAATTTTCCCCGATGACCCCGCCGTGGTCTCCGTCATAAATCGACTGATGATGTGGTAATCGAAACTATGAGCACCGTATCACCAAACTGTTATTTCCGATCGCCCGCCACTGCCATCGTCTGTTTACTTTTTTCGGTGGCGGTACCTGCGCGGGCATCATCAGGGAGTGACACCACGATGGAGGCCTCGATCGAACGGGTCGAACCTCTCCGGCCGTTATTGATAACGACCCCGCCGGTTATCGACGGTATCCTGGATGAACCATTCTGGAAGCTGGCCCCGCACGTGTCCGGGTTCAGGACATTCATCCCCGATTTCGACATCCTCCCGAAGGAACAGACCGACGTAGCCCTTGCCTATGACCGTGAAAATCTCTACTTCGCCTTCCGTTGCTATGACGATCGGGACAAGATCAAGGCCTCGGTCTCGGCGCGAGACAAGATGGTGGGCGACGACTTCATCTGTATCAACCTCGATTCATTCAACGACCACCAGGGCCTCACCGCCTTTTACGTCAATCCGCTCGGCATCCAGGCGGATAGCCGGTTTACGGCAAACAATGAAGACTTCAGCCCCGACTTCGTCTGGTACAGCGCGGGGAGGACGGATTCGCTCGGCTATACGATCGAAGTCCGGCTCCCACTGAAGAGTCTCCGGTACAGGAATGAGGACACGACCGTCATGGAGGTGGTGCTCGAGCGCTATATCAGCCGCCGGTCGGAGCACAGTTGTTATCCACGGATGGACCCGGCCAAGGGATCGGCCTTTCTCACGCAGATGCGCCCTCTGGTGTATTCCGGGATCGATCACTACACGCTCGTCGAGGTCCTTCCAGCCTTTACCGCCACCCGGCAGGATGTCCGCAGCGGCACGACTCTGGGACGCGACAAACAGGAGGGAAGAGCAAGTCTGACCGCGAAGTATGGGATAACATCGGACTTGATTCTAGACGGCACTCTCAACCCCGACTTCAGCCAGATCGAATCAGACGCAGGACAGGTAGACATCAATCTGCGGTACAGTCTGTTCTATCCCGAGAAGCGGCCGTTCTTCCTCGAGGGGATAGACAACTTCAACCTCGCGTCGAACACAGGTAGTCTGGATCCGACGATCTACTACTCGCGGACAGTCGCCGATCCGTTCGTCGGAACGAAGCTCACCGGAAAGCTCGGGAGCGGCAACACGATCGCGGCAGTGTACGCGCTGGACAATGTCCTCGAATCCGAGCGGAGCGCGATGGGGCGGTACATTTCCATCCCGGTGGTGAGGTACAAACAGACCCTGTCGCAGGACAGCTATCTCGGGTTTCTCTACGCGGGAAGGGAACTCGAACACACGAACAACCGCGTGGTCGGATACGACGAGGTCTTCAGGGTCTCTCAGGCCGCCGTCCTGGAGAGCAACGGATTTCTCTCCTGGGCGAAGGATGACCCGACGGTGCCTGCCGTGGCTGGTAATACATTTGGCGCGCGCCTTTTCAGCGACACGCGCAGTCTCGCCTACTTCCTAGGTTTCCGCGGGGTGTCCGAGAATTTTCGCGCAGATATGGGGTACATTACGAGGCCGGGTGTCGCGAATTTCACCGAGTATTTGAATCCGAGGCTGTTCCCTGATTCGAAGTTTTTCCAGCGGATCGGATTTGAGCTTACGGCGGGACAAACAAAAGACCGCTTCAGCGGCCTTTGGGAGACGTCGAACGACCTGGCTGTGAATGTATTCTTTCTGGGGAACTGGTTTTTCCGGACTCGCTTGAACTATTCGACGGAGATTTTCGACGCTCAGCAGTTCCAGACGAGCGGCGCTCACGTACAATTTCGAGCGCAGTTCACCAATCAAGTATATCTGAATATCGTCTACCATCGCACCAGGTCGATCTATTATCCTACGCCCGAACAGGGGAAGAGTAATGCTGCCAGCGCCACGCTTATCCTCCAACCATGGGAAAATTTTCAGGCGGAGGGGACTCTCACGTATTCCGATTTCTACCGGGACGCCGACGGAAGCAAACTGTACAATTACGGAATCGGCCGTCTTAAATTGATCTACCAGGTTAATCAGTATCTCTTTTTCAGGACGATCGGCCAGTACAATGACTACCGGCAGGAGATGACCGCCGATTTTCTCGCCTCCTTTAATTATATTCCGGGGACGGCCGTCTATCTTGGCTACGGTTCGGTCTTCGACAAGGTACAATGGGACGGAGGCGGCTACGCCGGGAGTGACACATTCCTGGAAATGAAGAGGGGGCTGTTCCTGAAGATGTCGTATCTTTGGCGGTCGTGAAGAACAAGATAATCTCTATTAGAAGGGAACCACAATGAGACGCATTCTCTTGGTAGTATGGCTCGCGTTGCCGGTCTTGGGGCTTCTTCATGCGCAGGATCAACCCTACCGGGTCGTCTTTGACCTAACCAGCAGGGACAGCCTGGATCAAAAAGCGGTGATGCGATGGATCAGGGAGGTATCATCGGTAAGCCCCAAGGCGGAGATGGAAGTGGTCATGTACGGAAAAGGGTTCGAATTGGTGATGCCGGAAAAATCCACGGTTCTTGCCGATGTGAACGCTGCGATAAAAAACCCGAACGTGACGTTCAAAGTGTGTGAAATCGCCTTGAAGAACAATAAGACGGACAAGAACCAGCTTCTGAAAGAAGTCCAGACGGTTCCGGATGGCATCTACGAGCTTGTCTCGAAACAACAGCACGGATGGGGCTACATTAAGGTGGTGCATTGATCGAATGCATTGAGGATAGCGGTCTGCCGGGTCTTGACAATTGAAAGAATATTACGCGTACTGCGTTAGGCATGATGTGTAATATGACAACAGGCAGGCCAGACCCTAGAGGTCGTCGATGAAATTACGAAGAGTAACCACTACTGCAGAGATCCTCAAGTGTTCGGATGTAATCCTCGAGTTGAGGCCGCATTTGAAGGGCCAGGATTTGGCGGCGATGTTCAGAAAAATGCAGCCAGAAACTTTCCGCATCATCTACATTGAAGAAAAAGGCCGGGCCGTCGCTTTCGCGGGATACAGGGACCTGACGATGTTCTTCAGCGGTAAGACTCTTTATATCGATGACCTCTGCACCTTACCGAAGTATCGCGGGAAAGGATACGGCGGGAAGCTGCTTGATTATATTATCCGGGAAGCGAAAGAAAACCGGTATGATGCCGTGACGCTCGATTCCGGTCATCACCGCCACGATGCGCACAGGTTATATCTGAACAAGGGCTTCATGATTGAATCGCATCATTTTCACATGCAAATCAGGGGGCGCAAAATGTTCGAGGGAGTGAAATTAATTAAGGAGTAATTATGTCGATACGGCCAGTGAAACGAATTGTTCAGGCCCAGCCTACAATAGAAGGGGCCGGGGTCCGATTGCGCAGAGCATTTGGCTTTGGAGATACGGACGATTTTGATCCGTTTCTGTTGCTCGATGATTTCAGGAATGAGAACCCGGCAGACTATCTCGCCGGATTTCCATGGCATCCGCACCGGGGCATTGAGACCATCACCTATGTTCTTGCGGGGGAAGTCAATCATGGAGACAGCCTGGGGAATAAGGGCAAGATGGGTGCCGGCGATGTCCAGTGGATGACCGCGGGAAGGGGAATTCTCCATCAGGAAATGCCGCGAGGCGATGCGAACGGACGTATGCATGGATTCCAGTTGTGGGCGAATCTTCCCTCGACGCTCAAAATGACGGCGCCGCGCTACCAGGATATTTCAGCCAAAGAGATTCCTGAAATCACAGATGATGACGGCACAACCGTTCGGGTCATTTCCGGAGATTTCTGGGGAAAGACCGGGCCCGCCGACGGTGTTGCCGCGGACCCCCGGTATCTCGACATTTGGGTGCCGCCGGGTAAGCGTAAGACATTACCGGTCGAGACCTCCCGTCACGCTTTCGCCTACGTGTTTGAAGGCGCCGGAACGTTCCGTGATGCCTCCGGACCACAGCCCGTCAGAACGGATCACGTGGGATCGGCCAAAGGCGAAACACTTGAGTTGACCGGGAATCGATCGCTGGTGCTTTTTGACAGGGGGGATGAGGTAACCGTACAGGCCGGCGATGCCGGAATCAGATTCTTGCTGGTATCCGGTCAGCCGCTGGAGGAACCTGTCGCGTGGCAAGGCCCGATCGTGATGAACACCAGGGAAGAATTACGGCAGGCGTATGCCGAGCTTCAGGATGGAACGTTTATTAAGAGTCGCTGAGAATCGCGCTGATTCAAGGGTTCCTGGGAGGCATGTGGGGGTTTTCCGGTATTGACAATTTCATGAATGCAGGGTAGTATATGCAGATAGTTCCGTTGTTCTGAGCTTCGATAGACGGCCCAGCATTTCCCGTGCGTAATCCTCCTGCGCCCGAGCTTTGCCTTCTTGGAAAGGAGCAAATCTCCATGAGTACCTTCCGGCCACTTTTCCTTCTGCTTTTCGCATTTGGCCTCTGTGCGAGGGCCGATCAATTCAAGATCCCCCTTCGGGTTCAGGATAATGGAGGCGCCGTCGACACGGCATGGTTCGGCGTCGATCCGAATGCGACCTATTGTATCGACCCGGCGCTCGGCGAGTATCAGCTTCCTCCTCCATCCCCCGGGATCGATGTGCGATTCGTGGGAATTCAGGGAAGGGTCAACTGCCTGGGGACCGGGACCAAAATCGACCTGCGCCACTTTACGAGTCCAACCCAGATCGACACATATAAAGTTCTTTTCAAGCCTGGTGATGCGGGGGGGTATCCCGTGACGATATCGTGGCCCGATCTTGCTCCTTATTACACAAATCCGGTGTGGCTGAAGGATCGGTACACCGGCGGGCTGATCAACATCGATATGAAAACTCAAAACTTCATCACGATTTCTGATACCTTGGGGCTTAATTCACTGATCATTGTTACAGGAAATGCAAAATCGTCGGGGGCCGCGCCGTTCGGGATCTCCAGCGCGGGCAGGCCGAAACAGTTCTCAGCGAGATTGCTCGCGCTTGTAAATCCGGATGGCGATTCCACGATGATGTGGTTGGAGTGGGGTACGACAACCGGCTATGGGAATACCACCCCAAAAATCATGGTTGGCGTTGATTATGGCGAAGGCTCCTATTCCTATGATATTTCAGGGCTTTCTCCCGGGACTACCTACCATCTTCGCGCCTGGGCACAAAACAGTTTCGGAATAACATCAACCGGCGACAATTCTTTCAAGACCTATCTGGCGAGCGACGGTCCCGGGAAAATTGTAATCCCGCTGGAGGGAGTCGATGCGATGGGGGACTCATCGACCGTATACTTCGGCGTATGGCCGGGCGCGACGTATTGCATGGATGCAGATTTGGGAGAATTTGCAATGCCGCCCCCACCGCCAAACTTCGAACTTCGCTTGCTCGAATCCAGACCGTTTAGCCGCTGCTTTGATCAAGGTACGTTCGTCGATCTGCGTCCCTACATCAGCCCGACGCAGGTTGACACGTACAAGGTATCCATCGGCCCCTGGTATGGCATCTTTCCCGTCACATTATCCTGGCCCGATCTTAATTCAATTTATGCAAATCCCGTCTGGCTGCGGGATGTGCACGGCGGATCGTGGATCAATATCGATATGAAGGCGCAAACTTCGTACGTCATGCCGGAAAGTCTCGCCATGGGTCTCGCTATCGTCACGGGCAATGGCGGCCCGTTCACGGGCCCCCCGTTTGTTTCGAGCTCCGCCGGCGCGCTGTCGCTCGACCAAACATCCGCCGTCCTCGCCGGATGGGCGAGCCCGAACAGCGTGGCGACTACGGCCTGGCTTGAGTGGGGGACAAGCACTGCTTATGGAAATACGACTCCGGTCGAATCGATCGGAAGCGGGGCCAACAGCGTTCAGGTTCATGCCGCAATCTCGGGGCTGACCCCACGGACAACCTACCACGTTCGGACTGTCGCGAACAACAGCCTGGGGACTACATACGGCGCCGATAACTCGTTTATGACAAAGATCGATGGAACAATCGGAGTGCGCCTGATAACGTTGCAGGTCAGCGATCATGGCGGTGCCCATGGAACATATTGGCTCGGCGTTCATCCGGACGCCACCGTCTGCGTAGACGCATCGCTTGGAGAATTCGAGCTTCCTCCGTCTCCTCCCGGATTCGAAGTGCGGCTTCTCAACACGGCTTGTTCGCGGCGGACAATCGCGATGAATGAAGACTTCCGGCCGCTGATCGGTGTGACGCAGGTGGATACGTACAGGGTTCAGTTCAAACCCGGGGATGCAGGTTACCCGATGACCGTTGCGTGGCCGAACCTGGCGGGCTGGTTTAACAATTCGGCAAGGCTCGTCGATATCTACGGCGGACTGGCAGTCAACGTGGATATGATGTCGACGACTTCGTACGATTTGACTAATGACGCGATCTCCTCCCTCCTGATCGTCACGGGAACTCCAGGTACGGCCCCTGCGGCTCCGAGCGTGCTCACAAACAAACCGACGGCTGTTACCGGGGGGTCTGCGGAGGGCAACGCGGTCCTCAACCCCAACGGATTCGCGACGAGCGCCTGGTTTGAGTGGGGGATATCAACCGGCTACGGGAACAGCACTTCGCCTCGATCCGTGGCTGCGGGCACGTCGGTCACGACGTTGACGCAACTCATCTCCGGACTCTCACCGAATGGAAATTACCATTACCGGATTGTCGCATCGAACGCAAACGGAACGACACCCGGTCCGGATCAGGCGTTCACAACCGGCTCGGTCCTATCTGTGGGAGATCAACCCGCGCTTCCCAAGGAGATCGCGCTCCTTCAGAATTACCCGAACCCTTTTAACCCGACGAGCATAATTCAGTTTGCTCTCCCGGCTTCATCGAGGGTACTTCTGCGGATCTACAATCCGTTGGGACAGTTGGTGAAAACTCTTCTGGACCAAACCGAGAGCGCCGGAATCAAATCCGTAACGTTTGACGCCGGCTCCCTCCCCAGCGGGGTGTATTTCTACCGGCTTCAGGCAGGCAGCTTCGTTGACGTGAAGAAGATGATTTTGATTCGGTAGTTTGGAAAAGGCTGAGTGTGGATTAATTTCGAAACATTTTCTCGAGAGGGCTTCCGGACGATGAAGAGACTAGTATTTGCGAGTCACGCCAATTGGGTAGTTAGTATCAGACGGCTGCTGCTGATCTGTGCTCTCATTGTGCTGTACGGCAACAGTCAGGCGCGTGCCCAGTGGTCGCCAGACCCGGCGGTGAATGCGCCGATCTCGACGGCTGCGAGCAATCAATACACCCCCACCCTCGTGAGCGATGGTGTGGGCGGGGCAATCATCACGTGGTCTGACAACCGCAATGGCTTGGCTGACATCTACGCTCAGCGGGTCAATGCGGCAGGTATCAGACAATGGATAGTCGGTGGTGATCCAAACGGCGTTGGCGTCTCGACGGCTGCCGACCATCAATTCTTTCCCATCCCTGTGAGCGATGGCGCAGGAGGGGCAATCATCACGTGGACTGACCACCGCCTTGGTGCATCCTCTGACATCTATGCGCAACGGGTCGACGCTGCTGGTGTCAGAAAATGGATAGTCAGTGGTGATTCAAACGGCGTTGCCATCACGATGGCTGCCAACGATCAAGATAATGCTCGCATTGTGAGTGATGGCGCGGGCGGGGCAATCATCACGTGGGATGACTACCGCAACGGTGCATCCTTTGACATATACGCCCAGCGGGTCAATTCGGCCGGTACATTGCAGTGGAAAACCAACAGTGTTCCGATCTCGACGGCTGCGGGTAATCAACAATTCCCTACCATTGTGAGTGACGGTGCGGGCGGGGCGATCATCACGTGGACTGACTACCGCAACTACCCTGGTGGCACTGGCGTTGACGTCTATGCACAGCGGATCAACTCAACAGGTGTCAGACAATGGATAGTCGCGGGCGATTCAAACGGCGTTGCCATATCGAGAGCTGCAGGCCAGCAAGGCCGTCCCACCCTTGTGAGCGATGGTGCGGGTGGGGCTATCATCACGTGGACTGACTACCGAAGCGGCGCATCCCCGCACATCTTCGCCCAGCGAATCGACTCGGCGGGCGTCAGACAATGGATCGTCGGAGGCGATTCGAACGGCGTTGCCATCTCTAGGTCTGCGAACGATCAATACGATCCTCGCATTGTAAGCGATGGCGCAGGCGGGGCAATCATCACCTGGACTGACAACCGCCTGGGCCTATCAGGAGGCACCTACGCCCAGCGAATCGACTCGGCAGGCGTGGTGCAGTGGCCAACCGGCGGTGTGCCGATCTCGACGGCTGATCTCGGTCAAGCGCCCACCATTGTGAGCGATGGTGCGGGAGGGGCAATCATCGCGTGGGAGGACGCCCGCAGCACGTCTGATCCACTTGACATCTATGCCCAACGAATCAACTCAGCGGGCATCAGACAATGGATAGTCGGTGGCGATTCAAACGGCGTTGCCATCTCGACGGCCGTCGACGCTCAATTCCACTCCTCCATTGCGAGCGATGGCGCGGGAGGGGCAATCATCACATGGGAGGACAACCGCAGCGGCACGAGCGGAGACATCTACGCCCAGCGGATCTTATCAAGCGGGTTCCTCTCTCCCCTTACGCCACTCAATCTAGTTGTGACTCCCGGAAACGGGCAGGCGCAGCTACGCTGGAGCAGAAACACTGAACACAATTTCCTGCGTTACCGCATTTATCGCGATACGATAGCCCACCCAATCGTCCTTTGTGACTCAACCATCGGGGGAGTGGCCGATACGTCGAAAGTCTTCACAGGACTTACCAATGGAACGACCTACTACTTCTGCGTCACGGCAGTGGACAGCGTCGGACCTGAAAGTGATTATTCGAACGAGGTGGTAGCTACACCGGGTATACTCGTTTTCACAGTCAATAACCGATGGAATATGGTCAGCGTTGCCTTGAACGCAACAGATTACAACAAAGCTGTACTTTTCCCTTCTGCAATTTCTCCCGCCTACGCCTACGAGGGCGCGTACGTCAGAAAAGATACGCTGGCAAACGGTCCCGGCTACTGGCTTAGGTTCAGCGGCAACCAATATGTTTCGATAGATGGCACGTTGTGCACACAGGATACAATCGATGTCAAGGAAGGGTGGAACATGATCGGCTCGATCTCTACGGCGGTCGCCGCGGTTCAGATCAGCTCCGTCCCCGGTGGCCTTGTGACTTCGCCATTCTTCGGCTACGCAGGAAATTATATCGCAACAGACAGCATCCGGCCCGGGAAAGCCTACTGGGTGAAGGTTGATCAGGACGGAAAGTTAATTCTTACATCATCGACGAGCGCCGTAAACGCCTCAGACCGGATCAGGATAGTGCACACGCCCGAAATGCCGCCCCCCGCTCCGGATGGGAAAGAAACGGAAAGCATCCTCCCGAGAACGTACGCCCTCGACCAGAACTACCCCAACCCCTTCAATCCAACCACCACATTATCCTATGCAATTCCTGAGCCGTCGAGGGTACGTCTCTCGGTGTTCAACACACTGGGGCAGGAGGTTCTCACATTGATCGACCAGTTTGAGGATGCTGGATACAAAAAAGTAAGCTTCGACGCGAGTAAATTCTCGAGCGGTGTATATATCTATCGCATTGTAGCCGAAGCCACCTCTTCGGGAAAGGCCCGTAATTTTATTGAAGCCAAGAAGCTCGTTCTTCTAAAATAGAGTCACTGGATCCGACCTCGAATTCGTATAGTCGCCGGCCGCTCTGCCTCGCGGCTCTTCCTTTCAACGCATGCGGTTACCAATCCCATCAGTAGTCGGTGCTTTTCAATAGTGAAGCATCCGATGAGGTCACGCACGTTCCAAATCCTGGTCTACTGCGTCACAGTTTGTTTTACTCTCCATTCACTATTCGGATGCGGCAGTTCAAAGGCAACAACCGCCTACCTCGATAATTACAAGGACGAGCCATATGTGGATACTGCGGGGTTTGTCGGACATAAGGAGGACATTTATAGGGCGGCAATTGGTGCACTCCAGTCCAAAGGATACCTGATCACGGCCAGCGATACAGCGATCGGCCGGCTTTGCGGGGAGCTGAACAGAACCTCTGTTCTCCCGGAGGATCGAAAAGACATGGACGAAAAGGCGAAATCTGGTGGGGAAGGTTCCAATGTCGTTGTGGCAATCTTAGGCATCATCTTGGTCGTTGGCATCGTTGCCATGATTCTTCACTCCCTATCGTCGAACAACGAAACATCTCAATCTATTAGCAGTTCAGAGACAACAGAAAGTACTGAGACTACAGAAAGTTCAGAGAGTACAACGAACACCTTCACATATATTCTAACGATATCAGTGGCTCCGCTCGGGTCCGATTCGACCGAGGTTACGATCGACGCGTTACGAATCGATCTTGAGAACGGCAATACTTTGCGAAGGTCGCCCCTGAGCAGTAAGTACCTCAACTACTCGATCTTCGACGCTATTGATGAGCAAAACAGGAGTTCTGATCCCTGACATGAAGGGCTAAACTCCGCCCGCACATGCTCAAAAAGAAGCCGGCTCATCCCGATGAAGGGGGATCTTTCGGCTTTCGTGTTCTTCATAGAATCCCCAAGGGCGTTTTGAGTGTGGGGCACACCTCGATTTCCCGCATCGCTTTGCTTCGGGCTCATTGATACTCGAGAAGAATTTGCCTACCTTTTGATTGCTTCTCACGCGAGAGGGCGAACACTCTACTTTGCCAGGGCTTCAGAAAGCTATGATCGGACAAACGATCTCCAATTATAAGATTCTCGAAAAACTCGGCGAAGGCGGAATGGGCGTGGTGTACAAAGCCGAAGACACCAAGCTGAAACGGATTGTCGCCCTGAAGTTTCTCCCGGAGCATCTCTCTGCCTCAGAGCAAGACAAGGCTCGATTCATTCAGGAGGCACAGGCAGCATCGGCGTTGAACCATCCGAATGTTTGCACCATCCACGATATTCAAGAGCACGACTCCCAAATGTTCATCGTTATGGAATTTGTCGATGGGCAAACGCTCCAGGAGAAGAAGGCAAGTGTCAACTTCAGACAAGCGGCGGAAATTGGCATCCAGGTTGCCGAGGGTCTCGCCGCTGCCCACGAAAAGGGGATCGTGCACCGTGATATCAAGCCTGAAAATATCATGATTCGCAAGGACAACATCGTCCAGATCATGGACTTCGGACTTGCCAAATTGCGTGCCGGACGAACAACAAGGCTCACGAAGGAAGGAAGCACACTCGGCACAGCCGGATTTATGTCTCCCGAGCAGGTCCAGGGACAAGAAACGGACCATCGGTCTGACATCTTCTCTCTTGGAGTATTGCTCTACGAATTGTTCGCGGGCCGGATGCCATTTCAGGGGGCGCACGAAACCGCGATTCTCTATGAGATTGTCAATGTCGACCCGCCGCCGATGACAGCGATTCGACCCGAGCTGGATCCGGAGCTTGACCGAATTGTTCTCGAGTGCTTGCAGAAAGATCCCGATGAGCGATATAATTCAGCGAAAGACATCGTCAAGGATTTGAAGCGTTACAAACGGGAATCGAGCCGCCAGCGAGCAACGCGAACAATGGCAGCGCGCCAATTCAACGCGCCGGCGGCAGAACAGGAGGGCGAGAAAATCGAGCGGAAACGATCGCTGAAACGACTCTTGTTGCCCACAATCTCTGTGGTATTGTTGATTGCCTCGGCAATTATTGTTTGGGGCCCGTGGCGGAAAGAAGCGATCGCGCCGCATCCCCTCCTGCGTTTTTCGATCGATCTTCCTGCAAACGCACCACTGGGAGGGACATTCAACATAGGACTTGCGGTCTCACCCGATGGGAAGTACCTCGTGTATACGGCAAGAATTCCCAATACGACCCAGCTCTACCTCCATCGTATGGCTCAACTGGCTTCCGAACCTATTCACGGCACGGAGGATTGTTACGACCCGGCCTTTTCCCCCGACGGTCAATGGATCGCGTGCAACAACGCTCAGCAAAAACTTGTCAAGGTATCAATCTTTGGCGGTGCACCCGAGGCTCTCTGCTTAACGAAGGGTCAGACCCGGGGAATTTGGTGGGCCGCAAATAATACGATATTCTACGGACATATCAGCAGTTGTATCTATCGTGTCTCAGCGAGCGGCGGAACTCCGGAGGCTGTTACGTCCCTTGATTCTGCTGCCGGCGAGAGCAGCCACCGGTTTCCACAGCTTCTGCCTGATGGGAAGACAATTATCTATACGATCAAGCAGAACACGATCACTTCATTTGATGAAGCTGTCATCGTGGCTCAGCGACTCGGCACAGGAGAGCGAAAGATTCTTGTGAGAGGCGGGACGTATGCCCGGTACGTGCCGACCGGACATCTCATGTACATTCATGGTAGTACAATCGTTGCCGTGCCGTTCGATGCGGAGCGACTTGAGGTAAAGGGACCCCCTGTTCCGATCGAAGAAGGGGGTTGGATGAACAGAGGTTCGGGACAGGCGAATATTGGTTTTTCAACGAACGGGGTTCTCGTCTTCGCACCATCTGGTCCCCGGTCCTTCGAGAATATCGCGCTCACGTGGATGGATCGGCATGGACACTTAAGTCCCCTGCTCGATACACTCAGGTCGTACTATTCTGCAAAGTTGTCTCCCGACGGTCAAAAGGTTGCTACAGCAATTAACGCGGCAAATGATGACATCTGGGTATATCAGATTGCGCGGGGCGTGCTCACCCGGTTGACATTTGCGGGCGGAAATAATGATTTTGCCATTTGGTCGCCAAATGGGAGGTACGTTGTGTACACGGCTGAGAAGGGCAAGTCACCCAACATTTTCAGAAAGCCATGGGATGGAAGTGGAGATGATGAGCGCCTGACGAAAGATGTGAACGCCCAAGTACCAATCTCATTTACGCCCGATGGTAAAATATTATCGTTTGAACAAAATGGAGATATCTGGATGCTTTCGCTCGACCCGAGTGTGGAACGGAAGTCATGGCCTTTTATTCAATCTCCCGCGAACGATGCAGGCGGATTTTTCTCTTCTGATGGACGTTGGATGGCGTATACCTCGAACGAGTCGGGGAAAAATGAAGTGTATGTCGTCGCATTCCCAAACCGTGAGGGCAAGTGGCAAATTTCGAATGGGGGAGGCGCCCAACCGCTCTGGTCACGCAATGGAAAGGAATTATACTACACCAATGGCTCGTCGCTGATGGTTGTCGAAGTGTCCGCAGGATCCACATTTGACTTTTCCGTGCCCAGAAAATTGTGTGAGCTGCCTGCCTCAACCAGCCTCCAGGACATTTCGCCGGATGGGCAACGCTTTCTCGCATTCGAATCGCGGTTGCGGCAGTCGGCATTGCCACGACTGGAAGTTGTCGTTGACTGGTTTGAGGAAGTGAAGGAGAAGTTTGCAGCGAACAACGAGTAAGGTGGTAGCGCTAACGGGAACCTTCTGCAACCGGTATATGAATTTACTGTGTTCGAGCTCGTAGTGCAGTGATTTGATTTATCGAACGGAAAAGATATGACCCTGAGTCAATATTTGAAGAAGCGTGGCATACCACGTCATCGTTTCTACGCGCAAAAAACGAGGGGCCCTCTGATTCGACAGAGTGCCCCTTTGGGATACGTCAGTATCCGGGTACTGACCGTTACTTCATCAACATCATCTTCTTTGTTTCCATAAACCCTTCGCCGCTTATGCGGTAGAGGTAGAGACCGGAGGCAAGCTGTGAGGCATCGAACTCTACCTCTTGCTGCCCTGCATCCATCGACTCGTTGTTCAGAAGTGTGGCCACTTCCTGTCCGAGAACATTGTAGATCTTCAATGTGACAACCGTCTGTTGCGTCAAGTCAAACTGAATCGTGGTTGTCGGGTTGAACGGATTTGGATAGTTCTGGTAGAGGGCGAACATATCCGGTTCCGCCTCGATGACCGATGCCGTCGGGCGAGCGACGGTAACCGGTTCCGCGTTCGGGTTCGTATGGAGGAAGGTAACAGTGCTCAAGTCCACCGTCCCAGCGATGACCAGGGGTGTGAAAGAAACTGCCGTATATGGTCCCCCGAAGGCGCCGTTGATCCGGCTCACCACCGAATCAATGTGAGCAAGAGTAGCAGAAAAGGTAGTTCCACAGTAGGTCAATGCGGAATCCGCGAAATGTACAATGGCCCGGACCGTCATTCCATCGAGCGGATCCCCCGTAACCTGATAGAGTAGATTGCCCAAACGGTTCGCGGGTGTATCGGGCCGGGTCACGCCATTATCACTCGCAATTATGGCAAGCTCCAGCGCGTGAACCTCTCCCACCAGGTGGTCATTAAATTTTTCCACTTTAGGGTTCTTTAGCTCTTTTTTCGGCGAGACGAAATTGAGACAGGTCGGGGTGCCGGTATGCGGGAAAAACTTGCTGTCAGCTTTTATATATCTGATCCAGTGGACTCCCGTTGCCGTGCTCACCAAACCGACCACAACTCCGTTATGATCGATGACGTTCTTATATAGATATCCGAGAACATTTCCTCCATTCGGTTGAACCTGGGTGGGTATATCGGTCGATGCGCTCAACGGTCCGTTCTTGGCTCCCTTGACGGTGAGAGAATCCCAAAACCAATCTTTCGCCCCGGTTCCGGTTTTCTTTTTCGTGGTGACGAACGCAAGCCTTACCGAATCGCCTCGTGCGACCGTGCGGCCTGTAAACGTAAACTCTCCCTTCGACTCGGTGAGAGTGGTAAACCCGCCCGAATCAACTACGCTGGTCGTTTTTGCATTCAGCTTGACATGCAGACTGTTCGCCACATCGAATGAAGAGTTGTGGAATCGAAAACTCACCGTGCGATAAATCACTTTTCCGGCCTTGGCCTTCTTCGCATGCAGATCGTCCTGACTGAAGGTTCGATACTTGCCCTGCGGGAAGGCAGGCAATGATAAAACCATCATGAGAATCACTGCAAGCAATGGTGTGGCAGGATGTACGTGAGGAAACTTCTTACCGATGGAACGCATTTGTGCGGCACTCCTTTCTGTGAGGTGGGAGAGAATTTGTTTGAAGGGGATTGTACAGAAGCTAACGAATAAAGACCTGTACGTCAAGTTAATAAATCTTAATAATCCCGAACCGGATTGAAAAAACCTCTCTCGATCAGCCAGGATTGCCTACCCTCCCGTTTTTCCCTACCTTCGCTGACCTTCTTTCCTAATCAGGAAAAACGAGCGCGGGGGGCGCTGTCCTGACACCATCTCAACGTGGAAATCATGCCTGCGATAGGGAAACGTATTCTTAAGATTCTTGGCTGGGCCGTAGGAATCGTGACCGCAATTCTGGTTCCGCTTGTGGTAGCGCTAACGGGAATCGAACCCGTATTTTAGCCTTGAGAGGGCTACGTCCTAACCGTTAGACGATAGCGCCGGGAACGGGAAATGAGGAATCTGGTTCCGTTCTGATTGAGCCTCCGCGTTGACTCGTTAATCTACCGCTTTTTTCAATTCCGCGCAATGAGATAACGACACCCCGGAACGCGTCACTTTCCTGGTTTCCTGAACGACAACATCATCGGCAGCGCGAAAAGGGTCAGGATTGTCGACATGGCAAAGCCGCCGATCACGGCGATGGCAAGGGGCCTCTGCATCTGGGCGCCCGCCCCGACGCCGAGTGCAAGCGGGAAGAGTGTGAGAATCGTCGCAAGCGCGGTCATGATAATCGGGCGCAGGCGAAGCGCTCCGGCGGCGAGGAGCGCATCGGTGTTGTCCAATCCCTCGTCGCGATATTTTCTCGCAAAGTGGACGTAGAAGATGCAATTCTCCGCAACCGCTCCCACGATCAGGATCATGCCGACGAAGCTCGACACGTTGAAGGTCGTCTGCGTCGCCCACAATGCAAAGAAGACGCCGAAGAGCGACAGGATTGTTAAGAGATAGATCACCCCTGTGATATAGAACGATTCGAATTCAATCAGAAGCACAATCCACACGAACAGAGAGGCCGCGATCAGGACCATCAACAGGCCGCGGAACGATTCCTGCTGGGTTTCATAGATCCCTCCATAGCTGAGCGTTACCCCCTGGGGGACCGTCAATTCTCTCTTCAAGCGGTTCTGGATTTCGGCGATGGTACTGCCCAGGTCCCGGCCGGAGATCCTCGAGGTGACGGCAACCATCGGCTTCAGATTCTCTCTGGCAATTTCGGTCTGGCCCGGATCGATCTTGATCGATGCGAGGGCACCGAGTTGGAAAATCCCGCCGTTCGGCGATCCGATGCGGAGCGCAAGCAACCGGCTCTGGTCTTCCCTGTACCGGTCGGGGAGGCGCACCCTGACCCCGATCAGCTTCTCGCCGCTCTGGATTTCGGTAGCCACGCTCCCCCGGATATCGTTCTCAAGTTGTTGAATCAGATCTTCGACGGTCAATCCGGCCCGGCCGATCGCCGGCTCGTCGGGAACGATGATCAACGCTGGACCGCTGATTGTAATGCCGTTGAACGCGTCGACGACCCCGGGAACGGTCGCGATAATGCCGGCGATATCTTTCGCGGTCTTTTCGATCAGCGGTTTGTCCGGACCGAAGACCTTAATCTCGATGGGCGAGGGCACATTCGTCAGATCGCCGACCAGGTCCTGAATGGCTTCGCCGAATTCGATTCTGAGCGCGGGTTGGGATGCTTCG
>Ga0099793_10000017_pt1 | contig 33615 bp, 26 predicted proteins | sample Rivendell_Oct201_9_FD_77319 | JGI IMG/M metagenome (GOLD analysis project Ga0099793, IMG submission 77319) | Vadose zone soil and rhizosphere microbial communities from the Eel River Critical Zone Observatory, Northern California to study diel... | ecosystem: Environmental > Terrestrial > Soil...
CGACCGGTCGGCTTGAGTCTTCGATCGTGAACGTCGAGGGAACATCGAAGTCTAGCGAGATGCCCGGAGATATGCGGAACCCCCCGGAAGCAGTTTCAAGAAACTTTTTTCCGATCCCTGCAAGCTGGAACGTCAGGGAATGGCCTGTGGCGGCCGGCGAGAGAAAATTTCCGCCTTCGAGGTCCCAGTCTTTAAGCCCGATTAACCCCGCCGGGTTCCAGTCGAGGGCGTCGAGGCCATCGGCAAAGGCGGTGTACCCGCCCATCCCGATTGCGCGTGCGGAACTCAGATGTTGCGCGTTAGACATTACGGTGCTCATGAGCATCCAGAACAATGCCAATCCTATGCGGGTAGGAGGCAAGAAATTCATCGATGGCTACGGTCTGATAGACAATAGGAGATTGTGTGTCGTTGATGTCGTTACCCTGATCCGATCCGGGTAGCCGCTGGCGGTCGTCGTTGTCGTGTCTTCCGATGAAAATGTGAAGAGCGCACTCTGTTCGTTGCGAAGGATCTGGAGGAGAGCCGGCGGAATCACGGTGCCGCCCTGATTTGAGTTTAGCCGCAGACGCACGAGGGCACGGGTACGCACCCCCGCCTGAACCTGACTGATGAGGATGCGAATTGAATTTCCCCCGCCCGTCCATCGGACTCGGAGATTATGCGCTAGTGACACGCTGTCGTTCGGTCCCGGGAAATCAATGTGCAGCACCGGGGGTGAGCCAACATTCGTCGAAAACGTCCCGAATCCGGACACTTTCCACTGGTAGGCATGGCCGCCGAGAAACTGAAAACCCCGGCCGCCCACTCCGTCTTTGCTCACAAGGGAATACTGCAGGCCGAGCAGCGTGTCAATCGGAATGCTCGCCAGATAGAGCGTCTTGTTGCGCGGGTAAAGCGGGACATCATCGATGCTGACATTTCCCGCATCGAGTGTCTTGTAGCCGACAGTGACGGAGTTCACTATGATCGGCGCGTTCCGGTCGAAGAAAATCCCTCGGGCCAATGACGCTTCGTGATGCTGGGCCGGGCTATCGTATACCGAGCCTCCGACGATCAATTGACCGAGCACCTTGCTTTCGACAGGAGGGAAGAGCCTCGTGGTGTCGATGTCCTCCGTACCGAATGCCCCTTCGGGTGGCGGCGGCATGGGTGACACGATAATAGGCGGCCCGTCGTCGTTGATGAGGTCCACCGGTCCCTGTTTCTGGCAGCCCGCCGCTGCGAGTGTGAGAACAATGACGCTATAATACCACCGGCATCTCATTCGCACCGAGACTATCGACTTCATGGGATTAAAATCAATCGACTCCATACTTTGCAGTAATCCTCGCTTCCAATCTAAGAAAAGCTTCCCCCGCCTGCAAGGTTTTATGGCGCAGGCGGGGGAGCTCTGTGAAAGAATTTCGGGCGTTACCGTACGACGATATAGGGTGCGCCCCAGAACTCGTTCGTAAAAGGTGCGTCGTTGACGTAGATGGAGCCATACGAGAGGACGTCGACGACAGCGTTGAACCGTGCTGCGAGCACTCCGATCGGCAGGAATCTCGGAAGCCTTGCGACGAAGATCCGCTCGTAGACCCTGGTGAAGCTTCCCCCTCCGCCCGACGTGGAGATGAGATGCATCACGGTCCGGCGGCGCTCTCCGCCATCACCCGCAATGCCGAACCGCAGGTGAGAGATCTCCGCCGAATCGTCGGAACTCGTGACCGTAACCCTCACCCGTATGGAGTCTCCGACCCTGAAGCGCGGTATGGAACCGCGGAAAAGTCCGAGCCGGAACCATGTCTGGAGAGGATCGGTGAATGTCGTATCGGAGATTCCGATGCGCTCGATCTCGAGCGAAGCGATCGAGAAGTGGTTCAGACTATCCGGTCGCGTCTTCCCGAGGACCATGCTGATCGCAACGGGCACCCAATTTCTGAACGGGTTGCCGGTGCGCGCGATTCGAATGAAGCGCACCTTGCGTTTTACGACTTCCGTAAACGGCTTCTTGATGATCGTGTCGATCACGACCGTGTCGGCTGTTTTGAATCCTATCCCCACCCAGAATTCGCCGGGAAGAATCTTCGTTATCGTCACAAGCGCATTCGAATCGCCGGGCGAAATGACGATGTCGTACTTTCTCGTTACCTGATGCCAGAATATATGCCGTCCCCACCTGACCGGATAGACTGAATCCGCGAAGACTGCGGACACACTCGCGAGATCGCTGGCATCGATTTTCGCCAGGCCGTCGTACTCGGCGCTCCGCATCCCGTTGTCATCGATTGTCAGTTCGTCCGAAGCCGAGAAGTCGGCCACCGAATCGATGCTCGTAACCGCACTTTGCAATGCTTCCTTATCAGACGGTATGGGTTGGACACCCCCTGGATCTTTCGAACAGCCGCCCAAAACAAGCGCCGCGAATAATACCGCGACCGCCATCTGCAATCTGATCATACTCCGCTCTCCTCTCTATATATAGGGTTCATGCCTGTGATGCGTGCGCGTTCATAATTTAAGTCCCGCCGCTCCTTCCCACACGCCCGCACGTGATTTTGGAGAAACGAAAGAGCAGCGGGACACATAGACTCTTAAACTCGCTTTGGGCCGCCCATTTGGTGATTTTGTGGAGGATTCCGGACCCCGGGTGCGTTGCACTTCCCTACTGTGCCCCGCGAGGGATCTAAAGCGACCCGGCCGGATAACCTCAATTATCGTGCCAGGGGTTTCGCGGTAGAGAAATTGCTCTTCATGGCGCGGGTTCAACAATTATTCGTGCCGGATGAAGAATAATGACGGGAAGAAGTGCGGGAATTAGGGTAAGTTACGCGGGATCGTCCCCGATCCGGCGGTCAGAGGATGGGATTGTCCCGGAGTTTTCAAGGCCGAGGTTCCATTCCCCCCGGTAAAAAGAGCCGATCACATCATCGAGATATGCGTGGTACCTCTGTGGGAGATTTTTGTACTTCGGCTTCGCGTTCACGGCAATCTGTTCGGCCGGAAGCACGGCGTTGACCACCTCGACGGCATTGCCCAGATACTCGATAAGTTTTTTGTGGACCCGTTCCCGGGTGTCCTGCTCGGGTGAGGCGGCAATTAGAGCTACCGTGGCCTTTACATCCCACTTCATCTCAACGAAGGCTTTAAAGCAGTAGCCCCGCAGATATTCGGCCACGGTTCCACGGTTGAATCCCCCCAGCTCGTCGGCCGTCTCGGAGATCGCGTTCCTCGAGAATTTCTTGCTTCGAAGCGATTCAACGATCTGCTCCTCGATATCGATCAAATCGGCCGATTCCGCCAGGATCTCCGCGGGAAGATCCTTCATGCGAACCATGTCTCGCCCGTCCGCCCGGGCTAGCAGGGCGGCGCGCTTCAAAACACTCTGCAGCTCCCTTACATTGCCCTTCCATTGATACCGCTGCAGAATTTCCATGACGATCGAGCTCGTTTTCGCTCCGGGGGACTCCTGCTCGATGAAGTATTCTATAAGCAGGGGAATGTCGGTTCTTCGGTCCCGCAGCGGCGGCAGTTGAATGGTGAGCACGTTCAAGCGGTAGTACAGATCCTCCCTGAACCGTTTCTGTTGAACCGCGGACCGAAGATCCCGGTTTGTCGCCGCAATCACCCGAACCGCGACTTTCATGGTCCTGCTTCCCCCGACTCTCTCGAAGGTCCCGTCTTGCAGCACCCTCAGCAGTTTCACCTGAAAAGCCTCGCTCGTCTCGGCAATTTCATCGAGGAAAATCGTGCCTTGATCCGCAAGTTCGAACCTGCCGGCCTTTTCCCGGACCGCGCCTGTGAAGGCGCCCCGCTCGTGGCCAAAGAGTTCGCTCTCGAGCAGCGTTTCTGTCAGAGCGCCGCAATTCACGGCCACAAACGGTTTGGCCCTTCGCCCGGAGTGCTGGTGGATTGCGCGCGCAACCATTTCCTTCCCCGTTCCGCTTTCTCCGAGGACAAGTACGGTCGCATCGTTATCCGAAACCTTCCGGACGAATGACACGATCTCCCGCATCGGTCCCCTCGAATCGTACAGGATGCCGTTAAACTCCTCGCGGCCGGCCTTCTGTTCATCGGGTGCCGAATGCGGCTGCAGGTCATCCGCCCGCGCGCGCAACCGGCCGATTTCGGTTTTGTACGCGCGAATTTCCTCAAGCAGGGCCGCTCCCCGTTCTTCATGCTGTCCCTTTTGAATTGAAGTAAGATCCTGCTCGAGCATTCAGAGCCGGGCTTCCTTTTCACCGAGAAGCGTGTGAATCTGTTCCTTCTCCTTCCTGAGAGAGGAAACCTGTCCTTGGGCGAGCCGGAAATGATAGATCAGGAGCCCCACGGTGACGAGCAGTGAGGCGAAAACCGGCCGCGCGACGGGTATGATGAGAGAGTACTGCGTGAAAAGGATCATCGAGGCAATAGCCAGCATCGCGAGGAGGGAGAAGCTTCCGAGCAAGCCCGGGATGAGGCGTTTCCATTGCATGAAAAGCGCGCACACGAGCGCTACCCCGAACGAGAGCGCGTATCCCGCGAATGTCGGGAGTTGCCGGAGGAAATTACCGTGCAGGGCATTATGAAGAATCGTCGCATGGATTCCGATCGAGGGAAATTGCGGCGAGAATGGAGTCGCCACAAAAGAGCTCCTCCCCTCCGAAATGATGCCGAGCAGCACAATTTTCCCTCTGAGCCGTTCGATCGGCATGGAAGGCCGGCCCCCGGACTGGAGTGCGTCGTACGCCTTGAGAAAATCCACGGTGGAGATCAGGTGAAGCGAATTATTTCCGCCGGCAAAATTAGGCCGGACCGTGCCGTTCGACGATACCGGAAACTCGATGTCAGACCCCGCCCATTGAATCCGGGAGGTCTCCCCCGACAGTTTCACATCGGATCTCGGGACGCCGAGAGCAACCCTCAAGACTTCAAATGAGAAGGCGGGGACGAGCGTTCCCTGCGCTTTTATAAACAGGGGGATTTCTGCGGGGTCCGGCACCGTGGTATGCCCCAGGCTCGCGGCGCTGTTGAGGAGTTGGCTGAACGGAAGATCGGGCCTGCTCGCCACCGGAAAGGGCGCACCCGGAAACACGGGGTACGTGAAAAGGAGCGGCACCGGGCCCGCCGTCGTTCCACCCTCTTTCAGCGAACGAAAATAGCAGCTGAGAACTACATTCCCGGATTTCCCGACGACCGTCGAGAGGATGTCATCATACTCCGGATGCTCCATATCCGGCTCCGTGAATGCAATGTCGATTCCGACCGCCCTTGCCCCCAGGTTTCGAAGTACGTCGAATATGAGGGCATAGTAGCTCCTCTTGACGGGTATGCCGCCGAGAGAGGCGATGTCGTCTCCGGATAAGTATAAGACGACGATCGATGAATCGATCGTCGATTCACCCCGGAGGCGATATTCCGCCGACGTGACCCCTTGTTCGATCGCGTCAAATGTCCCGGAAAAGATGAGTGTGAGAAGAAGCGCAAAACATATTAGTCCGAGACCGAGATACAATGGCTTTGACTTTGCCTGTTCCATCGGAACGCCTCAGCGCTTTGCCGCACCCCGGGGTGCCAGCCATTGCAGAGGATCCTGTTTCTCACGCTCCTTCCAGATTTCGAAGTGCAGCATCGGTCCCGCGAGCGCTTCGCCGCTTTTGCCGATCTGCTCTCCCTGCTTGATCCGGTCTCCCTCGTTAACGGCTATCTCCGAGAGGTGCGCGTAAACGGTCCTATATCCGTTCTGATGATTCATGATCACTAGATTGCCGAACGATGGGAGCCACCAGATGGTGGATACTTCACCGTCGGCAACCGCGTCCACATACGTGCCGGCGGGGACATCGATGTCGATCCCGTTATTCTGCGTCACGGTGTGAAGCGCCGGATTCTGCTGGACACCGAAGCGCGAAACAATTTTCCCCTGGGAGACAGGCCAGGGCACACTCCCGCGTCGCAGGCCCTGCCCCGCAGCAGGCTCCTGCCGCGTGACGCGGTCTTGCCCCGGAGCGACGGGGGGCGCCGCCGTTTCGTGGGGCTTTGCGCCCGGGGCTTTCGGCTTTCGAATTTTAGCGCGATCCCGCTCGATCAATCCGGCGATCAATTGCTCCAGCTTTTTTGCGTCTTCGGTTTTGCGATCGATCTCCCGCTTGTAGCTCCGTTTGTCTTTTCTGATATCTGCAAGAAGCAGCTTTCTCTTTTGCACGCGTTGTGCGAGCTTTTTCTCCTCTCTCCCCTTCTCGGCGATCAACTCACGCTGGCTGATGAGTTGCTCCTGCAATCGCGCACGCTGGGATTCGAGGTCCACGCGCTGGCCGGAAATCTCGCCGATATCGGTCCGGCGCTGCTCGGAAAACCGTTTCAGGTATTCCGACCGTATAAGCATCTCATTGAGCGACCCGGCCGTCAGCAGAAGCTCCAGATCGTACGTCCGGCCGGACTTGTACGCCGCTGCCACGTACTGCGCATACTGGCCTTTGAGGAATGAAACCCGATCGTTGAGGCCGCCGATGAGGCCTCGTGTGCGGTTGATATCGTGTTGGAGGGCCGTCTCCTCGTCGTGGAGTTTATTGATAAGCTTTCGCACGAGCGACGCTTGATGATCGTAGCTGTCGAGAAGCCCAAGTGTCGAGTGTTCTTTCCGCTCTTTCTGTTTGATCTTTTGCTCATACGTATCGATGTCCCTCCTGAGCTTCTCCAGGTCGGACCGCTTCTTCTTAAGGTCGTCGCGCTGCGCGAGAGTCTCCGGGCGAAACAATCCGAGGAGGAGCAGGCCGATGCATATGGCTCGGGCGTTCATCAGCGCTGTATGATTTGCGCCCGCGCGGGAAGAACGAACGTACAATCGACGGGTTTATTGATCTCGATATCGTCGTAGGCGATGGTGATGCTTCTGCGCTCCCGGGGAAATATCACGCGAAGAAAACGCGGCATGGCAACCGGCGGCGAATCATCGACTCGGTCCGCCGTCGCAGTCACGGTCGGCTCGCCCGGGGTGTCTGCAACGGTATAGCTGCGCACGACGAAGGCGTCGCCGTCGATCCGATATTCTGTGCTGCTTGCGGCATTCCTGTAGTGAAGCACGTACGCGTTATCATCGATTGTGAACCCTGAAAGTGTATCTCCCGGCGATGCTTCGGGGAATTCACCCGTGAATGCATTGAGGATCTGGTCGAAATCCATTTTTAATCTAAACATCGACTGGAGGGTTCTCCCGTCGGGCCTCCCGATGAATGCTCTATTTTGCATCCTGTTGAAAAACACGAAGCGTTCCCGCGAGAGAAGCAGCGTCCCGACGTGAATGCCGAACGGCCCCTTGAATTCTACGAGGAGCGAGTCGGGCTTTTTTAACGAAGCGCTGAAGAATCCAGTGTTCGATCCTTCGGGCGCTTCGACCGTAATCGTGCCCTCACCCTTCAGCGTTCGGACCGTCTCGTTCCGTTCGTGGACCCGGCGAAGGATTTCCCCGATGGCCATGGGTTTTTCCCGGGCTGTCTTAAGGGACGGTGCGCAACCGTTCAGGTACATCAGAAGGACGATAAGTGGGAGCCCGTAGCTCCGGCCCCTCACAGACTTCCCCGTTGGATCTTCTGCTTCAGCGCCGTATTGGATGCGTCCAGATCGAGCGCCTTCTGCCAGAGCTCCATCGCCTTGTCCTTCCGGGACATTTTATAATAGATATCCCCGAGGTGTTCGTGGATGACGGCGCTCTTGCTGCCGAGCTCGATTGCCTTCCGGACATATCGCTCGGCCTCGTCGTATCGCTCCATGCGGAAGTAGACCCAACCATAGGTATCGAGGTAGGATTGATTCGTCGGCTGATCGGCAACCGCTTCTTTCGCCATCTGCAGCGCCCTCGGCAGCTGCAGCCCGCGCTCGGCAAGGCTGTACGCGTAGTTATTCAGAAGCAGATTATTATGCGCGTCCATCCGGAGCGCATGCTCATAGATGGTGTCCGATTCCTCCGGCTTCTTCATTTCGTCGTACACCAGCGCGAGGACGCTCAGAGCCTCGACGCTCTTTTCGTTGAGCTGCACTGCTTTCTCCAGCGACGATGCGGCGTCGGTCAACCGGTGAATTCCCCGGTACGAAGCCCCGAGCAGATACTGGATCCGAAACTCCTCGGGAAAGACCTTCTTTGCCTCGGACAGGACCTGGATGGCGTCGTCGTAGCGGCCCCTTTCGTAGTAAACGGTTGCGATCCCAACCCAGCCATCCGGGTTCCAGCTCGCGAGCTCCTTCACTTTTTGAAAGTTCAGGACCGCTCCGGAATCATTCTTTATAATGTCGTCGATTGAGCCGAGGAACCAGTACGGGCGCCAGTCTTTGGGATATCTTCTTTTTATTCTTTCAAATAGCTTCACGGCGTACGGGGCGACAAGCGAGTCTTTCTGGATGAACGACAGGAAAACCTGGCCGAAGCGAAGTTGATCGTCGAGAGAGAGGGAATCCCTCCGGAGAACGCTTTCGAACTGTTCCGCCGCGGCATCATAGTTCTGTTTCGTCAGGTAGGCGTGCGCGATCGCGGCCCGGAGCTCAAGGTTTTCGGGATTGACCTCCACAAGCTCGTTAAAGATTCGAAGAGCGGCTCCGGTGCTGTCCGCCCGAAGGTAGGCATCTCCAAGCGCCTTCTTGATCTCGAAGTTGCCCGGATCGATTTCCAGCATGCCTTTGAGAGCCTCGGCGGCCTTCTTGTAATCCCCTCCATTTCCATAGATTTGCGCCATCTGGAAATAGGCGTCCGCCTCAGGACCGAATCGATCGAGAATCTGCTTGTAGATCTGGAGGGCCTTCGCGGGTTTCTGGAGTTGGAGAAGCCTTGCAAGGTTGAGCCACGCTTCGAGGTACAGCGAGTCGATCCCGATGACCGCTTCATCCTCCTTGATTGCCGCGTCGAGTTCCAGCGAGCTCATGTATATTTCGGCGAGCGTTTCGTGATAGGTTCGGTTTTGCGGCGCCAGCCTGACTGCCTCCCGGCCCATGAGAATGGCTCGCTGGTGGTTGTTGAGAATTGCGTAGTCCTTCGCAATCGCGTGGTAGATTGCCGGGTCCTGTTTGTTCTGCAGAGCCTCCTGGTATTGAAGAATCGCCTCGGCATACTTTCCGGTCTGGTCGAGCAGAGCGCCTTCGATGAAGTGGGCGAGCGCCAGTTCATCTTCGGGGCGGGCCGTCAGGGGAAGTGCATCGAGAGAATTGCCCGGAAGCGGAATGTTCTGCGAAGAACTGCAACCTCCAGCCAGCAGCGACGCCGACAGCAGCATCACTGCTATCCAACATTTCCTACCCATCTCGTTTTCCAAGGTTCCTCGCTAAAAAAATATAGCAATTTCACCTCAGAATAACAACGATCGGGGCCGGAAGGTACTCGCTCAATCTGATGTAAGGGACTTGGTTTGCTTTAGACTGATAGTTACTTGTCGCAGGATATTTTGCTATCTTTCCCGAAATGAAAAGCGACACTTTTTCGCTCCTGTTTAAGAATTGGAGATACCACACGGTCGGCCGGTGTACAGTGTGTGGACGAGTTACTTTCTTCTTCTGCAGGAATATAAAAAATGCCCGCGACATGATGTGGTGCCTATTCTGCGGATGCTCCTCCCGAAAACGGATGGTTGCTAAAGTTATTTTAGATAAGTTCGCTCCAAATGTTGGATCTATTCGAAACCTGTCACAAGCGCTGACCGATACAAAAATTTACAACTTTGACTCTACCGACGAGTTCACAAAATTCTTACTCGATTCCTACCCCTACTATTACTGTTCCGAACTTATTGATAACGTTCCACCGGGTACTGAGCTGCGCGAAAGGGTGTTCTGCCAGGACATTCAAAATCTTACCTTTCCCGATACGCTGTTTGATCTGGTGATTACAGAGGAAGTATTTGAACACGTGCGCCAATACGAAAAAGGCTTCAAAGAAATCTATCGTGTACTAAAACCTCGTGGGTACCACATCTTCACTGTCCCATTTAACTTCGATAGACCTACCATAGTGAGAGTCGATACCTCCGGTGAGAAGGATATTCATCTGCTCGAGCCTGAGTATCACGGCGACGCAGCCAGGGGACAAATTTTGGCTTACAGAACATTTGGGATCGATATTTTTGACTTTCTTACATCGCTGGGCTTCGAAACCTCGGTTCACCTCTCAGATCACTATGACAAACGATTTGGGATATTCGACAGCGCTGTTTTCGCTTCGCAAAAAGTAAGGTGACGGTTTCCTGGTTCCGGCCCCCGCGTCCCCCCTGCCGGGGGGGGAGGTCGGCGGTGACGAAACACCCGAGCCTCATCAGCAGATTCATCCGCCCCGTTGTGATCAGCCCCTTCTCATCTTTGAACTTGAGTGCTTATTTTCTATGTTGAACTGTATCGAACCGCCCAGTCGGAGGTCCGTGCGGATCACGGGATGCGGCTATATTCCGGGTGCTTTACGATTTCAGCCTCATCAAATACCGGATTTCAGAATTCAATGCGCTCTCTGCGACAGCCCATCATAATACTGGCTTCGCTGTTTCTTTGTTCTTTCGGGTTCGCACAGAACAAAGTTGTGATAACCTCAGAAGGCGATGTCATTCAGCTCAAGAAGGGAGAAAGTTCCAGGGAGGTCGCGGGGCAATTGGGAATGCTAAAACAGGGGCCGGATCTCATACCCCCCTGCGGAACAAACTTATCGTTCGGCTATGATCCCAACCACTTCCCCTGCAATATTCCTTTCGTTGGATACCACCACGACGTTTGGGGGCAGTGGTTCCTATCTCCGGCCTCAGGAACGATCGAGACATTGTTCGTCGCGATGAACGACCAGAACGAAATGGAGTCAGGCATTGCAAAGATTCGAATCTTTCGATCCAACATTTATCCCGGCCGTGGGCCTGGGTATCCGCCCTATAACTCACCACGTCACTCGTGGGGATATTACAAGGACACCAACCTGGTGGATGAACCAAACGGGAGCGGCATTACACCATTTAAGGGCTCTGCTACCGACACTAACTGGATACCGACGAACATACCATCCGATAGTTTGACCCCCACGGGTGCACCCGATACGGTCCCGTCATTCGATCCCCTGGGTCCGAAACTCTGGCCTTTGAGCGGTCCCGACGGATTTTCACATCTGTTCACGATCAACTCGACGAACGCGATCGTATTGGGAGACACTCTTGTCGAACCTGCCGTTGGGAAGAATGATCCGATATTCGTGACAATTGAGCAGCAGGGAACACATGTCACGATCACAAGCAATATCGCGAACTGGTGCGAGAGCAGTCAGGACATTCCGGTGCCTCCCGTGAATTGGAAATTCTACGAACACTCAGCTGCGGGAAACCGGGGTTGGCACGCGCGCGCTGATGCGAACTGGATGTGGTGGATGGTCATGAGGGTCACCGGCGATCTCCCCCCGGAGATCATCTCGTTCGATAAACTCTCCCACACAATCTCCACGGGTCCGCGGCTCGTCACTGCCACAGTCCGGGATTGCAATCCCGGTCGACCGGATAGCGCGGGTGTTGCTTCGGTCACGCTATCATATAGTATCAACGGGGGATCCGAGGCCACCGTACCCATGACGAACAGTCAAGGTTTTGCATATGAGGCGGCTATCCCCGGATCCGGGCCGGATACGTACGTGAAGTACCATATCACCGCTACGGACATCAAGGGCAACGCCACCGAGGCGCCAAATATCTTCTACAGAGTCGTTAACATCCGCACGGCTTACTATGCGGCGGATACCTCGGCTCCCTTCAACTGGGAGGAACTGAGTGGAAACGGCGGAACAATGATCAGCAGTTCAGCATTCTTCTGTCTCCGGTGCCCTACGGCTCCCACCGATGACGGTACTGCCGGGCCCGTCGACATGCAGAATCCCTTCTGGCTCTTTGGGGACACGGCCCGCTACGCGTGGATCGGCGTGAATGGCGCTTTATCAATCACAAGGCAGGCGTCAGACACACAGCTGATCGATGGAGGAACGGGAAGTTTCCACAGCAAATGGATCATTCCCGGCTCGGCGGTGATCCCGCCCATCACGGACATGCCAAGAAATTTCATCGCACCGCTATACAACAGCTTCTGCTTGTCCCCGGCGTATGCGTACATCCCCTATGCACACGGAGCGATCTGGTATAAGAAATCCGGTTCGCGATTCATCGTGGAGTGGGATTCGGTTGGAGTTGTTTCTAATCTCATCCCGGATACGCTCTACTCGTTTGAAGTTATTCTCGACAATGCCGACAGGTCGATCACGTTTCAATACAGGAATATTCATGGTCCGCTTGGCCTCGACACGAGCGCGCTCATCGGGATCCAGTCTGATACCGTGGCAAGATGGTTGCTCCTGAATCAGCAGAACAATCCCCCCGAGCTGCGTCCGAGAAACGGCAAAGCCATACAGTTCGTTGTCACGACCCCGGTCGCATACATAGACGGATGGAACATGGTCTCGGTCCCGGGAAATTCACCGCGCTATGACAGATCATTCCTTTTCCCAAGTGGAATATCAAGGGCTTTTGCCTATGAGGGATCTTATGTGCCCGCCGATCCCCTCTCTCGGGGCCCTGGTTACTGGATAAGGCTCCCCGTCGGAGGGATTATCGGTATTCCGAGCAGCACTAACACCAGCGTCGTAGTCCCGGTTCAGAGAGGGTGGAACATGATTGGATCCACAACGGCCTCGGTCCCGACTAATGCAGTAGTAGCCGGGGGAGGAGCGTCGGCAACTTCGCCCTACTTCGGTTATGGTTTGACCGGCTATTTCGCTTCCCCGACGATCGATCCGGGACGTGCATATTGGGTGAAATCCTCTGCCTCCGGGACGCTGACAATTTCGGCTTCTTCCTCGGTACCAAAGATTCAGTCAGCAGCGGATCACCTTGCGAATCTGAATTCACTCATGATTCGAGATGAGTCCCGATGCCAACAGACCCTCTACTTCGGAGACGTTGCCAGACTCGCAGGCCCGGTGACCCAATTCGAAATGCCCCCTCCACCGCCCGTTGGATCTCTGAATGTGCGGTTTGCGTCACAGCGCATGGTGGAGGTTCACCCATCGACTTTAGAAGATGAGGTCTCCTACCCCATTGAGATCTACTCAGTTCAATTCCCGATCACCGTGAGTTGGAACCTGAAACCTGGGCGGAATTGCGCCTATACGCTGATATACCAGAATGGAACGTCGGATGTCAGGAAAATCCTCTTCACCCATGGTGAGATTCGGATTCAACGGCCGGTCGCCGGGTTAATCCTGCGTGTGTCGAGGGAAGGAGGCAAGGTCCCGTCTTCGTTCGAACTTGACCAGAACTATCCAAATCCGTTTAACCCTACAACCGAAATTCATTATTCGGTCCCGGTTCAAGCGCATGTGACACTGAGAATATTTAGCCTGACCGGACAGGAAATTGCCAAACTGGTGGACGGTGAGCAAGAGGCGGGCTATTATGTAATTACGTGGAATTCCCGCAACCAGGCGGATCTCCCGATCGGGAGCGGTGTCTACTTCTACCGCCTTGTTGCAACAGAGATCGATCATCCCGGCGCAATGATTGATCGGGTGCGCAAGATGATACTTCTGAAATAGTGTGGAAGCCGTGGGTGAGCGAGAGAAATTCTTTGCTATTCGTCATCTCCCCCCTTGTCTCGGATAGAACAGATGGAGGGCGGTCCCGCTTCGCGCGAGGGTCAGCCCCTTCCCAGCTTCGGGTTCTCCGGCACAAAGATGACGGTCTGCGGTCTAAGATCGTGCGAGCCGGCGCGCAGTCCCTGAATCGTGACCTTTAATTGCTCGCCCGCAATCTTGTTCCAATCATCCTTTCCCTCGATCTCCCTCCCGACAAGACGGACGCTGTCGCGCTGATTGGGCGGAACGATGAGTGCGGGAAGCGGCAGGAATTTATTGTTGTATTGATAATTGAAGTTGTTGGAGGCAACTTTGATCGCACCGCGCTCGAGGAAGAGCGTATCGCGGCTATTGTTGGTAAATTCGATCCCGATGTGGGTGACGATGCCATTATCCATCACATAATGCGCCCTGAAAAGGTACCCGATCTTCTCGGCCCGGTCGAAGACCTTGAACTCCTGGCAGTTGCAGTCGTCGTTGACCGCGCGATAGGCGAACATCTCGGGAGGCGTAAACGGACAACCCCAGAGAAGCAGCATGAATATTCCGCACGCGAGCGCAGTGAAGCTCCAATTGGCGGATTGCCGGCGAATCCTCGGGCACCGGTTTCTGCTCTCCGCGGTCTTCGACAACCGCCTGTTAGCTCTGGACATCGGACCGTTAGTCGTTCTTCTTACCCGGCTTTTTCTTAATCCGCTCATAACCCGGCTTGATCACGTTGTAGATCAGTTCGAGCCTTTTCTTGTACGGTATGAACGCGCTCTTCATTGCATTAAGCGTCAGTTTTTCAACATCGTGCAGCGTCAGCGCGAATGCCTCATGGGCGAGCATGTACTCCCGGCTGAGGGTCGTGTTGCTCATGAGGCGGTCATCGGTGTTCAGCGTAACGCGAAACTTATAGCGGTGAAAGATCCCGAATGGATGCTCCTCGATGCTCTTCACGGCGCCGGTATCGACATTGCTTGTCAGGCAAATTTCCAGGGGGATCCGCTTATCGAGCACATATTGGGCAAGATATCCCATGCTCACCACTTCGGTCGGATCATCGTCCGAGACCTTGACATCCTCAATCAGGCGCGTAGCGTGCCCGATCCGGTGGGCCCCGCACCACTGGATTGCCTGCCAGATCGATTCCTTGCCGAATGCCTCGCCGGCATGAATCGTGATGTTGAAATTCTCGCGCTGGATGTAGTGGAATGCGTTGACATGTTTTTTCGGCGGATACCCCCCTTCCTCTCCGGCAAGGTCGAATCCCACAACATTCCGCTCCCGAAAATCGATCGCCAGCTCCGCCATTTCCTGAGAAAGCGTCATGTTTCGCATCGCAGAGATGATCAGCCCGTACTCGACGCCGAATTTCTCTTTCCCTTTCTCCAACCCGCGCAGAACCGCCGCGACGATTTCTTCCCAGTGCAACCCTCCTTCCGTATGAAAGACGGGGGCAAAACGCGTTTCAACGTAGACCACGCCGTCGGCGTGCATATCCTCCATCATCTCATAGGCGACTCGCTCCAGGGCTTCCTCCGTCTGCATGACTCCTGTGGTATGGGCGAAGCCTTCGAGGAACAACGGCAGACTTCCGCGCTTCGCGCCCCGTTGAAACCACTCGTTGAGTTCCCCGGGGTCTGTTGTCGGAAGTTTCTTATAGCCGGTGTCCCGCGCCAGTTCGACAACCGTCTGCGGCCTCAGGCCCCCGTCGAGGTGATCATGAAGGAGTACCTTGGGAAGTGTGCGAATAAATTTTTCTGTGAGTTTCACTGGAGCGCTCCCACTGCTTTCTCGACCCCCCTGATGATGCTGCCGTCCCTGACGAGACGCAGCGAAGTCTGGATGTCATCATAAAGCACCCGGTCGCGATCCAGGTGCTTGATGTGCGCGCGGATGACGCGATGGGCGCTTTGAACACCGCGGCCGGCTGCCATCGATGTCCGGGTTTTCGGATGAACGCGGGAAAAGTCAATGCCCTGCGCGGCGACCATGAACTCGATCGCAAGAACCGTTTGTGTATTGCGAAGCACCTGCCAGGCTTTGAGTGCGCTGATGGACCCCATGCTGTTGTGATCTTCCTGGTTCGCCGACGTTGGAATCGAGTCGACGCTCGCGGGGTGCGCGAGAACCTTGTTTTCCGAAACCATCGAAGCCGCGGTATACTGGGCGACCATAAGGCCGGAATTCAGTCCGCCGTTTTCTGTCAGGAAGCGCGGCAACCCGCTGAGCGATCCGTTCACCATGCGCTCGATCCGTCGCTCGGAGATATTGGCAAGCTCTGCCAGCGCGATTGCGAGAAAATCGAGGGCGAGCGCGAGGGGCTGGCCGTGGAAATTCCCTCCCTCCAAGTGCTGTTTTTCCCGGGGGAAAATCAGGGGGTTGTCGGTCGCGGAATTGATCTCCGTAGTCATGACATCGTAAACATAGCGCACCGCGTCGCGTGACGCGCCGTGCACCTGGGGCATGCATCTGATTGAATAGGCGTCCTGCACCCGGGGGTCTCCGTACCTGTGCGACTCCCGGATTTCACTGCCTTTCATGAGCCGCCGGAGATTTGCCGCGCTCGCAGACTGGCCTTTGAACGGGCGGAGCGCATGGATGCGGGCATCGAATGCGGTGTCTGTTCCCTTCAATGTCTCGACGCTCATCGCCCCGGCAATGTCGGCGAGCTTGCATAACTCCACCGCCTCGTGGACGGCGTGCACACCGTATGCCGCCATCATCTGCGTGCCGTTGACGAGTGCCAGCCCTTCCTTGGCGCTCAGGCGAAGGGGTTTCAGCCCAAGCTCCTTCAATGCCAGCTTCGAATCCATCACGGCATCCCGGAACCAGACTTTTCCCCTTCCGAGGAGCGTCAGCACGAGATGAGCGAGCGGCGCCAGATCGCCGCTCGACCCCACCGACCCCTTCGATGGGATGATCGGAATCACTCCGGCATTGAACACCTTGCGGAGGAATTCCATGGTCTCGAGCCGAATCCCGGAGTATCCCTTGGCGAGTGCATTGAGCCGGAGAATCGTCATCGCACGAACCACTTCATAGGGGATCGGCTCTCCGGCCCCGGCCGCGTGACTCGCGATGAGATTCGTTTGAAGATCTTCAAGATAGTCTGGACTGATGACAACATTGCTCAGCTCGCCGAAGCCGGTTGTCACTCCATAGATGGTTTCTCCGCTCCGTACCCAATCCTCGACCACCTTGCGCGAGGCGGCCATCCGCCGTTTCGAGGCCGGCGTGAAAGAAATCTTTGAGACGCTCCTGGAAGAGCGATAGACTTCTTCGATGGTGAGGGTGTTGCCGTCGAGAACTAGGGATTCCACAGGAGATTTTCCGGAAAATCTGCACGAATTTACAAATAACCGCCCTGAAATGCAATGAGTGTAAATGCATGAATCACGGCGCGATCGCGGTTATATTGATGCGCGGGGCGACTAGGCATGTGCTTTCCATCGGGAGTCTGTTGATACCAATCGCGAATGATGCCTCATTTGAAAATATGATAATCCTTCTCTATCTTTACGCATCACTCTCGAGAGTCGACCATGATCAATTTGAGAAGCACCGTTCCCTTTCTCCTCATGCTCGCGGCGCAATTTCTGATCCTCGCGGTTGGCGGATGCAAGAAGGACGAAGGCCCCATCACCCCGGTAATCACACCGATCACCGAAGATTTGTTCCCGCTCATCGCGGGCCGAAGGTTTGCCTATACCGGGTTTCTTGTTGACACAAACACAGTCGAGACCCCCGTCGCTTCGTCAATCGGTCATTATCAGGCAGTCTGGAACGTGAACCCGGGACCGGCGGGTACGTGGCTGATTCAGGACTCCACGACGGTCGACTCCACGACGACGACCCGGTTCTTCCAAATCTCCAAGGATACAACCACAGGAGATTTTTCCTTCCGCCAGACGCTTGGACCATTCTACCGGGCGATTCACGCAACCTATACGGACACGGCGGTCTGGATCAGAATCGCAAGGCCGAGCATGGGAATCGGCGTTGTGTGGAGCGCATTCGATACCACGGTCACCGGAAACATTCCTGGAGTGGGAACCGCCAACGTCCGCCTTCAGATTTTCGGCGAGATCGAGACGAAGGTTTCCATAACCGACAGCTCCGCGAGCCATACCGTCTATCCAAACGCCTACAGAATCCGCACCTGGCGAAAAATTACTGCGGGCGGATTCGTGGTTCAGGACGACGCCACAACGGCAAAGTTATGGCTCGTGGCTAACATCGGTCCCGTACAAGTGAATATCTCTGGCGACACGGAAAATTACGGGCACTTCCGGGTTTTAAAGGACAAGAACTTCTAGCATAGAGTCAAACGATCGCCGTTTAGCTGATGAGGATTTTGCTCCGTCGAGCTTCCAAGCTTCCTTTCTCTGCAATTCCGATTCTCTTCCTCCTTTTGCTTCCAAATTGTCAAGTGTTCGCCCAGCCGACAGGATCAATCAAGGGAACCGTTCTCGACGCATCGAACGGCGAGCCGCTCGCCGACGTCAACATTGTGCTGAAGGGGACGACCCTCGGAGGCGTGAGCGATAACGAGGGAAAATTCATCATCGCGAATATTCCTCCTGCTACGTATGTCCTCTCGGCATTAGCGGTTGGTTATGAGACAGCCGAGGTACCAAATGTCTCAGTCCGGGCGAACGACACTACGTCGGAATCTATCCGGTTAAAGGAAAGCAACATCCAGGTCGGAGAAGTAGTCGTCTATGGAGCTTCATTCAGGCGTGAACGGATCACGGAGGCGCCCGCCGCCGTATCGACGATCGAGTCGGGCGAGATTACACTTAATTCAGGGCAAGGGCAGGTGCCGAAGCTGCTCGAAATGGTGCCCGGGATAGACATTTCACAGAACGGGCTGTTCGACTTTAACGTGAACACAAGGGGCTTCAACAGCTCTCTTAATAGGCGTTTGCTCGTTCTCCTTGACGGGCGCGACCTTGCGATCGTCTTTCTCGGGGCTCAGGAATGGAATGGCCTCTCGGTGCCTGCGGAGGATCTGGGGAGAATTGAAATCGTGCGAGGGCCCGGGTCCGCCCTTTATGGAGCAAACGCCTTTAACGGCGTGCTCAATATTATTTCTCCTACTCCCAGACAATCACTGGGGACAAAATTCACTCTGGCCGCGGGCGAACTTCATACGGTTCGCGGGGATCTCAGACAAGCCGGCACATCGGACAAATGGAGCTATAAGATAAACATCGGGCGATCTCAGGCCGACACGTGGAGTGTTCCGCGCGATACATCGCAGCCGCGTCCGTTCGAATACGAGGGTTTTAACCCTTTCCTGAACCTGGAGGTGCGCCGGCTGAACACAAACCCGGTGACTTCGACGTATGGTTCTGCGAGGGTGGATTATGAAGTGAACAACCGCGCATTCGCGGTAGCGGAAGCCGGCCTCGCACAGGTGGAGAACGAGGTGTACATCACCGGAATCGGAAGAGTTCAGGTGACCCGCGCGCTGAAGCCCTGGGGCAGAGTGAATTACTCTGATGATCATTCGAGCGCCCAGGTCTGGGCGAGCGGCCGGGATTCGCGTGAGCCGCAGTATTCCCTCTCCACCGGTCTGCCGCTCCACGAACAGTCGCTTACTTTACAAAGCGACTACCAATATCACATCTCGCTCTTAAACGAGAAAATCTTTGTGACAACGGGCCTGTCGTATCGTTACCAGACAATCGATACCCGCGAAACGCTCATGCTCGATGACCACAAAGACAATATGAGCGGACTGTACGCCCAGATCGAATACCGGTTTTCAGACTATATAAAGGCCGTTGCCGCATCGCGATGGGACCGGAGCACGCTTTATGCAAGTCAGTTTTCTCCCAAGGCCGCTCTCGTCTGGACGCCGGATCACAACCAGAGTTTTCGACTGACGTTCAACCGCGCATTCCAGGCCCCGAATTATTCGGAGCTATTCCTTTACGTTCTCCATCCTTCGCGCGCGCTGGCATATCTTGGAAACGACAACCTGACTGTCGAGAAGATCAACGGATATGAGTTCGGCTACAAGGGAATTTTTCGCAATACGCTTTTCGTGACGCTCGACGGGTACTACAACGAATTAAGTGATTTCATCACCGACCTCACTCCCGGCGTCAATCCCGCATATCACGGCCAGGAGAATATCGGAGGGACACTGCGGACTGTCTGGTCCTACGGAAATGCCGGAAAGGTAACGGAAGCCGGATTTGAATTGGGGTTGAATTATTTCTTGTCCGATAGCTGGGTGCTGGAAGCGAATTATTCCTTTTTCGACTTCCATATCCTCCAACAAAGCGCTAACAGCGAGCTCCTCCCCAACACTCCGAAACACAAACTGAACGGGGGATTTTCCTATCGACAGGGCAATCAACTGGAAGTGGGATTAACCGTCAAGTATGTCCCGTCTTTCGACTGGGCGGCGGGAATTTACGCGGGAAGAATTCTTGCTTACACGATCGTGAACCTTGCGGCCCGCTACAGGTTGGCGCCAAATGTCAGTCTTGGTCTCGACGTGTCAAACCTTCTGAACCGCGAACACTATGAGATTTTCGGAGGGTCTCTTCTGAGGCGGCGGGCCGTCGGGACTTTGACGATAACCCTATAGACGCTTTATCTTGGACACGAGTTCGTGAGTCAACCTATCGATGAGCCCTGATAGATTCCACTCTCATGTTAGCCAGACAATCTTGACATCATTTTCCACGCGCTTGAACTCCCGGTCACCAGTTACCAGGTGTCCGTTCTTGTGCAGAGCAAGCGCCGCAGCAATCGCATCCGCATACGATATTTTATACTTCGATTTGAACACCCCGGCCTGGCGGGAGATTTTCCAATCCACGTCCTCAAGTTGAATACCGAACGACCGGAGTTCCTCAATCGTTTCGTCAGCCTCTGCGGCAGACGTCTTGCGTGCCGTTACATACCAGACTTCGCCGGCATTTACGACACTCATACAAAGGGGCACGCCTTCCTCATTCGCTTGAGTAAAAATATCGGCGACCTGCTGAGCCGCATGCTCTTCCTCATAGAAGGCAATGATCGCCCACGTGTCCAGAACGAGTGATTTCGCTTTCATTGCCATCAAGTCTCCCGCTCGCGTTTCTTCTCCTCCATGAGCTCTTTCATCAACCCCTTGCCCTTGAACTTCCCTCGGATGCTGTTAATATACTCACGTGTAATCGGCCTCAGTATGATACGATGACCCTTTTCATCCACCTCAATGTGGATCCGCGTTCCCTCCTTGATCTCGAACCTGCGCCGAATGCTTGAAGGAATGACGATTTGGCCCTTTTGAGTCGCTGTGGTTTCCATAGGATGATCCTTTCCGATGTACTGCCTATAATATAACGAACTGAACAATGTAAGCCAAATGCTAAATTTCTTACATAATGGAAAAAGTTGCTGATTTGGATCACTATCCAACTAGACTACCCATCGGCCCCACTCCCTTTGGCGCGGGCTTCAATTCAACCATTTTGCCCGTTCCCGGGGAGATAAACGCGAACGCCCGACTGGATGGCCGGGCGTTAATTGAGCATTGCGCTGTGACGGTTATTTCTTCTTCCCTTTGCCCCCAGACTTCTTCTGACCGGATTTCGGTGCAGTGGGCTGCTTTTCGTTTTTGCCCCCCTTCGATTTTTTCGCCGGCGGCTTCCCTGAGGCAGTAGCCGTTGATTCGAAAAGCGAGGGCTGCGGGGCCTGTTCAGTTTCTCCGCCCGGCTGGGGTGCCGCCGCCTCCTTCATTTCCTCCTTGTCTTCCTCGGAGGGCACAACCGCGACGTCGCCCACCTGGTCTCCCGATTCAAGCCGGATTAGCCTGACGCCCTGAGAGATCCGTCCGATCATCCGGATCTCTTTTGCAGGCTGGCGTATGATGACCCCCTTTGACGTCACGACCACGATGTCATCGGTTTCCAGCACTTCTTTGATCCCGATCATTTTTCCCGTCTTCTCCGTGACTCGCAGCGTGATAACGCCCTTCCCCCCTCGGTGCTTCTGCGGATACTCGTCAAGCTCGCTGCGCTTCCCGAAGCCGTGCTCGGTAACAATGAGGATCGAAGTTGTCCGTCGTTTGATCGCAACGGCGCCCACAACTTTGTCTCCCTTGTTGAGGGTAATCGCCCGGACCCCCGAAGCCGATCGCCCCATCGGGCGGGCTTCCTTCTCAGAGAACCGGATCGCCATTCCGTTGTGAGTGCCGATGATGATATCCTCCGTTCCATCCGTCATCTTCACATCCTTGACGATGTCGTCCTTCCGCATGCTGATGGCCGTAATGCCGTTACGCCGCACATTGCCGAATTCCGAGAGCGTCGTTTTCTTGATAATTCCGTTCACCGTCACCATGGCGACGAAATGCTTGTCATCGAACTCCTTGACCGGAACGAATGCGGCGATATTTTCGTCCGGTTGCTTTGCGACCAGATTGACAATGGATTTCCCCCGTGATGCGCGGCCTGATTCGGGAATTTCATGAACCTTGAGCCAGTAGCAGCGGCCTTTGTCGGTGAAGAACAGGATATAATTGTGCGTGGACGCAATGAACACATGTTCGATGAAATCGTCTTCCTTCGTCGTCGCACCCGTGACGCCTCTTCCGCCGCGCCCCTGGCGCCGGTATCCCGAAACCGGAAAGCGCTTGATGAATCCCCCGTGGCTGATCGTGATCACGACGTTTTCCTCGGCGATCATGTCTTCGACGCTGAACTCTTCCGCCTTGTACACAATCTCGGTGCGGCGTTCATCCCCGTATTTCTTCCTGATCTCGAGGAGCTCGTCCTTGATCATCTGCATCTGGAGCTTCTTGCTCGCCAGGACGGCCCGCAATCGCTCGATGAGCTTGATGACCTCTTTGTACTCTTCCTCAACCTTCTTGCGTTCGAGCCCGGTGAGTTTCTGGAGCCGCATGTCGAGAATCGCCTTCGCCTGAATCTCCGACAGCTTGAATCTCTTCATCAGGCCTTCCTGGGCCGTGGGGACATCCTTCGACTTCTTGATGAGCTTGATGATCTCGTCGATGTTATCGAGCGCAATGATGTATCCTTCAAGAATGTGCGCCCGTTTCTCTGCTTCGCTCAGCTCATACTTTGCCCGCCTGACGATGACCTGGTTCCGGTGCTTGATGAAGTGGTCGATCATCTCGCGCAGGGTGAGCATCTGCGGCCGGCCGTCGACAAGCGCAAGCATGATCACGCCGAACGTGGTCTGCATCTGCGTGTGCTTGAAGAGATTGTTGAGGACGACAGGGGCATTGGCATCCCGCTTCAGCTCGATCACAATGCGCAATCCGTCACGGTCGGATTCGTCCCGGATATCGGAGATATCCTCGATCTTCTTATCGCGGACAAGATCGGCGATTTTTTCAATCAGGCCCGACTTATTCACCTGATATGGGATCTCGGTAACCACGATCGACTGACGGTCCGCCCGCCCTGTTTCAATACTAGCCTTCGCGCGGATGATAATCCTCCCGCGGCCGGTCTTATACGCGGCCTTGACCCCTTCATAGCCGTAAATGATGCCGGCGGTCGGGAAATCCGGGGCCTTGATTATTTTCAATAATTTCTGCTCCGGAAGACTGGGGTCATCGATCACCGCAACGCAACCGTCGACGACTTCCGTGAGATTATGGGGCGGGACGTTCGTGGTCATCCCGACGGCTATGCCGGATGTCCCGTTCACAAGAAGGTTGGGTATTAACGCCGGCATGACGGTCGGCTCTTTGAGCGAGTCGTCGAAGTTGGGAATAAAATCCACTGTATTCTTCTCGAGATCCCGCAGCATTTCCTCGGCGATCCGCGAGAGGCGCACCTCCGTATACCGCATTGCCGCCGGCGAGTCGCCGTCGACCGATCCGAAATTGCCCTGACCGTCGACGAGCGGATAGCGCAGGGAAAAACTCTGCGCCATGCGAACCATCGTGTCGTAGACCGCAGAGTCTCCGTGCGGGTGATACTTCCCGAGGACCTCGCCAACGATACGGGCACTTTTTTTATAGGCCCTGTTGCTCGCCAATCCGAGCTCCTGCATCCCGAAGAGAACGCGCCGGTGAACCGGCTTCAATCCGTCGCGCACGTCCGGAAGCGCCCGCGCAACGATCACGCTCATCGCGTAATCGATGTATGAGCCCTTCATCTCTTCTTCAATATCGACCGGGACTATTTTTTCGTTACTGGTTGCCATTCAATTTCCAACCTTCTTCTGGTTCAATTGTTTTTGAATCTCTCGCAGCGCTTCGAGGTCCGTCTTGTCTTTTTCACGACCCGCGGCTTTCTTCATTTTGATGAGGTGTGCAAGTGAGGGAACGTAGACTTTGCACCCCTTGATCTCCGTCAGTACACGATTCGCCCACGCTTCCTCAAACGTCACACCTGCCACGAACGGATGGATATCGGTTTGTAGGATGTACTCGCGCAGCAGAACCTTTTTATTCAAGAACGTTTCGGGGCCAACCCCATCAACCACGTCGTAACCGACCGCCTTGAGGGCGGCGATGGTCTTTTCGGCGTTCGCAGGAGTCGCCTCGATGAAGATATCGATATCTTGAGTCATCCTGACGTAGCCGTAGGCAGGAAAGGCCCAAGCGCCAATCACCAGGAATTTGACGTCAGAGGCGAGTAACGATCGCAGGCGTCTTAGAATATCCATTGCGCCCGATTAATTCAAGTCCGGCCTCGACAAGCTGCTGCATCGCTTCATAACGCTCCACAGGGCTGAGAGAAAGCTGAAATTCAATTTCAAACTCCAGCTCCTTCCTTGGATCGTCATGATCCAGAATGAGAATCCGTGCCCTCTTTTTAACCGTTTTATTCATAATGTCAACCGAGTCCGTCACACATCCAGATTTTTCACATACTTCGCATTCTTCTCGATGAAATTACGGCGCGGCTCCACTTCATCCCCCATGAGAATGGAAAATGTCCGGTCTGCATCGGCGGCATTTTCAATCGATACGAGCAATACCGTGCGCGTTTCCGGGTTCATCGTCGTCTTCCAGAGCTGTTCCGGATTCATCTCTCCCAGACCCTTGAAACGGGACTGGATGATGCCGTTCATGCTCGGCGTGGTCCCCTCTTCGACTACAACTTCCACCCCTTCTTCTGCCGCCTCTTCAGCCGGTTCCCCTTTCTCGCTCCCCTTCTTTTTCTCCGCGTTCAATCTCTTAATGATTTCCGCCCGCTCTTCTTCATCGAAGGCATAGAGCTCTTGTTTGCCCTTCTTGATCTTGTACAGCGGAGGCTGTGCGATGTACACGTGTCCGAGCTCGATGATTTCCTTCATGTACCGGAAGAACAGCGTCAGGAGAAGCGTGCGGATATGCGACCCATCGACGTCGGCATCGCACATGATGATAATCTTCCCGTACCGGATTTTTGCAGCATCGAAATCCTCTCCGACGCCCGCTCCGATCGCCGTAAAGATGCAGCGGATTTCTTCGTTCTCAAGGATCTTATGCAGCCGGGCTTTCTCGACATTCAGGATCTTTCCCTTTATTGGCAGAATTGCCTGAAACCGCCTGTCCCGCCCCTGTTTCGCGCTTCCGCCGGCGGAGTCTCCCTCAACGATATACAGCTCGCAGTGCTCGGGATCGTTGATCGAGCAGTCGGCGAGTTTACCGGGCAGGCTCGAGGACTCGAGCGCGCTCTTGCGGCGGGTGAGATCGCGCGCTTTTCTGGCAGCTTCACGCGCCTCTGCGGCGCGGAGGCATTTGTCGATGAGCCTCCGGGCATCGCCGGGATTCTCGTCCAGCCAGATTGCAAGCTGGTCGCTGACAATCGCTTCCACGATCCCCTTGATCTCGCTGTTGCCGAGCTTCGTCTTGGTCTGGCCTTCGAACTGAGGCTCCGGAACCTTCACGCTCAGGACGGCGGTCAACCCTTCGCGAAAGTCGTCGCCGGTGAGCTGCACGCTGTTCTCTTTCACCAGATTATTCTTTGCGGCGTAGGTGTTGAGCGTGCGCGTGAGAGCCGTGCGGAACCCTATGAGGTGTGTGCCACCCTCGAGGGTGTTGATGTTGTTGACGTAGGTAAAGACGTTTTCATTGTACTGGTCGTTGTATTGGAGTGCGATCTCCGCTTCGACGACTCTGCCCGCTTCATCCTTGTCCTGTCCCTTCATATAGACGGCTTTTTTCATGATCGACGGTCGGGTGGCGTCGATGTAGCGGACGAATTCCGCGATTCCCCCCTTGAAGTGGAACGTCTCTTCCTGCTCCTCACCGTCGCGCAGATCGACGATGCGAAGCGTCACGTCCGGGTTTAGGAAAGCGAGCTCTCGCAGCCGCTCGGCAATTGTTTCGAACTTGAATGTCCTGTTCTTGAATATCTGCGAGTCCGGCAGGAATGTGACTTTGGTGCCGGTCTTCGCCGATTCGGATTTGCCGACCACTTTCACATCCGCATTGGGCGCGCCGCGTGTATATTTCTGGAACCAGACCTTCCCCTCACGGTAGACTTCGACCTCGAGCCATTCGGACAGCGCGTTGACCACGGAGACGCCGACCCCGTGCAGACCTCCGGAGACTTTGTAGGTGTTCTTGTCGAACTTTCCGCCCGCATGCAGCACGGTCATCACGACCTCGAGCGCCGATCGCTTCTCCTCGGGATGGATATCGGTCGGAATTCCCCGGCCGTCGTCGGTGACCGTCACCGATCCCTCCTTGTTGATGCTCACGTTAATGCTGTGCGCATACCCCGCAAGCGCTTCGTCGATCGAATTATCGACCACCTCGTACACAAGATGATGAAGCCCACGCGCAGAGACATCGCCGATATACATTGCTGGCCTCTGCCGGACCGGCTCAAGTCCTTTGAGGACGGTAATGTCGTCGGCTGTGTAGTCGAGCTTTGACTTCTTCTTTCCCGTCTGCTGCTCTGCTTTCACCTTCCCGGATTCCTTCTTCTCCGCGGTTTCTCTCTTGTCCCGTGCTTCCTTTTTCTCGCTTTCAGTATTTTTCAGGTTGATTTTTTTCATCGAAAAATGATGTCGTTGACAATATCCTGATGCATGCTTGTGTTGATCTTTTCGATCAGGTCCTTCTTCAGAAAAATCAGCTCGTTCCGCCACTCCGCCTGGGAAACATGGACAAACAATTTTCCATCGCGCATCCGTTCGGCACTCGACACAGAGGCGATCTGAGAGCCGACGATCCGCGGCCAGGCGTCAAGGATCTCATACTGCTTGATGGTGCGGCCGAGGCTCAGCTCGTCAAGAACAGCGGAAATCCCGCTCGAGATCGATCTTGTAGCCGATTTTCTCAGACAGGAACCCCCTCTTCGATCACAGCGCCTTTGCGGATCAAGAAGCGTTTGTGAGAGTCATCCATCGCTGCCCCGTTCTCGAAGAACCGCGGGGTCGTCGAGGTGATAAACGTCTGACTCAATCCTTCGACGAAGTGCAGGAGTTCCTTGGCCCGATGTTCGTCAAGCTCGCTGAAAATGTCATCCAGAAGAAGGATGGGAGTTTCCCCGCTGCGGTCCTTTAGATAAAAAAACTCGGCCATCTTGAGCGCGATCAGAAACGTCTTCTGCTGACCCTGAGACGCATAGTCGCGGACGTCCAGGCCGTTGATTTTAAAAACAATTTCGTCCCGCTGGGGGCCGATCAGCGTCACCCCGGCCCGCATTTCTATCGAGCGCATCTGCTCGAGGTTTGCCTCGAGCATCGTTCCGATCTCGGCCTCGGTCGATCCCTCGGAGATCCGTATCATCGGTTTATAATCAATCGCCGGCTCTTCGGCCGATCCCACCAGATGGTGGTACGATGAGCTCACAAATTCCTGAAACTCCCGTACAAACTTCGCGCGCCGGTGAGTCAGCGCGCTCCCGGAGCCGATGAGCTGCTCATCCCAGGGCACGAGCAATTCGGAACAATCTCTTCCCTCAATCCTCGCCTCTTTTAGTATTCGGTTGCGATGCCTCAACACTTTCCGGTAATCGATCAGGTGCTGCAGGTAAGCGCTGCTGGACTGGGAGATCACAAGGTCGATGAACTTTCTCCGCTCCATGGGAGCCCCCGCGATAATCGCGGCATACTCGGGTGAGGAGATAACGATGGGAAACCGGCCGATCATCGACGTGAACGGTTCGACGTGCCTCCTGTCGACGGTCACCACTTTTTCAACAACAGGGGATCTTGTGTACGCCACCCGGATATGATGCTCGCTGCCTCCACCCGACACGAACGTTCCTCCGACTTCGAACATCTCACCGCCGAACCCCAGGGCTAGGGCATCGCTGGAGGCATAGAAACTCTTCGTGAGGCACAGGTACGAGATGGCTTCGAGAACGTTGGTCTTCCCTTCGCCGTTGTCACCGAGCAGGAGATTCGTTCCGCTGCCAAACTGAAAAGAAGAATCAACATGGTTTCGAAAATGCCGGAGTCTGAGATTCGTTAGATGCATCGAGTCTGGGAAATCAGTCGTTCAGCCGTACGGGCATGACGAGCATCAGCAGATTCTCCCCTTCCTTCTGCGATGTCGGTTTCAGGATGCTCGCCCGCGTCGGGGAGCTCAACATCAATTGGACTTCATCGGTATCGATATGCGTTAACATATCGAGCATGTATGCGGAGTTAAACCCGATCTCCATAGGATCCGCCGAATACTCGCATGCAAGCGTCTCCCTTGCCTCGCTGCCGAAATCGATATCCTCCGCTGAAACTGCCAGCGATCCCTTCTTTAAGGCGAACCGGACCTGGTGGGTCGTCGAGCTTGCGTACAACGCCGTTCTCCGAACTGACGCGAGAAGCTGGTTCTTATCGACAAGGAGCTCCTTCTCGTTATCGAGCGGGATGACGCTCTCGTAGTTCGGAAATTTCTCTTCGATCATGCGAGAGACGAGCCGGGTCGTGCCCGTCGTGAACATTGCGTGGTTTTCGCTGAATGAGACGCTGCTCTCCGCATCCTCGAATGACTTGAGAACCAGATTGAGCGCCTTCGCCGGGACGATGACTTCCCTGTCGCCGATCCCGGATGAAAATGAAGAGTTGATCACGCGGACCAGTCGATGGCCGTCCGTAGCAACGGCGCGGATTTCATTTTTCTTGATCTGGAAGAGTACTCCCATCATCGCCGGACGGAGCTCGTCTGAGCTCACCGCAAACGACGTCTTCATGATCAGCCGTTTGAGGGTCTCGGCTTTAATTTTTAATTCCTCGTTCGCTTTGAATTTCGGAACCGTCGGATAATTCTCGCTCGATTCGCCCGTCAGACGATATTCCCCGTTTTCCGTTTTCAATAAAATCTTATTCTTGTCACCCTGTGCCGTGAATTGGATCTCTGTGTTGGGAAGCGACCGAATAGTCTCGGCCAGCCGCTTCGCCGGAACCGCAATCGTTCCGGATTCAGTGTCCTTCACGGGAAGGCTCATGGACATCGAAGTATCCAGGTCCGTCGCAGTGATCTGGAGGTGATTATTCGAGACTTCGAAGAGGAAATTTTCCAAAATCGGAAGCGTCGAGCGTGATGGAATCACGCCTCCGACGTTTCCCAGGACCTTTTGAAGCTCGACGGTCAAGGCTGTAAATCTCATGAGTTCCCCTTGTTTGGATGGTGGTTTGAGGCCTGATACCGTGGACTAAATTTACGAAATTTATGCGTAAAATTCAACGGGTAGATTCTACTAAGTCCCTATTATTACAATAACTTAAAGAAGTTTTAAAGAGAGATTTCTTATAATAAGGCCTGTGGACATGTTGATAGCCTGACAAGGCCCTGTGACAGAGCAAGTTAGCGTCATTTCTGCGTTGGAAACATGTGTATCCCCGGCGGATACATCGGTTCTTTTCCACATGCCCGGACCCAAGCCTCCCGGCATACCAATTCATCGAACCTTTTCACACTCCACACACAGTCAATCACCCATGCTCCACACAATTTTCCACAGCGCTATGCCAAAAATAAAAAATGCCCGATTGTGATCGGGCAGGAGTTTAAATTTCATACGATTCCGCTACCGGATGCTCAGTTCCAGCTTGGACTTGAGTTGGTGCACGAGGTTTCTCTGCACCGGATCGGTCGACATGCTGTCTTCTACGGTCTGATAGGCGTGAATGACGGTGCTGTGATCGCGGCCGCCGAAATGGAGTCCGATCGTCTTGAGCGATGAATTGGTGAGCTCCTTCGTGAGGTACATCGCGATCTGCCGTGCGTTCACAATCTCCTGCTTCCGCGTCTTCGCCCGGATAAGATCCTCCGGAATCCCCAGGTGTTCGCAGACGACATGCTGAATTTCCTCGACAGTGATATGTGTTCTCACTTCTCCGATGATCGAGCGAACGACTTCCCTTGCAAGTTCGAGATCGATCTTCCGGTGGTTGATTGAAGACTTGGCGAGCAGAGAGATCAAGCAGCCTTCAAGCTGCCGGATATTGGACGTGATGTTCAACGCGATGAATTCGACCACTTCATGGGGAAGCTCAACGCCGTTTTCGGCGCTCTTTTTCCAAAGGATTGCAATTCGCGTTTCCAGATCGGGAGGCTGGACATCTGCCGTGAGGCCCGATTGAAAACGGGATAGAAGCCGCTCATTGAGTCCTTTCAGCTCTTTTGGCGGTTTGTCGCATGAAAGCACAATTTGTTTGCCGAGTTGATAGAGCTCGTTGAATGTATGAAAGAATGTGTCTTGCGTCTTTTCCTTTCCGGCAAAGAACTGGATATCGTCGACGATGAGGATATCGACGCGACGGTAAAAATTCGAGAATTCTGCGACGCGATCCTTCTGGATCGCCTCGACGAAATCGATCGTAAATTTTTCGCTCGAAACGTAGAGCACTCGTTTGCTTCTGTCGGACTGCAGCACATGGTTGCCGATCGCATGCACGAGATGGGTTTTTCCCAGGCCGACGCCTCCGTAAATAACCAGCGGGTTGAACGACGTGCCGCCCAGCGTGTTCGCCACCGCAAGCGCGGCCGCACAGGCAAACTGATTGCTTTCGCCTTTGATATAATTCTGAAACGTATAACGCGGATTTAGTGAATGCACGCCCAAGTGTCTCGTCATAGCGCTGGCTGTGGGATCGGCTGCCGGCTGGCCCGCGGTACTCGGCTGCTCCGAAGAGAGCGGCCCGGGAGACTCCGGCGAGTAATGAAGCGTGGCGGGTCCGCCGACGCGAGTCTCACGTTCTTCAGATGCCACTTCATAATCCAGCAAGATCTCCTTGCCGATCACCTGCGTCAGAACTTCGATGAGCAGCGGATAGTAATGTTCTTCGATCCATTCATAAAAGAATTGACTCGGCACCTGAATGACAAACTTCCCGTCCTTTTCCTGAAGAGGAATGATCGGCTCAAACCATGCCTGAAAGCTCTGATTATTGACCCGTCCCTTGACGAGCTTAAGGCACTCAAGCCATGTCCGTTCGGGCAGATGAAGGTTGTCGACATTTCCGGAAAATCCGTTCGGATCGGAACTGCTGCTCTGGTGTGGGGCACTCATGGGCATTCCTTTGTAACCTTTTGAACCGAAAGGGGTTAGCGCGATTTACACTTCTATCAACATCTTACCAACAGTTATGTGAACAAGGGCAACCGGCGGGACAGAGAGGGACGATTCGGGAAGACATCGATCCATCTCTTCCTCAAAGTCAAAATTTTAAGGACAGGCTCATGCGGCGCGATTATTCACAGCGAACTTTTGACCTGCGTGGGGCTTTTCTGTCGGCAGGGATGAGTGGGCTCAGGGGCGCTGACGGTTATCCACATCTTATCGACAGAAGGAAAAGCCTCGGGTTGCGTCATTATTATACAAAGTTTTTCCCGCCATCGCAAGGAAAATTTTTGTTTTTTCAGAGGGTTTGTTTTTCCCGGCCGATTTCTTTATATTGGCGGTCACTGTCTGATCGCGCGTGTTCAAGAGTAGAGGATTGTCAACAGCAATCCTCTTTTTGCATTACCCGGCAGAACCCTTCTAATTTGGAGTAATACGCGATGAAGAGAACCTTTCAACCGAGTGTACGAAAACGCAAAAATAAGCATGGATTTCGCGAGCGCATGAAATCGAAAGATGGGAGGAAAGTTCTCTCGCGGCGCCGGGCAAAAGGGCGATGGAAGCTCACCGTTAGTGACGAGCGCTAGTGCAGCCCGGGCGGTGTTCACCGAAACCCGGAGGACACGCAAAAACCCATCGAATCACCACGTGGGCTCAAACGGAATCCCGCAGGGCGGGATCGTCGTTCCGTGGCCGAACTAGGAAAGAAACGTCGGAGGCCCACCAGCCGGCAAGTCCGAGGTCCCGAGCGGGTGCGCCATACGCTTGGACGAGCGGACATCTTACGAGGGCGGAACAATTTTCAGCTTGTCTTCAAGCAGGGGAGGAAATTTGAGGGAACATACCTCCGGTGCCTCTTCCTGGCGGATGAGCGGCTGAAATTCCGTGGTGGAGCGCGCAAGGCCGTCGGATTTACGGCCCCGGGCGCCCTGAAGCGTGCCGTCGATCGAAACAGGCTGAAAAGGCTCGCGCGCGAAGCCTACCGGCTCAACAAGGCGATCATCCTCCCAAGGATGCAGAGCTCGCCGCGACCGCTGGCGCTGATTTTCGTCTATTCCAAAAAGGTCGCCCATTCACCAAGGTTTCCGACCTTCTCTGAAATTGAACAGGACATGAAGAGAATTCTGCAATCTGTTGCGCAAGCGCGGCTCGAAGGTGACAAATGATCACATTGATGATTCGTGCTTACCAGAAGATTGTTTCCCCGGCCGTCTCCGCAAACAGGTGCCGGTTTTACCCGTCGTGTTCCTCATATGCACTCGAGGCAATTGCCCGATACGGCTCCATGAGGGGGTTATGGTTGACGCTGAAGAGGATTCTCCGCTGTCACCCACTCCACCCCGGCGGCTATGATCCGGTTCCCTGACCACCCGTGTGAAATTCTGAAACCGATAATTCGCCAATAATTCGATGGATCGAAACGCAATAATCGGATTTATTTTGATCGGCCTCATCCTGATGATCTGGATGTGGACAAACGCACCCCCACCGGCAAAACCGCCCTCCGCAAGCGATTCCAGCGCTCTTCATCAGACCGTTCCCGAGACCGTTCAGAGCCAGCCGAGGACCCCCGCGAGGGTTGAGCCCACCGGAGGAGGAGGAGACACACTCGGAAAGTACTTTTCGGCGCTCGGCCGCGGTCAAAGGAGCGTGCTCACAATCGAGACGGGGCTTTATCGGGCGGAGCTCGCCAGTGCCGGGGGCGCCATCCAATCGTGGGTGCTGAAGCAATACAAGAGCTGGGATCAACACCCGGTCGAGTTGATCGATGGAACCGGCACGCGGGATTTCAATCTGATATTTTACTCCTCCGACGGCAAGCTGATCGATACGAAAAATCTCGTCTTCCGGTCGAACTTTCAAGACGGACAAGTGATCCATGTCGCAGATCAGGAGTCCGTGAGAGTCGAACTGGTGCTGCCCGTCAACGCGAGAAGCCGGATCATTAAGTCATTCGTCTTCTACGGCAATCTCTACTCGTTCGACGCGTCCTACCGGTTCGAAGAGATGGAGGACATCATCTCCAATTTTGAATACCAGGTTGCCTGGGAATCAGGGATCCGGTACCAGGAGCGCAATTCGATCAACGAGTCGAATTTCGCGAAGGCTTCCGCATTCGCAGGGGGTGAGCTGATCGATGTCGACGCAAACAATTTCAACGAACCGGTCAAGCAGAGCATCTCGGGCAGCGCCGCGTGGGTCGCGGCGAGGAACAAGTATTTTGCCGTTGCGATCATCCCGCGCGAGAAAGTAAGTCAGGGCGCCTACCTCGAAGGTAATCGCCTCAAGCTTCCGGACAACGGCGCGAAAGAGACATACAGCATCTCCTTGAAAATGCCCTTCATCGGGAATCCTGTCGAAACCGACCGCTTTACCGTTTTCCTGGGCCCGCTTGATTATGACGTCGTGAAGCAATACAACGTCGAGCTCGATCGCATCATGAGCCTCGGCGCAGTCTGGGTTATCCGGCCGATATCGCGATACGTGATTATTCCGCTGTTCCAATTCCTGCGATTGTTCATTTCAAACTATGGCGTAATCCTTGTCATTTTCTCGATC
>Ga0099793_10000018_pt1 | contig 33097 bp, 19 predicted proteins | sample Rivendell_Oct201_9_FD_77319 | JGI IMG/M metagenome (GOLD analysis project Ga0099793, IMG submission 77319) | Vadose zone soil and rhizosphere microbial communities from the Eel River Critical Zone Observatory, Northern California to study diel... | ecosystem: Environmental > Terrestrial > Soil...
GTGTAGGTATTGTACGATTGGTTCCGGGGCGGAAACGTAGGGTTGAGAACGAAGGCGCCGTCGGTTCGCGAGAAGCTCGCCGAGCCGATCACGGAGGGATAGTATCCGGCCAGAGCGACCGTCAATCCGGAAGATGCGGATTCCAGGTTTGCCGCCGCTGCGCGAAGAGATGGATGGTGCTCGAGGGCGAGTTTCACCGCCTGTTCGAGCGTCAGCGAGTCGAGCTTGTTTAGTTGCACTTGCCCGAGGACGGTCGACCGGAAGGAGTAGAGAATAACCAGAATGATGCGAATTCCTGTCAGGAGTACGCGGATCAAGATGCGTTCTCCTCCTCGAGCTTCATCTCCCGCCTGAACCATTCTTCGAAAACCGTGTACAGGACCGGAATGAAGAATAATGTCAACGTAGTCGATACCGTCAGTCCTCCGATGACCGCAATCGCAAGCGGCGCCTGAGTCGATTCACCGCCGAGCCCGATCGCCATTGGAATCAGACCAAGGACCGTGGCGAGCGATGTCATCAAAATAGGCTTCAATCGCGTAACTCCTGCCTTCAGCACGGCATCCCGGAGGGCCGTCCCCCGCATCCGGAGACGATTCGTGTAATCGACGAGCAGAATCCCGTTGCTCACGACGATACCGACCATCACAATGACCCCCTGGAATGATGTGACAGACAGTGTCGTACCGGTGAGGAATAGAGCCCAGAGAACACCGACAATTCCGAGCGGGACGGTGAACATGATGATAAACGGATCGACGAGCGACTGGAACTGCGACGCCATCACGACATACACGAGAAGAATTGCAAGGGCAAACGCCAGGAACAGGTCGCTGAACGACTTTTTCTGCTGTTCGACATTGCCGCCAAGTTTCACCTCAAATCCGGGGGGGATTGCGAGCCGGTCGATTTTCGCCTGGATGTCTCCTGCCACGCTGCCGAGGTCACGGCCGGTCACGTTGGCGGTCACATCGATCAGGCGCTGCTGATATTTCCGGTCGATCTGGACAGGAGCGTTCGCCTTCTCGATCCTTGCGATATTCCCGAGCTGAATCGGCATTCCGCTGCCCGTCGTCACGACGATCCGGGCGAGGTCGTCGATCTCCGAGCGGTAGCTCTCGTTCAGCCGGACCAGAATATTATATTGATTGCCGTTGACAGGGTCGGTGTACAGCGAGGCAACCGAACCGTTGATGCACGTGTTGATCGTGCTTGAAATATGAGCGACATCGATTCCCAGCACCCCCGCCTTGTCCCTGTCGATTTGTACGCGCAGCTCCGGCAAATTGTCCTCGCGGCTCGACTGGACGTCGGTCGCCCCCGGGGTCGAGCGGACAATCCCCGTAATATCCCTTGCCAGCTTTGCTCCCGCGTCGATATCAAAGCCCCGGATTTCCACATCAATGGGCGCACTGGAACCGAAGTTCAACAGGAACCGAAGAATGCCTCCGGGGCTGATAAAAACGCTTGCTCCGGAGATCGCCGTCAGCTTCGAGCGTATGTCATTGATAATCTCGAACTCGGAGCGCTTCCGCCGCCCCGTCTCCACGAGAGCCACCTGGATATTCGCGGCATGGCTCCCCGAATTCCTCCCGAAGAAATTGCCGCTCCGGGCCGATGGCACCCCGATGTCGGAAATCATCGCCTGCATCTCCGGCACGTTTTTTCGAAGAATATCCTCGATTCCCCGGACGAACTGATCCGTCACCTCGGAGCGGGTACCGACCGGCAGCTTCACGTTGATTGTGAATTGGCCTTCATCCTGATCGGGAAAGAGCTCGGTGCCGACGAAGAAAATCAAGACCAATGAGAGGATCCCGAACCCGAATATTCCGCCAATGACCCAGAACCGGTGATCGAGCGTCCAGTTCAGCCGTTTCGAGTACCACGTATCGATTCCCTCGATGAAATCGTGCGACGCAGCCCTGAGCCGGTCGGAGAGTTTCCGGGATTGACGGTCGAGGATCCGTTCAGGGGGAAGATACTTCAGGCACATCAGCGGAGTCACGGTCCGCGAAACGAAAAACGAACCGAAGAGCGAGACGGTGATTGTGAGCGTCAGCGGTATGAAGAGCAGTTTCGCAATGCCGGAGGTAAAGACGATCGGAAGGAAGACGATGACGGTCGTCAGCGTGGAGACAAAGATCGGGGATGCCACCTCCTTTGCGGCCTCCAGCGTTGCCGCCATCTTGGTTTGTCCTTCCCTGCGTTCATTATAATGGCGCGAGATTGCCTCCAGTTCGACGATCGAATCGTCGACGAGCCGTCCGACGGCCAGGGCAAGGCCCCCGAACGTCATGATGTTCAGCGTGACGCCCCCGAACCGAAAATAAATAAACGACAGGAGAATCGACAAGGGAATCGCCACGATGATGATGATCGTTCCCCGCACGTTCCGGAGGAAGAACAATATGATGATCATCGCAAGGACTGCTCCGAGGAACGCTTCACGCTGCAGTCCCGAGATGGTCTGCCGGATGTACATCGACTGATCGAATGAGAGCGTCATCTTCACGTTCTCGGGGATTCCGGTGAGCTTGGGAATTGCGCGGAGGACATTATCGACGACATCGATGGTGTTCGCATTCGCGAGTTTCTGCACCCTCAGCGTCAATCCGGGCTTGCCGTCGATCCGGATGAGCTCGGTCTGCTCCTGGTAGCTGTCTTCCACCGATCCGACGTCACGCAGCCGGATCGGAACGCCATTGACCGTTCTGATCACAACGTCCTCGATCGGCTTGACGACATTAAATCGGCTTTCGGTCTTGAGCGAGTAATCGAATTTGCCCGTCTTCAGGTCGCCGGAGGGTATAATCAGGTTCGAGTTTGCGACGGCGGTGAGCACGGTTTGGACGGGGAGTTCGAGCGCCTGGATGCGGTTTCGGTCGAGCGTGACGTGAATTTCGCGGATGCGCCCGCCGAGAACCTGCGCGGAGGCAACGCCGGTGAGGTGTTCGATCTGGGGTTCGATGGTGTTCAGGCCCAGATCGTACAGATCCCGTTCATCCATGTTGCCCGAGACGGCGATGTTGCAGACAGGGATGTTCGTCAGATCAAACCGCAGCACGATCGGCTGCGAAACTCCCGTCGGGAGCTGGCTGAACGCGCGGTTGATCCTTTGGACGACGTCGACCAGCCCAACGTCCAAGTTTGCGTTCCAGTTAAAATTGACGCGTATCTGCGAAACTCCCTCACGGGTGGACGACTGCACGTAGTCGACATCGTTGACCGAGCTAACGCCTCGTTCGAGGAAAACAGTGACAGTCTGCTCCATATCGAGCGGACCGGCGCCGGAATAGAACGTGATCGCGCTGACGACGGGAACGGTGATGTTGGGCAGGAGATCGACGGGAAGTTGCCTGAACGAAACAAAGCCGAGCACGAGGATCGTGACGGCGAAAAGGAATGTCGAAATCGGGTAGCGAAGGGCGAGCCGGGTAAGCCACATGGGACGGCGCTATTGATGCTGAAGAACCACGGCTGCTCCGTCTTTCACGAACTGCTGGCCGGTCGAGATGATGGTTTCCGACCCATCGAGCCCTGCTAAAATTTCTGTTCGCCCGCTCTGCTCAATTCCCGGCGTGAGCTGCTTCCGGTGCGCCGTAGTTCCATCGACTGCATAAACGAAAAACCCTCTCCCGTCCTTCAACATCGCCTGCGTAGGGATTGTAATCGCGTCCGGATGAACGTCGACGACGAGCGTCACGCTCGCGAACATTCCGGGCTTCAGGAGGTGGTCGGGGTTCGGGATGTCGATTTGGACCGCCATGGTACGGGTGGAGAGGTCGACCGCATCGCTATACCGGGCGATCGATCCTTCGAACCATTTCCCCGGGAACGCGTCGACCCTCAACACGGCCTTCTTTCCGATTGAGACCAGGGGGATGTCTTTTTCAAGAACGTTTACCACGATCTTCATGGCGTCAAGATTCATCAATGTAAAGATCGCAGTGCTGTTTGCGCTGAGAAGGGCGCCCGGATCGAGGTTCCGCTTCGTGATTGTGCCGGAGAAGGGCGCAGTAATTTTCGCGTAGGCGAGGCGCGTCTTCGCCATCTCATAATTCGCTTTCGCGACCTTCATCGCCGCCTCCGCGTTATCGAGGTCCTGCCTGGAGAGAAGATTTTGTTCAGCCAGTTGCTTCGTGCGCTCGTAGTTGAGTTTGGCATTCGCGTAGCTGGCGCTCATCTGCTGGTACTGCTGGGAAAGTTCGACCGTATCGATCCGCGCGAGGATCTGATCCTCCTTCACTTGTGTTCCCATGTCGACGAACACCCGCTCAAGCGTTCCCCCCACTTTGGCGATGATCGTCGCCTGCTGGATCGGGATCACGTCGCCGGTGAATTTGAGCTGGTAGAGAACCGTGTCCCGGTGCACGGGCTCGGTCTGGACGAGAGGCGCGTTGAGCCGGCGCAGATCGTCGGATGAAGCGCGCCCCATGACCTTCACAAGCACCACTACTGCGATCACCAGGATCGCCGCGCCGCCGATCAGTATCAACTTCAAATTGCGGCTCATGGGCGCTGCCGGGTTTCCTGGCGTTGGGTCACCTGCGGCCCCGCATCCGTGCCCGGTCCCGCGTGTCCCGTGGAGCGGGACGGGCGGGACATGGCGGGACGGCCGGCCGGCGAAATCTCCGCCCCTCCTGCTATGCCGCGCAGAAAGATGCCGGTGACAAGGTCGAGCTCGCGCCTGAGTTGAGCGAGGGTTTCCGGACCGATGCGCTTGCCGCGCGCTTCACGGATGCGGCAGAGCCGGAGCCCCCGCACGAGATGGAGGAAGGCCCTCGCGATTCTCTCGACCGACACGATATCGAACTCCCCGTTGTCTTTTCCCTCCTGAATTATCTGCCGGATTAATTTCATTTCCCTCCGCGCGAATTCATCGAACATATCGAGCAATGCGGGCTTCACCTTGAGCGACGGCGCAAGTTCGACAAGCTTGAACGCCATAAGTTTATTGAAATAGCTGAACCGCTTTTCTTCGTAGGCGCGCAGCTTGTCGGCGGCGCTCGCTTTTGTTGGAAGAATCTCCTCCAGGCGGCGCGAAAACTCTTCATATTCGCGCAGGATCACCGCCTTCAGGAGTGCGTCCTTCGTCCGGAAATAATAGTAGATCGAGGCCTTCCCCATTCCCGCCCGTTCGGCGATTTCTTCCATCGTAACCTTGGATACGCCGGCCTGGGAGAACTCATCCTTCGCGGCTTCGAGGATTCTGTCTTTGACGCCTGATCGGGCTGTTTGGCTCACAAAAGGCACGGGGTGGGGGAAATTCGACTATTCGACTCTGAAAGTCTGAATATACAACTCGCGCCTGCCGTTGTCAAGCGCCGGCCCGGATACTAACCACCTGCGGAATGAGGAAAGATTCCGTCCTGCACGGCGGGACGGCAGCGGAGACTAGACGAGAAATGCCCGGGGTATGGGATGCCCCGTTCGTTCAATCTCCCAGAGGATCGACACAATATACCAGCGATTGACCTCCCGGACAAGCTGGATGCTGTTGATCCCCCGCTCAAACGGGGCGGTCTCTTTGACGGTGTGGCGGGTTTCGTAGGTGCTCAGGATGTGAACCATCGAACCGAACGCCGCGGTCCGCCGCGCGACTTCCTTCTCGTGGAAGCCCTGGCGCTCCAGCCCCGTCGTCACGACATATTCGCGCGACCGGGAAATGAAGCTGTCCAGATCGAGAACAACAAGTTCGGAATTTTTCTGCGTCTTGGGGGGGATAATTCTCCCGTCGGGATGAAAGAGCGCCCTGAGCCGCTGGTAGTCCGGCTGCCGGCCGGGGGGGAACGAAACCGATTCGTAAAGCGCCTTCACGATGGCATCGAGCGTTGCCACATCGGTGGAAGGGAGCGATGTTGCGGTGGTGCTGTGCGTCGGCGAATGAGTCTTCTTTGCCATGATTGATCTTGTTCGTGCGGGGCCTTTCCCGGCCTGTTATTCGTTGAATATACGTCGAAACGGCCTGAGTTGCAATTGTCCCGCCGTGCGGGACAATTTGGTTTTGAGCCGCCCGTTGCGTAAGTTGAACCCCCGCGATCCCGCCCCGTCCCGCCATGTCCCGCTTGCTGGACCGAGCCGGGACGAAGCGGAACCACTTTCGAACTCAACTGTCAACACAGCGTAGGCCAACACAGATCATGATGGAGTCCCCGATGAAGAAAACATTCCTATTTGTTACCCTCACATTCGTCTGCATTCTTCTCTTCACCGCCTGGAGCGCCCCCGATGAGGGGATGTGGATGCTGAACCAGCTCGACAAACTGCCGTGGGCGGAGATGCAGAAACGCGGCCTCCAGCTCACCCCCAGGCAGATTTATAACCCGGATAGCACGAGCCTTAAAGACGCGATGATCCTGCTCGCCGGCGGCTCCAGCTCGTTTATCTCCCCGGACGGCCTGATTCTTACCAACCACCACGTTGCATTTGCCGGGATACAGTCGATCAGCTCGGTCCAGGAAGATTATCTCAACAATGGCTACTACGCAAAAACCAGGGACGAGGAACTCCCCATTCCGTCGTACCAGGCTCAGATTGTGGCAAGCCAGCGGGACATCACGGCGGAGGTGCTCGGCGGATTGCGAGACGGGCTCTCCCCCTCGGAGCGGGCAGATTCCATCCGCGCGAGACAGCGCCAGATCGAGCAGGCCGCCTCAAAGAAAACGGGCTTCGAATGCCGGTCCGCGGAATTCTACAACGGCGTCAAGTATTACCTCTTTGCCTACGAAGTTCTCAAGGATGTGCGGCTTGTCTACGCGCCGCCGACGGCGATCGGCAACTACGGCGGTGAGGTCGACAACTGGTATTGGCCGCGCCATACCGGCGATTTTTCCCTGATGCGGGTCTACTCGGGTCCGGACGGAAAGCCCGCGAAGTTCTCCAAGGAAAACGTCCCCTTCAAGCCGAAGGCCTTTCTCCCGATTTCGTCGAAGGGATTCGACGAGAACTCCTTCGCGATGATCCTGGGTTTCCCGGGCAGGACCTTCCGGTACCGAACCTCACCCGAGATCCAGGTCGCCAGAGACGAAACCCTGCCGATGACGATCGATTTCTTCAAGACGAGGATGGATATCATCGAGGCGGCGGGAAAGAACGATCGCGCCGTTGAAATTCGGTACGCTTCGAAATGGCGGGGAATGGCGAACACATACAAGAACTATCAGGGCACCCTCGAGGGCATGAAGCGCGCAGACATCATGACGCTTCGGCACGAGGAGGAACGGAAGTTTCAGGAATTCCTTCACTCCAAACCCGAACTGGAGGCCAAATACGGAACCATCATTGCCGACATCGGCAAGACGTACGAGGAGCTCAAGCAATTCAATCAGAGGCAGATCACGTACGCCCAGTTGGTCGGCGGCTCGGATATCCTCTCGATCGCGGTGCGGTTCAACACACTGGCGAATCATTTTGCCAAAGACTCGACTGGAAAAAACCGGCCCCCCGACAGCGAGCTACAGTCGCTCAAGGATGCTCTGCCGAGAGCCTTCAAGGATCTCAACCTGAATGTGGACAAAGAGCTGTTGAGCTCCCTCGTAATAAAAAGCGCGGAGATACGCCCCGAACAGCGTCTCCAGGCAGTGGTTCACATCGTGGGATCGGAAACGGGCGAACGGCGGGGCAAGTCAGTCCGGGAACAGATTAGCAAGATGTATGAGCACTCGAAACTGACGTCGCTCGATGGGTGCCTCAGCCTTCTGTCGAAATCGGCGGACGACATTCGGGACGACGACATCGTAAAGTTTGCCATTGAACTCGATAAGGATAACACCCAGCTCCAGTCGGCGGTTTCGGCCTTCAACGCCCGGATCGGACTGCTCCGCTCGAAGTTATTGGAGGCCTGGATGGCATGGAAGGGGCCTGATCTTTACCCCGACGCGAATCGCACGCTGCGGTTTACCTACGGGAAGGTAAAGTCGTTCGAACCCCGCGATGCCGTCCACTACGATTACGAGACCACATTGAGGGGCGTCATGCAGAAGGAGACCGGCGTGGATCCGTTCATTGTTCCCGCCAGGCTCCGGAGCCTCTGGGAGAAAAAAGACTTCGGACCCTATGCCGATCCTAATGTGAAGGATGTGCCGGTGGCATTTATCGCAGACCTCGACATTACGGGGGGAAATTCCGGCAGCCCGGTCATCAATGGCAAGGGCGAACTCATTGGAGTCGCATTCGATGGCAATTGGGAGGCGGTCGTCGGAGATTATGTCTTTCAGGAGTCGCTCCAGCGCTCGATCAACGTCGATGCGCGGTATATTCTGTTCGTCCTGGACAAGTACTCGAACGCGGAAAATATCATGAAAGAGCTTGTCATCCGGTAGAGGCCGGAGGGCGCAACTTTTTCGAAAAAAGACTTGACAATGAGCGGGAAAAGAATTAATTAGTATCCAAGATCGACCCAGGGCTTCAGCCCCGATCTTACCCACACCGCCCGACACCGCAGCATTCATCGCACAAAATCCTAAGGGGGATCGCTATGCGATTTCTTGCGAACATCTTCCGATGTCGGAGGCATTCCTCGTTTACTCTACTTATTCTCTCCTTTTTGCTGTCCGGCTTCATCGCCGGCGCCTCATACTCGGGAACCCATCCCACAGTGGCCGGCCAGACTTCTTCCGTAAGGATTCGTGCCATGAATGCTGCCCGGCAAATGCGCGAATTCCGGCAGAGCCTGGCAGCCTCACATGAGAAGCTCAGGACCGCCTCAAGTGCGCCTGCCGATGTCGGCGTCAGTATCAACTCGGCGGCGGGGACCTCCTCGACAATTTTCTTCTACGATAATTTCGAGTCGGGAGCTCATACCTGGTCAACGGAGCTGTACGGCGGCGCCACGGACGATTGCTGGCACCGGACCTCGCTTAATGCAAGCTCCCCTTCTCATAGCTGGTGGCCCGGGATCGAAGGCCAGAACACCTACCATACCGGCCGTCGAATCAACACGGCGGTGAAATCCGAAACCATTAATCTGACGGCCGCGGCCGCGCCTGTCAGACTTCTCTTCGCGGAGAACTATGTCACGGAGCGGGGTTGGGATTTCTGCATGGTGGATGCCAGTAGTGACGGCGGGACGTCGTGGACCCATCTGCGGGGCGGATACGGCTCTGCTCCCTCCGGCGACAGCCACGGCTGGACGATCACGACGTTGAATCTCGGCTCGTTTGCCGGACACAATACCATTATCCGGTTTTACTTCGACACCGGGGATACGCTTTTCAATGCCTTCCCGGGTTGGTTCGTGGACGATGTTGTCGTGTTCGATCAGAGCGGGCAGATTACGGGTAAGAAGTTCTTCGATGTCAACAACAACGGCGTGAAGGATCCCGGCGAGCGCGGCGTGAAGGATTGGCTGATCACGGCGACCGGACCGGTCACGCTCACGACAAAGACAAACTATCGGGGACGGTACTCGCTCAATCTCCCCCTCGGCTCCTACACCGTGACGGAAACATTCGAGCCCAACTGGACGCAAAAATATCCCTTCTCCGGGCACTGGGACATCGTGCTCTCGACGCCCGATACGGTCGTCGATAGCGTGCATTTCGGCAATTACACGCAGGCAAGCTTCATCAACGGCATCAAGTTCGACGACAGGAACCGGGACAGTCTCTACGACGGCGGCGACACCCTGATCCCCAACTGGAGAATTGTTCTATCGGATACAAGCGGCAACCAGATTGACTATGATTACACGGACTCATTGGGCCAGTATCAGTTGTACATCTTCCGGCCCGGCCGGTATGTCGTCAGCGAGGCCGAGCGTTCGGGCTGGGTCGAATCGTTTCCTTCGAGCGAATCCTACACGATCGATATCCCGAATCTGAATACGACCGTGAACAACAAGGACTTCGGGAATTATTTCACAGATTCGGTGAATGCGATCGTCGGTCAGAAATTCAACGACGAGAACCGCGATGGCGTGAAACAGGCTCACGAGCCCGGAATCGTCGGGTTTACCATCAAGCTCACCGGCCCCAAGAACCGCAAGATTAAAACCGACAGCAGCGGATTCTATCAGTTCCTGAGCTTGCCCCCGGGAACATACAAAGTCCGGGAACTCCCCCGGGAAGGCTGGTGGCAGTCCTTCCCCGAATCATCTTACACCTTTGTGCTCCATGCGGGTGATCTCAGGGACAGTGCCGACTTTGGCAACTACCAGATTTCGACGGGTTCGGTACGCGGAACCAAGTTTAACGACGTAAACGGAAACGGCTTCCGGGACCTCGGTGATCCGGGATTGCAGGGGTGGAGAATCAACCTCGACGGCATAACCTACTTTGGCCGCTCGGATAGCCGGTCGATCACAACTGATGCGAACGGACAATATTCCCTTACCGGAATATGGCCCGGCACCTATACGGTCAGCGAGGTCTGGCGAAACAACTGGCGACAGACACTCCCCCCTGCCCTTGCGAGCTATGTCGTGGGGCTCGGGAAGGAAGAGAATCGGACGGGCGTGGACTTTGGGAACAAAGTCGACAGCTCATTCTCGGTATCCTTCCGTTCGTTCATCCCGGAGAGTCTCGCTCTTTCCCTGGACAAGAAGGGCAAACACAAGCCGATTCCTACGGTTGCCGACAGGGATGAGTTCTGCGTCAGGTTCGTGAATAACGGAGTGCTGCCCGCACCGAAACTGACAGCCGTATTCGTCGTCGGCATCATGCCCGGAACGGTCACGTTCGATCGCCCGGGATCCGAGATTGCGTCAGGCAAGCCGAAAAAGCTCGATTTGAGCTTCACTCCACCCATCGCGGTGGGAGACAGCGTGACCATTCATGCCTTCGGGAACAAGCCCGTTCTCCAGAAAATCGCGAGGTGGCGCTGGACCTTCTCCAACGATTCGCTCAGTTCATGGAGGTCCATGTTCGACTCGTGCCTCAACCTCGTTCGATATCCGATGCCCAACGCGCTGAACGTCGTTCAACTCGTTGGGGCGGGATTGAAGGTGGGTTTAGGGGGGCCGCACTCGGTCGTGCACCCGAATTATAAGAACATCATCGCATCGCTGATCGAGCGAGGCGATCGCATGCATATCGGAGATCCGCGAAGTCTCGGGAAATTCAGCAACGGCCACTCCATCAAGTCGCAGCAGAAATTCCTTAATCCGACGAAGCACAACAACAAGCTCTTTGCCGAGGCGATTGCGCTCCAGACAAACGTGCGTGCAAGCGACCTGGGCGTCACTCCGCACGGGTTCGGAAATCTGATCTTCGACGATGGCGCAGGCTCCGCTCATCCGTTTAACGGCCTCTCCCTCCGGGAAGTGGCGGCGCGTCTGGACAGTTTCATGACCGGTTTCAACGAAATCACGACGACCTCTGTTCCTCCCCCTTCCCTCGTCGGGTACGATTCGATCGCGATCTGGCACGCCATCCGGCAGATCGATTCCGCATTTTCCGGACCGATGGATACGGATCAATTCTCCGGGGGGCTCATGGTGAAAGCCGTGCGGCAGCTTTCCGATGTCCCCTATCTGCGGCTGGATGCCTCGGCGGCGCGGCGGTCCTATATTCCGCCGCTTTCAAACATGGCGCCCGTCCCCGATCAATTCACGGTATATCAGAATTACCCGAATCCATTCAACCCGACGACGGTCATCCCGTTTGATCTCAGCCAGCCCTCGTTCGTCACGGTGAAGATTTATAATATCCTCGGACAGGAAGTGGTCACGCTTCTAAACCGGGAACAGATGGAGGACGGACCGCAGGAGGTTGGATTCAACGCGGCAAACCTGCCGTCGGGCGTCTACTTCTACCGGATTACGGCGGAGGGGATCCCGGATGGGGAGGTTGGCGTGGGCACGAGTAAATTCGTCGCAGTCCGAAAAATGCTGCTCGTCCGCTGACGTTTCGGGCTCTCCGGCGCAGTCAGAGTCGGAGAGCGCGGATTGAAACGCAACGTGCAGGCCATATAGAAGCCGATTCCGGTCGTTCCGGGATCGGCTTTTTTATTCCAGCCGCTTTTTAAATCTAAGCACGCTCAGCGTCAGTATCGCAATTCCGAAAACGAGCAATGCCGATGCCTGGGGCCAGAGTTCCGCCAGGGTTGCGCCTTTCAAGAAAATCCCACGGACGATTACCAGAAAATACCTCAGCGGGATCAAATACGTGATCCATTGAATGACGGGGGGCATGTTCGCGATCGGGAACGTGAAGCCCGAGAGGAACGTGGAAGGCATGAAGAAAAAGAACTGCGCAATGAGCATCGCCTGCTGCTGCGACTTCGCGATGGTGGATACGAACAAACCGAGCCCGAGCGTGGTGAGAATGAACAATCCGCTCAAGCCGAATAACAGCGCCAGGCTGCCGGTCATCGGGACGTCGAACCAGAAACGGGCGATGGCGAGGACGACCGTTACGTCAAAAAAACCGATCATGATGAACGGAATCAGCTTGCCGATAATCAATTCGTGTGGTTTGATCGGCGTGACCTGGAGCTGTTCGAGCGTCCCGATCTCTTTCTCCCGGACCACGCCCAGGGAGGTCAGCGTCATCGTAATGATCATCAGCACCGTCGCCACCACCCCCGGCACCATATAGTTGGTGCTCCGGAGGTCGGAGTTGAACCAGACGCGCGGTACCGGCAATACCCTGCCGATCCTCTGGCCCGCCCCCATCGCTGCCGCTGTCAGGAGAATCGACTGCGAATACGACTGGACGATTTGATTTGCGTACCCGAGAAGGACATTCGCACTGTTTGCGTCCGCACCGTCAAGAACGACCTGTACCCCTGCAGTCTGGCGGGCTTGCAATTTTCTTCCGAATCCCGGAGGGATGACAAGGGCGACGGATACCTGTGCGTTCTCGATGTAGCCGTCCACGTCACCCGGGACCCCCACCTCGTATCGCTCGATAAAGTAGGTTGTGTTCGTAAATTGTTGAACGAGCGCGCGGCTCTCCGCGGTCTTGTCCATGTCGCAAACGGCAAGATTGCTGTTCTTGATATCGGTCGTCGCGGCATACCCGAGCAGGAGAACTTGCATGATGGGCGCGAGGATCGACACGGTCATCATCCGCTTGTCCTGCCGGATCTGGTAAAACTCTTTTTTCACGATCTCGACAATGACGCCGATGCTCTTGCCTGCCGTCATGCGATCCTCTTATGCATGCGCGCCGTGCTCACCCCGAGCGTGATCACGGCGAACAGGATCATCCAGACAAATTGGTCCCAGACTGCGGCGAAACCCACTCCTTTGAGCATGATTCCGCGCACGACCACCAGGAAGAATTTATTCACGGCGAGGTTCGAAAGTACCTGGAGGACGACAGGCATGGTGGCGATCGGAAATACGAACCCCGAGAGCAGGAACGAGGGCAGCAACGAGCTAAAAACCGAGATCAGAAACGCGACCTGCTGGGACTCGGTGATTGTGGAGATCAACAATCCCTGCCCGAGCGCGCCAAGAATAATCGTGAAGATAGCGGCGTAGAGAAGAGCAATATTACCCTTTACCTCCACGCCGAAGAGAAGATACCCGAAGATGAGGATCGCCGTCGCGGCGACGAGGCTCATGATGAGGTAGGGGACGGTCTTCCCAAGAATCACATGGATCGGGCGGAGCGGAGAAACCATGATCTGTTCCATCGTGCCCCGCTCTTTTTCGCGCACAACGGTCATCGACGTCGATACCACGGCCGTGAGCACGAGAATGAAACCGATCAATCCCGGGATGAGGAATTGTGAGGATCGGAGGTCCGGATTGTACCAGATCCTCGGTTGAAAATCGATCGGGACATATTCCTGGCGCCCGGTTCGCCGGAGGACGGTGGCAATGAGCCGGGCAGAATAGTCAAGCGTCATCCGGGCGGCGTTCCCCGCCGCCTGGACCGCCGTGTTCGCGTCCGAACCGTCGACCAGGATCTGAACCGGCGCATCCCGCCCGGCGAACAGGCATTTCGAAAAATCGGCGGGCACTACGATCGCGAGCTTTGCCGTGCCGCTTAAGAAGTGCTTCTCGATTTCTTGATAACCCGATGCCTCATCGGCATAGGTGAAGTACTCGGAGTGCTTGAATTTTTCCAGGTATGCGCGGCTGTCGGAACTCTTGTCCTGATCGAAGATGACCACCGGCACATGCTTGACGTCGAAGTTCAGCGCATAGCCCACGAGGATGATCAACGCCGCCGGGAGCCCGAGGAGCATTCCGAGCGATGTCGGATCGCGGCGGATCTGGCGAAACTCTTTAATTATAATGGGCTTGACGGCTTTATACATTTGATTCCCCGGCTACGCCGCCTGCTGCGCGGATGCAGCATCCTTTTCCAGCACGTAGAGGAACACATCTTCCAGCGAGGGGACGATACGTTGAATATGTTGAACACCGATTCCCTTCTCGGCGAGCGCCTCCGCGATAAGGCGGCGCCCCTCCTCCTCGTCGTCCACCATCACATGCAGAGACGTACCGAACACGGATGTCTCGATCGCCCACGGTTTCTCCCGGAGGGTTTCCAGCGCCTCAACCACGGCGCCACCGGGGGTCACCTCGAGAATCGGCCGCTTGATGCGCTCTGTTTTCAGCTCAGTGGGGCTTCCTGCTGCGATGAGTTTACCGGCATTGATCAAAACGATGTGATTGCAGTACTCGGCCTCGTCCAGAAAGTGAGTCGTCACGAGCACTGTGGTGCCTTCCGAGGAGAGCTCGTTGATCAGCTCCCAGAAGGCCCTGCGCGAGATGGGGTCGACTCCGCCGGTCGGCTCATCGAGGAAGACAATCCTGGGCTCGTGCAGGATCGCGCAGCCGAGGGCCAGCCGCTGCTTGAAGCCGCCCGCGAGGGTTCTCGTCAGGCTCTTCTCCCGGCCGCGGAGGTCCGCCATCTTCAGGACCCACTCCAGCCGTTCATCCAGGCGGGAGTTGCGCAGGCCGTAAACGCCTCCGAAGAATCGTATGTTTTGCTCCACGGTCAGGTCGTCGTAGAGAGAAAAACGCTGCGACATGTAACCGATGCTGAGCTTCACCTTCTCCGTCTCGGCGTCGACGTCATAGCCGCCCACAAGCGCCTCGCCGGAGGTCGGGCGGAGCAATCCGCAGAGCATGCGGATCGTGGTCGACTTCCCCGCCCCGTTCGCCCCTAGAAATCCAAAAATCTCTCCCCGCTTCACCGTGAAGCTCACGTCGTTCACCGCGATGAAGTCCCCGAACTTCTTCGTCAGATGTCGGACTTCGATCGCGTTGTCGTCCATCGATTCCATGGCTTACTACCGTCTCTCTCCCACCGACCTCTGAAGCCGCGCGTTCGCCACCTCACGGTCTACCAGGGCGGCTGCCAGGTTCGTCCTCGCCTGGAGCACGGCGGCCCCCGCGTCAACCAGGTCCGTGGAAGTCGCAAGGCCGTTCCTGAACTTGTCGCGTGTCGTGCGGGCATTCTCCTCCGCCTGATCGATCGCGAGAGCGGCGATTTTCACTTTCTCCCGTCCGCGCTCCGCCGCCAGATAATTTCTCCTGATTTCGAGTCCAATATTATCTTTCATCTGGTCGTAGAGGAGACGGGTCTGAGTCGCCGCGGCCCTGGCCTCGGTGGCCCTCGACGAAGTGGCGCCCCAGTTCCAGAGGTCGAATTCGACCGCCACGCCCACGTCCCATGTCGACTTGAACTCGTCTCTCGTGGGCTGATAGCGCAAATTGGGCCTGTTGTAATAGAAGTTTCCCGAGAGAAAAACCTGCGGCCAGTAGTTTCCCTCCGCCGCGCTGACAGCTGCCTCCGACGCCTGCAGACGCGCCTGCATCGCCTGGAGGTCCGGCCGTGCTTCCAGGGCTTTTCTGGTTAGCGTGTCGAGCGACCCTTCAATCGGCCGTTCGGAGGTGTCGCCGGGCGAGGAGGCGAGCTCGATGGCGGAATCCAGAGGTTTGTTCATAACGATGTTCAGGTTCATTGTGGCGACTTCCGCATCGTTCTTCGCATCGATCGCGCCAAGCCTCGCGTTATTGACCTGCACCATTATCTTCAGGAGGTCGTTGCGGGTCGCCATTCCCGCCTTGAGCAGGTTCTCGGTGTCCCGTTGATACGATAACAGCCTGGCGGCATTCTCATCCGCGAATTTCTTCGCCTCGATCGCCTGGTACATCGTCCAGTACGCCGTCGTGATCGTAAGCGTCAGATCCGATCTGTCGTTCTCGTTCTCCGCCGCGCTCGCCCGCGCGAGATACTCGGCCGCCCGCGCGTTGCTCTGAAGCTTGAAGCCCGTGAAGATCGGCTGGCGCAGCGTGAAGCGCATCTCGTAATTGTCGAGAACGGCCGGCGCAATCGTAATCGGTTGAGGGAAGGCCGGAACTTTTATCTGAAACGGATCGACGTCGCTCAACCGGCTGTAGCTTCCTTCAAATATCAGCGTGGGCAGGAGCGCCGCCCGGGCCGCCGATTCCTTCGCGGAAGCCGCATCGACCCTCGCCGTCGATATCTTGAGGAGCCTGTTTTGCTCCCTGCCGATCCTGATCGCGTCCTCGAGCGTCAGGCGGTTTCCGGTCTGCGCGGCGGCAGTCGAACATGCCAGGATCATTCCCCAGAGCGGCATCGATTTCATGCGGCGGCGCCCCTCGGTACCGGGTGCGTTAGTAACGAAATAAAAACATTTTCGAGCGAGGGGGGAATCACCCTCGAGCTCGCGATCCGGATGCCTCTCGCCCGGAGGGCCGATTCGACGATGGGGAGCGCCCGGTCGGCGAGATCGACGATCACATTCAGCCGATCCCCGAATGCCTGGACTTCCTTCACCGCCGGATGACCCTTCAGCAACGCAAAACCCTCTCTGACCCGGTCGCATATTATTTCGCAAACTTCTCCGTGCATTGCCTTCTTGATGCCGGCAGGGGTATCGATTTTCATGGCGGAGCCCTGGTTCATCAGGGCGACGCGCGTGCACCGTTCGGCTTCATCGAGGTACGGCGTGCTCATCACGATCGTGATCCCGCTCTTGAGCAGGCTCTGAAGGATCTTCCAGAAATCTCGCCGGGAGACAGGATCGACACCCGTCGTCGGCTCGTCGAGAAAGATCACCGACGGAGTATGGATGAGCGTGCAGGCGAGGGCGAGTTTCTGCTTCATCCCCCCGGAGAGTTTCTCCCCGAGGCGGTCGCGAAATGGGGTCAGGCGCGTAAACTCGAGGAGGGCGTTGCGCTGCTCCTTGAAATCCTCCACGCCGTTAATCCCGGCGAAAAATTCGATATTCTCGTCGACGGTAAGATCGCCGTAAAGGGAGAAGCGCTGGGAAAGGTATCCGATTTGTCTTTTGAGCCGGTCGGATTCTTCGATGATATCCAGCCCGAGCACGTTCGCCGTACCGGAAGTCGGCGCGAGGATCCCGCACAACATGCGGATTGTGGTCGTCTTGCCGGCACCGTCGGGGCCGACGATGCCGAACATCTCACCCGCGCCGACGGACATCGAGAGATTATTAACGGCCCGAATCTCTCCGAAGACTTTCGACAGGGAAAAGGTCTCGATGGCGGGTTGCACCCCGTCCTCCGTCAGCCGTTCGTCGCGATGGTCGCATCCGCCGGCAGGCCCGGCTTGAGCGAGCCGTCGGGATTGTTGACCTCGATTTTTACACCGAAGACAAGCTTCGTGCGTTCCTCCTTTGTCTGCACATTCTTCGGCGTGAATTCCGCGGTCGGCGAGATGTAGGTGACCGTTCCCTCAAAAAACCGCCCCGGATCGGAATCGGTCACCACCCTGGCTTTCTGACCGAGGCGGATTTTCCCGAGCTCCAGCTCGTTGACATAGATCGTGAGCTTGACCCTGTCGAGATAGGTGACGCGGACAATGTTCATGCCGACCGTGACGAGCTCCCCCGGTTCGACGGCCCTGAGCGTCACCGTTCCGGCGGATGGAGACTTCACGATGCAGTCGCGCACCTTCTTCTTCAGCAGGTCGACCTGGGCCGCCGCCTGGTCCCTCTTCTGGCGGGCCGCTTCGATTTCCTCCGGGCGTAGTCCCCGCCTCAGTTTCTCGAAAGTCTGCTGGGCGGAGACGTAGCGCGCATAGGCTTCGTCGTATTGTTTCTGCGTGATGGTCTGGGTGGCCAGCAGTTCCTTCATCCGATTATAATCGGCCTCCGCCGTCTTATAGGCTGCTTCGGCCTGGATGATATCCTCCTTGCGCGAGCCCTCGACCGCGAGCCGATACGACGCTTCAAACGATGCGAGATTCGCGGTCGCCTGCCTGAGCTGGATCTGGTATTCTGCGTCGTCGATGATGGCGAGCGTGTCGCCTCCGGCAACGCGGGACCCTTCGTCCACGCGCAGCTCCTTCAATTTTCCTGCCGCCTCGGCTCCGATATTCACGTCGGTCCCCTCGATGGTCCCGGATGCGGAGATGTCCCTTGCGCCGCTCCCCGAACAGCCGATCATGCCTAGAGCGATGAACAGGATAGTCGTGGTTCTCATGATATTCCTATATAAAGACGCAGGAAGGCGGTCAAATATTTTGCCGGGTCCCGCCATGTCCCACGGGGCGGGACCGAGCCGGTACGGGGGCGAAGGGTCCCGGCAAAGAATTCCGCGGTGCGGGAACGCATTACTTGAGGAGGGCGAGGATCTCCTGCTGGCGCGGCTCGCCGGGAACGATCACTTCGTATTCCTTCGACACGTAGACGTTGATCTCGCTCCGGATGCCGAACTCTCCCATGAGGTAAATTCCCGGTTCGATCGAGAATCCCGTCTCCGGAATGACGGCACGTTCGTCGCGGGTCTCGAGGTTGTCCATATTCGCCCCGCTCCCATGGAGATCCTCTGTGATCGAGTGGCCGGTCCGGTGGATGAAATATTCCCCGTACCCGCGCTCGGTGATGAGGTGCCTCGCGGCATCGTCGACGTCGCACCCTCTGACGGATTTCTTCTCCGAGAACGATTTCTTCAGGAAGTTCAGCGCTGCGTCGCGGGCGTCCCGTACGATCTCAAAGATCTTGACGTATTTTTCCGGGACCGAGCTCCCGAGGTACCCCACCCAGGTGATGTCGTTGTAGGTCGCTCCCGGTTTGTTCTTCTTCGCCCACAAATCTAGTAAAACGAAATCGCCGGCTTTGATGTCGGTGTGGAGGTCTTTGGTCGGCTCGTAGTGGGGATTGCCGCTATTGGCGTTGACGGAGCAGTTCGGCGCCTCCATCGTCACAAGGCCGTTGTCCTGAAATCTCCCGGCCATGAACTGCTGAACGTCGTACTCGTTGAGAGGCTCCTTCCTTTTGACCTTCTCACCTATAAATAAAAACGTCTTATTGACGATCGAGTGCAGAACGGCGGCCGTGTCGAGATTATCATAGTACGCTTCCTGCGACCAGCGGGACTCGAAGAACTGCGCCAGGTTCATGGAGGAAACAATCTCCACTCCGGCCTTACGCACCATCTCGATCGTCCCTCCGTCGACCTTCGATATATACGGAATCGCATTTCCCGGGGAGTATTCCATCGCAACGCTCTTGATTCCCGAAAGAGTCTTCTTTAAGCCGGTTTCGAGCGACTGCCAGCTAAGATAAATAACTTTCTCGCCCGGTAAATGATCGAGATTCCATCGTTCGATGCTGTGAACGAGCTTGCGCGGCTCTCCGCGGGCGGGGATCAGGTAGAAGAATCGCCGAGTGTTGAGCACATGGCGGGGCAGTTCGAGTATTCGCTGTGCGAACTCATTGCGTTTCCAAAAGTCGTAAAAGAGCCACGCTTCGATCTTGTTCTCGCGCAGGGCGGCCTGGATCGCCTGGATTTTATTGAGAGTGGCGGGTGCGATGCTGGTGTCGGCGGTCTTCATGGGTTTTTCGGGTGTTCAGGACGGGTGCGATTCGGCGCAATATACCGATGTTGAAAGGAAGAATCAACACAGCCACGGCCGTAAAATGGTGAATGCCTTATAAACAAAAACCCCCGGCTTGTTCGGCCAGGGGTTCAGTGCTTACAGCGACTTCTGACCTTACGGTCTTGCTCAGTACATGTCGCCCATTCCGCCGCCGCCGTGCGGAGGCATTTGAGGACCCTTGTCCTTCTCGGGCTTCTCGACGATCGTCGCTTCCGTCGTCAGGAGGAGCGAGGCGACGCTCGCCGCGTTCTCCAGCGCGATGCGCGCGACCTTCGTCGGATCGATAACCCCTGTGGCAATGAGGTTCTCGAACTTCTCGGTCTGGGCATTGAACCCGTAGTCGTCCTTGCCTTCTTTGACCTTGTTCATGATGACCGATCCTTCGAGACCCGCATTGGTCACGATAATCCGGATGGGCTCTTCGAGGGCTTTCCGGACGATATCGACGCCGATCCGCTGGTCGTCATTATCTACCTTGAGGCCCGTGAGCTTGTCCTGGATGCGGAGATACGCTACTCCGCCGCCCGGCACGATCCCTTCCTCAACGGCTGCGCGAGTCGCATGAAGCGCGTCTTCGACGCGTGCTTTCTTTTCCTTCATCTCGACTTCGGTCGAAGCGCCGACTTTAAGGACGGCCACGCCGCCGGAGAGCTTTGCGAGCCGCTCCTGCAGCTTCTCTTTGTCGTAGTCCGACGTTGTCTTCTCGATCTGCGCCTTGATTTCGTTGATCCGCTTCTTGATATCATCTTTCTTTCCGGCCCCCTCCACGATGGTCGTGTTGTCCTTGTCGACCGTGACCTTCTTGGCCGTGCCCATATACGAAAGCTGCGTGTTTTCGAGCTTGAATCCCTTTTCGTCGCTGATCACCGTGCCGCCGGTCAGAACCGCGATATCTTCAAGCATCGCTTTCCGCCGATCGCCGAATCCCGGCGCCTTGACAGCCACGACTTTGAGCGTGCCCCGGAGCTTGTTGACAACAAGCGTCGCGAGTGCTTCACCCTCGAGATCCTCTGCGATCACGACGATCGATCGGCCGGCCTGGGCAATTTTTTCCAGAATCGGCAGCAGGTCCTTCATCGCGCTGATTTTCTTGTCGTGGATCAGGATGTACGGATCTTCAAGGACCGACTCCATTGTATCGGCGTCTGTGACGAAGTAGGTAGAGAGGTACCCGCGGTCAAACTGCATTCCTTCTACCCACTCGACCGTGGTCTCGGTTCCTTTTGCCTCTTCAACGGTGATCACTCCGTCTTTTCCCACCTTCTCCATCGCCTTCGCGATGAGTTCGCCGATGGTGTGGTCGTTATTTGCAGAAATGGATCCGACCTGGGCGATCTTTTCCTTGTCGTCGCCGACGGTCTTGCTGATCTTCTTCAGTTCCTCGACGACCTTCTTGACTGCCAGATCGATTCCTCGTTTCAAATCCATCGGGTTTGCGCCGGCAGTCACGTTCTTCATGCCTTCGCGGACGATGGCTTGGGCGAGCACCGTTGCCGTCGTTGTCCCGTCGCCAGCGACATCGGATGTCTTGCTTGCGACTTCGCGCACCATCTGCGCGCCCATGTTCTCGATCGGATCTTCGAGTTCGATCTCTTTTGCGACGGTAACTCCGTCCTTCGTGATGGTCGGGGCCCCGAACTTCTTGTCAATGACAACATTACGCCCCTTCGGGCCCAGCGTCGCCTTTACCGCATCGGCCAGCTTATCGACACCGCGTTTCAAAGCGGTACGAGCGTCCGAGCTGTACGTTATGATTTTAGCACCCATGGCAATTCATCTCCTTCGTTAAGGTTTACGGTTGATTCTTATCCAGTGTGGATGATTAAACAATTCCGAAAATGTCGGCCTCTCTCATGATCAGGACCTCGTTGCCGTTGAGCGCAACCTCCGTCCCCGAATACTTCCCATACAATACTTTATCCCCGACCTTGATGTCAAGGGGAATAAGCTTTCCTTCATCGGTTCTCCTGCCGGGACCGACCGCAAGGATCTCGCCGACGACCGGCTTTTCCTTCGCAGTGTCCGGAAGAATGATCCCGCCCTTCGTTTTCTCTTCTGCAGGTGCGGGTTTGATAACCACTCTGTCACCTAATGGCTTGATGTTCATGGCATGATCTCCTTCAAATATTGAGATTTCACAAGAATCCGGTGGTAATTTAATTTGATAAACAACGGATTGGGACTCCCTTATCGGAGGAGGAATATACGCAATTCCTCCACGAAAATCAAGTTTTTTTACGAATAATTCAGCATGGTACCACATCCCACTTCCGCCCGAAGGCCCGGCACTAATCCGTCCCCAGACTCCCTAGCGGATGAGGATTACAAGGTTGCTGCCGGAAATACTCGTAGGAAGTTTTTGCAGTGGTCGTTGTGCGGGTCCCCGCGTCACGATCCCCTGCCTGTCAAACCTGCTGCCGTGCAGCCCGCAAACAAAACCGCTGCCGGTATAATTCAGCTCATTGTTTGCGTGAGTACACCGAAGTGCAAAGGATTGATAGCTCCCGTCAGGCTGCTTCCGCACGCCGATGTCGTACCCACGGCGATCAGGCCTCACGATCTGAAAATCAGACTCGCTAAAAACAGATAGGGGGATGGTGACAGTGCCATCAAGCACTTCGGCCTTGTAGACCGGGGAAGACGAACACGATGAAAGCGCGGGTACAAGCATTCCGGCGCCGAGGGCAACGCAGAGCGAGCAACCGGTTTTGACAAACTCTCTTCGTTTCATCTAGTATGCGAAACCGATTCCGAGGGTTATGAATGTATTGTCGGCCTTATGGTCCGGATTGCCGCTCACGAGGGGGTTTGCATCGCCGGTGTGCTCAAACCTTGCATCTGCTTTTATCACGACGTTGCCGATCGGCAAATAGGACACCCCCGCGATGATGTGATGTTGATCCAATGTCCCGTCATCGATCCCGTTCGTTGGTATGGAGGCGTTCAGGTTAAGCCGTTCATATCGGCAGAACACGATGAGTTGTTTTGGCCCCGATCCCCCCGGTCCTTCAAGAAGATTGTAGGCGAGTTCTGCATAGGCGCCGTATTCTGTTTGTGGGGTGTTATTTGAGTATACCCGGTTGATGCTGAACGCTTCGGGAATAGATACGACAGCCCCCAGGAGCCGCGCGGTGAAACCGCCGCCGGAGTATTGCAGATCCGCCTCGCCGATCAGCACCGGCGTCCCGAAAATCCCGGATGACAATCCCAGGTTGTCAGCACGTGTGGGACTCAGCCCGACGGTGCCCCCGTAGTAGCCCGATAACTGAATCATAAGGCTTCCTGGGTTCAACTGAAGCGAGCCCGTGACGGCCAGATTATTTGCGCTTGCATTTCGCCCCTCGAAGCGTCCTTCGCGTATACCGCTCCCATGCTGAAATCCGGCGCTGTTCAAGCCGTTGACAATCGCCGCGCTGTACGTGAAGGACGATGCGGACAGGGTCCCGTAGAAACCGACGCCCAGCTCCCGCCACGTGGCGGGGATAACATAGGTTTCAACCTGGGATCGCTCATTGCCATTGAAGCTTGTGGGCAAGTGGTTTTCATTCAGTATGCCGAGGCGCGGCAAGAATAGGCCCGCGGTGATGTAATGGTCCGGGTCGATCGAGAATTTGACATAGGCCTGTTCGAGGGCGATTTCGCCGCCATCATGACCGCCGCCGACTTTCGCGTCCTCCATCTCCAGCTCGCTGAAGAACGCAATTTCCGGAGTGAACCGATGGCCCACGAAGATCACCACGCGTTCCAAATCGACGTGCGCGGTCTCTTGCCTCACATCTCGCCGGTAGAGGGCATTCCCATAGCCGCCGATCGTGGTTGAGGCAGTCACTCCCTGCCCCTCCCGGCTCAGCGAATCCTCCGAGGTGGTCGTTGATTTCTGTCCGAACGATAGACGTGCAGTAGAGATTAGAAACAGGGCGACCAGAAGGAATCGAATCACAGAAATGCGAAAACCGGTTACAGACTGTATTGTTTAGAATTAGACTAATTCTAAACAATAGAACGATAAAATCCAAATCAGGGACGTGAGTTCTCGTCTCACGAAACAGCTCCATCTCACTCCCCCGTCAACGGCCTCCGCGCGGACGGGTTTGCCGCGATGACGAGTACAAACTCCCCCCGGATGGCGTGTGTCGAAAAATGATCCAGTACCTCTGCGATATTCCCCCGGACAATTTCTTCAAACTTCTTGGTAAGCTCGCGTGCCACCGCGATCTCACGGTCGCCCACCACGTCCCGCAGGTCCCTGAGCGTCCGCAAGAGACGGTGCGGCGATTCATACAAGATGATCGTTTGATGTTCATCCCGGAGCCGTTCGAGCTTCGTTCTCCGGCCTTTTTTAACAGGAAGGAAGCCCTCAAATGTAAACCTGTCCGTTGGCAGTCCGCTGACGATAAGTGCCGGCAGAAAGGCAGATGCCCCGGGCACAGGCTGCACGGGAATCTGTGCCTTGAGCGCCGATGATATCACCCTGAGCGCGGGATCGGATATTCCGGGCGTACCCGCGTCGGAAACGAGGGCGACGGAAAGTCCGGATTGAAGCTTGGCGATCAATTCGGGGGTCCGGCGGGCTTCGTTGTAGCTGTGATAGCTGATTAACGGCTTGCGGATGGCATAGTGATCGAGGAGGACTCTCGTTGTCCGCGTGTCTTCGGCGGCCACGATGTCGACTCCGGAGAGGATCCGGACGGCGCGAAGCGAGATATCCTCCAGGTTGCCGATCGGAGTGCTGACGATGTACAGCGTGCCGCCCTCAACCGCCTCGTTCATGGGTTTGCGCGCTCAGATCCCCCAGTCGCGGGGATACCGGAAATCGATGTTGACGGTGCGGTGGGAAACTTTCGCTATGATCGGCGGGCGGCGTTTGAACTGGTTTCTCTGCACGAGTTGCCTGACTTTCTCGATGAAATGTTCCTCGAAACCGAGCTCATTCAGCTCCTCATCGTTGCGGCGCTCGTCGATCATCGCATAGAGGAGCCGGTCGACCAGCTTGTACGAAAATCCGAGCTCTCCTTCGTCCGTCTGGCCGGCCCAGAGGTCGGCCGTCGGTTTCTTTTCCACGATCTTCTTCGGAACACCCGCCGCCTCCGCCAGTTGCCAGACCTGTGTCTTATAGAGGTCGCCGAGGGGGTTGATCGCACACGCGGTATCTCCGTACTGGGTGCCGTAGCCGAGCATCACCTCAGTCTTGTTGCTTGTCCCGATCACGAGCGCCCGCTCCCGAGCCGATAAGTCGTAGAGCACGATCATCCGCTGGCGCGCCATGACATTCCCCCGGCGCACATCGTCCATTTCCCCGTCGCGGCTGAGATAGGCATCGACCATCGGCGTGATGTCGATTGTTTCACTCCGTACTCCGGTCAACCGGACAACCGATTGGGCGTCATCGATGCTGTCGGGACTGCTCGTCCGGTAGGGCAGGAGGAGAGCTAGCGTGTTCTCCGGGCCGAGGGCCTTGGCCGTGAGAATCAGGACAAGTGCCGAATCGACACCCCCCGAAACGCCCACCACCCCCTTGGAAAAGCCCGCGTTGCGAACTTCGTCGCGGATGAACTGAATGAGCATCTTCTCCACGACCCCTGTGTTTAGCTTCAGATTCGCCTGTCCCTTCCCGAGCGTCTCCATGTGAAAAGATACTGAAATGGGGGAGGGAATTCAAATTACGCTAACCGTCGGCTGGGGGCGGCGCTTTTCGCGAATTGTTTTGCGCTTTTGCCGGTTCCGGACATTTTTTCTTGACATTCCGGCCAAATTTTCATACGTTTTCCCAATAGATGGCCTTGCCGTAAAGCGGATTCATTCATTTGAGGGGTTTGGTGAAAGCACTCTTATTCTGTGTGCTTATCGGGGTGGCGACGGCTTCGGCGCAGGCTCCACTCGGCAAGCTCCTCACGCGCCAATATTCATCTATTCCGGATAACACCCCCACTCTGATCCTCGTCTCGTTCAAGGACAAAGGCAAATTCGGATTTGCGAGACCGCAGAAACCCGTCCCATTGGTGTCCGACCGCTCGATCTGGAGGCGGTCGAAAGTGCGGGATGCCGCACATGTGATCGACGATCAGGATTTTCCCGTTGAAGAGTCGTATGTCCAATCGGTCGCCTCCATCGCGTCCTCCGTCCGTCACCGGCTCAAGTGGTTCAACGCAGTGAGCGCAATGGCCACAAAGCCACAGATCGAAGAAATCCGAAAATTGCCGTTCGTGACTGAAGTCGAACTTGTCGGGCGGTGGCGAACCCGCAAGGACGACGAGCAACCCCAGCCTATTAAGAATACCCCGGTCGAGCTAGCTCCATCCGGCACCCAGGTCCTGGATTACGGCCCATCGTTTACACAGGTCAACCAGATCAATGTGCCCGCCGTGCACAATCTGGGGTTCTACGGGCAGGGAGTCATAGTCGGCGTTTTCGACAATGGTTTCCGCAATCTCGCTCACCAGGCCTTCGACTCGATGACCATAATCGCAACGTACGACTTTGTCGATCACAAGGTAAGCGTCAAGCCAAATAATCCCAACTACCCTTTCGGTTTTCACGGTGTTAATACGCTCTCAACGATTGGCGGCAACAAATCCGGAAGCCTGATAGGACCTGCATTTAAGTCAAGCTTCATTCTGGCTCGCACGGAAAATGATTCGAGTGAGACGCCCATCGAGGAAGACAACTGGGCAGCGGCGATCCAATGGGCGGACAGCCTCGGCGTCGACGTGACGAGCACGTCGCTCGGTTATCTGACGTTTGACGCGCCCTACACCAGTCTCACCTGGGCCGATATGGACGGCCATACGGCATTGATCACAAGAGCTGCCGACCGCGCAGTCGCCCTTGGGATCGTCGTTGTGAACAGCGCGGGAAACGATGCGCAGGCAAGGGCGGGACAGCCGAATACCCTCATCGCGCCAGCCGACGGGGACAGTGTCATCACCGCCGGGGCCGTGACTTCTACCGGAATCCGGACATCTTTCAGCTCGTACGGCCCAACCGTAGACGGTCGCACGAAGCCCGATGTGATGGCGATGGGTCAGGGGGTCAGGGTCGCGAGCGCGACCGACACCGTTTCCTACGGAGGGGCGAGCGGCACCTCGTTCTCATGCCCCCTCTCCGCGGGCGTCGCGGCTCTCGTTCTCTGTGCGAATCCGACGCTCACACCGATCCAGGTTCGCGAGGCAATGCGCCAGACGGCGAGCAACGTGTGCTCGCCGGATAATCTCATGGGATGGGGAATACTGAATGCCCTCGCTGCAATCAAGTATTTCACTCGCCCCGGACTGATCAGCGGAAGCAGCTACAACGATATTAACGGAAACGGGATACGCGATCCGGGGGAGCCGGGAGTCAACAACTTCAAAATCAGACTGGCGTGCACAAAGGCGGAATCGACATATACGAATCCCTCAGGAAATTACTCATTCGATAGTCTGAGCTTCGGGTCGTACACGGTCCAGGAAGATCTTCCCGCGGGGTGGATCAAAACGTTCCCTCCCGGCGGATCCTATAGCATTACCCTCGACAGCACAAACACTGCCGTTACCAACCGGAACTTCGGAAACTTCCAGCTCGGGGCGATCCATGGAATGAAATTTAACGATGTCAATCGCGATAGCATCCATGACGCCGGCGATACCCCTATCACCGGCTGGGTGATAAAGCTTAGCGGCCCGGTATCAATGCAGATCGCGACGGACTCGGCCGGCATCTTCTGTTTCACGGGCCTTACGGCGGGGGTCTACACCGTCCGGGAAAGCACGGTGGTGGGTTGGGTCCAATCGGTGCCTTCGGGCAGCGGTACGTACACCGTAACGGTTAGGAGTGGACTTGATTCGTCAGGTTTTGATTTTGGAAATTATGTCTTATCATCTTATCCGGTCGCGGCGGGTTGGAACCTCCTATCGCTTCCCAAGAATGCCCCCGATCATAATAAGACGGCGCTCTATCCGACTGCCCAATCGAGGGCGTTTCGTTACGTGGCGTTAAGCGGTTACCTCCCTCTCGACGTGATCCCGAACGGCGTCGGATACTGGCTGAAATTCAATTCTCCCCAGAATATTGGTATCCTCGGCGACACGGTCGTTCAGGAGACCATCGCCGTAGCTGCAGGCTGGAATATGATCGGCTCGTTGACAAGACCCGTCGCCATCTCCTCGATCATCAAGATTCCCGGCGACATGGTCACTTCAAAATATTTCCCATATCAGGGTTCATATGTCCCGGCCCCCGATTCTCTCCACCCGCATCTCGGATACTTCGTAAAGACTTCGGCGAGCGGCAAGCTGGTCCTCAACAGCTCTGCAGTGGCAATGCCCCGCAGACCGCCAGCGGAAGAACCCCTCACCGACGGTTCTCTCAATAAGATCACGGTGAAGGATGCACAAGGAAAACGCCAAACATTATATTTTGGGCACTCCCCGTTCCTGCGCGATAATCTAAGCTCTTTCGACCTTCCTCCCTCTCCGCCTGAGGGGGCGTTCGATGTGCGGTTTTCCAATGGAAGTCTTGCGTGGCTCCCCCACGAACCGGCCGATGCCATCATTATAGACCTTGCCGGTGCTGCACTTCCCCTCAGTATTTCCTGGGAGATGGCGGGATCCGGCGACGCGTATTCGCTGACAGACCCCTCCCGCACGACCGAATTAAATCCGGCCGGGAGTCTGACAATTTCAAATCCGGCCGTGAAGTCGCTGCGCCTGGCGATCGGGAGGAAACCCCGGCTCGCCTCTTATCCGAATCAGTACGCGCTGAGCCAGAATTATCCTAACCCTTTCAATCCCACAACCCTGATCACGTATCAGATCCCGTCGGATGGGAACGTCCGGCTGGAGGTTTATAATCTAATCGGGCAGCCGGTCCGTACGCTCATCGAGAAACCTCAGGCAGCCGGAGCGTACACTGTCGAGTGGGACGGTCGATCAGCCGAGGGGCTCGACCTTACGAGCGGGATATATTTTGTGCGGTTGAATGTCACAAATGGAGCAGGGCAGGCATTTACCTCCACGAAGAAGGCGATCCTAATCAGATGAACGAACGCTACCGTCGTCGGTTCACAAACAAGCATGGAAGGTCGAGCATGAAACTTGTCAAGCAGTATTTTCGATCTATTTGGATCCTGATGGGATTCATGATCCTATGCCTCTCCCCGGTTTACGCGCAGCCCTGGAGAGATAACCTCAGTCCAAATGAGACCAATTTCTACAAGATTCGCGATGAGTTCAATAAGTATTGGTCGACCAAAAATTTTGACATCAGCGGCGGCGAGGAAGGAAACCCTTGGATTCCGTTCAAACGCTGGGAGTGGTTCATGGAACCGAGGGTTTATCCCACGGGTGACTTGCCCTCCCCCGATATCCTCGTGACGCGGATGAATCAATACCGGGCCAGCTTTCCCACGCAGGCCGCCGCCGCCGGCAACTGGACGCAACTTGGACCGGGGGTCGTTCCTACGAACGGCGGCGAGGGTAGAGTGAATGTGATTGCAGTAAATCCATCCAACACCAGCATCATCTGGGCCGGGTCAGCATCCGGGGGATTATGGAAATCGACCAACTCCGGAAGTTCGTGGGGTACAACCACCGACAACTTCGGGACGCTCGGGATTTCATCGATCGCGTTCGATCCGACAAATTCCAATACCATGTACGTCGCCACAGGCGATGCCGACGGCCAGGATACTTATAGCGTGGGGGTTCTCAAGTCGACCGACGGCGGCGATACCTGGAGCACAACCGGCTTAAGCTCCACGACATCCCAAAGGTATACCAATTACGCGGTGGTTCCGCACCCGACGGATCCGAACATCCTGCTCGCAGCGGGCCGCCAGGGTATCTTCCGAACGACCAACGCCGGTTTAACCTGGCCCAGTGTTATGTCCGGCAATTTCAAAGATCTGGAGGTCGATCCCTCCGATCCCACCGTTTGGTACACCACTCTCTTCGCGACCGGTGTTTACAAATCCACCAATTCGGGCGTGTCATTCATCCAATCGACCCTCGGATTGCCGCCGGCGTCATCGAACCTTGGCAGAATTTCCGTCGCTGTCGCTCCATCCCTGCCTTCGACGCTCTATGCACTGTATGTCGATTATACCAATTTCGATTTCGGATTTAAAGGACTTTATGGATCGACCGACGGAGGCGCAAGCTGGTCGCTGAAATCGAGCACGCCTAACATCCTCGGATGGTTCGATGGTACCGGCACCGACGCGAGCGGGGGTCAGGGCTGGTACGACCTGGTGTTGCAAGTCGCCCCTGACAACCCGGCCACCGTTTATGTCGGTGGCGTGAATCTGTGGAAGTCAACATCGAGCGGTTCGAGCTGGACAAGGCTGACGAACTGGTACACGGGTACCGTGGTACCCTACATCCATGCCGATCAGCACGGTTTCACATTCCTTCCCGGCAGCTCATCGACTATTTTGGCAGGCAACGACGGGGGGGTCTTCGTATCCACGAATTCGGGAACGAGTTGGACCGACCGGAGCGCGGGGATTGCCGCGACCCAGTTCTATCGGCTCGGCGGATCGGCGACGAACCCCAACCGCGTGTACGCCGGCGCACAGGATAACGGGACAGACCGTGACCTGGGCGGGTCCTGGCGCCGAATTCTCGACGGCGACGGTATGGAAGCCCTTATCGATTATTCCGACGAAAACATAGGCTACGGTGAACTCTATTACGGCCAAATCCGCAAGACCTCCTCCGGGGGCGATTTGACCACGACCATCACCGGCTCAATACCGGATACGGGCGACTGGGTCACCCCGTACATCATCAACCCGATCAATCCCAAGTCGTTGTATCTCGGCGAGAAAGGAGTCTACAAGACCACCGATCGCGGCACTTCGTGGACAACGCTCAAGAGCGGTCTGTCTTCGGTACCGCTTACGTGCCTTGTGATCGCGCCGACAGACACAAATACGTTGTATGCAGCAACGACATCCCCGTTGCAGGTCTGGTTCAGCACGAACGGGGGCACGGTGTGGAGCTCCATCACTGCCGGATTACCCTCCGCAGCGGTGACATATCTCGCCGTTTCCCCGATCGATCCGGCCACCGCGTACGCGACGTTTTCGGGTTACGCGAGCCAGAAGGTGTACGTGACTACGAACAGGGGGACGAGCTGGACGAATATTTCAACGGGATTACCGAGCATACCGGTAAATTGTATAGCAATCAATCCATCTATTGCCGCCCATCTCTACGTCGGGACGGACGCGGGCGTCTACTTTTCGTCAAATTCCGGATCGTCATGGAGCTCATTCTCGACAGGGCTTCCCAATGTGATCGTCAACGAGCTCGAAGTTCATGTGGCGAGCCAAAAGCTTCGGGCGGCGACGTACGGTAGGGGATTGTGGGAATCGCCGCTTGCCGCGCAGGCGCCCGGTTCAATCTCCGGGACGAAATTCAACGATGCGAATGACAATGGCGCCAAGGACGGCGGTGAGACGGGCCTCGCGAATTGGACAATCCAATTGACCATCGCTTCTCCGCCATCGGTGATATCAACTACGACCGACGTGAACGGGAACTACTCGTTCCCAAATTTGCAGCCCGGCACATATCTCGTCGACGAGGTGCAGCAGGCAGGATGGACGGAGACATTTCCCGTCTCCCCCACGTACACCATTGTCATGCGCTCTGGCCTCGACACGACCGGTATCGACTTCGGAAACTTTCAAGGAGCTCAGATCTCCGGGAACGTCTTCGAGGACGTCAACGGGGACACCGTCAAGGAAGGCGGCGAGCCCGGTCTCGCCGCGTGGCGGGTCCGGCTCTCGGGGACAAAAACCGATTCGACGCTAACAGACGGTTCGGGCAATTACTCGTTCACAAATTTGATTGCGGGGAATTATACGGTCACCGAAGCCCTGCAGGCGGGTTGGCATGAGTCCCGTCCCGCAAGCGGATCCTATTCGATATCGATCAGCGGTGGCAATCAGGTCACGGGGAAGGATTTCGGCAACTTCAGATATGGAAGCATCGCCGGATTGAAATTCAACGACCAAAACACGAACGGCATCAAGGATGGCGGGGAGCCGGGCATCGCAAACTGGGTATTGCACCTGACAGGCCCCGTCACGATCAGCGCCGTGACCGACTTGAACGGGAATTATTCGTTCGTGAATCTCGTTCCGGGCTCGTACTCGGTGAGCGAGTCTTTACGAACGGATTGGTATCAAACCCTTCCTCCGGGCAACGGATCATATGCAATCACACTGCGAAGCGGGCTCGACACATCCGGATTATTGTTCGGAAACCATTACGCACCCGGTGAGACCTACGGTGTCCTCGACGGCTGGAACCTCCTCTCGCTTCCCCGGAAGGTAGCCAACAACCACCGCAATGTGGTCTATCCCTCCAGCATCTCGAACGCCTTCGCGTATGTGGGGGGTTATCAAAGGATCGACACGCTATCGCCCGGCGTCGGTTTTTGGCTGAAATTCGCGGGCGCCCAGAGCGTCCCCGTCCATGGCGACTCGCTGCTGAATGACACGGTCAATATCTCAGCCGGATGGAATATGATCGGCTCCCTCACGAGCGCGATTCCGGTGAGCGCTATCGTGCAAATCCCGGGCAGCATTGTCTCCTCCCGCTATTTCTCATACGGAACTTCCGGCTATCAAATCAGCGATTCATTGATTCCACAACAAGGTAACTGGGTGAGGGCCAGTTCGGGCGGCAAGCTCGCATTCAGTTCCGGCGGGAGCGCCACGCCCGCTTCGCCACCCGGATTCAAGTCGTCAGCGTCTCCTCCGCTCGCAACACTCACCGTCAGCGACAGCCGCGGCAGGCAGCGGACATTGTATTTCAGCTTCTCCGGCGGGTCCGATCTGGAGAGAGAATCATATGAGATTCCGCCGTCTCCTCCGCCTGGCTCATTCGACGTCCGCTACGCTGTGGGCGGATTACTTGCACTTTCTGCCGGCCAGAAGACGCATGATTTCCCGATTCTTGCCTCATCCGCCAACTTCCCGCTGAGCGTCAGTTGGGATTTGGCCGGAGAGGCCGGTACGGGGGCGCTGATCATCGATCAACGGGAAATCTCGTTGACTGGAAAGCAGCCGGTTCGGATTGACGAGCCTCCGTCGAAGATCGTTTTACGGTTAGGCCCCGGTGCGTCAGCGGAGCGTCCCGCCCACTTTTCGCTCGAACAGAATTATCCGAATCCGTTCAATCCCACTACATATTTCGAATATCGGGTTGCCGCCGCTGTGTTCGTCGCCCTGAAGGTCTACGACGCGTTGGGCAGAGAAGTGGCTACGATTGTAGACGAGGTCAAACAGCCGGGGGTTTACCAGGTCGAATGGGATGCGAAAAGCTTTCCGA
>Ga0099793_10000019_pt1 | contig 32898 bp, 20 predicted proteins | sample Rivendell_Oct201_9_FD_77319 | JGI IMG/M metagenome (GOLD analysis project Ga0099793, IMG submission 77319) | Vadose zone soil and rhizosphere microbial communities from the Eel River Critical Zone Observatory, Northern California to study diel... | ecosystem: Environmental > Terrestrial > Soil...
CAAGGTAACCGCCCCAGGAAAGAAATCGTTTGCGGGACTGTTACAGCAGGGGGATTCGCTTTCGTTGACAAGCCTTCGCAGCATTGCGGATCGCAAAGGAGAGCGCGTTGTGACGCTCCGCGTGCCAGTCACACCGGAATTTTTAAGTACCGTCGCGCCGGATCTCGGAGCAATCCAGCTAAACCTGATGGAGCGATACATGGGAGGGACCCCGCAGCAAGTTTTCTATTCCTCCGGGGGCGAGCAATACAAAGTAGCGGTGCCTATCGTTGCGCTCAATCGCACGCTTCAACCCCCCATGTTCTGGATCGATACTCCCGTGAACGTGGTGTCCAGCTTCGATTCTGTCTACGTCGCAAAGGACGGCAGAGTAGAGATGTCCCGGCCCGTCCTGGCGGTATTCAATGCGCGCCCATTGCGATTGAGCCGCAGAATTTTCACGACGCTGGGCGAATTGCGAGATTCCTACCTCCTGCTGCTCATCGTTGTGGGAGTGGTCTTCCTTATCATTGAGGTGGCCGCGCTGATCACTGGAATTGTACTCACGCGCAGGATTACCCGGGCGGTTGCCGATCTATACCGGGGGACCCAGTACATGCAGGCCGGAGATTTTTCTCACCGCGTGCAAATTGAACACCACGACCAACTGGGCGAGCTGGGCGAATCCTTCAACAGGATGACCACCTCCATCGGCGAGCTCATCGAAGTAGAAAACAAGCGCCGTCGCCTGGAGAATGAGATTTCCATTGCTCGCGAAGTGCAAAACCAGCTTTTTCCGAGTACCTTGCCTTCAGTGCCAGGCGTTGAAATCGAAGCTATTTGCAAGGCCGCTCGTTCCGTCAGCGGTGACTATTATGACTTCATCCAGCTCAGCCCCACGCATATCGCCATCGCCATTGCGGATATTTCGGGGAAGGGGATCTCGGCGGCCTTGCTCATGGCGAGTTTGCAGGCCGCGCTGCGCAGCCAGCTTCTCGTGGAAGGCAGCGAGTGCTTGAGCATGGTCGAACTCGTGTCCAGGTTAAACAAGCATCTGGTGCGCAACACCGGTGACGACCGCTTCGCGACCTTCTTCATCGCGGTTTATGACAGCACCACGCGAACCCTGCGTTATACGAATGCGGGCCACCTGCCCGCATTCTTGATCTGCAAGGGCGCTTCACTGCAATTGGACAAAGGTGGCATGGTCCTGGGCGTCGAGGAAGATTACGCCTATGAGGAAGGATCTCTGACCGTGAAGCCCGATTCGCTGCTGATCGGATATAGTGACGGCCTGATCGAGCCGGAGAACGTTTACGGCGAGGAATTTGGAATTCGCCGTTTGCAGGAAGCCGCCATTCACGTGCAGGGCGCCACGCCCATTATGGTCGCCGAGTCTTTGATGGCGGCGGCCGAAGAGTGGGCCGGGACTCCCGAGCAGGCCGATGACATGACGGTGATCGTTGCCCGGCTTCGGTAGTACCTCCGCTGCGGCTAAGCTATACTGAAAATCTTTCCAAGTGATTTTACCGGGAGAAGAATGTCGCTTCGTAATCGCGTGGCGCTAGTGACAGGTGGGAGCAGGGGCATTGGCCGCGGCCTCGCATTGCGGCTGGCGCAGGATGGCGCGCGCATGGCGATCGCCTATCGCTCCAATAAGGTTGCTGCACAGCAGACCTTGCGCCAGTTGCAGGCAAGCGGGGCGGATTGCGTTGCCGTGGAAACGGATATCACCGATGCTGGACGGTGCGACCAGCTCATCAAAACGGTCGTCGATCGCTTCGGGCGGGTCGATGTCATCGTCAACAACGTGGGAGATTTTCGCTGGGGCACGCTGGCCGAATCGTCACTGCAGGATTGGCAGAACATCTTCACATCGAATCTACTCACCGTTTTGTACATGTGCCGAGCCGCATTGCCACAGATGCGCAAGGCGCGCTGGGGCCGGATTATCAATTTAGGCGCCGTCGGCGCAGAGCGCGCGTTCGGGCAGGCGAAAATCTCGGCCTACGCCGCGGCCAAAGCCGCCGTCGTGGCGTTGTCCCGTTCCCTGGCGCTCGAGGAAGCCAAGAACGGGATTACCGTAAACGTTGTGAACCCTTCGAGCATCGATGAAAATGAACTCACGCTGGAAGAGGCCCGCAAGATTCGCGACGCGCGATTCCCCATTGGCCGCCCGCCAACGGTCGAAGATGTTGCCGCCACCGTGGCCTTTTTCGCCTCCGAAGAAGCCGAGTATGTCACCGGGCAGGTCGTCAATGTCAGTGGCGGCTGGATGCTTTGATCGTGCCGTGAACCTCCTATGAAAGCCCTCACCGCCGCCGAAATGCGCGAAGTTGACCGCCTCACCACAGAGCGGTACGGCATCCCCAGCCTGCAGTTGATGGAAGCCGCCGGCCGCAGAGTAGCTGACGCAGTCTGGCGAGTCGTTGCGGGACGCGATAGCGTCCGCGTCTGCGTGTTGTGCGGCAAAGGCAACAACGGAGGAGACGGATTTGTCGCCGCGCGGTATTTGAAAGAGGCCGCCCTGTTGCCACGCGTTCTCTTGTTTGGCAAACCGGAAGACGTGCTTGGGGACGCGGCAGCGAATCTCGCGCGTTGGCGCGATGCTGGAAACAAAATCGAACCCATCGTCAGCGAAGAGGACTGGGAACGAGTATTTCCCGAGCTAGGCTCGGCAACGGTCCTCGTCGACGCCTTATTGGGAACGGGGCTGCGAGGCCCAGCCACCGGCGTCATTGCTCGCGCCATCTCGGACATTAACCGGCTGTCGCACAGCGCCACGTTGCCGCGGCCGGCTCTGATTCTTTCCGTGGATACGCCCTCCGGTTTGCCCGCTGATGGCGAAGCACCTGCTGGCTCCGTTCTGTTCGCCCACCGCACCGTCACCTTCACAGCGCCAAAAGTTGGCCAATTGATTTCGCTCCACGCGGAGGCTTGCGGATCTCTGGAAGTGGTCCGAATTGGCTCTCCTCCAGATCTCATTGAAGAATTGGGAGAAGGTGCGCTGCGCTGGCTTGGCGCGGACGAATTTGTATCCCTGCCGCTGGTCCGGGACGCAGACGGGCACAAGGGAAAATTTGGACACGTGTTGTTAGTAGCTGGCTCGGCCGGTAAATCGGGGGCTGCAGCACTCAGCGGGCTCGGTGCGCTGCGCGCCGGTGCAGGGCTCGTCACCATTGCCGTTCCTGCTCCGGTTCAAATTCCTGTGGCGGCTGCCCACGCCGAATACATGACCGAGGTTCTGGAAAGCACCGCAGACGGCGCAATCTCCAGGAACAATTTGGATAGCGGTAGCTTCGCCAGGATTGCTGCCGGCAAAACCGTTTTGGCGATTGGCCCGGGCCTCGGGACTCACCATGAGACACAAGAGTTCATCGCTCGCCTAACGTCTGAAACCGAATTGCCTGTGATTCTCGACGCGGATGGACTCAATGCGTTTGCGGGCCGCCCTGATTTGCTGCGCAAGCGCAAGACTCCGTTCCTTGCCGTCACGCCGCATCCCGGCGAAATGGCGCGCCTGCTCGGCACGAGCACCGCCTCGGTGCAGCAGAACCGCGTTGCCGCTGCCTTGGATTCGGCTAGAAAGTGGAACGCCCACGTAATTCTCAAAGGCTTCCACACGCTCATCGTTTCGCCAGACGGGAAGCTCTTTGTCAACACCTCCGGGAATCCCGGTCTCGCCATAGGCGGTTCAGGCGACGTACTTACGGGAATTCTCTCCGCGCTCACGGCGCAATTTGGCACCACAGATTGGGTTCGCGTTCTGGCTTTGGGAGTCTATCTGCACGGCGTTGCTGCAGACCTGCTCGCCACTAAAGAGGGGGACGTTTCTGGCATGTTGGCAAGCGAAGTTGCGCAGGCTGTTCCCCTGGCACGGGAGTGGTTGCTAAGGGAGATTCGCTTCGGTGCCTGAGGAAACCATCACCCGCTCGGCCGAGGAAACCACCAACTGGGGCAGGGAATTCTCTAAGCGTTTCAAGCCTCCCGTGCTTGTTCTTCTCACTGGCGACTTGGGGACGGGAAAGACAACGCTAACAAAGGGCATCGTGTCTGGCCTTGGTGCCGCCAAGGAGGAGGACGTTACCAGCCCAACCTTCACCCTTGTCCACGTCTATGGCAAGCCCGCCAAGGTCTACCACGCCGATTTGTACCGCATCCAGAGCTTCCACGATTTTGAGACCCTTGGCATGGAAGATATGTTCGCTACTCCCTCCGTGGTTATCCTCGAATGGTCCGAGCGCTTCCCCCTGCAATCTCCCTGGCCGCAGTTCCGGGTGCGACTGGAGCATCTCGGGGGCGACACCCGCCGGATCACCATCTTCTAGCAAAAATGTTGCCAGAAAGACCAAATCGCTCTTGACAAATCCATAATCTGTGATATACTTTATCCCGTAGATAACTGTGTATGGAGTGCGGGAGCTTGCCCCCGCTTTTTTTCTTCCGGGGCTGAAAAAGCTTCACCCCACTTCTTGCATCTACAAGGATCCCCCAGTAGAATCAAGCAGTTACAAAATGCAAAATCTGTAAATCCTTTCTTTTGATATTCATGCGAAATGCCCGGGGGTACTCCCTCCTTGGCGGTGCTGGCGCGCGCCTTGGTAGTGAGAAATCCTAGCTAAGCCGTCGTCCACGCTCGTTGCCCCCTGTCCTTACTCTCTGGCTACGGGACACCACTGGATTTCTTGCCGGTCCCACGCGTGGCTGCTAACGTAAAAATAGCCATTTCCGGCTAAATTGATGGCCAACGAACTCCTAACACTCAGCCTCACCGAAGAGGCGCGCCCCGAGCTCAAGAGCTACAACGTCACCATCCCCATGGGCTCCTTGGCGATCGGCGTGGATAATATCCACCACGACGTTTTCTTGAGTCCCAGGTTCGTCCAAGGGGCGCGCGAGTACCTTTTCGACGTCATTCGCCAGCACACCAGCACCACATACCTACCAGGAATTGAGTTGCGCGCCACGCGAGGACCAGACAGCGTCGCTTTCCGCAAGCTGCTCTCCGAGGTCATGCAGAGCGCTTTGACACAGGCTAAGCATCACAAAAACATTGAGATCGACTTGCTGTTCCGCCTTGCCTTGCTGAAATTTCTGACTTTCGAGATCGGCAATCAATTTGCCAACCTCATCCTCGAAGGAAAGGAATGGATTCGCAAGCGAGGCGAACATTTTGAACGCAGTCAACAGGCGCACGTCATCAAAGCACGCTTGTCCGAACTGCAGTCCGCCCGCAGGGGCGTTATCCGCCGTGTGGGGCAGCAGGTGGCGCAGATTGTCAGCGACGTGGAAGACAGCGTCATCGCAAAAACACGACGCGCGCTGTTTGGCGAGGATTTCACCGCTTATTACGAGCTCTGCAAGAACCGGTTGATTTTTCTCGACGGAGGGAAAGACGACGATTTCTTCCTGGAGCACTACGTCTTGCTCGGCAATTATGCCCGTGACCCCGACCGCTTTGAGGCCATGGACATGCTCTTCCAGGAATTCCTCCGCGAGGCCGGCGTGAGACTCAGCCACGACCCTGCGCACACGGAAGCTATCCAGTCGCATACCGCGCTTCTGGAATCAGTGCAAACGGTTCGTGCGGACATCGCCGCCCTCGAGGAACAACGCGAAAACACGCGCAAGCGGCTTGACCGAGGCGATGGTTTCTTTACCAAGTTTCTAAGTTCGGGTGCCCCCGCCGACCTGAAGGCATCCCTGAATGACCTTGAGAATCGTCTTCAGCATCAGGAATGCAGGTTGGAGGAGTTGGGACCGCAAATTGACGCAGCCCGGCAAAAGCTCGATTTCTTTGTAAAGGATCACGCCGGAAAGCTCGGCGAATACCTGAACGAGCCGGAAAATGCGAAGCGGCTGTTTGACGTCAGCTCCGCTTCGGAGGCGGAGGCGCCGACACGCGCGCGCCTGCTTGCGCAACTACTCGACCGCCTCGAGCAATACGAAATTCTCTATCACGTTCTTGCAAGCTATGAAATCCGGCCCATCGCTTCTGATTTCTGCCCGCCCGTGCACTTGCAGCAACTTCGTAAGGCCCTCGTTTCGAAAGACGAGCTCAAGCAAATCGAACAGGTCATCAAGCATGTGCCCGCAAAGAAATTGTCGCTCAAGGTCATCGAGGAGCTTTCCAAAAAAATCCGCCGCTATACCCGCGAGGAAATGCAGGCTGTCGTCCTGAAATTTGCCGGCGACTTCCTTCGCTTGCGAAGGGATCTGCGCGATGCGGAACATCTGACCACTTGTATGGAGCGCATCAACCTGGTGACCACAGAAAAAGCGCGCGAACTCTCGCGTTTGAACAACCGGCTTTACGAGTGTGTGCTCCCCGAGGAAGCCCGTCCTGAGCAGGACAATGTAATTTCCCATGTGATCATCAAGGCTGACGTGCGCGGCTCGACGCGCATGACCCAGGACTTGCTCGCGCGCGGGCTAAGCCCGGCTTCGCACTTCAGCCTGAATTTGCACGAGCCGGTCAAGAAGCTTCTGGACCGCTATGCGGCGAAAAAAGTTTTCATCGAAGGCGATGCCATCATTTTGGCCATTTTCGAAACGGAATCGACTGTGGCTTATGCGCGGCCGGTGGCTAAAGCCTGCATCCTTGGGCGCCAGATTCTCACAGTTTGCAATTCTTACAACGAAGGCGCGTCCTCCAGCGATCTGCCCGCTCTCGAACTCGGGCTGGGAGTCGCCTTTCAGGGTTCCGCGCCTACCTATTGGACTGACGGCGATTCGCGCATCATGATTTCAAAAGCGCTCAATCTCTCTGACCGTCTTTCCGGTTGCGCCAAGCTGGCCAAGCGCATGCTGTCCAAGCAGAAGACCCTTTTTTCGGTTTATCAATTTCTGAATACCATGGAAGGCGCTTCAGCGGAAGAGTTGGACGAATTCCTAGTCCGCTACAACCATAACGGCATTGAGCTCAACGACGAGGGCTTTCAAAAGCTCTCCGAAGAAATATCGCTGGAATCCATTGAAACCAAGCTAGATATGCCTTGGGGAAGGCAAAGCGTAACCCTGTATTACGGCGAAGTGCCGCTCGGCGAGTCCGTCGAACTGCTTGTTTTGCGCAAGGGTTTCGCCCGCCAACTGCTCCCCGACGGAAAAACCGGCGGGCCTACCACGCATCCCTATTACGAAGTCTGTACCAGCCCCGCGCTTTACGACCTCGTCGCCGCTTTGATCCGCACCCAGCAGGCCGCTGCCATGGCCTCTCAACGCACCTGACTGCTCCTCTCCGCGAATTCCAAGCGTTCAACCCGCTGATAGCGTCTCAAGCGTAAGGGGTTCTAGGTCTTCGACGAGTCACCGGCTTGCCCCGACCTTGTCGGGGTCACGAGTCACCAGTCACCGCGCTCAAGCTATACTGTTCCCGGAGGCGAAAGGGGCCCGGTGGTCCTCATGGTCTTCAAAACCATAGCCCGTGTCCTTCGCGGATTCGGGGGTGGGTTCGACTCCCACACGCTTCCGCCACAGCCTTTTGATCTGACGGAAGTTGCAGAAAAACGAGGCGGCAAAAGGCGGCAATAAGGGAAATCCGGTTCGTAATTTCTACTTCTTGGCAGCGCGAGTGACAGCCGGATTAGCGACGCCGAACTCACAAATTGCACACAGCAAGCAGATTCAAGGTTGCCATTGCCCATGAGCCCGAACGCCATTCGAGCACAATTATCCAGTGGAATAACTGCAGTCGGGATGACTCTCTTTTTCGGCGCCGCAATGGCATCTCTTGCGGCAACCACCTGGCTGTGACAGGGTACAACTACCTGGAAACTCAAGTAATTACGGGGAGCACGAGGGAATATAAAATATTGAAAACACGTAGAAGGGAATTCTTATTGTTCCAGGATTGTTCCCATGCCTTAAGCGCCGGAATTCCGAACCCATATCGCGGACGGATTGGCCCCGACGCGTAGAGAGGGAAAAATCAGTTCGAGCTGATACTGCAAGGAGTACTGGAAATCAAGTAAAATGGCATGCACCGTCGCCTCCAATCCGGTATGCGTGAGAACCCGGCGTCGAATCGACGACAAGGCTCACGCCTCGTTGTAGGCTGCACACAGTACTCAAACTACGCGGAAGGAAGCGACAGCGACCGCTCAAGTCTTACCGCACAGAATGAGAGTCGCAATCGTTTTCCCGAATGCCGCACACTACGCGGCCACAGACGAAGAGAACGAACACAACACGGACACGAGGCTTACACGATCGCGGATTCGGGACTCGTCGCTCTCCTGACGATACGTTCTACTCCCGCTGCGGCGCCCTCAAAAGGCACCATTCGATTAACAGCCGAGAGTAGCAAAAATCTGAGTGCCGTATCTGGCGCTTGCAAGAAACCGGGAGCCATTCTTCCTCCTTTAAACTCTTGTTGCTAAACGACTTGCAACCATTTATGCTCACCCAGACAGGCGCCCCAAAATGTACAATTCCTTCTCCGTCACTCCCCAGTTGCGCAGTGCCTTCCGGCTGTCGGTTTTGAATTTGGCGTTACTTCTTCTGGCAGCCTCGACCACTATCTTTGCGCATGAGCACGGCAAAAACTCAGACACGGGGCTCGAGGCAATCCGTTCCTATATTTCCAGCGGATGGAACACTCTATCCCGGTCTCTGTCCGACTGCGCCACTTTTAGCGACCCGAAACTAATAGGCGCCCCTCAACTCTACGTGCCCTCAGACTTCCCGGAACCTGAAGCCGTGAAGCAACTCGAGACGCGCTGTAAAGTCCAAGTGAGGAATCTCCACCCCTCCGGCGATCGCCTAGGAAAACCCGGCGCGGCTGCAATTTCTCCATCCGGCTTGCTCTATCTCGAGAATCGTTACGTTGTGCCTGGAGGCAGATTTAACGAAATGTACGGCTGGGACAGCTACTTCATCATCGTGGGACTTCTCCGCGATGGCCGGCTCGATCTTGCTCAGGACATGGTGAACAACTTTTTGTTCGAGGTGGAGCACTACGGCGCTGTCTTGAATGCCAACCGGACCTACTATCTCACTCGTTCCCAACCGCCTTTCCTCACTTCCATGATTTTGGGGGTTTACGATGCGCAAAGGGCTGACGGCCACGAAGATCGCGCTTGGCTGACCAAGGCATACCAACTGGCGACCAAGGACTATAGCCTGTGGGTCGCGGAGCCACATCTTGCCGGAACCAGCGGTCTGGCGCGCTATTTCGATTTTGGAGACGGCCCCGCACCGGAGAGTGTGCAGGATGAAACCGGTCATTACCGGGAGGTCGTGGCCTACTTCCTAGCTCATCCTGAACAAGACCGCAATCTCCTTGTAAGAAAAGCTTCCGGGCAGACTTCTCTACCCACGGTTGGCTCAACCTACTCTCTGCAAGTATGCGATCACGCGCGAACCATGGCCAAGCCGGAATGTACCGTCGCCGCAGACGTTGCGCTGAGCTCCGATTTCTACAAAGGCGACCGCTCCATGCGCGAGTCCGGATATGACATTTCTTTCCGGTTCGGCCCCTACGGCGCCTGGACGCATCACTTTGCCCCCGTCTGCCTCAACAGCCTGCTCTATAAGTCCGAAAAGGATTTGGAACAGATCAGTAAAATATTGGGCCACAAAGAGGATGCGCAGCAATGGCAGAAGCGCGCGGAAGAACGCAAAGCGGAGATTCAGAAGTACCTGTGGAATGGCCAGCGTGGCCTGTTCGTGGACTACGACTTCGTTCAACGGGTGCAATCGTCCTACGATTATGTGACTACGTTTTTTCCTCTCTGGGCCGGTCTCGCAACGCCGGAGCAGGCACAGGCGCTCGTGCAGCATCTCTCCACATTTGAACAGCCCGGCGGACTAGTCATGAGCCCGCACGAAACCGGCGCGCAATGGGACTTCCCTTATGCCTGGGCGCCCGATCAACTCATTGCCGATGAGGGTTTGCGAAAATATGGATTCAATAAAGAAGCCGATCGCGTTTCCTATAAATTTCTCTCTACAGTAGCGGAGAATTTCCGGCGTGACGGAACCATCCGAGAAAAATACAATGCGGTCACGCGGTCGTCCGAAACGCAGGTGACCGCTGGTTATCGCATGAACATCGTGGGTTTTGGTTGGACGAATGGCGTCTTTCTGGAGCTATTGCATGACCTGCCCGCGGAGCTTGTGCGGAAGCTCGCCAGTGAGCAGGGAACTAGTACCGCTGCAACGCCCTAGAATTTTAATTTTGTGGATTTATCTGCCGACGACTCGCAATTTCTGTAATCGAGCTCCGTCGGAAACGGCATTGCTCCCACTCGGCTCGTCACCCAGGAGCGCCGACTGTCTTAGTGTTCACGCTCGGCACCTGCTTTCCCAAGAAGTGAGATCAATACGAAATCTCTTTTGTCGAGCTCAGGGTTTCGCGTTCTGGTGAATCTGCAATTGTTCCGACAATTTAAGCTCTTGCTCCGCCTCTTCCGTCCTGCCCATTTCGCGATAGGTCTGTCCGAGCAAATGGTGGGGGATGGGGTTGTTGGGATCCATTGCGATGGCCCGCTGCAAAGCGCGCACGGCCAGCGCCGTCTCGCCTTTTTTCTCCAGCACCTTCCCCATCAGAATGTACGGTCCCGTCGACGTGGCATCCAGCCAGATCGATCTTTGCAGGAGCCTTTCCGCTTCCTCATACTTTTGCATGCGCGTGTAAGCGTCCGCCAGCTTGTAATAGACTGCGGCCTCGCCCGGATTCAGCTCCGCTTCTTTTTGAAATTGCTCGATGGCCTCCGGCAGCCGCGATTTATACAAATACAGCTCCCCGAGCAACAGATGCACGCGCGGAAGTTTCGGATCGAGTTCTACGGCCTTCTTCGCATACTCCTCTGCAATGGGGGCAAAATCCTGCCGTAAGAGCATCCGCGCCGTAATCAAATAGCTCGCCGCGGAATCCCCCGGCACCGCAAACATCCTCGCAAAAGCCTTCCGCGCATTAGCGTAATCCTTAGTTTGGATGTAGCAAATCCCCAGAATATAGGAAGCATCTACATTCGCGCTGGGATACCACGTCTGCACCTTTTCCAGCGGCCCAATGGCCTCCGCAGGCCGCCCAGCAAGGTAATACGACAGCCCCATCAATTGCACCGCCTCGTTATCCCCAGGATCCTCCTCAAGCGCTTTCTTGAAGCTTGCCACCGCTTTCAGATAGTCGCTTTTGTTATAGTAGGTAACTCCCAACTCGCGAGCGAGCCCCTTCAACTCCGGTTCTTTCAGCACCAGTGCTGCGAGCTTCCCAATCGCCTCATCGAATTTCCCCTCCTGCGAAAGCCGCCGCGCCTCGGCAAACGCCGGATCTTGCGAACCGTCCGCTTCTTGCTTCGCTATCTTGGCAGACTGCGCGGGCACTCTGTGCGAAATCGTGCGCGCCGACACCACGCCGCAGGCGGACAGAAAACCAGCCAAGAGTCCCGCCGCTAAGATGACGGTCATTCAGCGAACATTGCGCATGTCGGAACCTCTACTGCAACTGCCTCAGGCCCGATCCAGTCCCGATACTGTTGCAATTTCAAGAATAAGCAACCTCTCCGTTACTGTTGAAGATTCTTCGGATCGCGGTTGATTTGTTCGAGATTCTCTCGCGCTAACTTGTGATTGGGATCGATCCGCAGGGCGCGCTGAAAATGCAGCTTGGCCTCGGCGAGCTTGCCCGTTTGGGCCAGAGCGCCGCCCAGATTGGCCTCCGCGTTGGCGTCGTCCGGATGCAAGCGGATGGTAGCGCGATAGTGCTCAATCGCTTCGAGGAATTTGTCCTGAGAGACAAGAGCGTTCGCCAAATTGTAGTGTGCGTCAAAATTGTCTGGCTGCACCCGGAGCGCGGCATGCAGATATGGTATGGCTTCGCCGATTCGCCCCGCGGCCAGGAGTGACGCGCCCAGGGCATTATTGGCCGTAGCATCTTGAGGGCGAAGACGCACCGCGAACTCGAAGTTCTGGATCGCGTCGGCTTGCGCGCCGCGAGCTTGGAGCATGGCCGCGAGGTTGTAGTGCGCTTCGAAGTCGTCAGGATTTTTTTCTAAGTTGTGCCGTGCAATAGTTTCCTGCAGCAGCATGCGCGGATCAAAAGTTGCATCGTAGCGGCCGCGTGGGAGAACCTGAAGCCACAGGTGAGCCATCTCATCGCTGGAGCGATTTCCGGCGACGACGCGGCGCGGAGGGTCGTTTGGGTTGGCGGGATTATCGCTAGAGTTGTCGTAGATATAGCGCATGGAGATCGTGGTCCCCTTCGGCAAAGAGACGGGATTCGCGTAGCGGTAGACAGCTTGCCAGTTCAAGTCCCATTGCGGAATGTGAATCAGTGTTCTTGTCGAGCCGTCCGGCAGGGTGGCAAGAGCTTGCAGATCCTTGCCGAGATAATGTGCGTGGGGATAAATTGCGAGCAGATCCACAGCGATTGGAAGGGTAATTTCGTCGGTGACTAGGAAGCGCTTTTCGCCAGGAGGGATGTCGAGCTGCCGGTCGTTCTCCAATTGGAGCAGCAGAGGGAAGAGCCTCGCGGGTTGCTCGGTGAAGTACAGCCCAAGATTCGGTTGGACCTTCTCCGGCTTGCCGGAAGGCTGCAAGTGCATGTTCAGAACCAGATCAGTGTCTTTATCCAGGCGGAGAGGTATGCCTTTGGGTTCTGGCCTGGGGACGGTGCCGGGTTTCCAAAAGAGGAAGTGGCTATCCGGATCAAAAGTCTCTGATTCGATTTTGAGCTCCATGCCGGGGAAACCCGCGCGCGGCTCTGCCTCCAAACGGCGCGCGGATTGATTGCGATCCACGAGAATGTTCGCGTGGTGAATGACACGTTTGTCGCCGGGCCGGATCTCGATGGCTGTTAGCCATCGCGTGCGATCGACGGGCGTTCGAAAGATGAAATTCCAATAGATGTCGGAACCACTCGCGGGAAGAGTGTACGGTTTCTCCGCTTCGATGATTTCATCCGGACGGCCGAGCTGCCAGCCTGGGACAAATTGCGGGACGTGGGGTAAATCGGCGGGAGCGCCCTCGACCGCCCCCTGCTCGGCCCACCTTTGAATAAGCGCAATCTGCTCGTCGGACAGGCGGAGTTCGTCGGCAAATCTCAACTCCTGCGGCTTCGGCAGCCATGGGGGCATGAAGCGCTTCGAAACTACCGCCGCAATCTGGCGGGCGCGGGCCTTTGCGTCTGCGTAAGTAACCAACGGGAAAGGGCCAGCTTCGCCGGGCCGGTGGCACGGGGTACAGTACCGAAAAAGAATGGGAGCGATATCGCGATTGAAAGTGGTCTGCTGTGCGGCAGGCATACGGGTCCGCGCGATGGCACCGTCGTGTTTAGCAACGGTCGCTGCGGTCGCGGAGCCAAATCCCACCAAGCATGCAACGATGGTTCGGCCTGAAGAGGTCATTCGGCGTCCGCGATAAAGCATCCCACACCGGGCGTGCTGGGTGGCGGTGTTTTCCCGCTGAGCGCGGCCCAGATGGCGTCGTCGAGTTCGTGGGTAGTGGCGGCGGGGCGGGCGCGTCCAAAATCCTGGTACAGGTCATCGATTCGGCCATGATAGAGCAGGTGATGATTGGCGTCGAAAACAGCCGCCTCCGGAGTGACCTCGACTTGAGCCTGAGTGACGAGAGCGTGCTCCGGGTCGCGTAGTGCTGGTAGCTTGTAGCCATATTCGCGCTCATGTTGGCGAATTTTTTCAGCCGTGGAAGCTTTGCTGGGATAGACAAGCCACAGGCCTACCTTGGCTCCATATTCCGAGGCGATTCGCTGAATCAGAGGCGCATAACGGTTGGAGATCGGGCAGTCCGTGCGCACGAAGATAAGCACAACAGGTTTCCCCGAAGTTGCCAAAAAGGGATCTACTCGCGTGCCGTCGAGGTTCAAGGCCGTCTTCTGGGCGGCGGGCCAAGATGGCAACGCCAGAAAGAAAAGTGTTGCCGCCAGGGATGACAGGAAGAAAAGTAATCGCGGTTCCAAGCTTAGGCTAGGGCGATGCATGCGTGTATTCCTGATGACCGGTACCAAAATCTTATTTCGAGGCAGAGCGCCCTGTCTAATTCCCAAACCGTTTGTCCAGCCGTTCTGGGCAATCCGAGAGTCAAAACGGGGAGCCCGTCAGGGCTCCCCGTCGGGGTGGGGCATCTCGTCCTTGTTAGAAAGTGAACCGCAGACCGAACTGCAGTTGCCGCATCCCGTTTGGAGCATTCGGCGATGCATCGGCTTCGATGGAATTGATTACGCCGGCACCAGAGCAGTCGACACAGGTGTTGCCCTGCGTCGAGCTGAAGCCCAGCACGGGATGATTGAATACGTTGTAAGCGTCGAACCGGAACTGCGCTCTGTACTTTTCGGTGATGGAGAAGTTCTTCGAAAGCGACATGTCGGAGAAAAACGCATGAGGCCCGCGAAGCGAGTTGCGTAGCGCGTTTCCGATATGGCCGCAGGCCGGAAGTGCGATTGGGCCGGCAGTGGGCCGAGCAACCAGGCACGTATCGTTCTGGCCGGTAATGTCAGTAGGCGAGAGTTTGATCTCCGGAAGTGCTTGGTCTAAGGACGTTACCGGTGTGAACCAGGTAAGGTTTCCACTCGAGTCGCGGTGCAGGCCCGTGCTGATCGATTGTCCAGGCAGGAGATCGGGGCGGCAGGGACCTGCGTCGGAAATCTCGTTGCAATGGCCAAGGGACGGAGTAAAGGGTAAGCCGCCGCTCCAGTTGGAAGTGTTAGAAATCTGCCAACCGCCGATCAGAAGATTCGCAACCCGGCCCGCGTCACCCATATATTTCTTGCCTTTGCCAACGGGTAATTCGTACACGGTGCTGACGACGAAGACGTGCTTGCGGTTGAAGTCGTCAGGTCCATACGCGATTTTCGGATCCACAGAGAAGTAACTGCTGTCGTAATTGAATGCGTGGGAGTACGTGTAGTGCCCGAGGAACTGGAGGCCTTGGCTAAAGCGCTTCTCAACTTTTACCTGTAATGCATCGTAGTGCGTGCTGGCATCATTGCCGAAGTAGTTGCCGACGTCGCTCGAACAGCAGACGACGCCGGGGAAATTAGGATAAGTGAAGGTTGGAACACCGTTTAAGAAGAAACGGCGACGCTCGTTTGTAGGGATGGATCCACTGAAGCCTTGCTTGCAGTCGAAGGTCCCTGTCGGGAGTCCCGTGATCGGATCTTTGTTCGGTGTGCATTGATATGCGAACGTGCCCGAACCAATCGCGGCTTCGTTGGCGTTGTACGCCGGCCCGTTGCCCGCAAAGGTGTGGCTGCCCTTGTTGCCAATGTAGGCCACTTCAATGTTCATCGTCGAAGTGAGCTGCCGTTGGAGCGTGACGTTCCAGGCATCCAGGGTGGGCAAGCGCTGCCTTGTCGGCCGAACGCGCGGGTCAACGTTGTTTTGGGGGCCGCGTAGCGGCAAAATGCCGTCTGCTGGAATTATCGATGTCAGGTTGGGGACGGGGGGCGCCCCACTTGCAAACGTGAAAACCGCGCTGCGACCATTGACGGCCCCGGCATTGAGGCTGGAGTCCTCAACGTCCTGGTTCGCAAGAACCGGCAGGTTCTGGGTCACGACGTGGCCGAAATTCGAGCCGAACACCCCGATGTCAAAGCTGCGACCGTAGCCGAGGCGCACAACCGTTTTGGAATCATATTGGTAGGCGATGCCAATCCGAGGCGCGAATGCCTTTAACGTATTCTTGATATTTCCGTTGAGGCTGTTGTTTCCGAAGCCAGCTACGCGAATAATTCCTTGGTCAATGTTGGCAAAACCTCCGTTGCCCTTAGCATTGACGGTTTCGGGGAAATAGATTTCCCAACGAAGGCCGTAGGTAAAGGTAAACTTGGGCGTCCACCGGTAGGTGTCCTGGCCATAAAAGAACCAGCGCTTCTGCCGCTCGGCAGCGTTCAAACTCGTGCTGACGAAGCGGTTGAAGCTGGTCACATCGCCAAGAAGGAAGGTCGCGAGGTCAAGACCGTTGTTGCCAGCGAGCGAAGTGTCCCCAGAATCAAAGTTTAGTTCTCCCGTACGGTTGGCGTCGCTGGGTACCCGGAGGTTCTTCGCATATCGAATGTCCGCTCCAAATTTAATCTGATGGTTCCCTAAGATGCGCGTCCAATTATTGACCACTTGGAACTGGTCTTCCTTCTCTGTTAGGGGGCAATTGCAACGCCCGACGTTCAAACCGTCACCGAAAGACCCGGAATCAGCGCCGCCTGCGTTGCTGAAGGTGCCATTCCTGATACCGTTTCCGTTGAAGTGGAATCGGGACAAACCTCCGGTGTCCGAGGTGCCGCGGTTCAGCCCCATTATGCCAAACAATGTAGTCATCGGTGTGGTGTTCCCGTCTGAGTACGCCGTTTGCGGATTATACCGGAACCAACCGAAACGTAGGTCGGTCAACCACTTCGTACCAATCGCCTTATCAAATCCAGTGGCCAAGCTGTAGTTATGAACCTTGGAGGTGCCGTTGAGACCGCCCGGTCCAAAACCTGGCCCGCCAAGGACCCCCAACCCTCCTTTGCCGGACAGTGAGAAATAGTCCAAGCTAAAGCGCCCAAAGATAGTAAATCCCCTAGGCGCGTTGTAATCTATGCGCGTGTCAAAGCTGTTCTGGTTGTACGGCCCGGATCCCGAGCCGACAAAGTTGTTAACCACTCCATCGAGCTTGCCGTTCGTAGGGTTCGTGGTGATGGGGATCGTTGGCGCCGGGAATAAGGCAAGTATCTTTTGAGCTGCCAGAGGGATCCTTCCAATAGGAATCAAGTTACCGTTGAATTGGCTGCGGCCCGAACCGTCAAGCGGGTTGCCGGTTGCCGGGTCGTATACCTGGCCGGTACCGTTTATTCCGTTGGCGTTAAGATATTGGCTCAAATCGCAGAATCCTGTGGTGTTTGTCGCAAGAACGCACGTCTGTTCGACTAACGCCGTCGGAATCGTGAGCCCGTTGCTGATGCCACCGGTCTGCCGAGTGCCCTGATAGTCGCCGAAAGCGAAGAGTTTGTTCTTGATGATCGGCCCACCACCATCGCCGCCAAACGCTTTGAAGCTGGCGTGCGGAAGAGGCACGCCTGGTGGGTTCTTAAAGGGATCGCGAGCCTGTTGGCCGTCTCCCCGCCAATCGTAGAAACCGCCGCCATGAAGCTCGTTCGTGCCCGACTTGGTCTGCACGGTCACAACACCCGCGACAGCCTTGCCGAACTCCGCGTCATAATTCTGCAGTGCGATTTTGGATTCCTGGATGGCGTCGAGGTTCGGATTCACCACGATGATCCCGAGAATGGGGTCCTGATTGTCTGTCCCGTCCAACTCAAAGGCGGTGCCGCTGAAGTGCTGGCCATTGACGAAAATTTGCTGGCCGCCTTGCGGGTTTTCCGTGGCGGCGTGACTCCACCCGACTAGCTTTTGTGTCCCGGGGGAAAGCAACTCGAAGTTGGTGAAGTTGCGGTTAAGGATCGGAAGATTTTCGACATATTTTTCGTTGAATTCAATCGCAACATCCGCGCGGTCTGTCTTGAGTTGTGGAACTTCCCCCGTCACCTCAACTGTCTGAGTGACGGCCCCAACCTGAAGTTGAGCGTCAACGTGTAGGCCCGCGTCAGCCGATACCTGGACGCTCGCTATGTCGGACGACTTGAATCCCGCGGATTCGATTCTTATTCTATAGGCATCGGGAATAAGGTGCGTGACGTCGTAGTTGCCACTTTCGTTCGTCGTGGTTTCAAAAACTGTGCCCTTGGTCAGCGAGGTTACTGTGACTTTTGCGCCGGCTATGGCATTTCCTTGCGGATCCGTTACGGTTCCAAAGATACTTCCATACACGGCTTGGCCTAGAGACGTGTTCGCACCGAACGTCAACGCAATACAAAGAACAAGAACGCATTCCAGGATCGCTTGCTTTTTCATTACGCCCCTCCTGAACACCCCTAGTCTTGGAATTCGACCCAAATCGCCCTCCAAAGAACGAACGCCTTAGCTGGCTTCAATAGCCCCAACGTCTGTCCAGGCGACCACGCACCCGCACATTCAGAATGGCAATGGAACAGACTCGGCCGATCTAGTCGATCAGCCTGCAGCGAACTGCCCCCAAACTCCACGACACCCACAGATTCATCATCGCCGGCCGATACCTTCGTTCAATCGTCGCCTCCACCTGAAGAGAGAATCAGAGGGGTGAGCACCCCAGCCGACGAACACCCAGAATATTGCTGGCTTCTATCAGTTTTTTAAGTAACAGGAAAGTCTCGGTGAGTCTGATACGGTTACGCGCCATAAGTTGTGGCCTTGCAAAGAGATGTGGCGAGGGTTACGTTGGTGTTACAATGCCCGAACGGTGGATGCCGTGACTGAGAAAGCCCAACACCTCGCGCAGGTTGAAAAGCTTCTGGTGAGCCATACTCTCCATGGCTCGGAGTCCCTCTGCAAACTTCTGCGCTATTTGGCAAACCATTCCTTGGGCCATCCCGGTACTTCCCCCAAGGAGTACCAAATTGCCACCGAGGTTTTTGGGCGGCAGACAGACTTCGATCCTCATCTGGACTCGATGGTGCGCGTACAAGCAGGACGCCTGCGCACCAAGCTGGCAGAGTATTATGGCTCGGAGGGGGCAGAGGATTCGATCTTGGTCGAAATGCCCAAGGGCAACTATCTTCTGACTTTCCATCCGCGCTCCCCTGGCGCAACCCGCGAACAGACGGGTTCCCATGACGTTCCCAGTTCCCTGCTGAACAGTGGCCCGCCTTCTCGTAGCTGGCTTGCGGCCACGATCGTGCTCTCCGTTTTCCTCGCCGTCGTCGTGGCGGTCGCCACGGATCGTTTTCTAACGCGCAAAACCGCGGAAGCCCGATTGACCGGCGACAGCTCCGATCTGCCGGTTGCTTTTCACGTTTTCTGGAAGGGCTTTCTCACCGGTCCGCAGGAGCCGTGGGTCATCTTCAGCAACGCAGCCTTTGTCGGCCGGCCGTACGTTGGCATGCGCTATTACAATCGAGCCAGGGATTCCGGCGCGGTGATCTTGGATCACTACACCGGAGTCGGCGAAGTGCTGGCGGTGCATGCTCTCGATGGTGTTTTTGGAAGACTTCATCAGCAAATTCGCGTCAAACGTGGCAGCTTGTTTTCTCTAGATGATGCCAAGAACAACGATCTCATCTTCATTGGCTCGCCTTCGGAGAATCTGACACTCTTGGAGTTGCCAAACACCCAGGAATTCGCTTTCAAGCAGATCACGTCTGGGCCCCGCACGGGCACCATGGAAATCGTCAATTTTCATCCGGGGTCGGGCGAACCGAAGGAGTTTCTTTCTTCTCTGCCTGACGAGACTCTGAGGGAAGACTATTCGGTTATAGCGCTAAAGCGAGGATTGAATCCTGTACACTCCGTCTTGATTCTGGCAGGAGCCACTACGATCGGCACGCAAGCTGCCGTCGAATATGTTTGCCAGCAAGACTCCCTTGAACAACTCCTGCTGCGGCTCTCCGTGTCGAACTCAGGCGAGCTGAAACCATTCGAAGCGGTGATTCGCGTGAAAGTCGCCAAGGGAGTTCCAGTGGGTTCGGAACTTGCTGCGCTGCGCAAGGGTTCTCCCTAGACCTCACCTCTCACAACAATTGCCTCTAGACCCGAGATTTCCCTGTAGGGCCCGCCTTCTGAGGCGGGCCGTCTTCTTGGCATCGCGACCTTGGCTATTTCTTTGGAGCGGGCGGGGGCGCCAGTCGAGGATCCAGGCTTGCCGCCCTTCGAAATTCTTCCTGCGCCTCTTCGGATTTGCCCTGCTGGCGCAAGGCTACTCCCAATTCAAAGTGCGCGGCCGCAAAGTTTGGCGCGGAGCCGATCGCGGCGCGGAATTGCGAAATGGCGCCATCAAGGTCCCCCGCGTTGAGAAGCCGTCGCCCCGAATTTGTGGCGAAGAGCGCCGCCTGCTCGCTCGTCTTCTGCTTCGCGATTTCCGTTCCCGCTTTGCTTTCCGCCGCAGCCCCTTCTGTGTCTCCGAGTTGACGGAGCACGGTCGCCAAAATCGTGTGAGCGCCTGCAAAATCCGGCTGCAACCGGATGGCTTCCCGCAAAGTCGACGCGGAATCCTGCAGCTCGCCCTTCTGCTTTAGCACTGTTCCCAGCGTGTAATAAGCCTCTGCATAGTCTGGTTTGGTATGAATCGCTGCGCGGAGTTCTTCCGCGGCTGCGGCAAAGTCGCCCTGCTGCCAAAGCGTCACTCCGAGTGTGTAATGCGCGTCCGCTTGCCCGGGATCCAATTCCGCCGCCTTGTGCAGTTCGGACATGGCCTCAGGCAGTTTGTCTTTTAACTTCAGCGCCAGCCCAAGATCGTAGTGCAGGGTTGCATCTTGCGGGGAAAGCTTAAGCGCTCCTTCGAATTCAGAAATGGCGGCGTCGAAGTCTGCTACTTGCAAATACGCCGCCCCGAGGTTGCCTTTGTATCCGCTGTCGTCCGGCCGCAAACCGACTGCCGTTTGGAACTCGGCGATGGCCCCGCTGCCATCGCCTGTCTGCAAATAGGCCAGCCCCAGATTATTGTGTGTGTCCGGATTATCCGGTTGCAATTTCACGGTCTGACGAAATGCGTTCACGGCTTGCTCCACCTCGCCGCTGTGCTGCAGCAGAAGGCCCAGGCTGTTTTGCGCTTCAGTATAATCTGGTTTCAATGCGACGCAAGTTTGTAGCTCGCGGATCGCCGCAGCCGTCTCGCCCTTGTTCTTCAGAACTTGCGCAAGATAATAGCGAGCGCCGGGGTCCGCAGGATTCAGTTGTACTGCAGACTGAAGGTATTGCGCGGCCTCTTCGAGAGATTTTTCCTGGTAACGCAAAACGCCGAGATGAAAATGCGCTGATTCAAAGTTGGGCTGCAGCCGGAGCGCTTCGGAAAACTCCGCGGCTGCGCCTTGCGCGTCGGATTTTTGTACGAACACCGTCCCGAGATCGTCGTGCAATTCCGCTCTTTGCGGCTCAAGCGCGATGGCCTGCTGAAACTCGCCGATGGCGCCATCGAAGTCTCCGGAAAAGTCCAGGACCCGCGCTAGAATGTGATGGGTCTCAGAGTCGCCCGAAGCCAGCCGCACTGCCTCCTTTGCCTCCCGGAGTGCAGCAGCCACGTAACCCTTTCGAACTAGCGCGCCGGAGAAGTTCATGTGAGCCAGCGCAAAGTCGGGATTTAGTTTCACCGCAGTCTGGAAGTGAACGATCGCGGAATCAATCTCTCCCTGCGCGAGCAAGACCCAGCCCAGAGAGTTGTGTCCCTCCGGACTGTTCGGGGCCAGCCGCACTACTTTCTCGAAATCCGCGCGAGCGGAAACCAGATCGCCCTTTTGTAACGCCGACATTCCTAGCTGGTAAGTGGCGCTCGCCCGCGAAGCTGCATCCTTCTTCGCAGAACCCGCGGATTGCGCGGCGCACCTTGCCCCAACAGCGCCGCAGAGAAACAGCAGAGCGGCGCAGAGTTGAAAGAGTGGCGTCCGGCGTTGAAGGGAAAGCAATTTCATTCGAAAGATATCCGTAGAGCGTCCCCAAAAATACTAGCACGTTCGCATCCGCGCGACTTTCCACGCCCCGTTTGGTGGAAATTCCGGGACGGTTGTCTTGCCCCGACCAGACCTTGCTATCATTGGAAATTGATGATTCCCGACTTTTCTTTCCTCCGGCTTCTGTCTTTCCTTGTGCTTTGCGCTTGGCTTTCAATGCAATTCGCCAGTTCTCCGAGTGATGGCACTGGTAAGTCCAAAAACGCAAACGCCAAGCTCCTTGTGCATTTCACCGATGTGGCAAAGGAAGCCGGGCTCACTACTCCGGTAGTTTTCGGCGGCGAAACCACCAAAAAATACATCATTGAAACAACGGGCACCGGCGTGGCCATTTTTGATTACGACAATGACGGGTGGCCGGATATTTTCGTCGTAAACGGCACGACGCTGGACGCTTTGCCAACCGCCAAATCGCCGACGAGCCACCTCTACCGTAACAATCACGACGGCACTTTCACCGATGTCACCGAAAAAGCCGGCCTGACTCACACAGGGTGGGGCCAGGGCGTGTGCGTCGGGGATTATGACAACGACGGCTTCGAAGATCTGTACGTCACCTACTACGGCAGAAACGTTCTCTATCACAACAACGGCAACGGCACGTTCGCCGACGTCAGTGAAAAAGCGCATGTCGCAGGCAGCGGCAAAGCTTGGGGTACAGGCTGCGCTTTCGTCGACTACGACCGCGACGGCAAGCTCGATTTAGTAGTCGCCAACTACGTCGACTTTGATTCCGCCACCGCGCTTTCGCCGGGCGAGCGGCCTTCCTGCATGTGGAAGGGTGTTCCTGTAATGTGCGGCCCGCGTGGGTTGCCGTGGGCGAAAAATATTCTGTATCACAATCTCGGCAAAGGCGTTTTTGAAGAAGTGACAACCAAAGCGCACATCGATCAGACCAACGGGCATTACAGCTTCAGTGTTTCCACGTTCGATTATGACGACGACGGCTGGCCTGACATTTTTGTGGCGTGCGACAGCACCGCCAGCATCCTCTATCACAACAATCACGACGGAACTTTCGCGGATGTCGCCGTTATTGCAGGCGCGGCGTTCAATGATGACGGGCGCGAGCAGGCCGGCATGGGCTCCACGGTTGGCGATTATGATAGCGACGGCAGACTCGATCTTTTCAAGACAAATTTTTCCGACGATACCGCTACGCTCTATCGGAACAATGGCGACGGCACGTTTGACGACAAGACTTTTCCCGCAGGATTTGGGCTCAACACGCAATACCTCGGCTGGGGCGTCATGTTTCTTGACGTGGACAATGACGGCTGGCCCGATCTGCTGCTGGTCAACGGTCATGTCTACCCTGAAGTGGACAGCCAGCACCTCGGTAGCAATTTCCAGGAGCCAAAGATTCTTTATCACAACAACGGCAACGGAACGTTTACCGATATTTCCGCCCATGCGGGGCCGGGGATTACCGCGGTGAGTTCTGCTCGCGGACTGGCAGTCGGCGATTTGTGGAATGACGGCCGGATGTCCGCGGTGATTAGCAACATGAATGCGCCGCCCATGCTGCTGGTAAACGACGTTCATAATGGCAATCATTGGATTGCGTTGCACACCATCGGCAGCAAATCCAATCGCGATGGCATCGGCGCGAAGATCACGGTGAAAGCCGGTACGCGCACGTTCGTTGACGAAGTTCGCAGCGGCTCGAGCTATATCTCCAACAACGACATGCGCGTGCATTTCGGTCTCGGCGCAACCACCAAGATCGATTGGGTCCAAGTCCGCTGGCCCAGCGGCCTGGTCGAACGCTTTGAAAACTTGCCCGTCGACGCGAGTTACATCTTGAAAGAGGGCTCCGGCACGCCAGTCAATCGTGCGGGAGTCAAGCCATTATTTTGAGCGAATGGTAACTGTGAGAGGTCTTTCCTCCGCGAAGAATCCTCCTGAGCTTAATGGCTGGATTTGATTCGAGCGGGATGAGTTCCAGAATGGGAAGAGTTGATGGCTTAATTTCGGGCGAGCGGTTTAACCAGCAAAAGCAAAGCACGGAAGTACCAAATATCCTTTAGCATGGCAGGGGTAGGTGGTTCTCCCCGAAGACGAGAGACGGAGGCAGGCGTCCATGTCCAGAAAATGGATCGTTACGGCAGCGTTTGTCGCTTGTTATTGCATGGCTGGAACTATTGGAGACGCGCAACAAAAATCCGTCGACGCCGACGGCCATCCGTGGTGGCAGCATGCGGTGTTTTATGAGGTGTATCCGCGGAGCTTTGCGGACAGCAATAGCGATGGGATTGGGGATTTGAATGGAATTGCTTCGAAGCTCGACTACTTGAGGGACCTTGGGGTCGACGCCATTTGGATTACTCCTTGCTTCCCTTCGCCGCAGGTGGATTTCGGTTATGACGTTTCGGATTATGAGGCGATCGATCCGATGTACGGGACGATGAAGGATTTCGATCACCTGGTGGCGAAAGCGAAGAAACGGAACATTCGAGTGCTGCTGGATTTTGTGGTGAATCACAGTTCCGACAAGCACAAATGGTTCGAGGATTCCAAATCATCAAAGACTGCGGAGCAGCGCGACTGGTACATCTGGCGCGACGGCAAAGGGCCTGGCCAGCCGCCCAACAACTGGCTTTCGACATTTGGATTGTCGGCGTGGAAGCTGGATGCGAAGACCAATCAGTATTACTACCACTATTTTTATCCCGAGCAGCCGGACTTGAACTGGCGGAACCCAGCGGTGGAGAAGGCGATGCTGGACGTAACGAGATTCTGGTACAAGCGCGGCGTCGCGGGGTTCCGGCTGGATGCGGTGGACACGCTCTTCGAAGATCCGAAGCTGACGGACAATCCGGTGCTGCCGGGAACGGACAAGTTCGGGCGGCCGAACATGGAGGAGAAGTACAACAAGAAGCTGCCGGAAGTGCACGACGTGATGCGGAAATTGCGAAGCACGGCGGACGAGTATGGGTCTGTGTTGATCGGGGAGACATGGACGTCGAATGTGGACGAGCTGAAGGATTATTACGGCGTGAAGGACGACGAGCTGCAATTGCCGATGGACCTGATGATGACGGGGTTCACGGGGCTTTCCGCGGATCAATATCGCAAGCACGTCGGCGCGGTGGATGCCGCGGGGCACTGGCCAGTGTACGTGATCACCAATCACGACATCGTGCGCTCGTATACACGGTACGCGGATGGAGTACATAACGATGACATCGCGAAGATGATGGCGGCGATGTACCTGACGCTGCGGGGCACTGTGGTGATGTACTACGGCGAAGAGATCGGAATGGAGAACAACGACCCGAAAAGCAAAGACGAAGTGCAAGACCCCATCGGCAAGCTGGGCTGGCCACTGGAAAAAGGGCGGGATGGCGAACGCACGCCCATGCAGTGGAACGACAGCGCCAATGCGGGATTCAGCAAGGCGAAACCGTGGCTGCCGGTTCCAGCGAGCTACAAGACGCACAATGTCGCGTCGGAACAAAAAGACAGCAATTCGGTTTTGAGTTTTTACCGGCAACTGCTGGCGCTGCGGCATAAGGAGCCGGCGCTGCTCGAAGGAAACTACGTCTCCTTGAATGGCGATGATCCCAACGTGCTGACCTACGTGCGGCGATATAAGGATGAAGCGATTCTTGTGGTACTGAATATGTCGGCGGCGGAACAGAAAGTGCAACTCGATCTGTCGCCGCTTGGTTTCAGGGCACCGAAGCTGAGCGTATTGCTGACGGACTTTCACAAGCCGCTGACGGGCATGACAGACGCGTTGCCGATGGAGCCGTATTCAGCGTTTATCGCGAAGATTGGGAAGTAGTCTCGGAGCAGGCTATTGCTCATGACATAGGTCTTATCTTGCCCGGCGCCTCGGCAACTCCAACATATTTGTCTGCACCGCCGTAGTAAAAGAGCCAGCGATCTTTGTCTGGAACCATACCCTCCACAAACACGACGTTCGGGACCTGGCCGATTTTCTCCCACTCCCTTTCCGGGGCGAAGATGGGCGTGTCGGAGCGGTAGAGGAGTTTGCGGGGATCGTTGCGGTCGAAGATAGCGACGGCGGTGCGGTAGACGAGATTGTCGTCGGCGCCGTTGTAGATAAGGACGATGCCCTGTGGCGTGAGGATGGGCGGAGGGCCGGGTTCGACGACGCGCGAATCAAATTCTCCGGGGCGGCGCGGAAGGACCGGAGTTTTCGTGGCTTCGGTCCAGTGAATGAGATCGGTGGAGTAGGAGAGCCCCATCTGGTCGGTCTTATCGGCGGCAGTGCCGAGCCAGTACATCCAATATTTGCCGTCGATTTTTGCGGGAACGATGGCGCCGGATTTCGTCCATCCTTTGTTCCAGTTTCCTTTGTAGGCAGGAAGGATCACGCCTTTGCGCTCCCAGTGGAGCAAGTCGCGCGAAGTGGCGAGGCAAAGCTGCGCGTCCTTTTTGTTGTAGCCGGTATAGGTGAGGTAGTAGGTCCGGCCGAACTGTTGAAGGCGTGGGTCTTCGATGCCGCCGTCTTTTTCGTAGTCGGCTTCGGGCGATAGGACCGGCTCGGGACGGCGGGTGAAGTGGAGGCCGTCGGTGTTTTCAGCGTAGCCGAGCCGCGATGTGCCAGAAGCGTCCTGGGCGCGATAGAGCATGACAATTCTGCCGTTGTGGAGGACAGTCGCAGGATTGAAGGTGCCGGCGGATTCCCAGGTTGCGCCCTGTGGGGAAAGGATGGGCTCGTTCGAGACACGGGTCCAGGGGCCGAAGGGGAGATAGGCGGTTGGCATGGCGAAGGCGAGCGAGCAGACGGGAAGAAATATTGTAAGGAGTAGTTTTGATTTCATGGGGCTCTCCTGAGCGTCGCGTTGATGGTCACACGAAAGGGCGCGTACGAATAGTATGGAGTCCCAGGAAAGATACGGAAAAAGATTAACGCAGAGGACGCAGAGAAGACAGAGTTCACAGAGAAGAAAAGAAGAAGAAAAAGAAAGAAAAAAGAACGGGTCTGAAGACCCGCCACTACAAAGAGAAAAAAGATCAAAAAAGGGCAAGTCCTACTTTGGAGGTTTGGGAGTTTTGGGAGGGTCAAATTGCATGGTGCGGACGATGCCTTCGCCTTCTTTGACGAAGATGACTTGATTCGGCTTGATGTCTTTTAGCGTTTCGACGAGGCCGCTGGGCCAGCGGATTTCGAGGAGTTCGACAGATTCGGCTTTGCCGGTGCCGAAGTGGACGCGGAGATCGTTCTGGGAAAAATAGCCGCCGCCGCTGCGGACTTCGTCAATTTGCGGATGCAGACTTTTTTCGCCGGGGAGACGAGTGACGCATTTGATGCGCGCGCCGATGCCGCTGCGATTGGATTTTGTGCCGATGGTCTTGATTTTGATCCAATTGTTCCCTGTGCGTGAATCGCAGCGCAAGAGCTGGGGAAAATCATTGACGGTGTTGACGACGATGTCGAGATTGCCGTCATTGTTGAAGTCGCCGAAGGCGCATCCGCGTGCGGCGACAGGAATCGAGATGCCGGGACCGGCGTCATTCGAGACATCGGCAAAATGGCCGTTGCGGAGATTTTTGTAGAGCAGCTTGCGCTGTGGGTAGCCGGCTTCGGTCTTGAGCTGCTCGACTTCGGGATAGACGTGGCCGTTGCAAATGAGAATGTCGGCCCAGCCGTCGTTGTCCATATCGAAAAAGCCGCAGCCCCAGCCGAGATATTGCGTGTACCTGCCGAGGCCGGCCTGGAAGGTGGTGTCTTCGAAATTCGCGCCGCCGAGGTTGCGGTACAGGGAAGGCGTGTCGCCGGCGAAATTGGTTTTGACGAGATCGAGATTGCCGTCGAGATCATAATCGGCGGCGGAGATGCCCATGCCGGCTTGGGGCTTGCCGTCGGCGCTGAGAGCGCACCCGGCTTCGATGGCGATGTCAGTGAAGGTGCCGTTTTTCTTGTTTTGATAGAGAGCGCTGGCGGTGGAATCGTTGGCGACGTAAATGTCGGGCCAGCCGTCGTTGTCGAGATCGGCGGTGAGCACACCGAGGCCGTAAGTGCCGTTGGCTTTGAGGATTCCGGATTTTTCGCTGACGTCGGTGAAAGTGCCGTCGCCGTTGTTGTGATAGAGAATGTTTTTGCCGCCGTTGAGTCCCGGCGGGCCGCAGGCGACCATGACGCCTTTATAGAGGCAAGGCCCGGATTCGGGAACGGGCGCGGTTTTCAGATCGAGATCGATGTAATTGGCGACGAAGAGATCGAGGTGGCCGTCGCGATCGTAGTCGACGAAAGCGCAGCCGGTGTTCCAGCGCTTGCCAGTGCCGGCGACGCCCGCTTTTTCGCTGACGCCGGTGAAGGTGCCGTTACCGTTGTTGTGGTAGAGAACATTCTTGCCGAAGTAGGTGACAAAGAGATCGTCGAAACCGTCGTTATCGTAGTCTCCAATGCAGACAGCCTGTCCCCAGCCGGAATGAAGCAGGCCGGCTTTGGCGGTGACGTCGGTGAAGGTGCTATCGCGATTGTTCTTGAAGAGATGCGATGTCGGTTCCTGGCCACATGGAAAACCTTCGAGGCGCCAGCCGTTGACTAGAAAAATGTCCAGCCAGCCGTCGTGGTCGTAGTCATAGAAAGCGACGCCGCAGCCGGTGGTTTCGAGGAGATATTTGTTTTTGTGCTCGCCGCCGAAGATGGTTTTGGCGTTGAGGCCGGATTGCCGCGCGATGTTCACGAAGGAAATGCCAAGATCGCTGGGGGAAGCAGAAGCGGCAGCCTGTGGGGAAGACGTGCTCTGAGAAAGGAATGCCGACTGCCACTTTTTCGGAAGCGCCAGAGCGAGCAGCTTTTCCAGCGGGAGCACGATTGCGGAGCGGCAGAGCGATTGGAGAAACGCGCGGCGTGTGGAGGACAAAAGAACCGATACCTTTCCTTGCGAGCACCGTGCTAGAATCCGGCGCTTTCCTTTATAGTAAGGCCAACGACGCAATGCAAGCACACGACGCACCAGGGGCCACAAGAATGCACGTCACGCCGAGAAAGGCTGTTAGTTCTCAAAAACAATTCGAATGGATATGGCTGATGCGGATTGGAGCATGCATTGCGACCGCGGTGATCATGGGAATCGGGGCTCCCGCCGGTTGGAGCCAGCAACCGGAGGAGAAACCACACGATCTCGAGCTTTCGCGCAGGGTACGTCCGTGGGAATTTCTGCCAGTCACGGGAATGCGTGCGGGGCTGCTAGGGAATGAATCCGGGCGCATGGAAGCGTGGGTGTACCCGCTGAAGATCTTTCGCGACTTTCATTTGAGATTTCATACCGAGGCGCGAGCGCTGGCAGCTGAAGCACTGGCGCGGACGGTGACCGTGCAGCCGGAGTCAGCGACCATTCTCTACGCCGGGGATACTTTTACCGTCCGCGAAACATTTTTTGTTCCGGTGCGTGAACAGGGCGCGGTGATCTTTCTCGACGTAGAAACCGAACAGCCTTTGGAGATTGAGGCGGCTTTTCATCGGGATTTTCAGTTGGAATGGCCGGCGGCTCTCGGAGCGACCTATTTGGATTGGGCGGCCGCGCAGCATGCGTTTTATTTTGGCGAGGAGCAGAGAAAATTCTCGGCGCTGGTGGGCTCGCCAACGGCGGCGGAGCCCCATGCCGAATTCCAAACGAACTATTCGGAATCGCAGGAGAGTTCTTTCCGGCTGGGGCCGACGGCGAAAGGCAAAGAGAGGAAGCTGATCGTTATTGCCGGGTCGCTGGAAGGGCGTGCCGGAGTGGAGAAGACTTATCAGCATCTGACGACTTCTTACGTGGATTTGCTGCGGGAGTCCGCGGAATATTACCGGGATTACCTCGGGAAGACGGTGAGCGTGGAGCTTCCCGATGGGCAAATCCAGGAGGCTTACGATTGGGCGCGTGTGAGCGTGTTACAAGGAATGGTAAGCAATCCTTACCTAGGCACAGGGCTTGTAGCGGGGTATCGCACTTCGGGCGAGAGCCAGCGTCCGGGATTTGCGTGGTTTTTCGGGCGCGATTCATTTTGGACTTCCTTCGCGCTCAATGCCTCGGGCGATTTTTCCAATTCGCGCATGGCGCTGGAGTTCATTAGCAAATATCAGCGGGAAGACGGCAAGATCCCGCATGAGATTTCGCAAGGCGCGAGTTTTGTAAACTGGTTCAAGGGCTATCCGTATCCCTACGCTTCCGCAGATGCGACTCCTCTTTACATCATCGCGATTAATGATTACGTCTTGGAGAGCGGCGACACGGGGTTTGCAAAGGAAAAATGGGAGAGTCTGCGGAAGGCTTATGAGTTTTTGAAATCCACGTACGATGCGCGGGGACTGCCGCAGAATTTTGGCGTGGGACACGGTTGGGTCGAGGGTGGGCCGCTGCTGCCGGTGAAGACAGAGTACTACCAAAGTGGGTTGGGGGCGGAAGCGTTGCGGGCACTTGCGAATCTAGCGCGGGCGACGGGCCAGGAGGAGTGGGGCAAGACGCTGGAGAAAGATTTTGAGAAGCAGCGATCGCTGGTGAACGAAAGCTTCTGGATCGCCGACAAAAAGCGATTTGCGTTTGCCTTGGACAAGAACGACAAGAAAGTGGACGAGGCGAACGTGCTGGCGACAGTGCCGATGTGGTTCGGCTTGCCTGGCGAGGCGGATGCGGTGCCGATGATCCAACAACTGACGGACTTCGATCATCAGACGGATTGGGGGATGCGGATCATTTCGAGTCGCTCACCGCTCTTCAGTGGCGGCGGGTATCACTACGGTTCGGTGTGGCCGCTGTTCACGGGTTGGGCGTCGGTTGGAGAATATCGCTACCATCAGACGCATCCTGCATACGCGAACCTCCGCGCCAACGCGTTGCTTGCGCTGGACGGGTCGCTCGGACACGTGACAGAAGTTCTTTCCGGCGACTATTACCAGCCGCTCTCAACGAGCTCGCCGCATCAGATTTGGTCGGCAGCGATGGTAGTCAGTCCGCTATTGCGGGGAATGTTCGGGCTGGAGACGGATTGGATGCATCACACACTAACGTTGGCACCGCATGTGCCGGCGGATTGGACGTGGTTCAGTCTCGAGAACGTGCGCGTGGGAAACGATGTGTTGTTGTTGAACTATACGAAAGCAGAGGAGGGCATCGCATTAGAGACTGGCCTAGCACTGGGCACCGAAGAGTGCGCGATCGAATTTCGCCCGTCGATCAGCCTGCGGGCCACGGTACAAAAGGCCGAATTGAATGGCAAGCCTGTGCCTTTCCGCATCGAAGCGAATGGACAGGATCAACATGTTGTAGTGCGGTTTTCGGTGAAGTCAGGAAAGTACTTCCTGCGGATTCGCATTTTGCATGATTTTGGTGTCAGCGTGCCTTCCAGTTTGCCGCTGCTGGGAGGTGTGAGCCGCGGACTCCGGATTCTTTCGGAATCGTGGTCACCTTCGAGAGATCAACTTACGCTGGAGGTTTCCGGAGCAGCAGGCGAGGAATACTGCGTGCAGGCTTGGAATCTCGGTGAGACTCAGGGTGTGGATGCAGGGAGTTTCAACCAGAAAACTAAGAATTGTGCGATTAGAATTAAGATTCCGCCGAGCGATTTGGAAGTCTATCCGCACGTGAAGGTTGCTATCCATTTTTCGACAGGGCAGAAAAAAGGCATGCCCGAAAAGCACTAGCTCGCCGGCAAATGTACGTGGTGCATTCTTTCGGTGAGGTTCTTCGGGGCCGACCGGGCCGGCCCCTCAGAATGACACCGCCCTTACTTTGAGAGTCATGCCGAGAAGGTTGTGCTGTGTAAGGCCCATGGAATTGTCGAAAAGTCAGGGAAAAATTCGAAAGAGCGGTTCAACCTCGTAATTGTCGGTCAGACCACCTTTCGGAATCAAGCGAAAACGTACCTTCACTGGGTCAAAACTCGGGATCGGGAGCCAATCAAGAATACTTCGAGCATCGAAGCGGCCCTCTATAAGTGGATTCTGCCCGAGATCGGTTATCTGCCATTGCGGAATGTTCACAACATCGCTGTGAAGCCGCTGGTGGAAAGATGAAGAGTTCTCTGTCGGTATGCATCAAGACGTCCGCTATGACAGGGTAGTGCCGATCATTACGCCCTTCCTCGACGTTCTCGTGATGTTTGGTTCTTGCCGAATCCAACCCTTCCTGGTTTGAGAACGTTCAACGAATCGGATGGTTCAGGAGAAGGATAGAGACAGGATTTTTTACCGCGGACCGCGGGCGTGCTTTAGACGGCGGCCACGCATTGTGACCGATGGGGAAAATCTCTGCAGACCGGGGAAAGATGCGGTCGGCTCGACGTATGTGTCAAGGGAACGCCGCGCTGACCGCCGGAGGACAGAGGCTTGTCCTTGGGTGTTCCCAAGGCCAAGGCCGACGAAGACGGTAGTCATTGCCAGTCAATCCGTTAGCGGACTCTCGATCATTTCATCGAGTTTGGCAAGTTTAGTGCCTAGTAGATCTGCGCGCGGAAGCTTGGATTCGGCGAACAGGAGGAACAGATACATGATCGCTCGGGCCTTATTTGCCATGCTCACGCTCGTCGTTTTCGCTGGCTACAAGGCAACCGAATCTCCACGCGCTGAGAGTTTCGACGGCTTTGCACTGGTAGACAAAGCGGGAAATATTCAGAAGCCGATTGATTATCGCGATCATTACCACGTGCTTGGGACATATGCAGTGCTGGATCCGAAGGGAAACCAAATGGACTTCACCTACGCCTCTCCCGGTGCGGCTGAGTATTACCGAAAGAATGGGAAGTTTGCGGACGGTACCGTCCTGGTCAAAGAGGTCTTCGGAACCGACCACGCTCAAATGACAACGGGTGACGCACATTGGGCCTCGGGAACAAAGGTGTGGTTCGTCATGATCAAAGGCGAAAAGGGACGCTATCCCGGCAACCCGCTGTGGGGTGATGGATGGGGATGGGCGTTGTTCAAGTCCGACGCGCCCGACAAGCAGGTCGCAACGGACTACAAGAAAGACTGCCTGGGCTGCCACATCCCCGCAAGAACGACGGATTGGGTCTACGTGCAAGGCTATCCAGTTCTCGCCGCCAAGTGAGCAGCACGATGCGACACAAACCGATTTTCGAAAAAGCCTCAAAGGAGATTTTGTGATGCGAAACTTTCTGTTGGTAGTCATCTTGGCAGTGGGCGTCGTGGCCGTGAGTTCGTTGCCGCGCAATACGAGCAGCGTTGCGGCCGATACTCAGCACTCGACGGCAGTGTTCGATTCAGATGGCAAGTTGGAGCTGCCAACCGGCTATCGCCGGTGGGTTTTTGTGGGCGCTCCCTTGACACCCAATGGTCTCAACAACGGAAAGGCGGGCTTTCCCGAATATCATCACGTATACGTAGAAGTGAAAAATCTTGATGTGTATCTGAAGACGGGTACGTTTCCCGAAGGAACCGTCATCGTCAAAGAACTGACACGCGTTCTTGATCCAACGTTTCCTGACGGCTCTCGGGCGGAACCTTCCGGCCGGGGATATTTCAA
>Ga0099793_10000020_pt1 | contig 32492 bp, 25 predicted proteins | sample Rivendell_Oct201_9_FD_77319 | JGI IMG/M metagenome (GOLD analysis project Ga0099793, IMG submission 77319) | Vadose zone soil and rhizosphere microbial communities from the Eel River Critical Zone Observatory, Northern California to study diel... | ecosystem: Environmental > Terrestrial > Soil...
GATCTAACCATACCCATTCTTGGTATCCCCTGCGATCGGTGTAAACATTGCAGATCTTATCCCCAAGTGTATCTCGACGCAGAAGGGAGTAGGGTTGTTCAAGCCAACTGCCGAGATAGGCCTGGATATCTTGATCATGCATGGCTTGGAGGGCTAGGTGTGGGTACGTCAGGTGACCATATATATAATTCCAGCCAGTGTGGTTTGCCAAATCAGCAACTGTAATATTCAGAGGGCCATATTGAATACATTTTTCATGGGTAGAGTCGAAGAAGAACTCGAATGTTAGTGCGAATGATTTATCGGACTCACCATTGACGACGACGGAATCGTAGTCCATGTAGTGTATGGAGTGAATGCCTTCCTTTGTGAGGATCTCCCGTGCCGACAGGTCTCGAGACGGAGGGAAAACTACTTCAGTCATGATGTGCGTTGAATTCACGCAAGCATCAATTAAGAGCGCCATCAGGAAGCTACCTATGGGGAGTATGAAATGATACCCTCTCAACTTAATGCTGATCCCGATAAATATGCGTCACGAGCGCATGGCGGCTAACGCGCCGGCAAACAACGCAATACTTTTGTGAGCCTATAATTCTCATTTCAGCGAACAAAAGTATTGAGCAAATCTCTCAGCATGCATGACTCTTGCCCGCATCGTTGTTTGCCGTGTTATGCGCCGCGTAGCAGCCTGAGCTAGAGCAAGGCCAATGCTGAATTGTAAGCATATCAACGCCCTCAGCAGCCACAACCACCGTCGAGACGCAAAACCGACTTCGTCGCCCCACGTCTCACGATAATGGTAGCGGTCATCTTCGTCCATTCATAATCTTTTTCTGTGGGTAGCCTCTTGACAACGTAGTGAACCTCGACTTGATACGAACTGCCCGAATAAAACTCGGAGAATTTATCGTTCACTTCAAACTCCTTTTGGGCAAAAGTCGATCGATCTAATTTTAACTTTGTATCAACACCGTTAATGTTGACCCAAGCAACACTGTCTCCGTCGTCTGCCTCAAGAACCCATGATCCCTCTCTCTCAGGAAAGCCGAAATAACACCCACAACCTGTCATGTGAGACCTCGTGAGATTGGCGATTAAAGGGGCTTTGGCGTTCTGTGATAGACACACAGATGCAAGGAATAACCAAAATACGATCCACAGAAGGTATCGATTGCCCTTAATTATCTGCGTAGTCCCATTCATGCCAAGACCTTCAAGATCTGGTACTCAAAATAAATCATACCGAGACGGCTACGTGGCGCATAACGTGCCGGCAAACAACGCAATACTTTTGTGAGCCTATAATTCTCATTTCAGCGAACAAAAGCATTGAACTATGCTCTTAACTACGCACGACTTTTGCCCGCGTCGTTGTTTGCCGTGTTATGTGCTTGTTTGCGGCGACACGCCTCGCTAAGACTGTCATGGGTAGCTGTGAAAAGTACCAAATGCGATCCGGCGACTCTCATTGATTTGAGTGGCTACTCTCTTCATATCTTGGCCAACGGTATAGTGCCGAATCCTTGTGCTGAAGAGCTCGACTTCCTGAAGCCGATTGAGATTGAGACCAAGCTCACTGAGAGCTTGCTTGGTCCTTGTTCTGAATTGACCCCTGGAAACAGCTAGACCAAGAACGTTGACAAATGCGCCGGTTGAGTTTCCTAGGACCCTCCGATTTGTGGTCGACACAACGTGCGCTAGTCCAATCCAAATAGTAGGTCGTCGATTACTTGTTGCCATATTCACTTGAATGGTTCAGAGTGGTCGCCGCAAATAGCACATAACGTGCCGGCAAACAACGCAATACTTTTATGAGCCTATAATTCTCATTTAAGCGAACAAAAGTATTGAGCAAAGCCATTACTACGCATGAATCTTCCCAGCGTCGTTGTTTGCCGTGTTATGTGCTCGTGCCGCGCGCACCTATTGAAAAAGTCTGACAAAAATAGTATGTTAAGACAAAGGAGCCTTGCAATGCCCAGCACTGTTGCACAAATGAGTAAGAAAGAACTTACCCGGGTGATTTCAAATCTGGTCGAGCAGAAACTCGTCGAATTGTTTGGAGACCCCGATGAAGGTCTCCCCATGAAATTGAACATGCGCAAACGATTGCTCCGCCAGAAAAAGGCAGTCGGAAAGGGCGATCGGGGAACTGATCTCACTTCTATCCGCAAACAGCTCGGGTTGTAATTGTACTCCGTTCGACTCCTCAAGGCGGCATCGAAAGACCTTGAAAAGCTCGAGAGGACCGTAGCCCGACGCATCATTGATCGACTAGAATGGCTCTCCACAAATCTCGATTCCACTAAGCTGTTTCCCCTTAAAGGCGAGCTAAAAGGCCTTTACAAACTCCGCGAAGGCTCGCACCGCATTATTTTTGAAGTCCTCCGATCCGAAAAGACGATTATCGTACATGCCGTCGGGCACCGTCGCGAAATTTATAATCGACGCTGATCTCCCCCGGAATCACAGAGCACCCGCGCGAGCGGCATGGCACATAACGTCTGGCGTGTAACGGACGCCGTTTTGGGTACGAACGTTCAATCGAGAACTTACTTTCAACAAAAAACGGCGTAGCGAGTACAAATGACGGCGTGCAACACACACACCCGAAAAAGAGATTGCCCAAAAGTTTTTCCTGACCACCAATCGTAGACTCCACGCGCGTAAAAAACATTTCCCTACAACCGTATTTTCCAGATCGCCAAGAGAGAGCACGCCTGTGTTGCACGCCTATAATCACATCGAGCGACCGTTACACGCTTGTTATGAGTCCGTTGCCGCATTGAAACAGGCAGAAGATCACGGCAGCAACATACAAGCCCCAGTGAAACCACGCCCACTCAAGCTACAACCCTCAGCTCAATGATCGCAATGTCGACTGCCCGACCTCGAAATGATAATAATATCGCAAAACCCGCCTCTTGGGACCGCAAGTTTCTGTTGCTGCCGCCGGTTGCAGATTCATGAGAGCTATCCATGCGGCAATGACACATAACGTGCCGGCAAACAACGCAATACTTTTGTGAGCCTATAATTCTCATTTCAGCGAACAAAAGTATTGAACAAAGCTCTCAAGATGCATAACTCTTTCCCGCGTCGTTGTTTGCCGTGTTAGGCGCAGGCAACCACAGGTGCCACAGGTACTTTTCGTCTACCGAGTTATTAGCACGTCTGTCGTAACAGTTTTCAATCCGCCTCGTCCATCTCGGACATCGCAAAAGATAGCCGCATGAGAGACACAAAGCACGGTATCTGGCGTGATTACGCAATGTATTGTATCTGGCGCGTAAAATACCATAATGTTGGCTCGCGAGTTAGTAAGCTTATAGGGATTGTTTGGCGGCGCTCCCTTTACCGATGCACCGAAGTTCGAACACTCCCAATCGTACGTCAAGGGGTCTCCGTCAATATCGTGTGCGGAACAAATAACAACGAAGGAGTCCGACACCTGCACCTGACTTGGGAATGTGACGATCGAAGTCACCACAGGATTATGATTGATCATATCATTATCGCAACCGGTGGCGGACGCGATGATGAATAGGGAAATTAAGATTCGCCCATGAAAATGGCGGAAACTGATTTCAACCTCCTAAGTTCCTAGTTCTAGAGTGCCGATCTTTCGGTGAATTGCAGAGCAAATTCCTGCCTGTGGTTGCTTGCGCCTAACGTGCCGGCAAACAACGCAATACTTTTGTGAGCCTATAATTCTCATTTCAGCGAACAAAAGTATTGAGCCGGGTCTTTAATTGTCATGGCTCATTCCGGCGTCGTTGTTTGCCGTGTTAGGCGTTCGTTGGTTTGCGTCCATTCTAATGACCTTCATTTCGCACAGAGACAAGGAACTTAAATGGGAGCACTACCCATGATCGCACGGGCTTGCCTTTCCACACCGCTGGTTTGAATTTCCACTGTATGGCCGCTTCCAGCGCAGCCTTATTGAGCATTAAACTGTCACTCTTCTCAACATAGGCATAGGGCACGTTACCGTTCGAATCAACGACCGCCTTCACCCAGACATCTGCTTGAGCGGTAGATGAAGATGCTATTGGTGGGTAGTCCGGTCGTTGTATATATACTGGCTTTGCCGCCGAATCATAGGAAGGTTCTCCAAGAGGCTCGACAGGTTTCTCACGAAGAGTTGTGTCTATGGCAAATTCATCCGTTATCTGGAATGCTGAAGGGTTAACCCGGGCGTGTGACTGCTCTTGAGAATGCTGGCTGCAATCGCCCAGGAATAGAGATGAAATACAAATGATCCTGATCGCTATACCCATTATCTAATCACCCTCAGGAAACTCTTGATCGCAAACCAATGACGCCTAACACCTGTGACAACGTAATATTGCGTTTTCATTTCTTTTCTTTTTTGCCTGTTTCCAACAGTTTCGGTTCTTTGTTCTCCAATTCATGTTCGTAGTTCCCCACCAGGAAATCCAACGGACTGCGGATCTTTCCGAGTGCCTTTTGGCTTACGTGCGTATAAATTTGGGTCGTTCGAACACTTTGGTGTCCGAGTAAGTCCTGAATGTACCTCAGATCAGTCCCATGTTCCAGCAAGTGCGTCGCGAACGAATGCCGAAGGGTATGCATGGACACCGGTTTCGAGATGCCCGCGGTTTTCAAGGCTCGCTCTACCACCGCTTGAATGCTGCGCTCCGCAATATGACGATCGATCGTCTGCCCTGGGAAAAGCCAGCCGCTCTTCCCTAATCGATATTGTCTCCAGTAAGCGGCAAGTTGTTGCCGTAACGATCCGGGGAACACCGTAAATCGATCCCTTTTTCCTTTGGCATCCCGGATATGGAGCAGCCCACGATCACCATCGATGTCTTCAATCCGCACACGCACCACTTCACTTACACGAAGCCCGCTTGCGTACGCAAGCATCAGCATCGTCCGGTGCTTCAGATTGATCACGGATTGAAACAATCGTTTCACCTCATCTTCGCTCAGAACGTCAGGCAACTTCGTTTCCCGTCGAGGTCGCGGTAGCGAACCGATCACAAATGGCTTCTCATATAGCTTGACATACAGGAATCGCAGCGCGTTGATTACTTGGTTGACCGTTCCGACGGCATGTCCCTTAACCTCGATCAGATGCAGAAGGTATTTTCGAACATCATCATTCGTCAATTCTCGCGGGTGTCGCGGATGGAAGTGTCGAACGAACGAGCGCAGACAACTTAGGTACGCCTTGATCGTCTTGTGGCTGTAGTTTCTTAGTCGTAACTCTCGTCGGACAGTTTCAAAAAAACCGGCGGCGTTCTCCGGTAGTTTCTTGGTCTCTCCCATGACATCCTCCCTGTAAAAGCATAAACCCGCAGCTCAAACTATCTTGTGTTTGATCCTGCGGGTTTGTCAGCTTCTAGCAATTCAACAGATCGTGACCGAAAACCCTCCGCACGGGTCAGCTCTGTGACAGCTTGTTCTTGCTCTAAATATACATGTTATCCATCAAGAAGCAATCCGGCTCTTCCGGGAGGAAAAGAGGGCTTTGATACGGAATATTCCCAAGACTGCGGGAGCTTCGGACGACGACTGATGGGAAGGCGGACGGGAATCAGGGAAATGTGGGGATGGGCGGAGAAAGCACGAGCGTGCGCAGTGAACGGCCCGAATTCTGATATTCCCCCATTGAATTGTTGGTCCTACCGGGCCAGCAGCTCTTCGACCTTCTGACGAACCTCTGCCGACATCGGATCAACGGGGGACATGAATCGCGCGGCGATCTTGCCCGAGCGGTCGACCAGATATTTCTGGAAGTTCCATTTCACATCTCCCGGGAAGGGAGAGTCTTTCGTGAGATACTTGTAGAGAGGATGCTGGTCGCCGCCCTTGACGCTGATTTTGCTAAATATGTCGAATGTCGTGTGGTATTTTGTGCTGCAAAAGGTCTTGATTTCCGCGTTCGTGCCCGGCTCCTGATGGCCAAAATTGTTGGCGGGAAAAGCCAGGACGCGAAATCCTTTATCTTTGTACTTCTCATACAACTTTTCCAAAGTCTCATATTGCGGAGTGAAACCGCACTCGGATGCAGTGTTAATAATCATCACAACCTTTCCCTTGTAGGCGGAAAGGTGCTGGGGTTTACCGTCGATTGTGTTCATCGTGAAATCCAAGACACCGTTGGATTTTACGGGAGCGGCTTTTCGATCCTCGCCCATTGGTAGTCCCATGAAGTTATACGTTCCGAGCTGCGTGAAGGATAACAAGAAGATGACTGTTAATAGGTTTACCATGATCGTTTCTCCTCCTGTCTTATTGTTCAGGTTGAAATTTTTCGACTTCCTCGAGAATGGTCTGGACAATCTCAGATTCCTTCACGCGCTTGATAACTTCCCCTTTTCGGTATAGGATCGCAACACCCTTCCCGGCTGCGATGCCGATATCGGCCTCGCTAGCCTCGCCGGGCCCGTTCACGACGCATCCGAGCACGGCGATCTTCACAGGCTTCTTGATCCCCTCGAGCTTCGCTTCCAACTGCGCCATGATCCCGAAAAGATCTACCTCAAGTCGCCCGCATGTCGGACACGCGATAAGCTCGATATTGCGGGAAGCGAGGCTGAGCGAGCGCAGAATTTCTTTACCGACTTCGATTTCCTTCACCGGATCATCGGTGAGTGAAACCCGGATCGTATCACCGATCCCCTCGGCGAGCAGCGTGCCGATTCCGACTGCCGATTTAATCGTTCCCACCTTGGTCGGACCGGCTTCCGTCACGCCAAGATGCAACGGGATGTCAGTCCGCTCGGCGACGAGCCGGTAGGCCTCAATCATCAACCGAACATCGGTCGACTTCACCGAGATAATCACATCATTGAACCCGAACTCTTCGCAGATGCCGACATGCCGCATGGCGCTCTCGAACAGCGCCTCGGCGGTCGGGTAGCCGTGCTTTTCGAGGATGTCTTCTTCGAGCGATCCTGAATTCACTCCGATCCGAATCGGGATGCTCCTCTCTTTTGCCGCAGTCAACACTTGGCGGATCCTATCCTTTGAGCCGATGTTTCCGGGATTGAGCCTGACCTTGGCGACGTTTGCCTCGATGGATTTCAGCGCAAAAATGTGATTGAAGTGAATGTCCGCGACAACAGGTATCGGAGACTGCTTGACAATTTCGGCGATTGCCTCCGCCGCCTCCCTATCATTTACGGTAACACGAATGATGTCGCACCCTGCATCGGCTGCCTGCCGAATCTGCCGGACGGTCCCTTCGACGTCTGAAGTCTTCGTCTTCGTCATTGTCTGTACCGAGATCGGCGCATTGCCTCCAACCTTAATCCCGCCAATGTTTACCTCTCTCGCCTTGCGGCGGACCCCAACCTTGTACGTCGGGTGCTTTACCGCCAACGTATCGCCTTGATCCAGATTGTTAAGGACCGGTATAGTGAAATCCATGAGTGCGCTCGATCAGTGAGGGGATTGGGGAGCGGATGCCTGCCCGAAGGTATCCAGAATCATCTTGTGCAGAAGCGGCGGTGCGACGGCCGCCCGCAGATTGGTTTCCAAGATAACTGGATACGGATGTGAAGGTGTTACGACCGCTCGCCGAGGCGTTTCCAGGGTAATCGTTTGCGAATCTGATGGTGTGACGACCGCGGGCCGAGGCGTTTCCAGGGTAATCGTTTGCAAATCTGATGGTGTGACGACCGCTCGCCGAGGCGTTTCCAGGGTAATCGTTTGCAAATCTGATGGTGTGACGACCGCTCGCCGAGGCGTTTCCAGGGTAATCGTTTGCGAATCTGATGGTGTGACGACCGCGGGCCGAGGCGTTTCCAGGGTAATCGTTTGCGAATGTGATGGCGCGGCGACCGCATGCCTGAGGAATTTCACATTCACCTCTGGTCCAGCCCTCAGCGTGTGTACCGGTCGCGAAGTGGGATGCCGATACGGATTTGTGCCGGAGGGTCTAGGAGTCAATTGAGCTTCTTGCTCGCGTCAAAGAGTATCTTCCTCTCGCTCTCGCTGAGGCTCTGATAACCGTGCTGGCTAATCTTATCGAGTATCTCGTCGATCCTCTGCTGGTCGACATGATCTTCCGAGTCTGGCACATCGGAATACTTCGCATCGACTGCACGCCGGGGATCGTATGAAGAAAATTCCTCGACTTTTTCCGACGGAACGATCCGCTGGCGGGCTCGCGAGATGATACGTTGGAACGGAATCCGTCGCTGATCGATCATGAGATAAATAAATCCTACCGCGGCACCCCCAAGGTGAGCTAAGTGAGCAACACCAGCCGCCGACCCGGTTAGTTCATAATAGAGTTCCATGAAGATATAGAACATGATGAAATAACGGGCCCGAATTGGGACAAGGAAGTACAAAAAGATCGGCCGGTCGGGATAGATGACACCAAAGGCGATGAGCACACCGAAGATGGCGCCCGAGGCGCCGACTGTAGGGGGACCGACGGGTCCGAGCAGCGGACCGATGAACAGGTTCGATAACCCGGCGCCCAATCCACAAATCAAGTAGTAAGAGAGAAACTTGCGTGAGCCCCAGTCATTTTCCAATTCCATCCCGAACATCCAAAGGGCAAACATGTTGAACAGGAGATGGACGAAATTCGCATGCATGAACAAGTATGTGAACAACTGCCATACCTGAAATCCGCCGCCGAGAGGATATAAGGGAAAATATTGATTGATGATGTCGGCCATCTGTATACCCTGTAAACGGAATGCGCCGAATAGACCCGTGACGAGGAAGACAGCCGTGTTGCTGACGAGGAGCGCTTTGATCACCGGCGGGAAGTACTTAAACCCGCCGAAGAAGGATGGGCGATAGTAATTAGAGTTAGGATAGCGGTAATAGGCCATGTTATTCTCGGGATGCCGTCTCCTTGTTAAACATTAGAACGAGACATTCCGTTTCACGCGGAAGTGAGGGCTGCCACGCCCGGTAGAACTCTCCCCTCGAGGAACTCGAGCGATGCGCCGCCGCCGGTCGAGACGTGACGAACGGCCTTTTCGAGGCCGAATCTCGCAAGAGCTGCAGCCGTGTCTCCGCCGCCGGCAATAGTCATTGCGCCGGCTTCAGTCACCTGGGTCAGAATCTTCGCTATCTGCAGTGTTCCGTTCGCAAAATTATCCATCTCGAAGACACCCATTGGCCCGTTCCAAATCACAGTTTTTGCCTTGCGCAATTCGTTCTCAAATAATCTAATAGTTTCCGGACCAATATCAAGACCCATCCAACCCGGAGGAATGTGATTCACTGAGACCGTCTGGTGCGGAGCGCCATTGTCAAAACGCTGAGCCACAACACAATCAACCGGAAGGATAATACCGACGTTCCGGGTCCTTGCTTCCCGCATGAGGTCCCCGGCCAGCTCGACCTTGTCCGCCTCCAGGATTGAATTCCCGATCTCCAGCCCTTCCGCTTTGAGAAACGTGAACATCATTCCTCCGCCGATCAGAAACGTGTCGGCCGCGTTCATCAGATTGCGGATGACGTCGATCTTGCCGGAGATTTTGGCGCCGCCCATGATAGCAACGTACGGTCGAACAGGGTTGCTCACGGCACGGCTGAGGTACTCAATCTCCCTGACCATGAGATAACCGGCAACGGCGGGTTGGAGGAAGTGCGTGATCCCCTCTGTTGAAGCGTGCGCGCGATGCGCAGTGCCAAACGCATCATTAACATAAAGATCACCGAGGGAGGCGAGTTGGCGCGCGAAACTCTCATCGTTCTTTTCCTCCTCGGGGTGAAAGCGGAGGTTTTCCAGGAGCAGACACTCTCCATCCTTCAAACGACGGACCATTTCTTTCACCTCATTGCCGACACAATCCGGCGCGAAGAGGACAGGTCTATGAATGAGTTCAGATAATCGCTGAGCAACCGGCCGGAGGCTGAATTCGGGCCTTTTCTTTCCGTCGGGCCGCCCGAGATGACTCATCAGAATCGCGCGTCCGCCATCATTCAAGACCTTGTTAATCGCCGGGAGGGATTCAATGATACGCTTGTCATCGGTGATGCGGCCGCCTTCCATCGGAACGTTGAAATCAACGCGGACGAGGACGCGCTTTCCTTTCAGATGAACATCATCGATCGTCAATTTGTTCATGGGACTCTGCCTCCGGGATGCCGCGGAACCGCGATCCGCTCCCTGAGTAGGTATTGTGCGGGCAGGGGACAAATTGCCTGCACTCAATCCAGCATCGATCCGACTTTCCTCGCAAGATCGATCACCCGGCATGAGTAACCCCACTCGTTGTCGTACCACGCCAGAACCTTGATCATCCCGTCGAGCGCAAATGTGAGCGACGCATCGACAATTGCAGAATGAGTGTTGCCTTTGAAGTCAGCTGAAACGAGGGGCTCTTCCGTGTACTGAAGGACATGTTTCATCGTCGTCTCCGCGGCCTGCTTGAATGCCGCGTTGACTGTGTCTTTTGTCGCCGGTTTCTCCGATTCGACCACCAAGTCGACGAGCGACACGTTCGGGGTGGGCACGCGGATGGCGATCCCATCCATCTTTCCTTTGAGCTCGGGTAAGACGAGGCCGATCGCTTTTGCGGCTCCGGTCGACGTCGGAATCATGTTTATCGCGGCGGCACGCGCGCGGCGCAGGTCCGAGTGTGGAAGATCAAGAAGCTTCTGATCGTTTGTATAGGAATGGATTGTCGTCATGAGCCCTTTTTTTATGCCGAAGTTCTGCAGCAGGACCTTCGCCACGGGGGCAAGACAATTCGTCGTACATGAGGCATTGGAGATGACGTTGTGCTTGATCGGATCGTACACGGAGTCGTTGACTCCGATAGCAATCGTCACATCCGGCTGCTTTGCGGGGGCGCTGATGATAACTTTTTTCGCACCGTTAGCAAGGTGCTGCCGGGCGGCATCGGCGTCGGTAAAGTGCTTTAAGCCGGTTGATTCGATGACAATGTCGACGCCCAGATCCTTCCAGGGGAGCTTCGTATGATCCTTCTCGGACAACACTTTCAGGAGTTTTCCGTTCACGACAAGACCGGAATCTTTGACTTGGACCGTTCCCGAAAAATTCCCGATGATCGAATCATACTTCAAGAGGTGGCCGAGAGTCAAAGCGTCGGTAATGTCATTCACTGCCACGAATTCAAGATCCCCTGCGGCTATTCCGGCCCGGAAAACGTTCCTGCCGATCCTGCCAAAACCGTTAATGCCGATTCGTACCGCCATAGTGATTCCTCCGATTACCGGATTAGTTTTCGATGTGTTCTGCGAAACTCTGGACTGCGCGGCGGAAAAATGTACCAAGAAATCGGGCGAAAATCAACTGGTACCATCAAGTGTGCCGACCAAATCGTCATATCCCGCCACAGTAGAATCCCTGGAGCGGTCATTCCAATTTTAATTTTTGGCTTCATCGCGGTCGGTGGAATTGCTACGACACTAGCTCGCGAGGGCGGCAGAAACCGCCAGCACGCGAACCGCACCATGAGCGACGAGCTCCCTTGCACACGCTTCCACGGTCGCCCCTGTTGTGATGACGTCATCGACGAGTACAATGGAAAGGCCTGTCAGGGTGCCGTTCGCGATCCCCGCCGGTTCGCCGTTTGCGCGTTTCCCGGGGAGCGCGAGGCGGTTATCCAAATTTACGGCAAATGCACCTTCAACATTCTCCCTGCGACGACTGCGATCGAGCTCAGTTTGAGACTGCGTATATCGCCGGCGGACTATCAGTGAGCGCTCGATCTTAATGCGCGTCACTTCAGATATGCCCGTGCAGATGGATTGCGCCTGATTATAGCCGCGCTCGCGCTGCTTGAGTTTATTCAAAGGCACAGGGACGAGACAGTCGGGCGACAGAAAATCCGGGTTCAATAGCATGAGTTCGCCGACTTCTCGCCCCAGACGTTCTCCGAGGGATCGCTTACCCCCATATTTTAACAGATGCACGATCTCCTGGAGCTTTCCTTCCTTCTCGAAAAGGTAACACGAGAGGAAATCGGTCACCACTCCTTCCGTTTTCAATTTCTCCTGAAGTTCCATCCAGACGGAGTGCGTACGATCGATTCTTCGCAGACTTCTCCAGCAACTTCGACAAATTCTCTCAACGGGATTTTCCAGGATGGAATCGCAGGTGAGACAAACCGGAGGGTAAACAAAATCCCGCAGCGAAACGAAGACATTCTTGAGGAGAGCATTCACCCGCTCACGGGCCTGATACATCGGCACGAGCGACGCGCGTAGGATCATGACAGCCTCCCTTTCTAGATCGTTAATTTCCGGGCTTCTCTACCCGGACGTTATTTTCCGGCTTCTCGAGCCGGATCGACACATTCCGGACATCTCCCGCCATGTTGTTACTTTCCGGGTTCTCCAGCCGGATTGATACTTCAGGGTCTTCTCCCGCCGGATTGTTACTTCCCGGACTTCTCCGTCCCAATCGTTACTTTCTGGACGCCTCCTGCCGGATTGTTACTTCCCGGACCTCTGCGGCCGAATCGTTACTTCCCGGACCTCTCCAGCCGGATTGTTACTTCCCGGACCTCTCCGGCCCAATCGTTACTTCCCGGACTTCTCCCGCCGGATTGTTACTTTACGGCCCCTCTATCCGGATCGTTGCTTTTCGACTTCGGCAGCCCGATTGTAACATTCCAGGCTCTCCACCCGAATTGTTACTTTCCGTTCTTCTCCAGCCGGCCGATCTCATCCCGGAGCTCTGCCGCCCGCTCAAATTCGAGATCTTTCGCGGCGTTCCGCATTTCCGTTTTCAGCTCTTCGAGCAGATCCTTTTTCTGATCATCTGTCATGTAGCGGATAATCGACTCGGCGACAAGAGGGGTCCTGGCACGATCCCGTCTCGCATCCCGGGAGAGCTTGACGTCTGCGACCGCCGTCCCCGCGAGAACCTCCTCCGTCGTCTTGTAGATCGTCTTGGGAGTGATCCCGTGGTCGGCGTTAAATTCGAGCTGTTTGAGGCGCCGGCGCCGCGTCTCATCCAGCATCCGTTTCATGGAGCCGGTCTCTACATCGGCGTACAAAATGACCCGCCCGTTCACATTCCGGGCCGTTCGACCCGCCGTCTGAATCAATGACCGGTCCGACCGGAGGAACCCCTCCTTGTCGGCATCAAGGATGGCAACCAGAGAGACCTCCGGCAAGTCCAATCCTTCGCGCAAGAGATTGACGCCGACGAGGACATCAAAATCGCCAAGGCGCAGGTCGCGCAGGATCTCGACCCGCTCCAGCGCGTCGATCTCGGAATGGATGTAGCGAACTTTGATACCGATGTCGCTCAGGTATTTTGCCAGGTCTTCGGCCATCCGTTTCGTCAGCGTCGTGACGAGGCACCGCTCATTTCTCTTTGCCCGCTCGCGGATCTCCATGATGAGATCGTCGATTTGGTTTTTTACGGGACGCACGTCGACTTCCGGATCGACAAGCCCCGTCGGACGGATGATCTGCTCCACGACAACACCCTTTGATTTCTCAAGCTCGTAAGCACCTGGCGTTGCGCTGACATAAATGACCTGCTTCACCATCTCTTCCCATTCCTCGAATGTCAGCGGCCGGTTATCAAGGGCCGAAGGTAGCCGGAACCCATGTTCCACAAGCGTGTTTTTGCGGGAGCGGTCGCCGTGCCACATCCCCGCGATTTGCGGAACGGTGGCGTGCGATTCATCGACGACCACCAGAAATTCCTCCTGGAAATAGTCGAGGAGACAGGAGGGCCTGGACCCGGGCTGACGGCCCGCGATGTGGCGCGAGTAATTTTCGATGCCTGCACAATAGCCGATCTCCCTCATCATCTCCATGTCAAACCGGGTCCGCTGCTCCAATCGTTGCGCTTCGAGGAGCTTTCCGACCTTCCTGAGGTAGTCGAGACGCTCTTCCAGTTCTGCCTCGATGCCCTTGAGTGCGCGCTCGATCGTGGGCGCAGAAGTCACAAAATGTTTCGCAGGATAAATGACCTCCGCATCCCTCTCGGCAATAACCTGGCCCGTCACCGGATGGATGGAGGCGATCTTTTCGATCTCATCGCCGAAGAGCTGGATGCGGAGGGCCTGTTCGACTTCGTACGCGGGGAGGATCTCAATAACGTCGCCGCGGACCCGGAACGTCCCTCTTTTGAATTCAAAATCGTTGCGAACATAATGAATGTCAAGAAGTTTTCGCAACAGGACGTTTCGCTCGATGTGCTGACCCTTCTTGATGGAGATCAACTGTTCAAGCCATTCATCGGGAGCGCCGATCCCGTAGATGCAGCTCACTGACGCCACGACGATCACATTGCTGCCTCCGGACAGCAGGGCGCTCGTCGCCCGCAACCGCAGCCGATCGATCTCGTCGTTGATCGAGGCGTCCTTGGCGATGTAGGTATCGGTTCCCGGGATGTAGGCCTCGGGCTGATAATAATCGTAATAGGAAATAAAAAACTCGACGCGATCGTGCGGGAAGAACCCTTTGAACTCGGCGTAGAGCTGTGCGGCGAGAGTCTTATTGTGCGACATGACGAGCACCGGCTTGTCAATCGCCTGGATGACGTTCGAGATAGTGAAGGTTTTTCCGCTGCCGGTGACCCCCAGGAGTGTCTGGTGCCGATCACCCCGCCGAACGCCCTCGGTCAACTGCCGGATAGCCTCCGGCTGATCACCATCCGGCTTGAATGTGGAAACGAGCTGGTATGCCATAATCGATGACGAAATTTATCGAAAAATTCGCTGGATTACAACGCGGCCGGGAGGCCCCGGGATTCCACTGTAATAACTCTTTAGAAATGTCAGGGCCCGGACTCGATAGAAATGTCAGGTATTTGCATCTTGGGATCCCCCCCGGTTTCAATGGAGGGAAAAAACTTTTTGGGGAGAAATCGATATGGTCGGATACAGCAGCCCTGCAACGAGTTAATTACTCGTATCGCAGAGCATCGATTGGATTGAGGAGGGACGCCTTGCGGGCTGGGTAGTAACCGAAGAACACTCCCACTCCCATCGAAAAAAATACTGCAAGCACAATATATACCGGCGCGACAAACGTGGGCCATCCAACAATTTTTGATACGAAGCCTGAGCTGCCCAACCCAAATCCGATCCCGATAAGTCCGCCCAGTAGGCTGATGACAATGGCTTCCATGAGGAACTGGGTCAGGATGTCCTTCTTTCGTGCTCCGATCGACATGCGGACTCCGATTTCGCGTGTCCTCTCGGTAACGGACACAAGCATGATGTTCATGATGCCAATCCCCCCGACGAGAAGGGATACAGAGGCGATACTGGCAAGGAGATACGTCATGATTCGCGTGGTCGCGGTTTGCGCGTCCGCAATCTCGGTCTGGGTCCGGATCGTAAAATCGTTATCGTCGTTCGGGCCGAGTTTGTGCCTTGCTCGGAGGAGGTCCGTGATCTGCTGTTGTGCCTCGGGAATTTGATCCTTGGTTACCGCGGACATGAGAAAACCCCAATTCCTGGTGTTCCCCATGAGCCGTTTCTGCAGCGTCGGGTAAGGCATGATGATGAGATCGTCCTGATCCTGACCCATGGAATTCTGTCCCTTGGGCTTCAACGTCCCGATAACCTTGAAGGGGATGTTTCGAATCCGGATTGTCTGACCGACCGGATCTTGCGTATCGAATAGCTGCCTGACAACCGTCTGGCCGAGGAGGCACACCTTCGTCGCCGCACGCACGTCCTGGTCGGTGAAGAATTCGCCGGATTGAAGCTGCCAATCCCGGATGGAGAACAAATCCACCGTCCCGCCCTGCAGAGACGTTCCCCAATTGAGGTTGCTGTAAACCACCTGTCCTCCGGAGCGGAGAATCGGGCTGACGTACGCCACTGCCGGGCACTGTTCCTTTACTGCGAGACCGTCTTCCTCGGTTAGGCTTGTGCCCGTGCCACCACCCGCCATGACACCCCCGCGCGTCGTCGACCCCGGGAAAACCATCAGGACATTGGTGCCGAGACTGCTGATCTGTGCCTCCACCGATGTCTGCGCCCCCTGCCCGATGGCGACCATGGCGATGACGGCTCCAACGCCTATAATAATGCCCAGCATGGTGAGGAGGGATCGCATTTTGTTTTGCAGGAGCGCGTCGAATGCAATTCGAAGTATTTCGACAAAGCGCATCATGCGGATTGCGGGGTTCGAAAATGCATGGTTATCGTCCTCGTCCGCCTCCGCCCCCTCCGCCCGGGCCCCCCATTCCGCGCGGCGCGAAGGGATTGGTCTGCTGACTGGAGGTACTCGCCGTTTCAGCCGCGAACATTCCGATGACGATCTCATCTCCTTCTTTAAGATCGCCGCCGGTGATTTCCGCAAATCTGAGATCGTTCAGTCCGACTTCGATAAACACCGGTTTAATGCTCTTATCGGTGTCGAGTACCCACACCCGCTGCTTCCGCGGCGCGGATTGCTGGTACTTGGCTGCCTGTCCCTGAGGGCCACCTCCCAATCCGCCCAGCCCGGGTTGCCTGCGTCCGGGCCCACGCCGGGAGCCCCCGCCGGTGTCCACACTTTGACCGGTCCGATCCTTACCCGAATCCTGTGGAGTCACGGACGCCGGGGCCTGCTCGCGAAACTTCATTGCAACATCTGCCGGCGGCTGAAACCGAAGTGCGAGCGTCGGAACACGAAGGGCATTCTCCCGTTGATCGATGAGAATTGAGACAGTCGCCGTCATCCCCGGCCGGAGCTTCAGATCGGGGTTCGGCACATCGATAACTACCGTATAGCTCGTGACATTTTGAACGATCACTGCTGCAAGTCGAACTTGAGAGACCTTACCGCGAAACTGCTGGTCGGGATAGGCGTCGACCGTGAAGCTGACACGCTGCCCTTCCTGGATTTGACCGATATCGGCCTCATCCACGCTCGCCTCGACCCGCATTTGCGTCAGATCGTTGCCAATCGAAAAAAGCTTGGGGGTCTGGAGGCTGGCAGCGACGGTTTGGCCCACATCGACGTCGCGCGAAATCACGACCCCGTCAATCGGCGATCGGATCGTGGCATAAAGGAGATTGACCCTCGCCCGGTCCAGCGCGGCCTGGGTCTGCTTGAGCTGCGCGAGGGCAGATTCGTAGGTCGTCGTTGCGGCATCGAGATCAGCTTGCGAGACGAGATCCTTCTTGAATAACGCGGCCGTTCTCGTCAGATTCCGTTTTGCCTCATTGACCTGCGCCTGGTTGCGTTCGACGTTCGCCTCGGCCTCCTTCACCGACGCTTTAAGAAAAGTCGGGTCGATCTCCGCGATGACCTGGTCCTTCTTCACTTTAGCGTTAAAATCCACGTAGATCTTGGAGATTATCCCGGATACCTGGCTCCCCACCTGCACGGTCTGGACAGGATTGATGAGACCGGTTGCTCTCACCTGAACAACAATGTTGCCGCGAGAAACCTTATCTGTCCTGTAGAGGGGGTTTTTCGAGTTGGAATTTGAGATTACAAAATAGCCGACAGTTCCAACCGCGACGATGGCGATGGCGATATAGAGATAAATTTTTTTCATGAAGCCTTTCAGTTCGAGTTCTCAGGCAGACAATCCCTCACTATAGAGTACGCCGATCGTTTCTACTCGTTACAGCTTCCTGCCTACCCTAGAGTTCGTCCAGCGGCCTGCGGCCCTTGAAACCGTCCTGGATTCGATGCCAGAACTGAATATCGTTCTCCCCCACCTTCCAGCACAGATAAACCTCTTCCCCATTAGACCGCACATGCGGAAAATCGATTAATCCGGCGTCGATTCCTTTTATGATTATCCCCTTCTTATCGAGATTCTTTGCAATCGTAACCAGCCGCTGCAATTCAGGAGGAAAATAGCGCTCACCGTTGGGACCGGTTCCCCCAAAATACTCGTGGCGATAGATGTCGTATCCGCGGTCGTCGAGCTTTTTCTTCAACGAGACCAGCTCCCCAACCAGAGGCGAGATTCCCATCAGCATCCGCCGGGCCTGGTCCAGCGTGAAGTGTTTCTTATGGAGATACTCCTCCACAGGGTCCGCCTAGAGTAACGTCTCGATACCGAATTTGATTCCGACGTGAAACGTAATTAAGACGTTTTCCTTTGAGCCGCCCCTCTCACGAGCAGGTAGCCGAGAAAGGCGAAAAGAACGACAGAGAGCAGATCCATGTCCCAGAGAAAACGGAATGCTTTGTACCCGAAGGCGAGGTTGAGGGGCAAGCCGGTGTCGTCATCGTCAAACGGAGTCACGAAATGCAGGAACGCGCCGAGGACGCCGACGAGCGCGCCTCCGGCGATGAGGCCGGATGAGAGCAGCGTGCCCTCACTTTCTTCCACATCATCCGCTTTTCTACGATAGAGCTTATCCGCAATCTTGCGGGTCAGGCCGCCGCAGAAAATCGGCAGCGTCGATGAGAGCGGAAGATAGACACCGACGGCAAACGTAAGCGAGTGCATCCCCATCAACTCGATGAACAGGGCAATGCACACGCCGATCATGATCAGCCCCCAGGGGAGCTTTTGCTCGAGGAGGCCGCCGATCAAGACAGCCATCAGGTTCGCCTGCGGCGCGGCAAGTTCCCGCCCTCCGATCCCGTCGATTCGGCGTTTCACCGCCAATCCGCTTTTCTGATCCACCAGGTAATTTCCGGGTTCAATCCCTTCCACACCGGTTACCTTCGCCAGAAGGTATGTGCCGCCGTCCCGTGCGTGAATCGGTTCCGCCTGCTGCATAGCGGACACAGGCGGGGGGAAAGGCCTCTCAAGGGCGATCTCCTTGGTCTGGCTGTCATTCAGAAGGATCATGGTATAGCCCACCACGCAGGCGGAGGTGACAACACCGATCAATAATCCTAATTGCTGGGCGCGCGGAGTCGCACCGACGAGGAAGCCCGTCTTGAGATCCTGAGCGGTGGTTCCCGCGTTGCTGATTGCGATACACACAACGGCGCCGATGACGAGAGCCAGGTACGTGTACGACGATCCGCCCCATCCAACGGCAAGAAAGATCAAACAGGTGCCCATTAATACGGCAATCGTCATTCCGGAGAGCGGACTGGAGGAGGACCCGACGATCCCCGTGATCCTGGCTGAAACGACCGAGAATAGAAATCCAAATAAAACGATCAACATCGCCCCCAACAGGTTCATGCGGAAGGTTGGAACGAGCCAGATAAAGATCACGAGCGCAATCGATCCGAACGCAACGACCGTGATCGGGGTGTCTCGCTCCGTCCGTTCAATTGATCCATGGTCCGTACTCCCAAAGCGTTCCACCGCGAACTGCCGGAAAGACGCCCTGAGCGAATCCCAGATTGCCGGAAAGGCCCGAAAGAGTCCCAGGATCCCTCCCGTCGCAACCGCTCCGGCGCCGATATACTTAATATAGAAGCGCCAGATTTCATACGGACTCATGTTCCTGATAAGCTTTGTAGCAGGATAGAGAGCATCACCGGCACTTTTGCCTGCAAACGCGATCAGCGGGCCGAGAATAAAGGAGGAGAGCAATCCCCCGGCCACCATAATTACCGATGTCTGCCAGCCGATAATATAACCGACTCCCATCAATTCAGGCGAAACGTCCATGCCGATGGAAGAGCCGGGATACCAGGAAAGGTCGCGGACCGGAGTGGGTTTCCAGAATCCGAACAGCGTCGGCAAACTCTTAAAGATCGCACCGATACCGATGCCCCGGAAAATCTTCGCCGCACTCGTGCCGCCGGTCTCCCCCGCTTTCAGGATTTCGGCACACGCCGTACCCTCGGGAAAGCGCAGGTTACCATGTTCCTTCACGATCAAGTACCGCCTGAGCGGTATCATCATCAGAACTCCGAGCACGCCCCCGGTCAGCGCGATGAGAAGCGTCAGCGATGCACTCAGCGCATATCCGAGGAAGATGAGGGCGGGGATCGTGAAGACTACCGCCGCCGCGATCGATTCGCCGGCGGAGCCCACAGTCTGCACTATATTGTTTTCCAGGATTGTCGACTTCCCCAGCTTCTTGAGAATCGTGATCGACATGACGGCGATCGGAATCGAGGCAGAAGTCGTCAGCCCTACCCGCAAACCAAGATAGACGGAAGCTGCCCCGAAGATGATTCCGAGAACCGAACCGAGGATCAGCGCGCGAAACGTCGCCTCCGCGGGCGATTGATCGGGCGGGACATAGGGTTTGAAGTGCTGGAGGGCGGGAGAAACCTGGCTGGGCGATTTTTCGTGCAGACCGGCCGAGGGATCAGGCATGAAGCCCGGATAGATTTATGGAGTTCGATGGGAGTGACTGTCGCATCTCTTATCGGGTCGGGAGCATGCTGCAGGGCCGCTGTGAGGGAGGGCAATCAGGGCGCGTTTTTCAAGATAGCCAGGAGGAAGTTCCAGAATTTCTCGACCGAGTCGATATGGATCTTTTCATCCGGTGAATGGACGCCCTCGAGCGTCGGGCCGAAGGAAACCATATCCATCCCCGGGATCCGTTCGCCGATGATCCCGCATTCCAGTCCCGCATGAATTGCCTTCACTTCCGGCTCTTTACCGAAGAGCGATTTGTACGTCTGCTTTGCAAGTTTCAGGATCGGAGATTGAAGGTTTGGCTTCCATCCCGGATAGCCGTCTGTCTGCTCGACATCGGCGCCGGCTAGCTCGAAAGCAGACACAGCCGATTGGACTGCCTCGTCCAGCTCGGAAGCGACAGAACTCCGCTGGCTTGTGGCCAGCACGATCGCCTTCTTGGTCGTATTAATGACCGCCACGTTCGCCGACGTCTCGACCAGACCGGGGATATCCGCGCTCATCTTCAGAACGCCATGAGAGAGGGCGGAGATCGTCTTTAGCAACGCGGGTTGGACGGCCTTCGGAATGACTTTCCCTTTCTGCATACCCGCAACCTCGGTCAGGCTGATCACCAGATCCGGATCGACAGAGGCGACTTCCGCCCTGAGCGTTGCGTTGGCGGACTTCACGATTGCGTCCGCATCGTCGCGTTTTCTTTTCGGTATAAATAACAGGGCGGAACATTCACGCGGTATTGCATTGCGCTTGTTTCCCCCGTCGATCGACGAGAGACGGCCCCCCAGCTTAGCCAGTTGAACGAGCGTGCGGTTCAGGATCTTGATCGCGTTGGCCCGGCCCTTGTCGATCTCGAGTCCGGAATGACCGCCCTTCAGGCCGGTCACGCTCAACCGGCAGGCAATCGAATTTGGCGGGGCGGCCTCCGGCTTTACAGTCCAGCTTCCGATCGTATCTCTGCCGCCGGAACAGCCCACGAAAAGCGAGCCCTCTTCTTCGGAATCCAGGTTGAGCAGCGTCTTGCTCTCCAGCAGATCCTTGCTGAGATTGCTTGCCCCGGTCAGCCCGGTTTCCTCATCGACGGTAAAGAGAAACTCCAGCGGGCCATGCTCGAGCGACCGGTCATCCATGATCGCGAGGTTCGTCGCAACCGCGATTCCGTTGTCCGCGCCGAGCGTGGTTCCATCGGCCATCAGCATGTTGCCTTTCCGGACGAGCTCGATGGGATCGCGCGAGAAGTCGTGGACTTTATCGGCGTTTTTCTCGCAGACCATGTCGAGATGCCCCTGCAGTGCGATGCTGCGGGCGTGGCTTCGTCCGGGGAAGGCCGACTTTTTCACGACAACGTTCCCGAAATGGTCCTGCCTCGCACTCAATCCCAGCCGCTTCGCCGTATCGATGACGTATTCGGCCATTGCCTGCTCGTGCTTGGAGCAGCGGGGGATGCGGGCAATCTCGGCGAAGTATTTCCAGACGAGCTCGGGCCTCAGCCCGTCAGTCGCGCTAGACAATTTTGGATCCTCCTAAGATCATGAATGAGCTTAACCTTTTCTTCGTGGGGTTAGAATCTCATCGAAGAGTCGGGGATTTGGGGTGTTTACCGCTCATTCGGGTGCGGGCGTCGTTGCAATCAATTTCGCAAAGACCATGTGAACGTGAGCTGTGCCAGACAGGGGGACCTGCCATGTCGATCACACATGATGATCGAATAGTTCGCGGAACATCCCTAATAACCTGCTAGCTTCAGCGCGATAGCGCGCGGGATTGCCACCATCGTCTCGCTCGTACTGAAATCTATGTTCGAACTGAATCCCTTCATGACGGCCTCCACGTTCGGTGCCTCGCTAATCACGACCGCATCGAAGCGGCCCAGGCACCAATACGCGGACAACACCTTCACTCCGGCCGCTTCGACTCGCTTGGGAGCGCCTTCGATCTCTTCCTTCGTCGGCTTACGCCGGAATTTTACGAGCGTAATAAACTGCATGTCTTGATCTCCTCTTTAATGTACGTTGCTGCGTTTTTTCGATACCTATAAATCGATCACGCTTTGACGTTTGCATCATTCGAGCTGATCGCAGCGCGGGCGAGGAAGAGGTACATGATGCCGAACACGATCATGGCAATCAAATCTCCCCATCCATCTAATCTTTTTTCATTGCGGTGCGGACAAGGAACAGAGCAAGGATGACGAACATCGCCGTGCCCATGAGATCAGCCCAGCCCCCGATAGACTCCCACCATGCGCGCACTCCAACACGGTCCTGCAGGTACGTCATCAGGGATACCTCCTTGCTCACGCCCGCAACCATTTCTGAAATCGGAATTCCGCTGAGCAGCGCGATCGCAACACCCGTCAGAGATCCTCCCGCCACCAACCCGGTGCTGTACAGCATTCCCGGACTCACCTCGGATTCTTCCTTGATGCCGCGTGCCTTGTCGACGAGAGATTTCAGCATCCCGCCGGCAAAAATGGGAGCGGTCGTCGAAAGAGGAAGATAGACTCCCACGGCGAACGAGAGAGAATGAACCCCGCAGAGTTCGATCACGACCGAGATGGCCATACCGACAAAGACGAGCGCCCATGGTAAGTCTTGCGCAAGAAGGCCCTTGATAATGGTTGCCATCAACGTTGCCTGAGGTGCGGCATATTTTTCGGTGCCGATGGCGTGGGGAATCCCTTGAAATGCCATGGAGTGGTCGATCGCATTCAGCGTCCAGCCGATGGCGAAGGTCGAGGCAAGTACACCGATGACCAGGCCGATCTGCTGGTAGCGGGGCGTTGCACCCACGATGTACCCTGTTTTCAGGTCCTGGCTTGTGGCGCCGGCATTCGCAGCCGCAATGCAGACGATGCTCCCCACGCAAAGTGCAAGCGATTGATAAACATTTCCGGTCCATCCGATCGCCACGAAGATCAGGCATGTCGCCATCAGGGTCGCAATCGTCATGCCGGAGATGGGATTATTGGACGACCCGATGATGCCCACAATCCTCGAACTGACTGTCACGAAGAAAAATCCGAAAACAACGACGAGTAGTCCCATCAGGAGCGTTCCCGGAAATGTACCCGGAAGCTGGGGCAAGAGGGCTACGATCAGGACCAGGACCAGAGACCCGACAAGGACGTAGGTGATGGGGAGATCGCGCTCCGTGCGGATGAGCTTCACCCCGGCCCGGAGGTCCTTCAAGCTCTTGAAGCTGTCGCTAAATGCGGATACAATGGTTGGAAGCGTCCGGATTAAGGTGATCAGACCTGCCGCCGCGACGGCGCCGGCGCCGATGTATCGCACATAACCCCCGCGAATTTCCGAGGGCGACATTTGTGAAATCAGCTTCCCTGCCGGTTTCAAAATGGTGGGAATCGAGTCGCCGATGAACGCGATGAGCGGGATGAGAACGAGATAGGACAAGATCCCCCCGGCGACGAGAACTCCCGATATCTTCGGACCGATGATGTATCCCACGCCGAGATATTCCGGCGTAATCTCTGCGCTGATGCTCGCGTTCGGGAATGACGAACCGCGGAGAGCCGTGAATCCGGGGACGTCTTTCCACAAGCCGAAAATGCTCATGAGCGATTTGTAAAGGAACGCAATTCCGAGTCCCGCGAAGACCCGCTGTGCCATCGAGCCGCCCCTCTCGCCCGCGATCAGGACGTCGGCGCAGGCGGTACCCTCGGGGTAGGGAAGGATTCCATGCTCTTTGACGATCAGCGAACGCCTCAGGGGGACCATGAACAACACGCCCAAGATGCCCCCGACAAATGCCAGTGTGAGCACGTTGAAATACGTGAAGAAGGCCTCTCCGCCCGCGAGAAAAATGAGCGCAGGGAATGTGAATGCCACTCCGGCCGCGATCGATTCTCCCGCAGACCCGATCGTCTGTACGATATTGTTCTCGAGGATGGTGGATTTGCCGAACTTCTTGAAGACTGCGATCGCCAGCACGGCGATCGGAATGGAGGCAGATACCGTCAGTCCGGCGCGCAATGCCAGGTACACTGTTGCCGCGCCAAAGATCAATCCAAAAATCGCCCCGAGAACGACCGCCTTGAGAGTAAATTCCGGGATGACGGTCTCCGCCGGTACGAAGGGTTGAAACGTCTGCGCCGGTTTACTACCTGGTTCAGCCATGAGGCAGTCCTCTCAATGGTGCAGGATGATGGAATTAATTAAGACGATTTCGTGTAAAGAGGGCCTTTAACACGTATCCGGCGATCTGAGGATTTTCCTTAAAACGCCTGATCGAGTATTCATACCATTGTTTCCCGAATGGCACATAGATGCGGAGGCGATGGCCGTCCCTCAAAATCTTTTCCCGGAGCTCGGGACGCACACCCAAAAGCATCTGGAACTCGTAATCCAGGCGCGGTATTTTCTTGTCGAGGATCATGCGGTAGGAGGAATCGACGAGTTCGGTGTCGTGCGTAGCGATGCCGGCATAGGAATGAGTGTCGAGCATCAGTTCAAGAATACGGATGAAGTTCCGATTGATCTCAGGCCTCTCCTTGAACGCGATCTCTTCCGGCTCCAGGTAGATTCCCTTGCAGAGTCTGAAATTCTTCAATCCGTCGCGGATGAGCGCCTCGGCATCCTCCAGCGTCCGCTTCAACCGCGCCTGCAGAACGATTCCGACATTATCGAATCGCTTCCGGAGTTGGCGGTAAATCCAGATCGTGTCCGTCGTGCACGATGAGTCTTCCATATCGATCCGGATGAAATTTCCGAGCGCCCCGGCGCGTTCGACAATCCGGGCGGCATTCTCGAGGCAGAAGCTCCTCTCGAGTTTCAATCCAAGCTGCGTGAGCTTGATCGACACGTTCGAATCAAGGCGTTCATCCTTGATCGTCTCAAGCAATTGAGCGATCATGTCCCTTGCCTTGAGCGCTTCTTCCGGAATATGAATGTCCTCACCAAGCACGTCCAGCGTTGCCATCGCACCGTGCAGATTGAGTTCCCGGACGACCCGTACGGCATCAACAACGTCTTCTCCCGCGATGTAGCGATTTGCAAATTGTCGGATGAGGGTCTTGGGCACGGCAGGGAGCGTCGCAACGACGAGCTTGTTCAGGACGTTCATCGAGTCATTGTGGGATCCTGCGTTCAGATCGCTAAGATCAAGAATGTGAAAAGATACTCTGCACGCCCGAACTGCTGAATATAGCCAAGGCCTCCCTTAAAATCAAGCATTATCAGCCGAACACGAGGTTGACGACCCAGACCGATGCGATGAGTGCGACGACGTCCGCGACGATGCCCGCAGGGACCGCCTGCCTGGTCTTCGTGACGCCGACCGAACCGAAATACAGGGCGAGCACGTAGAAGGTCGTCTCACTGCTTCCCATCATCACCGATACCATTCTGCCGAGCGGGGAATCAGGGCCGTGAGACTTGATGATTTCGGACATGACGCCGAGAGCCCCGGTGCCTGAAAGCGGGCGGATAATCGCCATCGGCAGCGCCTCGGCCGGCATTCCGATGAGCTTTGTCACCGGGGACAAGATAGACGAGAGAATTTCCATCGCCCCTCCGGCGCGGAAAATCCCGATGGCGACCAACATCGCGACGAGATAGGGAATGATCCGGACACCGACATTGAATCCCTCTTTTGCCCCCTCGACGAACGCCGCATAAATTTTAACCTTCTTGAACGCTGCAACAATAACAACGAACAGTATCAGCGCTGGAATCGCAACGATCGAAATGGCGTCGATGACACTTATAATAGTTTGCATGACTATCCCTTTGCCTCGAGGGCTTTACGATAGATCGGAAGCTTGGCCAGGAGTTTCACCGTGCTGATTCCCACCACGAGCGAGATGGCCGTCGCCAGAAGAACCGGTCCGAGAATCTCCGTCGGATTGGCTGAACCCGCCGCCGCTCGAATGGCGATGACGGTCGCGGGAATCAATTGCACGTTGCTCGTATTGATGACAAGAAACGTGCACATCGCGTCGGTCGCGGTCCCGGCCTTCTTGTTGAGCTTGTTCAGTTCTTCCATGGCTTTGAGTCCGAGCGGTGTGGCGGCGTTTGAAAGCCCCAGCATGTTGGCCGAAATATTCATGATCATCGCACCCATTGCCGGGTGATCGGGCGGCACGTCCGGGAAGAGGCGGGTCGTAACGGGCCTGAGCACCCGCGCGAGCCTTGATACCAGGCCGGCTTCTTCGGCGACCTTCATGATGCCGAGCCAAAGGGCCATGATGCCGATCAGAGCGATCGCCAGCTCAACCGCAGTCTTTGCATACCTGATGATGCCGTCGTTGGTAACGGCGCTGAGATTGACGAACTTCACAGGATCGATTTTTGCATGAACGGTGAGGTTGGGCGTGTAGCCGTAAGTCCACTGCGCGCGGACGAGCAAGAATTCCGGAGTCCGTTGAGCCTTGTAGAAATATGCCCATGCCTCTGGGGCGTTGTCGTTCATGAAAACATGGAGTACTCCGGAAGTGTCGCTGACCGGGATTAATTCGGCCGACTGGGAATTGCCGTTTCCGCTTAGTTGCCGGATGGTGCAGGGAAAGCGTTTCGATTTCTCTAACGGTATCGAGGGAGGAGATGGAAATTCAACGAGAAGCATCCGCTCGTCGCCGTTTCGATATTTGCCTTGCGACAAATCACGCAGGTCGCCCCATACGGCAACGCCGACTCCGACAACAATCAGTGATAGCCAGATATAATTGAGCATCGTTCGAGTGCAAATATAGCGCATTCCGGAGGTGATGTCAACAGAGAAAGCTATTTGGAATATCAGCGTCAAAATGGTATTTTTGGATGTTCATTCCAAAGAATATATCCAATCAGCGAAAGGATTCATCGATGAGAATCACAGGCATTGCCGTTCTCGTTGTCTTGCTGGTGGCGTGCCAGGGCAACACACAGGAGAAGGCGCAGGAAAAAGTACTGGTGAAAAGCCAGAAAGACAGCGTGAGCTACTGCATCGGGATGGACATCGCGAAGAATTTCAAGCGGCAGTCGATCGACATCGACCCGGCGATTCTCGCTCAGGCAATCAAAGATGTTCTGGCAGGCGGAACGACAGTGATAGCCGACGATCAGGCGCAGGAAGTTCTCGCCGCCTATCAAAGCCGGATGATGGCAATTCAGGAAGGGCGGGCGAAGGCTCTCGGCGACAAAAACAAGAAAGAGGGCGACGCCTACCTCGCGGAGAACAAGAGCAAACCGGGTGTGAAAACGACGGCAAGCGGCCTGCAATACAAAGTCCTGACCGTGGGCACGGGGCCGAAACCCAAAGAGGATCAGACCGTCACCGTCAACTATCGGGGCACCTTGATCGACGGAACAGAGTTCGACAGTTCTTACAAACGGGGAACGCCTGCAACCCATCCGGTCAAAGGCTGGATCAAGGGATGGACCGAAGCCCTGCTTCTCATGCCCACTGGGTCAAAATGGCAGTTGGTGGTTCCTCCGGATCTCGCTTACGGAGCACAGGGCGCGGGCCAGGCGATCGGTCCAAATGCCACGCTCATTTTCGAAGTGGAGCTTCTCTCAGCCAAATAACCAATTTTCGCAGGCGACCAATCGATGAGGCCCGTCTCGATAAAAAAAATCACTCCGACCGAACTGAAATTCGTGTGGGATAGCGGACATGAGAGCGTGTACTCCATACGGGAGCTGCGCGAATTATGTCCCTGCGCCAGTTGCTCGGGCGAGCGGGTCTTGTTGCGGGATTACCGGCCGCCCGAACCAGACCGAACAACTCCGGGAAGATACGACCTGAAAGGGGTCCAGCCGGTGGGCTCATACGCAGTACAGCTTCAATGGGGAGACGGACACAGTACGGGCATCTATACCTGGGAATACCTCATGGAAAACTGTCCATGTGTCGAGCACCACGGTGGAAAATCCCAATGAGCCGCCGAATCGGACGGTCAGCGATTTTTGCGGCTTCGTTCATTTCACTCCTCCTCTTCACGCCGGGTTGCGGGAGGCGGGGCAGCACTCTCGACACGCAAGCTTACCGGAAGGAGATTCAGGACTGGCACGCAAAGCGCCTTGCGCGGCTCACGAGCGAGGATGGCTGGCTTACGCTTTGCGGCCTCTTCTGGCTGAAGTCGGGGGAGAATACGTTCGGCAGCGACTCATCGAATGCAATCATCTTTCCCCCGGGTAAAGCCCCAAAGCGCGCCGGATCGGTCTGGCTTGAGCATGGAATCGCACGCCTCGAAACCCGCCCCGGAGTGCAGGTAAAGTTCAGGGACTCTGTTGTGCAATCCATGATACTCCATTCCGACGGAGAAGGAGTCACAGATCCGACCATTCTGACGCTCGGCTCGCTCAGCTTTTATGTGATCAAGCGGGGGGACCAGATCGGCATACGGGTGAAGGACAAAGAAAACCCGGCTCGCCTGAACTTCAAAGGACTGGAATATTTTTTCCCCGATCCGAAATGGCGCGTCGAGGCCAGGTTCGAACCTTATAATCCCCCCAAGATCCTTTCCATTGCCACCATGATCGGAACAACGGAGGAGGATTCGTGTCCCGGTGCGCTCGTCTTCGAAGTGGACGGCAAGGAGTATCGCCTGGACCCGGTATTCGAGGCCGGCAACGATAAACAGTTCTTCATCATGCTCAGCGATGAAACGAGTGGAAAGGAGACCTATGCCGTGGGGCGCCAGCTCTACGCCGATCTCCCTGATGCACGGGGGATCGTGATTCTCGATTTCAACAAGGCATACAACTGGCCGTGCGTCTTCACGGAGTTCGCGACGTGCCCCATCCCCCCGCGCCAGAACCACCTTCCTTTTCGCGTCGAGGCGGGGGAGAAAATGTATTCGGGGCATAAAGAGACTTTCCCCGGGACTCTTAATGATTGATCTCCGTTCCTGACCGTTTAACCGCATCTCCCCCGGGCGGAGCTGCCTTCTACTCTCCTCTATCAATGAGGGACCAATGACACCGGACGCCCAAAGGCCTGAAGACGTAAATAAGGACCTCGGCTTAGGGTCGAGAGTTGCGGAACAGAGCCGCTCTCGTTTCCTCAACCGCGACGGAAGCTTCAACGTGTCCCGCAGCGGGCTCCCGTTCACGCGCACCCAGAACATCTACCATCTCCTTCTCACGATGTCCTGGACGAAGTTTTTTCTTCTCATCGTTCTCTTCTATTTTCTTTCGAATCTGATCTTCGCCTTCGCCTTTGTCCTATGCGGACCCACCGCACTCCGCGGGCCGGCCGTTTCCACCTTCGGTGAACAGTTTGGCCAGGCATTTTTCTTCAGTGTTCAAACGCTTGCCACGATCGGCTACGGGGGAATCAGTCCGAACGGCCTTGCGGCAAACATTGTCGTGACGATTGAAGCGCTCACGGGACTCCTGGGCTTGACGCTCGCCGCGGGTTTATTGTTCGCCCGGTTCTCGCGGCCCAGCGCGAGAATTCTGTTCAGCCGGAATGCGGTGATCGCCCCGTACCTCGATATGAAGGCGTTCGAGTTCCGCATCGCCAATGAGCGAAGCAATGAGCTGATCGACGTGCAGGTGACCGTCGTACTGACAAGAATGGAGACCCACAGCGGGAAGCGCTCGCGAAAGTTCCATACACTGAAGCTGGAGCGAAATCAGGTCAAATTCTTTCCCTTGCACCTCGTGGTCGTTCATCCGATCGATTCCGCGAGCCCGCTGCATCAAGTTACGAAAGAAGCGTTCGACGCCTCCGACGCGGAATTTCTGGTGCTCATAACCGCTCTCGACGAGACATTCTCACAGAATGTCCATTCCAGGTCGTCTTACAAATTCCACGAAGTCCAGTGGGGAGCCAGGTTTTCCGACATGTTCATCTCCTCGGATCACGGCGAGGTGGGAATCGATCTCCGGCGAATCCATGACATCGAGAGCGTGCCGTCAACGGGCGGCGGCCCGTGAGAATACTCCTCCGCCGTCCTGGAGTCGATGGATCTTTAGAGAGAATCGACTTTCATATCGCGCGGCTCGATCTCTTCGCGCTTCTCGATCACTTCGCCCTTCTCGATCTTTTCGCCCTTCTCGATCTTTTCGCCTTTCTCGTCCTGCTCGTTCTCCTGATCGGCCTCCCAGGCTGTATCCATATCCCTTCGACCTCAAGGAGCCCTTCGCAGAAGTTCGACGAATTCGTGAGCGATTACTTCGGGGGAAAATTCGCCGTTCGACACGATACGCCGCTCGCCTACCTGAGACCGGATCACGATTCACTTTCCGCCCTCGGGGCGACAACGGCGCTGAACGCCCTCCGGTCGATCGATACGGCCTCTCTTGCAGTCGCGGAACGGATCGATTGGCTGCAGCTTGAGGCAAATCTCCGGCGGCAAATCCGGGATACCTCTCTCCATCTCTCGAACAGAAACCCGATCAGCTATCTTACACTTGGAAACCTGTCCTGGAAGATCGCCGGATCGCGAACCCCATCGGCGGGCGAATGGGTTGATATTTTAAAAACTCTTCGCGATGCCCCCCTGGCCCTGTCTCTCGGTCGTGATCAACTCAACCATCCTCCTCCCCTCTGGGTGAGACTCGCCGCGAATGCCGCGAAGCGGTATGAGGACATGCTCACGGGACCTCTCGTCAACAAAATCAATCAATCGGCTCCGGACTCTTTAAAAGCCGCACTCACACTCTCCGCGAGCGAGACGGCCAACCGGCTCGCATCATTCCGGAATTTCATTCAGGACACACTACCCGCCGGGGCCGAAGGATCCTGGATGGTGGGTGCCCCGTACTACGACTGGGTCCTGAAGAACTTTCATTTTTTGCCCTATACAGCCTCAAGCATGATCGATACGGGATGGCGGATCCATCGGGAGACGAAGGAAATGCTCGAGGCCGTTGCGCGCCGGATTAATTCAACTGCAAGTCTGGAGCAGACCGTTTCTGCGATGAAGGCCCGGCATCCGGAAGCTTCGATGATCGCAGAAGCCTATCACCGTCAATCGGATAGAGTGCGGCAGCTCCTTATTTCAAAGGACCTCGTCGCCATTCCCCCGGCGGAAACTCTGGTGTTTGTGCCGACTCCCCCCGACCTGCGCGAGACCTACGCCTGGGGCGGATACGGGGGGATCGAGGAGAGCGCGGGAGTCCATGTCGGCCGTTTTTTTGTCACCGGTGTTGTTCCTGCGATGACGCCTGCGCAGGTAGACGAGAAACTCCGCATTCAGAATTTTGGGTGGATCACGGTGATCGCTCTCCACGAGGGGTATCCGGGCCACCATCTTCAGACACTGTACGCATTGAAAAGCCCGCGGCCGGTCCGGTCACGATTAGGCAGCACGTACTACGGGGAGGGATGGGCTCTTTTCGCCGAGTCCTGGATGGGGCGATCCGGGTTCTATGCAACCGCGGATGATTCGCTCGCGTGGCTGCAGATGCGACTCTGGCGAACCGCCCGAGTGATCGTCGATCCGTCTATTCACACCGGAAGGATGACGTATGAGCAGGCGGTGCAATTCATGGTCAATGAAGTCGGTTTGGAACGATCGGCCGCAGAAGCCGAAGTGAATCGATACACAACCTGGCCGACACAGGCGCCGAGCTACATCATCGGATGGCTCGAAATCGAAAGACTCCGGAATGAGATCCGGTCGAAGGAGGGTCCGGCGTTCAGTGAAAAGAAATTTGTCGAAACGCTGCTCGGCGTCGGTTCATTGCCTCTGGCACTGATGCGAAGAGCGGTCTTGCGTCAATATGGCTTCAACTGACTATCATGAGCGGTGAATCTGATCGAGCATTCAGCCGCATCGGGATCGGCCTGGCGTTACTCGGCCTTGCGTTCAACCCCTTTATCGTCGCCTTTTGTTTCGCACCCGATGGTAGGATCATCTCTAGTGGATGGATCCTTCTCATCACCCTTTGCGAAGCTCTCCTGATCATTGGCGGAATGACTGTTTGGAGGAAAAGGAAATCACTCGATCGAAAAGCTTTCCTGTTCGGGACGATCACCACGCTCATCACCATCGCGTCGATCGAGACCGGGCTCCACGTTCTCCAGCATATCATCCGCCCCGACGAATTTCGCGCGATCAACTCGAGATTGAAGTCTTCAGTCTATGAGCATAAGAGCTGGGCGGACTCCCTGTTCAGAGAAAACGGTGCGCTAGATATTGACCTGGAGCCTACCATGGGTTGGAAAACCCAACCCTATCACGGAAAATTCATCAACATCGATAGCGCCGGGGTGAGGAGGACAATGCAATCGGCAATCAGCCCTTCCGCGGATAGCTCCTGTTCACTGTACTGCTTTGGTGGATCGACCATGTTTGGCAGCTACGTGAGGGACGGTGGAACGATCCCCTCCTTCCTTTTTTCATTTTTGTCGAATAAGGACC
>Ga0099793_10000021_pt1 | contig 31655 bp, 30 predicted proteins | sample Rivendell_Oct201_9_FD_77319 | JGI IMG/M metagenome (GOLD analysis project Ga0099793, IMG submission 77319) | Vadose zone soil and rhizosphere microbial communities from the Eel River Critical Zone Observatory, Northern California to study diel... | ecosystem: Environmental > Terrestrial > Soil...
AATGAGAATTATAGGCTCACAAAAGTATTGCGTTGTTTGCCGATACGTTATGCGCTATTTGCAGCCGACTAATTTATTGATGCGAGATACCAAATCACGGATGGTACCGTTACTTACTATCATCGTCATTTTAGGATTTTGCTCTCCCACTTCTGGTGTGAGCGGGCCACCGAAGCGGAAGCTCTCGCCCGGCATCCATCGATTGATCGAGACGCGAAAGGATCGGACGTCTTGTTGGGGTCTGATAATACAACTGGATACATTAACTTTTGCTGACACAATCAGGCAAGACCAACTCAGCATTATTGAAGCTAAGCACTCCAGTGAGTGCAAATCTTTGATGAAGTGGACTCTGGATAAGCGCCACAAGAGGCTCATGATTAAGTGAAAGCCGGGCATGGGCGATTTTGGCACCGGCAACTATGTTTTGGTCACGATCGATCGCTCCGCGTTTTCTATAAAGCCGATGCAACCGATGAACTACAGGATAACAACGGACATTCAGTCATCGCCCTGAACATGGCTCGCTGCAAACAGCGCATAACACGGCAAACAACGATGCTGGAATGACCGTGACAAAAAAAGTGCTCGCTCAATACTTTTGTTCGCTGAAATGAGAATTATAGGCTCACAAAAGTATTGCGTTGTTTGCCGGCACGTTAGCCGCCATTTGTGCCTGCGACACGCTTTAAGTGGAAAGGGCTGATTATGATGGTAGGCAGCAGATCTTCACGAACAGTGTCAGTTAAGATTGTATGCTGTTTGATCATGCTTGCATTTCCCTTATATCTTCACGCAAATCTAAGTCTAGACGATCCAACTCAAGATTCCCCGTGGCTTACATTGGGCTTGGGAGGAGCAACACACAGGCTCGTAGCATCAGTTAATGTATCTTACCCGGTTAATTTCCATTTGCTCTCAGCACATTTGATTTACATGACGGATTTTTCCTTCGGCATCCCCGCTCCACAATCGGGGAGCTCTCCTCAACACGATGATAAAGATGTTGAGTATGCAATCCTCTACGGCGTTCACAAACAAGGGGAGTTCGGTCTGGCCTCAATCTCCGCCGGGATCAGTGTGAACCAGGCAATGCACATTCCTTTCCTCTCAAGTCACAAAAGCGAGAATGTGGTCTCAGTAGGAATTCCCCTAGAAGTTCAACTTGCATTCGGCGCTGGACATCCGTTACGCTTTGGTTTTACGTATTTTGCAAACTTTAATAACCACTATTCTTACGATGGCGGAGTGTTTTCAATTTTATGTAGCCTATGATTTCAATGACGGCACAAACGGCGGCTAACACGGCAAACAACGGTGATGGGAGAAATCAGATCAGAGGTAAGCATCGTTCAGCCCTTTTGCTTCACAGGAATTTTGTCTATTTATAGTTCGCAAAAGTGCTGCGTTGTTTGCCGAGACGTTATGCGACACCCGATTCAATCTTTGGATTAGATGAAGAATAGATCTCTCCCCATATTGACAGTCTGTTCGTTGAATATTCTGGGATGCATTGTAACTCAGTCGGGCTCGCCTCGACCTCCAATCGCAAAGCCCGAATTTGTCGCAAGCCGCGTTATAGAGGATTCTACAGCCATGTCGCCAATCGCTCGATTCTTCTATCAGTATAGGTTCAACAGTAGAGAAGATGATCGGAGTATGACACCTGAATGGGCGCTGTCGAATCTTTATCACGGGGGAATAAAGGTGGTCGAGGCGTGGTACGTCCGATCGACAACCCCGAGCTCTCACCGCACTTCTGGCACCGATACGATGTACGGTCCTTTCTTCGTTGTAGGGCTTGCACGCGAGGATAGTTACATGGAACACTTTCGCTACCGCAGACTCGAATCATTCGATCCCGTCAAGGTTTCCCTGGGATTTTTACATGGGTTAAGACATTATGTACCGCGATGAAGGTTAAAATCGGGCGTCGCATAACACGGCAAACAACGCCCGCTGGTCGCTCCACCGTTTTGCTGATGGAGAATTTGTCATTTTGTAGTTCGCAAAACGGTGGCGTTGTTTGCCGGCACGTTATGCGTCACTGCAACTGCTTATCAGTAAACTAACACCTTAAGAACTATGTTTGATCGAATAGCGGATGGACGCACGGACTTGGTGTTTGATTATCTAGCCGGGGGGAATGCTGCCAACTCATGTGACACGAATGGAGTATCAATGATCAAATGGTGCGCCTATTACGGAGATGTGAGTGCGATAAGACTTCTGCTTACCCGCGGCGAAACACTCGCCTCGCTCGGAGAGAATTTCGATCTCAATGGGGCTGCTTTTCATGGCCACTGGCGGTTATGTCAGTATCTAATCGAAAGTGGCGCAGACGTCAATCTTCCGCAGCGAGATACTGGAGAGACACCTCTGCACTCCGCCTTATGCACAACAAATCGTCTTTCGCACGACCTGGTCATTAAAGTTCTCCTCGCAAACCGTGCGAATCCCAATTGCGTTACCAAGGTATCCGCGGAAACAGGCAGCTTCATGCGAGACAGCAGAACGAAAGCAGAAACCCCTCTCCATCGTGCGGCCGCATTTGGCACTGAAGAAACTATCCAGCTTCTTCTTGATGCGGGCGCAGCAATTAATGCCAAAGACATGAATGGAGATTCTCCTCTCTCGTGGGCGAGTTGGTACCTGCGCCCTGTCTCCATTCTCAGGAAACTTTGCTACAGCGACTTTTCCATTCACCCGAATTATGGTGGCGGCATGCACCACAATCTCCTGGGGAAACCTCATGCCTAATTCAGATGAGTCACGCGCGGTTGCAGCGGCGCATAACACGGCAAACAACGACGTTGCCTGCGGTGCCATGAGATGTGGAAGTCGAGCTCAGCACTTTTGCTTCACGATGAATGTGTCCATTTGTAGTTCGCAAAAGTGCTGCGTTGTTTGCCGAGACGTTATGCGCAATGCCCATGCTCGCTTATCAACTAGGTATCACAGAAAGGAGAGTCTCTATGATCCACATACCACGCGTCCTGTCGAGTCGGTGGGGGCTACCTACTCTCTTGTGTATTCTCATTGGCGCCACCGCATACGAACAAGAGAAGCAACAACCTCGGGAGAAAGCCACTCAACAGCCAGTGCAATTTCAGGAAACAAGTCCCCAACACCAACCCAGTAAAAAGGAGAATTCAACCATGGCTTTCTATTTGACGCGGTTCAGCTATACGCCTGAAACTTGGGCTCGATTGGTGAAGAACCCTGAAGACCGCCGCGAGGCTGCACGCAAGTACATCGAGTCAGTCGGCGGGAAGCTGCACGGCTTCTGGTACGCGTTTGGCACGTATGACGGCTACAACCTCTGGGAAGCACCTGACAATGTCTCGATGGCCGCAGTCGGAATCGCGATCACCGGTGGTGGTGCGTTGTCGAAATTCGAGACGACGCCGTTACTCACCGTCGAGGAGACCCTCGAGGCCTTACGCCGCGCGCAGAAGGTCGCCTACCGGCCGCCCGGAACGAAGTAGAGCGTCATCGTCATTACCCTCAGCGGCCGTAGTGCCGCGGTCAATCAACAATATGGGGCACTGCGCATAACACGGCAAACAACGACGTAGGCAAGAGTCATGCGTAGTAGGAGCATTGCTCAATACTTTTGTTCGCTGAAATGAGAATTATAGGCTCACAAAAGTATTGCGTTGTTTGCCGGCACGTTATGTGCAATTGGCTCTCTCAAAAAGAATCGATGGCTAGGATAGCGCTCTGGATTGTTTGTGTTCTTGTCTTCGTAGACACAACCCTGTCAATGGTTCCTACACTCTCAGACGCCCCCAATGTGCATCATGCTGAGGCTTCCTGGGTGAGTGTTGCTGGGGGTATCGGATTTCTCAAAGGCCCGGGGGTCGCTCTTGGGTCAGAAATAGCTCTCCAGCGCCATGACTTAGTAATCGGCCTCAGGTTTGTCTATTATCATGTCGTTGGAGTATATCAACATCCTACAGATGCTGGGTCTCCACCCAATCCTAAAGATTACTACTCCGAAGTGGCCACCCTCATTGGCGGGAACGTAAACGACTCACAATCTGGCCACACATCTCTTTCTTTTGGCCCGTGCTTTTCTCTTGGATCGTTTCAAGATCCTGGGAGGCATTTTGAACAAGTTCCTTTCTCCCGAATCGGATTCACATTCGACATATCGCATCAATTCAGTGATCCCTCGGTTTCGGGGATGGGTGGACCAGGGCTCCGTTTATTCTATAGTCACAATTCAGTCAGTTCTTTTTTATCGCTGCAGTTTATGGTTCGGTTTGGAAATATCACGACGTCACCACAATGATGAGCCAACTACACACAACACGGCAAACAACGACGCTGGATGAATTCAGAGGTATCAAAAGGCTCGCTCAACACTTTTGTTCGCTGGAATGAGAATTATAGGCTCACAAAAGTATTGCGTTGTTTGCCGCCACGTTATGCGTCATTTCGATGTTCGATCTTCAATTCAACACACTAGTTCGGAGGACCAGAGATGAAATCAATGAAATCTCTTTCTTATTTGATGCTTGCTTTTGTCACGTCAACGTTAGTCCACGGCCAGATCATACAAGATTTCGGCATTAAAGTTGGCGCCAGCATTAGCAACTTTCGAATTACCGACGCAAGGCCGATCGTTATTGGCAATCAAACCTTCTACATCGATTACATCCAAGATGACGTCGTCAACCCTTCGATTTCTTGCTTTGCAGATTTGCTCAAGTCGGACCACTTGAACCTGCAAGCAGAGATCAGCTACATGCGCAAGGGAGCAAGCAAGACCTCTGAGCTGCTCGTAACATCACCCGAGAACCCTGAGGGGAACGGCGAGAAAGTCAGTGTGACAAACGAAATTGGTCTACAATACGTCGGGTTGGCCCTGATTGCTCAGCCGAGGCAATCCCTTGGCGATGCCCAGGTCTACGGACAGGTTGGCTCAACACTCAATTACCTTTTGAGTTCCTCCCAACTAACGATATTTTCAGATCACTGGAACAATTTTCAAGTCGGCTACTTAATTGGACTCGGGGTAGACCCTTCTCAAATACTTCATGCAAGCGTCTTCGTGGAGGTCCGATACAACGCCGACTTTGGCTATTTTTACCAATCAAGCGCAAAGTTCTGGAATCGTTCATGGATGTTTTGCGTTGGCACACGACTTTGAAAGCGTTGAACTTCGCTAATCACATTTGTGCAAGACTCACGCAACGCGACGAACGCATAACACGGCAAACAACGCCATCTGGTCATTCCACCGTTTTGCTCACAGAGAATTTCTCATTTTGTAATTCGCAAAACGGTGGCGTTGTTTGCCGAGACGTTATGCGCAACGGGTGTTAGTGTAAAGCCCTAAAGCCGTAGAAGGTTTTCCTCCATGTGGACAAAAATGTTCGACATTAACATTTCATCCATTGCCACTTTTGTGGCGCTCCTGCCTCTTTTCCAAAAAGCATCTTCACAGGACGTGCAAGGAGTCATCTACCTTGATCAGCCCAAAGACATTGAAATGGGATTGTATCTTTCATCGTGGCCCTCTCTGCAGGAATGTATCTCTAAACTCCAGTCTCACGATACCCTAGCGGCAGAGACATGCCTACAGAATCTCGCCACGCAAGGCAGAGACAAAGATGGTGTGCTGAACCTTCTTACTCAAATTCAACGCCATCACGGAAATCTGGACCAAGCATGGGAAACAATTGATAAAGCGATTGAGCTTTCACCCAAGCAGCATCTTCACTATTTTCAAAAAGCACTCATTGCGTTCAAGCAGCGAGAGAATACATCGTTTTTCCTCTCTCAATGGAAATGGCATGTCCGTACTAAGGACGCCTACGAACAAGCGATGGCCCTTGAGCCTCGCATGCTTCCCTATCGATACTATGTCTTTTATTCCTATATCAATACTCCTGCGATAGGTGGTGGAGACAAAGAAAAGGCGCTCAAAATCGCCCAAGAGGGGATTAATCTCGGATTTCGAGAGTGTTTTCTCATGCGGGCTGACGCATATCGAGTTCTTGACAGATTTTCGGATGCTTTTCGTGACTATGACACGAGCATCACACTTCGTATTTTCAAAAAGAACCTTGAGTCCTTCAGGGGGGCAGGTTATGCAGCGATGGACCAAAGAGATTGGACACGGGCAAAACGCTATTTTGATTACCTCGTTGAATGCAGGGCGGATCGTCCAGATTCGTATGACTGCTTGGGTGACTACTTCCTTGCCGTTGGCGACACGTTGAATGCGATCAAAACATTCGAGACGGCATTGGAGAAGAATCCTAAGTTCGAATCGTCTACGGAAAAGCTGCGCAGGTTGAAAAGCAAAGAGTGAAGGAACAAAGAACCGACTAAGCCCGCTGCACAGAACAGCACAAATCACGACACTCCCGTTGTTGAAAAGGAGTAATATGGTGGTTCCATTGCTTTTGCCGCGAGAAAGTTGATCGCTTGATAGCGGCAAAAACAACGGCGTGGTTTGTGCACACGTTAGCCGGCAGTTACGCCGATGAGATTAAGTCAAACAACCATTCCCATTCTGAAGGACATACAATCATGAATAGCAGTCAAGCACAAGCTGGTTCAGTCGTGTCTCTCTGGCGATATCCGGTAAAGTCCATGATGGGAGAAGAACTGAACGCCGCTGTCGTCACTCAAAGCGGGATCATCGGAGATCGTGCTTACGCTTTCATCGACCTGAGCACAGGAAAGGTAGCAAGCGCCAAGAACCCTCAGAAGTGGGCAAAGCTGTTCAACTTCCGGGCGGCCTTCGTTGAACCTCCACGTCAGGGCGCACATCTTCCCGCAGTCCGGGTCACTCTGCCGGATGGGAACATTGTTACCACCGAAGAGCCGGACCTCAACCGGATTCTCTCCAACGTGCTTGGACGAGAGGTGACACTTGGAACCACACCGCCAGCGACACCAAGTCTTGAGGAGTACTGGCCAGACATTGATGGCCTCGCCCATAGAGAAACCACAACCGATGAGTCCATCCACTCCGGTACATTCTTCGATGGTGCTGTTATTCACCTGTTGACAACTGCAACTATCGACCGGCTCCGAGACCTCTATCCTCAAGGACGCTTCGAGGTTCGACGGTTTCGACCGAACATCGTGGTGGAATCTTCAACCGGGGAAAAGGGATTCCTCGAGAACGGATGGGTTGGTCGCACCCTTGCCATAGGAACTGACGTTCGGTTGAACATCGTTCGTGGCTGCGAGCGCTGTGTAATGACGACACTGCCCCAAGGGGATTTGCCAAAAGATTCTGGCATCCTACGAACGGCGGCTCAGCACAACCAGGTGAACGTTGGTGTGTATGCGTCTGTCCTGCAAGGCGGGACAATTATTCGAGGCGATGCGGTTCGACTGGAGGAATCGCCATGAGAGCGAGGCTCTGCTTGTTTTCTTTCTTGTCAGGAATCTGCTGTGTGGCCTTCGCACAAACGACCGCTACCTATCCTCTCAACGCGGGTGACCGCTGGGAGTATGTTCTATCTGTCAATCCCGGCGTGTTCGCGGCTTTGGATCTCGGGGATACCTTGATGCCTGGGGGAATCACCTATGCGGATTTATATGGCGGACCTTTTGCCTATCCGTCCTACCAGCGCCAGAGCGGGAATCGAGTGTACTGGCGGTCGCCGCTTCTGCCAGAGGAAGTACCAAGATACGATTTCGCCCTATCGGTGGGCGATACAGTGTCTTCCATCCCTCTCCCGTCGGATACCCTTGACATCATTCTCACATCACATGACACGGTCCCTATTTTCGGACGAGACCGGCGCCAATGGTCATTTCGTTTCAAATATCGCCACATCGTCGATGGCGACGAGTTTCACGTCATCACAGACAGCATCGGTCTCACTTTCCTGGGTCAAGCTTTTGGAGAGTTCGCCCTCCGCGGCGCTCTAGTTAACGGTAAAACGTACGGCACACTGACAAGTGTTAGCGATCAATCGGATGGACTTCCAATCGGTTTTGAGTTGAGGCAGAATTATCCGAACCCCTTTAACCCGGTCACGACGATCTCCTTTTCGCTGCCCCAATCACAGGTAGTCGAGCTTAGGATTTTTGATGTTCTAGGAAGACTCGTCAGGACATTGCTCGAGAATCAAGAACAGCCACAAGGCAACCATTCAATTACACTCGATGCCAATCGCCTGGCAAGTGGGACCTATATTTGTCGTCTCCGGGCGGGCCCGTATCAAGCGGCAAGAACCATGTTGCTTCTTCGGTGAAGGAACAACGGCACATACCACACAAAACCGCGACGCTGGAGAAAATCATGGTTAGTAAGAGCCTCGCTCAGCACTCTTGCTTCACAGGGATACTATCTGTTGTGAATTCGCAAAAAGTGCTGCGTTATTTGCCGAGACGTTATACGCCACGCGGTAGCTACAATCAATAATGTCACAGCTCTATAAGCATTCTATGCATTGGTCGTCAAACTTACCGGCGGAAGGACAATGAAGCAAACTGATCAGAGCGAATACGCCCTCGGAGCACATGATGCTGAGATTGTACGGAGATCGAAATGAAAGCTAAAGGAACCTACACAGTGCAAAAGTGGGAAGAGTCAAATTATCAGCAACTGACTCCTGAAAAGAAAATGACAAAGGCCTCTGTTGAATACAGTTTCAGTGGAGAAATCGAAGGCAAGGGCCTAGTTGAATATCTGATGTTCTATGCACATTTTGATCCGAAGGATCAACACAAGTCCTCCGCTTCTTACGTCGGACTGATATATTTTAATGGAACATTATTAGGAAAGTCGGGAAGCTTTGTCCTCGAAGACAACGGCATGTTCGAAGGTGGAGCCGCAAAATCGACATTGCGAATTGCCAAAGGATCGGGCACCGGTCAACTCGAGGGTATTTATGGAAATGGGGTGTATTTGGCTAATCGAGACGGCTATCATATTGAGTTGGAATACGATTTCAAATAACGGCTTCTGATTCAGAAATGAATTCCTGGGCAAGGAAGTTGGAACGTTGGTTAATGGCGTCCAGGAGCCGGGATACAAATCGGTGACGTTCGATGGAAGCAGGGTGTCGAGCGGCGTGTATTTCTATCGACTGCAGGCTGATAAGGACATTGAAACAAAGAAATTACTTTTGGTCAGATAGGGGGCTACAGCACAAAACATGCAAAAGTCCGACGCTGGAAACGGCTCAGTCTGAAGAGCCTCGCTCAACCGATTAATTCTCTACAGTGGAAATTGTAGGTTCGCAAAACTGTTCCGTTGTCTTGCTACACGTTATGAGTCATTATTGCACGGGTTAACAAAATGAACCTCTCTTTCTACAATTTAGTTGGATTCCTGATCGTGCTTGTGTTCTCAACAGGCGGATCCCCGAAACGAGCACATCGTGTAAACCAACCCAGCGACAGTGTTCGTCAGGAATATGTTTGGACACGGGTCACCCCTGATGCCGGCTACGCAAAGAGCTACAATTTCCAACTGTTCGCCGACGATCAATACATCCGTGCATTCCATCACGACGGCGTGTGGTTATCGAAAGATGGAATAACTTGGCAGAAGACCGAACTAACGGATATTGTTAATCGCCAGGCATTTCTCGATTACGTGAAGTTCAAAGGAGCCATCTATGCTATAGGAACATTCACCGGGAACATCGAACACTACAGCCTGACAACGCAGATAGCCAAAACATCCGATTACAAGAGCTGGGAGATTCTTTCAAAGAATTCAAACCTCCCCAAGCGGTATTTCTATCATCCGTTCGTTTTTCAAAACAAGATTTGGATTATTGGAGGTGAAGATGCAGCGGGTAAGTACAGCGATGCATGGGTCTCCTCTGACGCAGTTCAGTGGACGAAGGTAGCTGACAACCTTCCATTCGGTCAGCGTGCCGGACAACACTTCGTTATCTTCAAGGACAAGCCGTACATGATTGATTATGACGTCTGGGTTTCCTCCGACGGGCTACAATGGGCTTTGCTCACTCCAAAGATTGTAGAGGGAAATATCTTCGGCTATTCGGTGGAAGTTTTCGACGATATCCTTTGGCTTGTCGGTTGCAACCGAAACGGGAGCTTCAGGAGTGAAGTCCTTACCTCTTCTGATGGCGTGACATGGACGTCGCGACGAGCGCCGTGGTCACCGCGCGGCGGGGTTGCCACGTGTATCTTCAAGAATCAGATCATCATGACGGGCGGAAAATATGGTGGACCCGGAATAAGTGGTCAAACCGAATTTGTGTATAGCAACGATGTGTGGTCGCTCAAGAAACAATAACGGAAAGCGGCATTTTCTGGAAACCATATAATCAATAGCTAGGCGGAGCCGGGGGAACTATGAAATTCGATCTCGACCTATCGATAGAGGTGCTCCGACGATCACCCGCGACTCTTCGGGCGCTCCTCGACGGCTTGGGTGAGCCTTGGGTCCGGGGCACCGAAGGTCCTGAGACTTTCAGCCCGTTCGATGTCGTGGGGCATTTAATCGACGGTGAGGAAACCGACTGGATCCCGCGCGCTCGCATCATTCTTGCAAAGGGGCCCGACCTCCGCTTCGAACCCTACGATCGTTTCCGCCACAGGACGCGAAACGCAGGCCGCACCTTGTCGTCGCTGCTTGCTGAGTTCGCCCAATTGCGTGCTGCAAATCTGGAGCTGGTCCACTCTTGGAAGCTTACGGCGCAGGAGCTCGATCTGCCCGGGGAGCATCCGAGCTTGGGGCGTGTAACGCTCCGGCAGTTGCTGGCAGGCTGGGTGGTGCACGACTTAGAGCACCTCGCTCAGATCGCGCGGGTAATGGCCAAGCAGTACGGAGCTGAAGTCGGTCCTTGGACACCGTTTCTGCCGGTGCTATCCGACCACCCCGTGCCCCGGTCCTAGGAGCGCCGCAGCTTAAGAGTGATCCGTTAGGAAACAAGCTAGAACGCCGCATATATACTCTATATGAATGGTTAGTCTATGCCGACACAAAGAATCCGTCTGACATCATCGCGAAAAACACGAAGCGCCAAACAAATCATGAAGGGAAGAAGATTACAGGGCGCGATGAGATTCGTTGAACGAGCGGGTATTGTGCTCGAGTCTGGCCGCGGGCCGGTTCCTAACATTGCCGAGTGGATTGCAAAGGAACGTATCAAAGGGAGTTGGTGGGGACACCGGAAAGGGTCGGAGATTTTTCGTGTAACCCGGAAACTGCGGGGCTCACAGAAGATCCTTGTCTGTCGTTTGGTGGACGAAAAGATTACCTTTGTTCATCGGAGATTGTGGCCTACCCTTCTCCGGCTGGAACATCGATTTCCCAAGAGACGTCTTGCCGCCCTGTCTGAAATTCATACTCAGCAGGGAAAGCATGAGATTATCGAGGTCCCATTGGCTGAGTGGGTGCCGAAGGATGTCCTGAAAGAGGCTCAAACGATGGATGAAATGCACGCCATCGCAATGCTTAGAGAGTCTGGTTTGCCCGTTCGCTAGAATGAATTGTGAAGGAATGCTGTCTTGGGTTCTAAAGTCCTGACCACTCGTCGAATGTGTGCTGCCAAAATTCAAGAGGTCATTCGCGGGAACATCAAAGGAGCAGATGCCGCACTTGAATTCCCTGCGGGGGATCGCCAACAGTTCATTTGGGATGAGTTTCCTCACGCAATTGAGTATCTGATTTATGCGTATCTTCAAACGGGTGCCGACGACGCGGACGGTTACTACGGAGATCTAAGAAAGAAGGGAATCAAAATTCTCTCTCACATCGAGACGAAACCCTGGGAGATGCGTGAGTTCGCAGTCGCCTCGCCTGAGGGTCACAGGATTACGATCGGCCAATGGGTCGGAGAGAACCGATAACAACATGAAAACAATGACAAAGCGACTGTCAGGTTTCCTCTGAACAAGAACCTTCCGCTTGGGCTCATAAAGAAGCTGGTAACCGCGCGGATGAAAAAGAACGAGGCAAGAAAGGACAAATAGATTGTATGACGAGTGAGCTAATCACCCTCCTCGCTAATGTTGCGCTCACGCTAACATTCATCGTGGCGCTCATATTTGGCGTCGCGCAGGTTAGAGCGGCGGCGCGCGACCGCCGTGAGCGTCTCACGCTAGAGACACTAGGCAACTTTCAAACCCGCGAATTCGCCGAACTCATTCATTATATTACATCGCATGATCTGCCGTCGAGCCGCGAAGCAATGCGGGCGCTGCCTGAGAACGAGCAGATTATCTTTATTCAGTTCGCCCAGGAAATGGAATCGCTTGGCCTTCTTGTCGCAGAACGTCTAATAAATATTGACCTCGTGGATAAGACGCTCGGCTCATTAGTCACGACTGCGTGGGATAAATACAAAGTGATGTTTCTTGACATGCGCGTGAAGCAACCGGATCCTTTTCTCGGTGAGTACTTTCAATGGCTGGCTGAACGGATTGATAAGCGATTGCGGGAGAATCCTCGCAAACCATTTTATCAGATCCGCACGCCGAGGCATCTGGAAAGATGAAAGTGCTTTCAACCCGGTCTGGGGGCGCGAATGCAATTAAGTCTTTGCGGCGCAGAGGAGGGCCGAGGCACTTGGCACATCGTCTGATCATTCTATTTGTCATCGCGAGGTGCGGCGTCGCCGCGCAAGATCACGCCGCATTGGAACAACGCATCCGCGGAATTGCGGCCGACTTTGGCGGACGGGTTGGCGTCGCCGCGAAGAATTTGGTGTCAGGGGAGGTAGTACGCGTGAACGGTGACTCACTCTTCCCCACCGCCAGCGTGATCAAACTGCCCGTGCTCGTGGAGCTGTTTTTTCTCCTCAGGCAGCAGCCCGATCTAGGGGGCAAACCTATTCAGCTGCTCGACAGTCTAAAGAAGCCGGGTTCAGGCATCCTGCAGTATCTTCACGGCGGGCAGAGCCTGAAGCTGATCGACATCGCGTCGCTGATGATTATTCTAAGCGACAACACGGCGACAAACTATGTCATCGATCAATTCGGAACGCAGCATGATGAAAAACTGGAGGCGGTCAACAGCAGAATGAGGGAGCTGGGTCTGGCGCACACGAAATTACTTAACAAACTCTACTCGTTTTCGACGAAGAAGAAGACAGAGGAAGCGCGGCGCTTCGGGATCGGGGTCAGTTGCCCGGACGATATGCTAAAATTGCTCGAACGGATTGCGCGCAGGGAGATGATAGACTCCATGACGTCCGATTCGATTATCGCGATCATGCGTAATCAACAGGACATGCTCCAGGCTGCCCGTCTGCTGCCGTTTCAGGAGGATTCGACGCTTTGGATAGCCGACAAGACCGGATCCCTCGATGAGGTGAAGAACGACATAGGGGTCGTCGGCAACTCGAAAGGGCGCTATGTCTATGCAATTTTCTGCGACCAATCTAAAGACCCCGGCGAACAAGTCGATAACCGGGCAACCCTCGCCGTCGCCAGAATTTCGCGCCTGATCTACGACCATTTCGTGAAATGAGCCGCCCGGGGGCACATCATGTTAGAACAAGAATATTTTGACGATGTCGTTCTATCATCGCGAGAAAATGTCCGGTTCATTCTAATATGAAACTTATTCTTCTCTGGGTTCTCTATTCGATCGCGCTTTCCGTGGGGTTAGTGCGGTCAGGACTCCGGTTTCGTACCGCACCCTCATCCAGAAGAAGTGCGAGTCGTCCGACGCGGGTGTTGATCATCGGAGCCACTGGTGGGACCGGTCGCCAACTCGTCACACAAGCATTAGCACGCGGTCACGCTGTCACGGCGTTCGTTCGAAATCGATCAAAGCTTGCGATCGAGCATCTCCAACTACGAATCATTCAGGGGGATGTGCTGGACTATTCCTCGGTTGAGGCAGCAGTGCGCGGACAGGAGGCCGTGATTTCCGCTCTGGGTCACAAACAGTACTTCTGGCCGACGCGTATTCTTTCTGAAGGAACCCGGAACATACTGCGCGCCATGGAAAGTCATGGTGTCCCCCGTTTCGTCTGCGAGACGTCTCTCGGCCTCGGTGACACTGTCGGACGGATGGGTCTCTACTATTCGTTCTTTGTTATTCCGTTTATTCTACCCTTCTACTTTTGGGATAAAACCCGGCAGGAGCGATTGATTGCGATGAGCAAGGTGGACTGGGTAATTGTCCGACCGGGAGCGTTGACTAACGGTGAAAAGCGAAACGCCTATCAACATGGTCCAATGATCGGCAGCTTCATTTGGACGGTGCGCATTTCGCGGGCTGATGTCGCCGATTTTATGCTGAACCAACTATCAGAAAACACCTATCTTCAAAGTACACCCGGCGTCTGTTGGTAGAGCGAGGCTAGGAAGGGTACCTATGAAGAGACTGATTGTCATTGCAATGATGTAACGGTCTTGTTGGTAAAGTGATTTGCGGAAGCCTATGGATTCGGCAAAGGCTCTCAAGCCCGTCCAGTAGGAACGGGAATCCTGGTTGGCAAGAATGGAACTGTTATTGAGTTAGTCTTTTTTAGAATCTCTCCGGATCTTCAAACGGGTGATGGAGTCGGCAGAGATAACAAGGGCCGATACTTTCGGATATTTCTCAGCACAGAATCGTTTTGATATAGAGGGGTTAAAATATACATCCCATTTGCCGAGATAAGTTTATGAAAGAGAAAAAGGTCGTATTCATCACAGGCGCATCTTCCGGTTTCGGCTTGTCGATCGCGAATAAACTCGCGTCCGAAGGACATACAGTCTATGGGACAAGCAGATCCCCTGCGAAGGTCAAAGAGAGGGTGAATTTCGACCTGCTGCAACTTGATGTCAGCTCGGACCAATCTGTCCGGGACTGTGTTCGATTGTTGCTTTCCCGGACCGAGAGGATAGACGATGTGATCAACAATGCGGGGGTCGCGGTTGTCGGAGCCATTGAGGAAACAACGCTTGAGCAGGCAAAATTTCAGTTCGAGACCAATTTCTGGGGATGCGTACGCGTCATCAAGGAGGTCCTCCCCGTATTGCGACGTCAACGGAACGGTCACATCATCAACATCGGTTCGCTCGCGGGTTTGGTGGGGATCCCGTTCCAGGGTTTTTACACCGCCTCAAAGCACGCGTTGGAGGGATACTCGAAATCTCTCCGGTATGAGCTCGAGCCATTCAATATACGAGTGACCGTGATAGAGCCGGGGTTCTTCAAAACAAATATTCGCCACTCCTCTGTGTCGGCTGCAGAGAGGATCTCTGATTACGACGGAATTCGGTCGAAGGTCCTCAGTGCGCTGTCGGCATCCGCCGAAAACGCCCCTCCTCCCGAAATTGTTGCAGAGCTTGTTTCCAAGATCATCCAAACGAAAAATCCGAAATTCACCTACCGAGTGGGAAACGATGCGAGGTTGCTACCGATTCTAAACTTCTTCTTTCCGAAAATCTACAATGCCGGGGCGAAGAGGAAGTTTCAACTTCCTTAGAATGGAACGTAAAGGAACCATTGCAAAACTTGAAATCACAAATTGTGATTTCAAACTGAGGTCGCAGATTCAGTAGGATCCGATAACCGGAACGCGGCCTTCGGGGGATTGCAGCAGTATAGTCGAGCGTCCCGTTTGTGAGTCAGAACGTCGCGAGCTTGAGGGCTGCCTGCAGAATATCATCCTCCTGAACGAGAACGGCGTGTTCCAGAACTCGGGCGAAGGGGACAGGGCAGTTTTTCGACGCAACGCGCATGGGAGGCGCATCGAGGTATTGAAAAGCGTTCTCGGTAACCAGGGAGGTCACCTCGCCACCGAACCCTCCGAAGAGTGGGTGCTCGTGGGCCACGAGGAGCCGTCCCGTCTTCCTGACTGTTGTTAGAATTGCCTCCGTATCGAGCGGGTTTATCGAGCGCAGATCCAGTACTTCCACGCTGACGCCGTGTTCGTCTGCCATCTTGTTTGCGACCCTCAGCGCATAGTGAACCGGAGTTCCCCACGCTATTATGCTCAGATCTGATCCCTCGCGGCGCACTCGCGCCTTACCGAACGGCACAATGTGATTCGGGGTTGGGCGGGGCGTTTTCGTGAAAAACTGATTGTAGAGAAATTTGTTTTCGATATAGATTGTGAAGCCGCGGCTGCGCATCCCCATGCGCATCAGGCCCACCGCATCGTCGGCGAATGAAGGCATGACAATACGAAGGCCCGGCATCGTCGCAAACGTTGCATCAAGACTCTGCGAGTGATATAATCCTCCTCCAATGTACCCTCCCGAGGCAAGTCGCATCACGACATTGGGTGTAAATTGTCCGTTCGTTCGGTAATACTCATGGGAGCATTCGATCACTTGCTCCATGGCGGGCCACAGGTAATCGGCAAATTGCGCTCCCTCGATCACTACCCAGATATCTTTTCGATAGCGGGAAAAGCCGTTTGCTGTTCCGACGATGAAATCCTCGGCGATCGGTGCGTTGAAAACCCGGCGATGTCCGAACTCAGCCTGGAGCCCTTTCGTCACATTAAAGACACCGCCTTTATCCTTTGACGCGATGTCCTGCCCCCAAAGGAAGGTGTGCTCATTGCGTCGAAACTCCTCCTTGAGCGTTTCGGTAATCGCCTCACGAAGTGTGAATGTCGGGGCATCGGGCGCCTGCTGGGTCCGGGGATCGTCTTCCTGGGCGCGGTCATACGCCGGCGGGATGACGTGCAGGAGCGCTGTGGCGGGATCCGGATCAGCCTCAGCCTCGACGCGCGCCGCAGTCAACTCGTCCAATTCGCTATTCTTATCCTCAATTATTTTGATTTCCGCCTCGGAGATCTCACCCTCGGTGAGAAGGTACCGCCTCAACCGCTGCACGGGATCGAACCGCTGCGCCTCGGCGATTTCTTCCGGAGGGCGATAGAGCTCCTGGCGGTCGGAATTGCTGTGGGAATTGATACGCACGCAACTGGCGTGAATAATCGAAGGCCCTTCACCGGACTTCACGTAATCCAGCGCCGCCTGCACCGCGCCCCAACAATCGAACACATTGGTCCCGTCGCAGTTGACGATCTTGATATTCTTAAATCCGATGAAATTTTCCGAGACGATTTCATTTGCCGACTGTTCCTGGATCGGGACGGAAATGCCGTACCGATTGTTTTGAATCACAAAGATGACCGGCAGATTTTCCCGTGCGGCCCCGCTGATTGCTTCGTAGACAAACCCTTCCGAAACGGCCGATTCACCAAAACTCGCAAAGGCGACCTCGTCGCCGTTATAGCTCTTGATCGCCCGCGCCACGCCGACGGCGTGCAGCCCATGACTGCCTGTGGCCGAGGATGTGTTCTGCACGCGGATCGAGGGTTTCGAAATGTGATTGCTCATGTGCCGCCCGCCCGATCCGACGTCGCTCGCTTTTGAGAGGCCGTTTTCGATCACCTCCTGAACCGAAATACCCGCCGCAAGGCAGGTCATCATATCGCGATAGTAAGGGAAGAGAAAATCTTTCCCCTGGCGGAAGGAGAGGCCCAGGATCAGTTGAATCCCTTCGTGCCCTGCGCACGAGGAATGATAAGACCACCCCTTCGCCTGACGTAAGTACGTGGCCGCCCTGAGATCCACCAACCTGCCGAGATGGAGGAGCTGGTACCATCGTGTCAGAGTTTTTGTGTGGACAGAGATGCCATGATCCGAAAGCGGCTCGAGTGACCTTACATCCGGGGTTGTCTTTGTGTTAATTTCCTTGCCCGCCATGATAGTCCTATTGTCAATTATGCAATCAATTCGGAAGTAAAGATAGAAAAATTCCTTGTTAACTCAAATTTTAGTATATTCGGTCGCTCCAGCTCGAGCGTTGCCGCCATACCCGGTGTAGCGTCAAACAAATCGAACCTCATGTCTCAGAAAATCTTGAACATCCTCTTCATCGGCGATATCGTGGGCAGGCCCGGTCTTGATCTCACCGAGACGCTGATCAAAGGTTACGTTCAAAAGTATGCGATCGACTTTTGCGTTGCCAACGGCGAAAATCTCGTCGAGGGTAAAGGGATCAACGAGGAGATGGCTCAGCGAGTATTTGCCCTTGGGGTCAATGTTATCACCGGAGGCAATCATCTCTGGGATAATTGGGGTGCGCGAAAGCTTCTTGCCAGCAATAGAAATGTCCTGCGCCCGCTCAATTACCCTTCCGAGAACCCAGGAAACGGCTTCATCGTGTATGATCTGGGCGAGAAGGGAAAGGTAGGAGTGCTCAACCTGCAGGGACGCGTCTATATGCAGGCCCTCGATTGTCCTTTTAAGAGAGGGGAGTGGGCGGTTGCGAAGATGCAGGAGCAGACGAAAGTCATCATTGTTGATATGCACGCCGAGGCGACCGCCGAGAAAATGGCCCTGGGATGGCATCTCGACGGCCGGATCACGGCCCTCCTCGGGACTCATACCCACATCCAGACGGCCGATGCCAGAATTCTTCCCAGGGGAAGCGCCTATATCACCGATGTGGGGATGACCGGCCCGTACGATTCAGTGATTGGACTGAAGAAAGAAATCGCCATCCGGCGCTTCATCCATCAAACCCCGTACAAGTATGAGCTGGCGTCCCACGATGTCAGACTCTCGGGCGTTCATATCGAGGCCGATGCGGAAACCGGAAAGGCACTGAAGTGCGAAAGCTTCGTTTATCCCGCCTTTTAGAAACCAAGGATGCCCGCAACTCTCATTGACGGCAAGAAAATTGCCGAGCAGATCAAGCAGGAGGTGAAGGCCGGGACCGACAAGCTGAAAGCAGAGCGTGGAATCACCCCCGGTCTCGCGTTCATTCTGGTCGGTGAAAACCCTGCATCGGAGGCGTACGTCCGGATGAAGGGGAAGGGGTGCGAGGAGATGGGTTTTTATTCCATCACTGAAAGACTTCCCTCCAATACTCCTGAATCGCAACTCCTGGAACTCATCCGCCGATTTAACCATGATCGGTTGATCCACGGGATCCTGGTTCAGCTCCCTCTCCCGGAACAGATCAAAGAAAGCCGTGTCCTTACCACCATCGATTACCGGAAGGATGTGGACGGATTTCATCCCGTGAACGTCGGCAGGCTCGTAACAGGACAAGAATGCCTGAGACCCTGCACTCCCGTCGGGGTGCAGGAACTTCTCGTTCGAAGCGGCAACGATCCATCGGGAAAACACATCGTGATCGTCGGCAGGAGTAATATCGTTGGCAAACCATTGCTCAATATTCTCCTTCAGAAACAGCCGGGAGCGAATGCGGTCGTGACCATCGCCCATACCGGTGCGAAGGACCTGTCCCGCTTCACGAAGCTTGCCGATATTCTCATAGCGGCGATGGGACGACCCGAGAGTGTCAGGGGAGATATGATTAAACCCGGCGCCGTCGTGATCGATGTGGGGATCAACAGGGTAGAAGATCCAAAGGCAAAAAATGGTTATCGCCTGACCGGGGACGTCCACTTTCCCTCCGTTTCCCAAATTGCCGCCGCGGTTACACCCGTTCCAGGAGGAGTCGGCCCCATGACGATCGCGATCTTATTACGCAATACACTTCGGGCGGCTCAGGGCAACATCTATTCCGATTAGGCCGGGTCTTTTTCGGCGACTCGCCGGAATCGAACCCGGTACTCTCCCATGGAGATTCAGTGGCTGGTTTGATAGAGCAACGAAGATCGATGACCTTTTTTCTTGGGCTTTTCCTGGCGGGCAGCTTTTGTTTAGCCCAGGAGCGGCGGCGCCCGGAACCGGCGCCGATGCAGTCATCGAATCCCGGAATCCAGGACAACTCCTTCTTGATCGAAGAGGCATACAATCAAGAGCAAGGCGTCGTTCAGCACATTTCGAGCTTCAGTCTCAGCCTTTCTTCTGAACGGAGCTGCCTCTACTTATTCACTCAGGAGTGGCCCGCTGTAGGTCAAGCCCATCAGATCAGCTGCACCATTCCCTATGAATCGATCGGTGACGGCGCCGCCCGGGGGATCGGCGATGTCTTGATCAACTACCGATATCAATTATATGCGAACGCCGACTGGGCATGGGTCGCCCCGCGGTTGTCCGTGATTCTCCCGACCGGGGACCACAATCAAGGACTTGGAGACGGGTCGTTCGGGGTGCAAATCGCAGTTCCAATCAGCAAGGAGATCTCCGACTTTCTTATTTTGCACGCAAACATCGGAGGCAAATTCATTTTCAGCTCAGGGACGCCGGCATCATACTATGCCGGCGGGAGTGCAGTCTGGCGACCGACAGAGAACCTAAACTTCTTGGTAGAGAGCCTGATCGCATCAAATGTCACGGTCACACCGGGCGGCGCCGCCGACCGTGAGACGGAGTTCGTGCTCAGCCCAGGCTCCCGCTTCGCTCTGAACTTCTCGCATTTGCAAGTAGTGCCAGGAATCGGAATCCCCATCTCTTTCCGGAATAGCGAGGCAAACTCGAGCGTGTTTCTTTACCTCTCCTTCGAGCATCCATTTTGAAGAGAAGGGATCGCCGCTCCCTGGGATTGCCGCTCCCTGGGATTGCCGCGAGTCGTGTTTTCGCGCATCCCGCCTATTGCTTCTCATACCGTTTTTTGATAATTTGTGAGGCATTTCGCAAGTTATCGACAACCTTTGCGCGAAGGGGCAAGTGATGTCGGATCAGATCCGTTACGTAATAGGAATCGATGGCGGCGGTACCAAGACCGATGCTCTGATCGTCGGCCTCGACGGGGCCATCGTCGCGGAATGTCACGCCGGTCCGAGTCATCTCCAGATTGCCGGGATCCAAGGTGCGGCAGATGTTCTCTTCGAATGCGTGAGAGAATGCTGCGAGAAGGTGGGATGCCCTCCCGAATCGCTGCAGAATATCGTTCTCGGCATTGCCGGCGCCGGCCGGGGAATGGATCGAGCGGAGCTCGTCAACGCGATGCTCGCGACCGGACTCAAGAAGAAATTTCCACTGAAAAACATCCTTGTGGAGACCGATGCGCGGATTGCTCTCGAAGCAGCCCTGGCAGGTAAGCCGGGCATCGTCGTGATCGCAGGGACCGGATCGATCGCACTCTACCGGACAGAATCGGGAAACCTCCTCCGCGCAGGGGGCTGGGGAAGAGTGCTCGGCGATGAAGGAGGCGGATTTGCAATCGCCCGCGACGCGCTGAATGCAGTCATGCGTCAGCACGACGGCCGGTCCGAAAAGACGCTTCTCATGCCCAAAGCTCTCGCTCATTTCGGAGTCTCCTCGCCGGATGAATTGATCTCGAAGGTTATTCTCGATCGGATCGAAATCGCGTCGTTCGCGCCCAAAGTTTTCGAGGCGGTTGTCGAGCGGGACCGCGTCGCGCATAGTGTGATCGTTAAGAATGCGAACGAGCTCGTTGAACTCGCGCGTGTGCTCACGATGCAGTCCCGTCCCAAGACAAGATTGCCGGTTATTCCGATGGGAGGGCTCCTGGAGACCGAAAACGTGTATGCGAAGATGGTGAGAGAAAAGATTGCGCACTCTCTACCCCATGTCCTCCTTCAGAAACCAAAATTCCCTGCCGCCTTCGGCGCTGCTATCCTCGGATTGAATGCATTTCGTTAAGCCACACCGGCTTCTTTGTTTCGCTGCCGTAGTCGCCGGCTTTCTCCGCTTCACCGGTTGTGCTCCCGGCCCTCCCATAGGAGCCGGATCCAGGGAGAGGTATGAATGGGTCGAGAAAACGCTGAAACGCCTCACCTTGGATCAGAAAGTCGAACAAATGGTCATGGCAAGGGCCTACGGATACTATTATAGTGACGAGAGCGACGAGTACCGCCGGCTTGAGCGCCTGGTCAGGGATCACAGGCTGGGGGGGCTGATATTTTTCCAGGGGGATGTCTATGAAACCGCAGAACTGATCAACCGCCTGCAGAAGCTTGCAGACGTGCCGCTGTTGATCGGATCCGATTTCGAGTGGGGGTCGGCAATGCGGATTCGGCGCGCAACGCGCTTCCCGGAGGCAATGGCGCTCGGTGCGGCCGGTGATACATTGCTCGCTTACGAGATGGGAAGGGCTGTGGCTCAGGAGGCCCGCGCCATCGGAGTCGAGCAGGTTTTTGCCCCCGTGGCGGATGTCAACGTGAATCCCAATAATCCGGTCATCAACACACGATCGTTCGGCGCGGACCCTATGCTTGTTGCGGGCATGTCGGTCGCGTTCGCGTCGGGTCTGCAAGCAGAGGGCGTTCTTGCCACAGCAAAACATTTTCCGGGTCACGGAGACACGCAGATCGATTCTCATCTGGATCTGCCGAGAATCTCTGTCTCCCGCGAGCGGCTTGACAGCGTCGAGCTCTATCCGTTTCGCCAGCTCATCGCCCGGGGTGTCTCATCGATGATGATCGCTCATCTCGAAGTTCCGGCGGTCGAACGGTCCCCTGGCCTGCCCGCAACGCTCTCGCACTCAATCGTTCACGGGCTGCTTCAGGAAGAGCTGCGATTCGGCGGTCTGGTGGTCACGGATGCGATGGACATGGGAGCGCTCGTCCGCGGATTCGGCGCAGACTCTTCAGCGGTGCGAGCCGTGGAGGCCGGCAACGACGTCCTGCTCATACCGGCGGAAGAAGATCGCGCGGTCGGGGCCGTCGCGGGGGCAGTTCGCAGCGGCCGGATTGCAGAAGAGAGGATCAATGGGTCGGTGCGAAAGATTTTGAATTATAAATGGGACCTCGGCCTGGCGAAGAACCGGCTCGTTGACCCCGGGCGGATCCCGCAAATCGTGGCAACTCCCGCCCATTTATCCCTCGCGAAGCAGATTGCCCGGCGCTCAATCACTCTTCTGAAAAACGACTCGCTTCTGCCCATGGAACGATTCGGCAAGAAGAAACTGCTGTGCGTGACGGTCGCCGACGCAGAGGATTACCGGACTGAGATCCAGCGGCCATCGAGTCAATGGACGAACGAACCAGTCGGAGATTACTTTTTCTCGCAGCTCAGGAAGCGATACGGGAATTACCAAACCGCCCGCATCAATCCATCCAGCAATTCCATGGACTTTGATTCGGTGATGATGCTTGCCAGGCATGCAGACATCGTTCTATGCACCATCTACTCAAAGGCGCGCTCCGGATCAGGGCAATTCGGCCTGTCCCGTGAGACTATCGATTGCGTGACCCTCCTGGCCTCGCGGAGGCATACCATCCTCGTATCGATGGGCAGCCCGTACGTTCTTGCCGCATTTCCGAATGCGTCCGCCTACCTTTGTTCATACTCTGATGCCGAGGTTTCCACGGAAGCAGTGATGGAGGTTTTATTCGGCGAAGTACCGGCGTCAGGCAGGTTGCCGACTGCTCTTCCCGATTTATTTCCCTATGGAGCGGGGATCGATCTTGCGCAGGATGTCGTTCGAACAGACGTTCCTGAAGCCGGGGGGTTTCGGCGCGACAGCCTGGACCGATTGGATTTGATCATGAGGAAGGCCATCACCGACTCGGCATTTCCGGGCGGACAATTACTTGTGGCGCGAAGCGGAATTGTCGTATACAACAAGTCGTTCGGCTCGCTGGAATATGATCGGAAGAGCCCGCGCGTGAACAGCAACACGCTTTATGATCTGGCTTCGCTCACGAAGGTCGTTGCAACCACCTCTGCCATGATGAAATTGTATGATGACGGAAGGATTCAACTGGACGATCCGGTGGTTCGCTACATTCCGGCCTTCGGCAATCGGGGCAAGGAGAAAATCACGATTCGTAATTTGATGCTCCATAACGGAGGCCTTCCGCCCTTCAAGCTTTTATATCTAACATGTTCCTCCCCTCAGCAGGTGCTTGATTCGGTCTATCGAACGGAGTTGATCTACCCGACCGGCGACTCGACCGTTTACAGCGACTTTGATTTCATCGTGCTCGGGAAAATCGTTGAAAAAATCTCGGGTGCAACACTCGATCGATTTGTCGATTCGACGTTCTTCAAACCGCTCGCGATGACGCGGACCATGTTCAAACCGCCAGCGAGCCTGGTGGATAATGTGGCTCCCACTGAACTCGACACTGTGTTCCGGAAGCAATTGGTGCGCGGCGTGGTGCATGATGAGAATGCCTTTGCTCTGGGAGGAGTCTCCGGACATGCGGGTTTATTTTCGACCGCGTCCGACCTTGCGGTCTTCATGCAGATGCTGATGAACGGGGGAAGATACGGAGGAAAGCGCCTCCTGAAGCCCGAGACGGTGAGATTATTCACAACGAAACAGAGGCCGAAGAGCACCCGCGGCCTGGGCTGGGATACGAAAACTGTCAACGGGTACAGTTCCGCCGGTTCGCTTTTCAGTGAACAATCATTCGGACACACGGGATATACGGGGACGTCGGTCTGGGCCGATCCGGACAAGAACCTTTTTGTCATACTTCTTACGAACCGGGTTTACCCTACACGCGCTAACACGAAGATCATGCAGGTGCGACCCAGCGTGCATGACGCGGTCGTTCGTGCGCTTGCCGTGGTACCTCCGCTCCACTAAGCGTCACCCCGATACCAGATGTGAATGGAAGGCATTCAATGAACGAATGGCTACGATTGTCCCGTACGGTACGATCCCTCAGCTTCCTGCTAATTTTTGTCTGCCACGGGTTATCTGCGCAGGACACGGTTTCCATCTCTGACTTCCGTTATCCTGAAACCAGGGCGATTGATTGGAAGGGTTATCTGTCTGGCTATTTTAATCGAGAGGATCAGGACAACGGCCGATTCCTCGCCCCGGATCGATTCCAAACAGGAACAGGCAGTGGTTCATACGGTAACTTCAATGCGAGCAGCAACTTTCTTTTCTTCCACACAAAGGATGACCACGATCAAACATTTCAATTGCAGGCGTCCGGATCTTATTCCCATAACGGAAATGAGGGTATTCAAGTTGATACCGCGGTGTATCAATCTTCAACCGGCACGGTGTCATGGATTGGAGAAGTTGACGCCAATTGGATTTATCTTCACTATCTAACGGGCGACGGTCTTCATCTTATCGGTGCGCTCTCCTCGAGTTATTTCGCTGCAAGCTTGAAAGAGAACGTAGCAAGGAATTCGGGCAGTGGTTCGATGAACTGGGAACGGAAGTCCAACAGCCATAGTATCCATTTCCGCGGATCCCTCGGAATGGGTTTTGGCCGGCTTCGTGATGGGACATTTGTCTTTCGAGCCCTCAGAATCATCGACAGACTTCGTGAGGACGGGCTGATCACACGACCGATGAGCCGGAACGAGGTGCTCGGACTTGTCAATCGGATTGCTCATTTAAGAGAATACACTACAAATTTTGAACGCTATTCAAAGTATTTTGTCAAGGATATTGTGGAGGAACTCGTGGTTATGGGTGTTATCACTCCTGGATCCGTGACCCCCTTCTCTAGTCTTAGAATCCTGGAAGCTTTTCAGGAGAATGTTCAACCCCGTTACTTCGGTTGGAGAGCATATTATCTATTCAACGACTCTCACGACCAGTCCCGGGGCGATGCGAGTCAAGAAGAATCGTACACGCTGCCCACTACGTCCCATACGTATCGAAATGACTGGGATTATGTGCACGAATTCGGAGTGCAGATTGCCTGGCCGTTCTCGTTGGCTGATAATGTAACTGCCAACGGCCTCCTCGATCTCCCAAACCACAATGTTCAGTTGCGGTTTTCGTTTCGGTTCGACGCTTCGATCAGTCATCAGATTGGCGAGCGACTGGAGGCAAATGCAAGATATCAGCTCTTCTACGGTGTGAATGATCCCTTCAGTTATAATTTCAATTACACGAGCCGATCTGTAAATCACACGATACAGGGAAATTTTGTATATTTCCTCGAAGACCAGGTACGATTCCAGACGGGCATTGGATATAGTTTCAGTTCCGCCCTTTCGGCAGCATATAAAACCTCAAGTTTCAACTTCTCATTCGGCTTGATGTACAATATTATTTAGGTCGCGTTGGAAACCCCGAGCCTTATGGGGTGGAAGTGCCCAACATTCCTGCGTACGTGGGTTAAGGTATCTAATGCTCCTGGGAGTGTGCCTCATGATCAAAGGAATATCATGGAAATAGCAAAATTCAAGAACGAACCCGTCACCGATTGGTCCAAACCCGCGAATCGACAGGGACAGCAGGAAGCGATCGCGGCGCTGGAGGCTCGCCTCGGAACAGAGTATTCAAACATCATCGGCGGCGAGCGGGTCTCCTCCGCAAATAAGCTGGCATCACTCAATCCCTCGAACCCCGACCAGGTTGTCGGGATTTTCCAAAAAGGCACGCCTGACACGGCCATACGCGCGCTCAATACGTCGCTCCAAGTTTTTGAGAAATGGCGTTACGTGTCGCCCGAGGAAAGAGCCGGATACCTCTTCCGAGCCGCAAAGATTATGCGAAAACGGCGTTTCGAGCTGAACGCCGCAGAGATCCTTGAGGTCGGAAAAACCTGGCCGGAGGCGGATGCAGACGTTGCCGAGGCGATCGACTTCTGCGAGTTCTATGGCCGTGAGATGCTGCGCTATGCCGCCGCAAAGCCGGCAGTTCAACTGCCCGGAGAGAGAGATGAGCTGGTCTATGTTCCGCTGGGCGTAGGCGTTGTGATCCCTCCGTGGAACTTTCCGCTCGCGATCCTGACGGGGATGACAACGGCTGCTCTTGTCGCGGGAAACACAGTGGTTCTTAAACCCTCCAGCGATTCCCCGCTCATCGGTTATAAGTTCATGGAAGTGATGGAGGAAGCCGGCCTTCCCCCGGGTGTTGTCAATTTTGTGAGCGGCCCCGGCAATGCCGTCGGCAACACATTGGTCATCCACCCCAAGATCCGGTTCATCGCCTTCACGGGTTCAAAGGAGGTCGGGATCCATATTTACACCGAAGGAGCGAAAGTCCAACCAGGTCAGATCTGGCTCAAACGCATCGTCGCAGAAATGGGGGGCAAGGATTCGATCATCGTCGATCACGAGACAAATCTGGATGAAGCTGCCGCCGGCGTCACGGTGTCGGCGTTCGGATTTCAGGGTCAAAAATGTTCCGCATGTTCGAGAGCCATCGTCGATGAGAAAATCTACGACAAGTTTCTTGATTTGCTAGTCAAACGCGCGGAGTCAATTACCGTCGGTCCGGCGAAGGAGATGAGCAACTATATGGGGCCGGTCATCAACAAGGCATCGATGGAGAAAATTTTAGGCTATGTCGAGAAAGGCCGGCAAGAGGGCGGGCGGGTGGTCGCAGGCGCGGGGTCGGCGAACGGCAAAGGTTTCTTCGTCCGTCCAACGATCGTCGCCGACGTCGATCCCCGCGCTACGATCGCCCAGGAAGAGATTTTCGGACCGGTTCTGGCCGTTCTGAAATCGCGGGATTTTGATCACGCCCTTGAGATTGCAAACAACACGGAATTCGGGTTAACGGGCGGCGTTTATTCACAAAACAGAAAGAAACTCGACAAGGCGAAGCGGGAATTCTTCTGCGGAAATTTGTATCTCAACCGAAAGTGTACCGGCGCGATGGTCGGGGCCCATCCGTTCGGCGGATTCAACATGAGCGGCACCGATTCGAAGGCGGGCGGCCAGGACTATTTGCTCCTCTTTCTGCAGGCGAAATCGATTGCCGAGAAGTTAAAGTAAACGTGAACTCGATCCTTCTCCGGAGAGTTGATGAAGATTCATGAGTATCAGGCAAAGGAAATCCTGAGGAAGTTCAACGTCGCCGTTCCCGACGGGGGACCGGCCTCCAGTCCCGAAGAGGCGGTGAGGGTGGCCGAGCGCCTCGGAGGCGACCGGTGGATCGTGAAGGCACAGATCCATGCGGGCGGACGAGGAAAAGCGGGCGGCGTCAAGCTTGCGAAGAGTCTCGACGAGGTTCGGGACATCGCTCGCCAGATCCTGGGCATGAAGCTCGTCACCCACCAGACAGGAGCGGAGGGCAGGATCGTGAGACGCCTGCTTATCGAACAAGGGGTTTCAATCAAGAGAGAACTCTATCTCGGCATCACGCTTGACAGATCGCGGTCACAGGACGTCATGATGGCGTCCACCCAGGGCGGCGTGGAGATTGAGCAGGTCGCTCAGGAACATCCGGAACTTATTTTAAAGGAAGCAATAGACCCGGCGATCGGGTTTCGGGACTTTCAGGCCCGGTCGATTGCCTTCGGGCTCGGGCTCGAGGGGCCGCAGTTCAAGCACGCAATCGGATTCTTCAAGGCGCTTTACGGCGCGTATCAGGCATCAGACGCTTCCCTGGCCGAAATCAATCCCCTTGTCGTCACCGAGGATAGAAGCGTTCTTGCCCTCGACGCAAAGATCACCCTCGACGACAACGCCCTTGTGCGCCATCCCGAGATCGTTGCCATGCGCGATTTCAGCGAGGAAGATCCGCTGGAAATCGAGGCATCAAAATTCAATCTCAACTACATCAAGCTCGACGGGAATGTGGGATGCATGGTTAACGGCGCGGGCCTTGCCATGGCCACGATGGATATTATTAAGCTTGCAGGCGGGGAGCCGGCGAACTTCCTCGATGTCGGGGGCGGTGCAAACGTGAACACCGTCTCGAACGGATTCAAGATTATTCTTTCCGATGGGAACGTCAAAGCCGTTCTTATAAACATCTTCGGCGGGATTGTGCGCTGTGACCGCGTGGCAAAGGGGGTTATCGAGGCAGCGAGGAGTGTCCAGATCAAGGTTCCTATCGTGATACGCCTTGAAGGGACCAACGCAAAAGAGGCGAGGGAGATCCTCGCAAATTCCGGGCTCAATTTTGCCGTTGCGAAGAATCTGCAGGATGCGGCGGAAAAGGTGACGAAGGCGATCCGGGCCTGACAATGAGAAATCAATTGACAGTTCGCGGAAAACTTTCTACCTTTCAGAAGTCGGTAGAGTAACGAAGGCTACCCGAAACTGACAGTTCATTCGATCACATCATTTTCTCCGTTTCGTCTATGAAGCGCATTACGAGTACCTCTAAGATCAAAGACCCATACACCCGGCGCATCCTCTCAAACGTCATTGCAAAGGATGCCTTCAGCGTCTACAGGCACACGCCCCGGGCGCTGAAGCTGCTCCTGCGCGGACTCGGGAAGCGCGACCTGCGGAAGCCCCTCGCGAAAGGAAAGTGGTCGATCACACAGATCGTATCACATCTCTCTGATACCGAGCTTGTCATGGCATTCCGGTACCGCATGGCCATCGCCCAGTCGGGAAGCCGGATCCTGGCCTATGATCAGGATATGTGGGCACGGAATATGAAATACGACGCGGCGGACCTGCCCACGAAGCTCGATCTTTTCCTCAAGGTTCGGGATGCAAATATCGCTTTGCTGGGATCTCTCGCCCCGAAGGGGTGGAAGCGGTACGCCATGCATCAGGAGCGGGGGAAGGAGACGGTCGAACGGATGGTCCAGATGACCGCGGGACATGATCTGAATCACCTGAAGCAGATTCGGGACATCGGGAAGGCACTCAGAACAGGCAAGACTTGACGCCCAACGAGGGCTACGAGCCAGTTATCGGCCTTGAGGTCCACGCGCAGCTCCTGACGGCATCAAAGGCGTTTTGCGGTTGCTCGACGAAGTTCGGAGACGAACCGAATACGAATGTCTGCCCCGTCTGTGCGGGCCTGCCTGGTGTCCTGCCGGTTCTCAACATCAACCTCGTCGAATTCGCCCTTCGCATGGGACTTGCCGCGAACAGCACCATCGCCCCCCGGTCAACCTTCGCAAGAAAGAACTATTTTTACCCGGATCTTCCCAAAGGGTACCAGATCTCTCAATACGAGGAACCGATCTGTACCGGGGGATTTATTGAAATCGATCTGGATGATGGAGGCCGGAAGAAAATCAGACTTACCCGCATCCATATGGAAGAAGATGCGGGCAAATTGATCCACGATGCCGGAGCGGAAACTCTTGTGGATCTGAACCGGTCCGGTGTGCCCTTAATCGAAATTGTGAGCGAACCGGACCTCCGATCTCCGAAAGAAGCGTCTCTTTATCTGCACAAGATCCGGCAGATCGTCACCCACCTCGGAATTTGTGACGGAAACATGGAGGAGGGGAGCCTTCGCTGCGATGCAAATGTCTCGGTGCGGAAGAAGGGAGACTCCGGACTCGGGACGAAGACTGAGCTGAAAAACATGAATTCATTCCGGAATGTCGAGCGAGCCCTCGAATTTGAAATCGACCGTCAGATCCGCGTGCTCGAGGAGGGCGGCTCTCTGGAGCAGGAGACATTGCTCTGGGACGTGAACCGGAACATTGCGTATTCGATGCGCAGCAAGGAAGAGGCGCACGACTATCGGTATTTTCCGGATCCCGACCTGGTTCCGGTGCACGTGGATGAGCCGTGGATCCGCAAAGTCAGGGCAGGGCTTCCGGAGCACCCGACGGCACGCCGCGACCGTTTCATCAAGGAGCACCATCTGCCCAAGTATGATGCCGACGTCCTGACCTCCGAAAAAGGGTACGGAGACTATTTCGAGGCCGTGGTGAAGGCCCTGGGACCGGCGAACCCCGAGGATGCAAAGTCGGCCAGCAACTGGGTGATGACGGAGGTTCTCCGCGTCGTCGGGGAGCAAAAGCTCGAGATCGGCAAGTTTCCGATCTCTCCTGCACGCATTGCCTCGATGATCAGATTGATCAACGACGGAACGATAAGCAGCAAAATCGCGAAGGATGTGTTCGCGGAAATGCTTCACTCGGACGAAGACCCGAAGGCGATTGTAGAGAAGAAGGGGATGGTTCAGCTTTCCGACGAATCGGCAATCCGGAAAGTCGTCGACGAAGTCGCGGACAGAAACGAAGCCCAGGTGAAAAAATATCGCGCGGGGAACGCGAACGTGTTTGGTTTCTTTGTCGGCGAAGTCATGAAGGCGACCAAGGGGAAGGCGAATCCCGCGATAGTCAATAAGGCCTTGAAAAAGAGACTTGACACCGGCGGATCCAAGTGAAGACGGGGGACAAATTGAATCTCGAAAGAATGATCCACCACAAAGGGATAGAAACGCCATGAGGAAGAAGATCATCGCCGGCAACTGGAAGATGAACAAGGACATCCATGAGACCGCCGCCATGATCGCCGATTTGAAAGGGCGGTTGAAAGATTTCAGGAACGAAGTCGGGGTTGTGATCTGCCCGCCGTTCACCTCGCTGGTGGTCGCCAAGACGCTCCTCAAGGATTTGCCGGTCAGGCTCGGCGCACAGAACATGTCGCAATTTGACGACGGGGCCTATACAGGGGAAATCTCAGCGCGAATGCTCCTGGCCGTCGGTTGCGAATATGTCATCATTGGCCATTCGGAGCGAAGGCAGTATTTTAACGAAAACGATGAGACGGTCAATGCGAAAGTCAAGAAAGCCCTTTCGGCGGGATTGATACCGATCACCTGTGTCGGTGAAACGCTCGACGAGCGTGAAGCGGGACTGGCGGACCAGGTCGTCACCCGGCAACTCGGGGGTGCGCTGCACGAGCTGTCGTCGGCCGACATGGGAAGACTCGTCATCGCCTACGAGCCGGTGTGGGCCATCGGAACCGGAAAGACCGCCACACCGGATCAGGCCAACTCGGCTCATAAGCTGATCCGGAAGACGATTAGCCGATTATACTCATGGGCTGTGGCCGAGACGATCGCCATCCAGTATGGCGGAAGCGTCACACCTGCCAATGCCTACGATTTGCTCGCCCAATCTGATATCGACGGAGCCCTCGTGGGTGGGGCAAGCCTGAAGCCGGAGGGTTTCATGCAAATCGTGCAGGCGGGGGCGGAGGCGAGCACAGTCCTGAAACCCTGACCGCACTCTCACCCCTCTCTGGGACCCCTGACCGCACATCGCCGG
>Ga0099793_10000024_pt1 | contig 30047 bp, 23 predicted proteins | sample Rivendell_Oct201_9_FD_77319 | JGI IMG/M metagenome (GOLD analysis project Ga0099793, IMG submission 77319) | Vadose zone soil and rhizosphere microbial communities from the Eel River Critical Zone Observatory, Northern California to study diel... | ecosystem: Environmental > Terrestrial > Soil...
CTCCAAGGTACACCCGGGATCCATCGAGGCTCACGACGGTGTTGTGAGGGCCGTATCCGCCTGTCGTAATGACGCCTTTCTCGCTGCCGTCGGATGTATTCACGACATACCATTTGCCGTCTGAGGAGAGTTCTCCGTCGGGCATATAGATCGTTGTCCCGTCCGGAGACATCGCATGACTGTCGATCCCGTGGGTGTAGCTCCGATTCCAGCCGATCCTGTCATTGATAAGGTCGTACTGCAAGAGGGATCCATTCCCGAATGTTCCACCATCGCCGCCGTAGCTGATATAGAGCATTCCGCCGGTGGGGCTTACCGTTACGCCCCGGGTGCCCGTCGTGGTCGGCACGCTTATCGATTTCACAAGCGCGTGTCCGCTGTCGATATCATACACGTTGATCCATCCGTCGGGAAAAACGTACTCGTAGCGATGGTATCCCGGATTCCCGGTGGCGGAAGCTCTGACGTAGACAGTCAGAGGCGAGGTTGCCGCCGTATTACCCGCGGCATCGTATGCCTTCACCGATACCGTCTGTGGTCCAGTCAGCCCGACGGTATTCCAGGAGTAGAGGTACGGCGAGACTGGGTCGGTGAATGCGACGGAGCCATTGACGATGAATTCAACCTTGGTCACGCCGATATTATCAGACGCCGTCGCTGTCAGCGCCACAATGCCGGTGAGCGTGTCTCCGTTGAGCAGCGACTGAAGTGAGACGACCGGTTTCACCGTGTCGACCGGGGGCGGAGCCACGTTTCCCAATAACGCCCGTCCGATTCCATAGGCGGCGGGGTTGTTGTTCCAACCCGGGGGCGGATTTGGAATATATCCCCGTCCGAGACAGAACCCCATCGCTCCACCGAACCCGTTCCGTTTGATGAAGTCGGCCTTGTAATATCCCGTCAGTGTATCCTCGTAGGCGAGGTTTACGCCGCCCAACGAGTACCAGCGCGCCTTGCTCTCATTGTCCCATTGGACCCCGGCAGGATTCACAATTCCATTCAAGAGCATCGACGAAATCTGCTGACCGAACTTGGCGTAGCAAGTATTACATCCTGTATAAACCTGTATAGCATAGCCCAGGCCGATCTTGTTCTTCGGCACCCCCGCGTTGAAGAATTGGAAAACCATCGCGCTATCATTTGACCAACAGTGATGAGCCGAGGATGGATACAGTGGCGAAGTCTCCGGATAACACTGGTCGTACCACATTCCGTTCACCTGATCAAGCCATCCACCCGCAACAGCCTCAGGTACGTGCCAGCCCGTCACGTCGTACGCGTTCATCATGATGGACGTGGTGAGATCGTACTTCTTTCCGGGATTTTTTATTGCAAGAGAATCGTGCAATGCTCTCGCAAAATTGGCGATGTTCGCATAACATCCCCCACCTTCAAGATCGAAGTCCGCCCCGTCGTATCCATACTGAACCATGTAATTACTCACAGTCTGCGCCCATGTTGCGATTCCACCACTTGCACGTTCCACCGCGCAGAACTGTCCCGACTGGTTGAAACCGAGATCGAGAAGGAACTTCACCCCATTCTGTCTGGAGAGGGTGTGAAGCTGTTGACCATAGGCATCCTCGTATCCTGACGGGGCCTGGAAATAGGGTGGGCTCCCGTTTGTCTGCGCTCCGCCCGTGCTGCCGGCGAAGTGGATCAGGTGCGTGATGTATCTCCATGGGATTCCGGTTGCGGGAATGTCACCATGTTCCCAATTGGCCAAATGAACTGTATTCCAATAGGCTGGCTGCGATTCGACTGCGGAAACACCTAACAAGAACAAAATCACCATCCCGTAAAGATTTCTCATCATCCGCTCCTTGTGATTTTAGTCTGTACATCTTAGTGGAAAGGCCCGGGCCGGCAGTTCCGGTCAGCTTTCCGGTCTCGCATACTCTTCAGAAATTGCCCCCAGATGCCTTCCGGATAGGGAAGTTTGCGAGGCTGACGGTGCTCGATTTATCCGAATTTTCGCCGACGCAGAAAATAAAGCAGTTTCGGGTGGTGTATTCCACCCGCCGATGAGGAAAGTCACACGACTAATGGAAAAGCTCTAGGTGAGAGGGAGGATGGTGACGAATAGCACAGCAAGAAATGAGCGGTGAAGGGGGACACAATCGAAGAGCGCTATCACGTTCGCATCGAGTGCGGGGGAGTGGAAAAATCGCCCGGAAGGAGCAGGCGGAAGAGCTGGCGGGTGAGGGGTCAAAGAAATAACTGGGTGCCGGTCCCGCTCGACTCGGCTCGGTCCCGGCCTGCGGGACATGGCGGGATCAGCGCGAATTCAAGCGCAGTCCGGAACGGTCGGGGAAGAGCAGGATGAAGCCAGAACGGGTGAAAACGAGCGGGATGGGGCCTAAATGGATACTACGGACGCGAGCTCGAGGGTCGCGGCTTGATAAAGGCGAACTCTGCCTGGAGAGGCGATGTCACGTCATTCTCTTCACGGATATCCTCCAAACTCACCCTGAAGGTTCTGATGGCAATTCCGTGCCCCCGCGTCGCGTCGACCATCCGCTGCATAATTTCGGGATGCACATTGTCTTCTGCAAGGATGATTTCGTTAATGGTCATTTTCCGGAGCAGCCGCGGGAGTTTCCAGTGGCCCCCGAAGATCGGGTAGCCGCTGAGCCGCTTTCCTTCCAATCTCGGGTCCTCATCGAGAAATCCCACCGGCTTGAGGTGGATGTGGTCATCATTGAGAATGGTCTGGACGATAGCCATCCCCTTCGGGTGAGCGCCGTAAATCAGCACCTTCCGTCCGCCGTTCTGTTTCTCGACACGCGACAGATAATTCAGAATATGGAAGGAAATCCGGGAACCGAGAACGAGAGAGAGAAGAACATAAAAATCAAGGATGATCACGTTGGCGTTATACGAATGCCAGGACTGGGGCGAAAGGGTGAGTCCGACCCAGGAAACAATTGCCGCGGCGGCGCACGTCTTGAGCACTTTCAAAAGGTCGCCCATCGCAAGCTGGCGGAACGTGGCTTTGTGCAAACCGCTCAGGCTGATGACAGAGATTTGGAGCACGCTCACAAGGGCGAGTGTCCGCGCGAACGGCAGGTCGATGCGAAAGAACATCTCGGTTTCGCCGGCCAGCAGAAAGGCAATGCAGAAGGAGCAGACGACAAAGGCCAGATCCAGAAAACCCTGGAACGCGGTACTGGACATTAAGGGCCACTCGTAGAGCGGAAGCAGTGCGCCGTTTCTGAGGACCGCCATCTCCCGGTATTGCAGTTGCCTCACGCCGATGAAGGTGGCGATGCCGATTGCGATCATGATCGCCGAGGCCGTGAAATCGTTGCTCAGGGTAATCGCGAGGGCGCAGAGTCCGAATAAGCAGGATACCATGTAGAGCAGCAATACCACGTTCCGATGAGACAAGCCGCGCGCAACCAGCTGATGATGGATATGTCCGCGGTCGGGCAGAAAAATCGACAGCATCTTTTTCATCGCCGATTCGGATTTTCCTTCGCCGGGGAAAACCGAGCGCAGGAGCCGGCGAGTCATCGATAGAAACGTGTCCATGATGGGCAGTCCGAGGGCCAGAAACGGCACGATGAGTGAGAAGGCGGCCGATCCCTTGGTCGAGCTCTGGATCGAGAGAATGGCGAGCGTAAATCCGAGGAAGAGACTGCCGGAATCTCCGAGGAAGATCCGGGCTTTATTAAAATTATATCGCAGAAATCCGAGCACCGAACCTCCCAGGACCAGCGCCATCGTGGCCGTGGCAAGATCCCCCTTCATGAATGAAATTGTAAAGATCGTAAGCGAAACGATGCAGGCGACGCCCGATGCCAGGCCGTCGAGGCCGTCAATCAGATTGAATGCATTTGTAACCCCGACGATCCAGAGCAGTGTGACCGGAAAATCGAGAATGCCCAGGTTGAACAGATCGGCGCTCAACGGCTGGGTGACGACGGAGATCCGAAATCCCGCAAGATAAACGATCGTCGCGGCAAGGCATTGCCCGATGAGTTTTCGGCCCGGTGAGAGCGGGCGAAGATCGTCCCAAATGCCGAGCGCAAGAACGAGCGTCAGCGAGGCCACGAGCATGACGACGCGGTGCGGGTCCATCTGCTGAAATGCGTGCAGCGTAGGATAGAGATTCACCGAAACGATCAGCGACAGGCAGAAACTGATATAGATTGCGATCCCGCCGAGTCTCGGTATCGGGTATCGATGAACCTTTCTCTCGTTCGGTTGATCGAGCGCGCCGACCCGCGTGGCAAATTTAATCACCAGGGGCGTGATCAGCAGTGAAATCAGAATGGGGATGAAAAATATGTCGTAATGTGGAAATCTCATTGTGGTCCCTTCCCTTTGTCAACCAGAGGGATTCGCGGATCAAGATTCAATTCGTATTCGAGCAGCTTGCTCGAGAGCGTTTCAACGCTCATCCCCAGTTGCGATGCTACCTCGCTCCGGGTGGTGGAGGTCTTCAGCGCATGCTCGATCATCAGTCTTTCCAACGGCTCTCCGTGCAGCATCCCGCGGGTCTTCAATGCTTCGCCGTTCTGGCGGTTCCGCCGGATCAGGTACATGGGCAGGTGACCGGGCTGGATGTACTGATCGGCGCACATGATCGAGGCATACCGTATGGCATCTTTCAATTCCCGGATATTGCCCGGCCAGTCGTACATCAGGCAAGTATATAACGCCGCTGATGTGATGGCTTTGGCCCAGTGCTGACTGCTTCCGGGGGATTCTGAAATGAACTTCTCTATGAAAAACGGTATGTCCCCCGGCCGCTCGCGCAGGGGAGGAAGATTAAGCAGCACCGGGGTGATCCGGTAGTACAAGTCGCTTCTGAAGTTCTTTCCGGTCGACGACTCTCCGTAGTTCTTATGTAAAGAGGCAATGACTCTCACGTTCGGGGTGTTCTCATCGTACCCGCCCACCCTTCGAAAGTCCTGATACTCCAGCATTCGGGCAATCTTTGCGATGATTCCTGCCGGGAGTTTCGCGATCTGGTCGAAGAAGATGGTTCCGCCGCTTGCCTGTTCGAGGGCGCCGCTGCGGACCTTGATCCCGGAAAGAGTAAGGACTTCGCTCCCGAAGATTTTTATTTCAAGATCGCGCTGGGGGAGAGCGGCGCAATCCACGCGGACAAACGGGCCCGCGCTGCGGCCGCTGCATCCGTGAATCATCCGGGCAATCCATTCTTTTCCGGTGCTGGGTTCTCCGGAAATGAGCACACCGAGGTCGCTCACGGCGATCCGCTCAACGGTCTGCAGAATATGCTGCATCATGACGCTCCGGGGAGCGCCCGACAGGAGCCGTTCAGTGGAACTCTTTTCGTAGTGCGGCATAATTTGTGCGTGTGGGCGCGAGTTGTTTACCAGAAGCCGATTGCCAAGGACACATCGTAGGTGCGATCCGTAAGGTGGCTGGGAGCGGTTGCGTAATCCAGCTTAAAGCGCCCCAATGCAATGCCCAGACCATACCTCGTAGATCCGATAGCGGGATCCGTCCGGTACACATAGCCCACTCGCAGGGCCAGAGACGCCGTCGGGAGCCACTCCACACCGCCTTTATAGATCAGGCCGGTTTCCGTGAATAGCTTCTCGTTTGCAATGGAAAGTGTCAGCACGGGTTTCTTGAATTCAGAAGGATACCGCAGCGTGGCGCCGACCTCAAGGCTCCGGTGCAGGTTCATGGAGTGCAGGAGGGTCATCGAACCGTCATAACTGTATTCAATCGAGGAACCGACATCGTTCAGCGCCGCCCCGTAACTAACTTCCTGGGAGGGGGAATAAAAGATACCCACCGATCCGGAAATGGCCCACAGGTTTGACAGATCTCCACGCCCATAGCGCACGTCGACCCTCCCGCCCATCGCAAGAGTGGGAAGCAGTTCCTGCGCGTACGCGAGGTCGTAGCCGTACTCGACAACCTTAAACTCCGAGGGGGACGAGATGCTCTGGAGATACCCGCGGTGGTGCATGATGAGCCCGATTGAAATGACTTCCCCTCGCTTGATCCGGAACGGGGAGGCGATGCTTTCGATCATCATGCCCTTGGATACATTCATCGAATGGTTCATGACGAGCGAATAATTCTGTAGAAATGCCAGGGCCGACGGATTCCAGTACATCGAGGTTACGTCGTAGGCGTCCGCCATGAACGACTCGGCAAGGGAGCTCGCTCTCGCCCCGCCGCCGTACGCCCGCGCACTATAATCTTCAAATCCCTGACCGAGGCAAACCCCGTTCAGGATGATGCCCAGGACCAGAACCGCTGTGCCGTGCATCGACCTCACCGTAAGGCTTCCGGGCCGTTCGCCGATGTCAATTGAAAACTCTGAAAAAGCCGAAGATGAAGATCGCATCCCGCATGAAGTCGGACAGTTCTCTGACGACGTTTCCCTTCTTCGGGACAAACACGGTATCACCCGGCCGGATTAACGGGAGTGCCTCGATGTTTCCATTTTCGATGTAGGATGTAAGATCAACCTCGACCGGTTCTCTTGTCGCGCCGCGCCGCAGAATCTTGATGTGGCGCAAATCGGACTCGGGGGTAGTTCCTCCCGCCGTAGAAAGAATCTCGAGAAGCGAGACGTCGTTCGTTATCGTATATGTTTCCTGCCTCGACACGGCTCCCAGGATGGCTACTTTCTGTGCAACGCCGCTCGATACCGTCACCGTCAGCTTCACCTCGCCTTGAATGTACTCCGCAAGTTTTTGACGCAGATTGTTGCTGAATTGCAGCTTCGTCAGGCCGGCCGCGGAGAGCTCCCCGATCAGCGGAATGGCGATCGATCCGCCCTCCTTCACATTTCCCGTGGCATTGAACTCCGGGTAACCCCAGACAGAAATCTGAATCTGATCTCCCTGTCGAATGACATAATTATCGGCTTGCGCTTCGGCCTGAATGTTTCTGCTACCCGATCGCATGATCTGGGTGAAACTTTCTTTCGTGATATCATCGGAGGCGCATCCCGAGCATAATCCGGCGAAAAGTGCACAAGTGACAAATGTGAGAGCGATCTTCATTTAGTATAGAGGAACGTTCGAGGGAGTGAGCTCCCACTCATTCGGCAAATAACGTGCCAGACCGAAGAGGGGCGAAATGACCGTTTCCAGATGCCTCACCGGCGTTTATCCAGGCCAGCGACCGATCATCCGGGACCGGCCGATCTAATGCTCTGCTTCACATTTCTCCAACAATCAGGTAAATGGCGACGACCGGAACAAAAAGTGGGAAATTCTTACACACATTTGCCTCTGATATCTTCGGAGTGTGTAAGAATTACCCGCTTCTCCTCCCTCTTTGATTGTAAGCGGCACGGAGTTCCGCGCCTTCAACGTCGGCAGTTTTAATAGTGCTCCTTTCCGTCTCAATTTAGCGTGTAAAAAGGTGGCACATTAATTGCGCATGACCGGGCAGACGTTCTTATACTGTCCCATTCAATTCATCCCGAAAAGAAAGGTTCTACATTGCGCCCCGCTCAACTGACGCTGCGCGAGTTAGTCGCAGTATTTCGCCGCCGGAGGAAATATTGGCTCATCCCGGCGATCATCGTTTCAATCCTCAGCATTTTCGGCGCCATCATTCTTCCCAGCAGGTACGAGTCGTCGACGACGATCCTCGTCCAGCGCGACGAGATTCTCAACCCGCTGATCAGCTTTGAGATGGCGGTTACCATCGCATCCGAAGACCGGCTGCGGACGTTCAACGAGGTCATTTACAGCCAGACGACCATCCAGAGATTAATCGACACGCTTCACCTCGGCGTCAAGAACGCTACCGAGGAACAGCGGCAGTCTCTGGTTGATGTCGTGAAGCGCCAGATCGCCACTGAACGGAGGGGCTCCGATTCATTCAGGCTCATGTATACCGACACGGAGCCGGTTCGCGCCCAGAAGGCTGCGGAAATGCTGTCGAATTTATTTATTGCGACGATCCTGCAGGTCGAAGGGCAGCGGAATGAGAATACGGTCAGATTCTTCGAGGGCAAGCTCGAGGAAATCCGGCAGAAGTTCGACGCGAGCCAGAAACAGGTTGTTTCCAGGCTGAGACAACAAATCGACGTCATGCCGGCGGAAAGCCGTGCGGCGTACGGGCAAATGGATGGACTCGAGAGGCAGCTCAATGAAGTCGACGCGCGCATTAAGAGCTATCAGCAGGAGTTGATCGTGCTGCGCACCTCTCCCGAGGCATTCCGCACAGACAGCGGGAAGCAGGCCCTCTACGACCTCCAGCGAGCGGAGATTCCGTACGTGGGCGATCTTCGAGCCCTGATGACAAAGTACGACGATTATATCAGAAGATATACCGTCAAGTACCCCGAGGTTTCGAAGCTCGAGAAACAGATCGCCGATCTGCTTATACGCATGCAGAGCTCGCTGCAAAGCGAACTCGCCAAACAGAGTCCGCAGCGATGGGATCTCGAAAGGCGGCGCACGATGCTCGTAGAGGAAATCAAGCAATCCTCCATCAGCCAGCACGTCAACGAGGACAAGTCGTCGGATTACGAGATCTACCGAAAACTGTACGACGAGATGAAGGTCAAACTCGAACAGGCGCAGACCACACGGGATCTGGGGAGCAGGGCCGCGAACCAGTTCATTATTCTCGACCCGGCCCTCGTTCCGGTCCATCCGTCGAAGCCCAACCGCCCGCTGATCGTCCTCGGCGGGGTTTTTTTCGGGCTGTTCATCGGATTCGTCGGGGCCATCATTAAGGAGATGGTCGATACAACCGTCCGCGTGCCCCACGATATAGAAATATACCGGAAGCCGGTCATCGCATTCATCATCGAGGGCGACGAAGGTCAATCCTTCTGAGCGTCCGACGCATCCCCCCTCAAAGAAATTTCAAGTAATCGGAAGAGAGTTGAAATGGATCAGGATCCCAAAATAAGGCCGGAGAACACCGAAACGGAAAGCGAGGGCAAGTCCGCTCCCAAAGGCAGCGACAACCGCCTTGTCCGGCTCATTAAATCGATTGTGGTCAACCCTGAAAAAGGCGGACATATCGACGACAGCGTCGTCAAATTCCAGTATTACAATTCTTTCAATTATTCACTCCTTCCGCAGGGACAAGACAACGTAAGCCTCACGCTCGGGATCACCAGCGCAAAGAGAGGCGAGGGAAAAACACTCGTCGCCAGCAACCTGGCCGTCTCACTCGCGATGGGCTCCCAGAAGAATACGGTTTTAATCGACCTTCACATCTCCAATCCGCGCCTCCACGACGTTTTCGGAGTTGCGGAATCTCCCGGGTTGATGGAAGCGCTCAGTAACGGGGAAATCCACGTCTCGCAGACTCTGGTGGACCATCTCTCGATTCTCAGCGCAGGCAAATGGATGGGACGCCAGTTGAGTTTTTCCCAGCCCCGGACGGCCGAAAACATTCCGGCCCGTTTTTTCGCCGAGCACTCTCTGGGCCTCGATCAGCTCGCGTCCTTCCGCGACGTGATCTATTCGCTGGAACAGGAATTCGAATTTATCATCGTCGACATGCCGTCGATGGAATCGGAGGAAGTGCCGGTTCTCTATGCCAACCAGTTAAACGGATTGATTGTCGTCATCCAGAGCGGCAAGACCAAGCAGGAAGACCTCGACGCCATGTTTCACAAAGTGAACGAGCGCCAGGTTCTCGGATTCGTCTTCAATCGCTTCAAGAATACCCAAGACTAAGGCGGCGTCCCCCCGATGCTCACCCTGGACGGGACAATTTTCATGCTGATGGTTGCGATCCTGATCGGGAAAAAGACGCGCCGCTATACCCTGTTCAGTTATTTCCTCATTGTTCTGATCGCCCTTATTGAGGTTGGCCTGGTTCTCTACGATATGTACACGATGCCGATGCCAAAAATATGACCCCGGATCCGAAGACTGCCATCGCAAAATTCGGACCGCTTCGCACGGCTCCGGCCCGGCCGGACGGACGAAGCCCGGTTCGGGGGCGGGATAAGCTCCTTGCGGGCATTCTGATCATCCTGGTTCCGCTCCTCGTTTCCACCGTCCTCATCCTGTCGTACGGCGACCTCCTCGCCTGCGTCGCCGTGATCGGAGCGCTCGCAGTACTCGCGATCACGTTTTATCGGATTGACTGGGGGTTCTACATCTTTATTGCGGTGGTTCTCGTCCTCGACCAATATCCGATTCCGGGGATTCAGACGTTTACGACGATGGTCCCGTATTTTCTGAATCTGAAGGAAATCGGTTCAATGGAATCCGCGGGATTCGCGGTTGTGAACGTGCTGGAGCTTCATCTTCTCTTTATTTTCCTGGTCTGGTTCGTCATGCTCGCGGTTCGAAGGGAAACAATGCTCAGTCACGTTCCCGTGTGGGCCGTTGCGCTGATTTTTCTGGGCGCGCTCGCACTGTCATTTGTGCACGGTATGCGAATCGGCGGCGATTATCTCGTGGCGCTCTGGGAGCTCAGGGCCCTGTGCTACTTTCTGATCCTGTATTTCTTCGTACCGCAGATCATCCAGACAAGGAGCCAGGTGCAAACCCTCATGTGGATCGTCATCGGGGCGATCTCGTTCAAGGCGATTCAGGCATGCCAGCATTTCGCCGAACTCGGCTTTACGTTCGCGGGGCTGCCGACGCTCACCAGCCATGAAGACCCGGTCTTTATCGTCACCCTGATCATCTTCCTGTTCGGGTTATCGGTGTTCGGCGTTCGCAACGGACAGCATCGCGCGTTGAAACTCCTTCTCCTGCCGCTGTGCTTCGCCTTCGTGGCCGCGCAGCGGCGTGCGGCCTATGGCGCCTTCATTGCGACCACCATCGCGTTCCTGGTCCTTGTTCCGAAAAGGCCGCTCCTAAGGTATGTAAAGTTTATCGTGCCGGTGATCTTCTTACTGGCGATCTATGTCGCAGCATTCTGGAGCAGCGAGAGTCAAATCGCCTCGCCGATCCGGCTTTTGAAAACATCCCTGTCCTCGGACCAGGAAACGGCGGCCGACCGGTATTATTCGAATCTGTACCGCGAGTACGAACGCTACGACCTCGCGATGACGGTGCGCCGGGTGCCAATCAAGGGGACCGGCTTCGGAAACATGTATGACCAGCCCATCTGGCTGGAGAGGATGCCGATGTCCTTCACATTGAGGTCCTTCATACCGCACAACGAATTCCTGTGGCTTGTCGTGAAGATGGGCGCGATAGGCTTTTTCACTTTTTGCCTTTTTTTTACGGCCTACACGTTCTATGCCTCGTCTGTTTTCTCCCGGTTGACAGATCCCTACCTGAAATCGATCTGCGCGGTGATCGTGATCGTCGGTATTGACCAGATCTTCGTCTCGTATTTTGACCTTCAGTTGACGTATTACCGGAACATGGTTTACTTCGGAACCCTCATGGGGCTTTTGCCGGCGCTGGAAACGATCGACCGGGAGCAGCAAGCGCCCGTTCTTCCGGAAACCGCATGAGCGATTCCATGACAGGGCGAATCCCGCAAGGCGGGATGGTTCTCCTTGACACACGGATTGATAACATCGACGGCCGGACAGCGCTTGAGCGGGTTCTATCGTACGCCAAAAACGGAAACGGCGCGCACAGCGTTTACTTCACGAACGTTCACACGATCCATATTGCCCGGCGGGAACCCGAGCTTCTTCGCGCCCTGAACGCCGCCGACCTGGTCCTGCCCGATGGAAGCGGTCTGAAAATTGCCGGCAAGATCATTCGCAGCCCGATCATCGAGAATCTGAACGGCACGGATTTTACGCCGAGGGTCCTGGAGCACGCAGCCTCCGAGGGCCGGAGCGTCTACCTCCTGGGCGGAACTGCGAAAGCGGTCAACCTCGCGCGGGAACGGCTCGTGTCGCAGATTCCATCCCTGAAGATCGTCGGGTGCCGTTCGGGTTATTTTTCCCCGGAAGAAGAGTCGCTGATCCTCCGGGAAATCAACGAACGGCGGCCGGACATCCTTCTCGTGGCGTTCGGGACTCCGTTGCAGGAACAATGGATCGCCCGGCACGCGCCGATCCTGAAGGTCGGTGTATGCATGGCGGTGGGGGGCCTGTTCGATTTTCTCTCCGGAGAAAAGAGCCGGGCGCCCCGGTGGATCCGGAGCTGCGGATTCGAGTTCATGTATCGCTTCCTTCAGGATCCCCGATCCAAATGGGAACGAATATTCGTGGAGATTCCCCTGTTTCTTGCGCTGATCCTCAAAAGACGATTCCTCGCCAACGGGTCCCGATGAACCGCGAGATCGCACAGTCGGTCACGAAAAACACGGCGGTCATGATGGGCTCGCAGCTCATCACCTGGACATCGAGCTTCGTATTGATGCTCTTCCTGCCGCGCTATCTGGGAAGCGAGGCATACGGAAAGTTATTCCTGGCGCTATCGGTCGCCGCCGTCCTTCGAATATTCGTTGAATTCGGAGGGCACTTCTATATCACCAAGCATGTGGCGCGCGATTTGGACCGTACGCCGCGCCTCTTCGTCGACTCCGCCGCGTTAAGAATATTCACGTGGGTGATCACCCTTTTTCTCGCGGGCGCATTCTTGTGGTTCGCCGGCTATCCGGCGGACGTGAACCTCCTCATTGCAATCTTCGCCATCTCTCTGTCGTGGGAGATGATGACCGATGTGCTGCACCGGTGCTTCCAGGGGCATGAAGTAATGAAATACACGGTGGTCGGAAATGTCGCCGAGAGGGTATCGCTCACGCTCATCGGCGTCAGCGCACTCCTCCTCGGCGCCCCGGTCGTCGCCGTCGGCATTATCATGGCAGTCTCCACGTTTCTCAATTTTTTTATCTCCACGCGGTTCGTGCCCAAAATCATGTCCGCCCTCCCGAAGGTCGATTTTGGCGAGGTCAAACGCATCGCGAGGGAGAGCGTGCCTTATTTTCTCCACTCCCTCTTCGGGGTGGTCTATTATCGGATCGATGCGGTCATGCTTTCGTTCCTGACGCCCGCCGCAGTGGTCGGCTGGTACGGCGGAGCCTATCGTTTCTTCGATATCGTGATGTTTCTTCCAAGCATCTTCAGCACGGCGGTGTTTCCTGTTTTTTCCAGGCTCTGGTCCGACAAGAGCGACTCCATCGCGCGTACGGTGCAGAAGAGCCTCGATGTCGTCATCCTCGCCGGCATCCCCATCAGCATCGGGGGGGTCCTTTTTGACGATGAGATCATTTCGCTCTTTTACGGTCTGAAGGAATTCGCGCCGACGGTTCTCCTGCTGCGAATATTCTCGGCGGGAATGCTCCTGATTTACATCGACTTTGTGCTGCTGCCCTTGATGTTCGCTTTCGATAAGCAGCGGAAATTATCTGTCATGGCATTCCTTGCAATGCTGCTGAACACGGGTCTTAATCTGGTGATGATACCGTTGTTTCAATCTAAATACGGGAATGGAGGGATCGGGGCTGCGTTCGCGACGCTGCTGACGGAATATTTTCTTCTGGTCTGCGCCACACTGACCCTTCCCAAAGAAGTCTTCACCCATTCGAATCTTCTCACCGTGATCAAAGGCTTCGCGGCCGGAGCGGTGATGGTGGGCGTCGTTACGGTTCTAAGCGACCTGCAGATTCACTGGACGATCCAGGCCCTGCTCGGCGTCCTGGGCTACGGCGCGGCCCTGCTTCTGATGAAAGCTGTCGACAAGGACGAGATCGAATTGCTGCTGAGCGTCGTGAAGCTCCGGAAGCACGAACGGATTTTCGCCATCCCGGCAGAGCAGGAAATTCAAGCCTGAATCTCATGACGAACGGCGAGACATTGAAAAAAGCAGGGAGCGCGGTGAAAAAGATTTGTATGATCCTGTATCACTCAAACCCATCCGCGTGCCCTCCGCTGTTTCATGCCGCGATTTCATTCGCGAAGCGGGGAGTATTGGTGGAGACCGTCTGCGTTTCATCGGATCCCGACTACCCCATGCTCGAGACGATCACCGAGGGGTACCAGATTCGGCGATTTTATTTCCGGTCGCAGGTTTTCTTCCATCGCCACTTCGGGTTATCACCGTCAAATCAGCTCGTGGCAGGGCTGCAGTACGTGTGCAGCTACGGCGAATTTTTGTTTAGAAGCTGCGCGATGGCCTGGAAGGCGCGGGCGGATATTTATGAAGCACACGATCTTCCGGCGCTGCTGCCGTCGTATATCGTGGCCCGGCTGAGGAGAAAGCCCCTCGTCTTCCATGCGCACGAGCTCTATCCCGAGATGATCGCGAAAATGCGGTTCGCGCGGCTCTGGAAGCTGCTCGAGAAGATCCTCGTCCCGCGCGTCGACCTCGTCGTGACCCCCGAGGAAAACAGGTCCCGCATTTATTATTACGAATATCATTCGAAGCGCATGCCGCTGACGGTTCTGAATTGTCCTCCGTACGTTCCGCCCAGGAAGAGCACAAAGCTTCGGGACGACCTGGCCGCGCGCGGGATTCCGTCCGACACGATCGTGCTCTACCAGGGGCTGATGGATACTTCACGATGCATCGAGGAGCTCGCGGAGTCGGCCCGATATTTCAACAACGGGACGGTCCTTGTGTTCCTTGGCGCCGGCTTCAAGGGATGGGAAAATCCTTCCGCCGTCGTCGGCCGATCGGAGAGGATTGTACACTATCCGAGGGTAAACTATGAAGAATTGTTGGAGTACACGTCTTCGGCAGATATCGGGGTGCTCTTTTATCGCAATGAGTGCAGGAACAACTATTTCTGTGCGCCGAACAAACTCTACGAATATATGATGATGGGGCTGCCGGTCATCACAAATAACTTTCCCGGCATCATGAAAATCGTCGAGGGCGAGAATGTGGGGCTCTGCGTCGATCCGACCGACCCGCCCGCCGTGGCCAGGGCGATCGAGAAGTTGAGGACGAACCGGGCGCTGTATGAAGCCATGCGCGAAAATTGCTTCCGCTTGACGCGGGAGAAATACAACTGGCAGGAAGAGTTCAAGAAGCTCTACGAGGGATATCAAACGTTTCTCAACGGGAATGGATCGGCTGCCGGGCATCGGACCGGAGCTTCCGATTCCGGCCGATTCATCCTGCACGGCGGTCTTGGCGGAGGCGCCGTAAAGAATCCTTTACCGACTGGAGATAGCGAGCGATGAGAGCTGAGTTGATGGGTGTGGAAAGGAAAAAGACGGAAGGAAACCCTCAGGCGATACGGGTCCTGATGTACCACTCGATTATAAAAGAAAATCATCCCGCGGGCAGGAACCCGTTTCGCCTCCCTGTCGGACAGTTCCGCGCGCAACTTGAATGGCTCGACCGCCGCGGCTTTACGGCCATCACCTTCGACGATTACCGGCTGTTCCGGGAGGGTATTCTCAATCTGCCGAAAAAGCCCGTGATTCTGACGTTCGACGACGGCTACCAGGACGTATATGAAAATGCATTTCCCCTGCTGCAGGAGTACGGCATGCGGGCCGTCATCTTCGTGCTCGGAGACAGGAGGGCGAATTCAAACGTATGGGATGTGAACGATACTACTTCAGACGCGCCTCTCATGTCCGATCGCGAGATCATCGAGATGCACCAGGCACACTTCGAGATCGGCGCACACTCTCATTCCCACGTCAGGCTCACCGAGATTCCGAAGGAAGCGGCGTGGAAGGAGATCAGCTACTCCAGGATGGAAATTGAGGGACTGCTGAACAAACCGGTGCGCAGTTTCGCCTATCCGTACGGATGCGTCAACGAGGAAACGAAGCGGATGGTGCGCGATGCGGGATATACGATCGGGTGCAGCGCCTTTTCGGGCCCCCCTGTGTTCGGGGCGGATGAATTTGAGATCAGGCGCAGCACGATCTTCAACACGACCGGCACGCTGGGCCTCGGCCTTCGATTGCTGTCGCCGTACCAGCACTACCAATGGGTCCGGTGGAGAAGTTCCGTGCTGATCCGTTCAAACGGCCGGCGCGCGAAGATCGGTGTGGTAGAGAGCAATGCATGAGGACTTAAACATAGTGCATCAAACGGGCGAGGTTCCCTTCGACGTGATCGGCGAGGCGAAACCTTTGGATGGGCTCACCGTGGAGGTGGTCGATACGCCCGAGAGGTTTGCGTCGCTCCGGAACGAATGGGACGATCTTGTTTCGGCGGGCACGGGGGATATTTTCCAATCCTTCGACTGGATGTATCTCTGGTGGAAACACTATGGGGTTCACCCGGATCGCCGGCTCCACGTTCTCGTGTTCAGGTCGGACGGACTGCCTGCCGGCATCGCGCCCCTTTTTCTTGAACAGGACCGGTTTTTCGGCGTTGTTTTCAGAAAGCGGCTCCGGATGATCGGCTGCGGCGTCGGCAAGAACGGATCCTCCGACCTTCTCTCGCAGTTCGGCGTGAGCGATTACCTCGACGTGCTCGCGCGGCCGGAGTTTGAGAATCAGGTGATCGACTCGTTCCTTCGATATTTGGAGACTCACCCCGAGGCCTGCGATGAGTGCGAGCTCGAGCATATTCCCCAGCGGAGCATTTTGAACGTGCTGATGCTGCCCAAACTGAAACTGAGCGCCCTGCCTCACGAAGCGAAGAGCACCGACGTTTGTCCGCGAGCCGAGCTGCCGGGGACAATCGGCGAGTATCTCTCGAAAAGAAAACCGGAGGTGCGGCACCGTATCAACCAGGCACAGAAGGCCGCGAACACGCTCTACACGATCAAGACGGTGGATACCAGAGAAGAGCTCAGCCGGGCCTTTCAATGCCTCATCGACCTCCACCAGCGGCGCTGGAACGAGCTCGGGTATCCCGGCCTCTTTGCAGATCCACGCTTCCGGAAATTCCAGGAGGAAATAATTGCCTCGTTCTATGCGAAGGGATGGATCTGGTGCAAGACTGCGGAGACGAAGGATGGCTGCATCGCCGTGCGATTGGGTTTTTCCTATCGCCATACGTTTTATGATTTCCTGTCCGGTTTCGATCATGCCTCCCCCGCCGCCAAGAGGCGGCCCGGGATCGCACTGCTGTATTCGATGATCCTCGACGCGATGAGCACCGGAGGACGAACGCTCGATCTTCTTCGCGGCGATGAAAGGTATAAGTTCGACTTCGCCGACGGCGCGCCGAAGAATTCACGCATTGTTATTCTCAACAGGCCGAAACGCCCGGCGGCCCATGCAATGCTCATTCGTTTTATTCTAAAGTTGAGAATGGCGTCGTCGCTGGCGCGGAAGGAATGGAGTTTATTCAAGGTGCAGTACGGGGCACACGGCCTCCTGAAGTCCGGGCCGCGGTACCTGTCATTCAGAGTCCGCTGTTTGACCGACAAGCTTTCGGCAAAGCAATGAAAACCTCAGGGTAACATGGAGTCTGTGTACCAACAATTGCTCGAGACAGCACTGCGGTATCCCGAGAAGAGCGCAATCCTCAAAGGAGACAGAAACATCTCCTACCGCGAGCTCGTCGGCCGGACCAATGCCGTCGCCAGGGCGCTGGTTGCGAAGGGAATCCGCCGGGGCGATACGGTGCTCGTTTTGTTGGAGGACAAATCCGAGCTTCTCACCGCTCTGATCGGCACCATGAGGTTGGCGGCCGCGGCAGTTCCGCTCGAAGCGGCGACTGCAGGCCCGCTCCATCAAATTGTGAACGACACGAAGGCATCGCTCCTGATCACCAGCGAAGCTGTTCTGGGCAACTATCCTGCGTTGCGTGATCTGCCGCTGCACGGGATCCTGCTCATCGACGAGGCATTGCGAGCGAACGGGACGGAGAACATCGAGACGGGCGAAGAGCATCTCCCCCGGGCTCTCCAGCCGGTGGATGACGACCTTGCGGTAATCTTTATAAGTTCCGGGTTCGACGGGGGAAACAACGGGGTCATCTTATCCCAGCGGAATATTGTCGCCTCGATGAAGATGCTGAGCCGGGTCATGGGAATCGATTCCGGCTTCCGCGAACTTGTCACGTCGAGTTTGTCGCAGGCCTTCGGGATCAGCCGGAGTCTGTGCCTGTTTTCGGTGGGCGGCACCGTCGTTCTCGGCGACGAGATGACGAACCCGGAACGCGTCATGACTGATTTCATGAGATTTGGATGCAACGCCTTTTCCGGGTCGGGACAAACGCTTACACTCATGAGCATGCAGGATGGGGACCTTCTCAGCCGGCTCAGCTCCAGAGTCAACTTCATCGAGCTCGACAATGCCCCGCCGGAGATGAAGGAGAAGGAGAAAGAGAAGCTCCTGGACGTCTACCCGCATGCACAGATCTGGGTGCGGTACGCTCTGGCGGAAGCGCCCTTTTTAACATTTCTGGAATTCCGGAGCGAGAGGAACAAAATGCACACCATCGGACGTCCGTTCCCGCCGGTTGAGATCGCGATTCAGGACGAAACCGGAAAAACGCTCAGCCGGGGGCGAACGGGTGAGATCGCCGTTCGCGGGGATTGCATCGCCGCCGGCTACTGGCAGAGCAATCAGGTGAGGCAGCTGCGGCCGAGGAACGATCAATGGATTAATACGGGCGAGATCGGATTTATCGACCGTCACGGCTTTCTCCATACCCGGGGACGGAAGGAAGATATTATCCACCGCGGCACCACCAGTATTCTGCCGTCCGAAATTGAGGAGAAAATCCGCCGGGCTTATCCCGATTGTGAAATCTACGTGATCGGAATCCCCGATCCAACCGGAGAACTCGGGGAAATCCCGGTTCTCTGCTATCGCTCCGCGAACGGAACGATGATCAACCCGTCCGAATTTTCCCGCACCCTTCCCCGGGGGTTCAACAAGAACATGATCCCGCGCATTGTGTACCGGATCGATTCGTTCCCGGGCCTGGAAAGCCGGGTGTCGCGATCCGAGCTCAGAAAAAGAATTCTTGACCGCGCTGAATTTCAACAGCCGAAATGAAAATTTCTCACGAAAGGAGGTTGGAACCCGCACCATGAACGAGAACCTGCTCACGCCGAAACCGCGCACATCGAGCACTGGATTTGACGAGTCCAAGCTTTCGGGCTATCTGAATCAAGTCCGATACTCGCAGAAGGCCGATTCGACGCTCGCCGTCACCGACTACCAGATCTTCGTCGAGGCGCGGAGCGCGCTCGAGAAGTACGTCGGGAAAAAGTGTAACGAGTCGACGATTCTGGAGATCGGCTGCGGCCAGCGCTTCCCCACCACCCTGTTATTCCGGAACCTCGGAGCCAGCGTCACCGGCATCGACATGGACTTTATCGATCCGAAGTTTTCGCCGAAGGGGTACGTATCAATACTGCGGGCGAACGGATTCGAGCGATTCGCCAAGACCCTCGTGCGCCACGTCCTTTATGACGGAGCGTATTATTCGAATCTCGGAAAGTTTCTCGGAAAAGCTCTCCGCTTTGACGGCCTGGATATCCGGCTCATGGACGCGTGCAATCTGCGTTTCCCCGACAATTCGTTCGATTACGTCTTCTCGAGGGCAGTGTTTGAGCACATCTACGACGTTGAGAAAGCATCCGCGGAGATTTACCGCGTCCTCAAACCCGGGGGCATCGCCGATATCCGGCCGCACCTGTTCCCGAGCCTGTCGGGCGGGCATAATCCGGAGTGGTTTGTCAATGATCAGGATTTCAGAAGGAAAACACAACCCTGGGATCATCTTCGCCAGAAACAATTTCAGGCGCCCTGCTTCCTCAACAAGCTCCGGGAAGCCGATTACCTGAGGATTTTTTCGAAACATTTCTCGATTGTTGCGCTCGAAGAAGAGCGCGGAGGAGCAGAATACCTGACGAATGAGATATTAACCTCCCTGTCGGGCTACACCAGGGAAGAGCTTCTCAAGCTCTCGATTCGAGTCATCATGAAGAAAGAGGTGAAGACCGGAATTGCCTGGAGCACTTCCCCCTCGCCGAAAGGAGTCCCCAAATACGAGGTTGTGAGAAACAATGATCAATCATAACGGGCATAACGGGGAACTATCCCTCGGAACGCAATTAATGCGCTCGGAGCAGGACCGCGTCAACGAATTGTTCGACGAAGGCTCGTCGTACTGGAATGATCTCTACAGCCATCGGGACGTCTTCGGGGTCATCCATCAGCAACGGCGGGACGTCGCGCTCAGTTTTGTCGATGAACTTCGTCTTCCGAAAGAGAGCCGGATACTGGAAGCGGGCTGTGGAGCCGGACTCACGACGCTGGCGCTCGCCCGGCGCGGCTACACGATCGATGCAATGGACAGCGTGCCCGCCATGATTGAACTGACGAGGCAACATGCATCCCAGAACGGCTTCGGCGATTCCATCAGGGCGGAGGTCGGGGACGTTCACTCGTTGAAGTTCCAGGACACATCGTTCGATCTGATTGTGGCAATGGGAGTAACGCCCTGGCTTCATGACTTGCGCTCGGCTTTGGTGGAAATTGTCCGCGTTGTGAAACCCGGCGGCTACGTTTTGCTGAATGCAGATAACCGGTACCGGCTCAATCATCTCCTCGATCCGCTGCTCAATCCTGTCGTGAGGCCGATCAGGGAATCGGTGAAACGCCTTCTCGAATCGGCCGGAGCGCGGAAGCCTTCGACCGCCGCCCGGCCCCACATGTATTCTGTGGCCGAATTCAAAGAATATCTCAGGTCCGCGGGGCTCTCAGAAAGCAAACACCGCATGTTGGGTTTTGGGCCATTTTCGCTACTCAACCGGAAGATTCTACCTGATGCGATCGGAGTCAAGGTTCATTTAAAACTTCAAAAATATGCTGATTTGGGGTATCCGATCTTCCGGTCCACCGGTTCGCAGTATATAGTTCTTGCACAAAAAATGATAGCGGGATCACATTCCAGGTCATGAATAAGCTTATATATCATAGGCTTACCCTAAGATGAGTTCTCGGATCCAATTGCGCAGCGGGGCATGGTACGGAGACCGCCAAATCGAGCTGGAAATACCCTCGGATTGGGAGTTGAACGTGCACCGGCCTCATACACCTCCTCCGTTGACCGATGCACAAATCGAGAGTTCGCTGGACCGTCCTGACGGGCAGACGCCGGTGAGGAATCTTTGCAAGGGGAAATCACGGCCGCTGATCATCGTGGACGACCTGAACAGGCCGACCCCCGCCGATCGAGTTGTGGGGCTGCTGTTAAAATATTTTTCTGAGGCCGGACTCCCGCCCGAGAGGGTGACGGTCCTGATGGCCACCGGGACTCACGGCGATCCTGCACCCGATGCGATGAGCAAGAAAATCGGGGTTGAGGCAGCCGCTCGCTGCCGGACAATCATTCATAACTGCTTCCGCGGCGCCGTCAGAATGGGAACGTCGTCCTTCGGGACTCCCGTCTACGTGAATAAAGCTGTTGCGGAGAGCGACTTCGTCATCGGGATCGGCGGCTTGAATCCGAACCACACGGCAGGGTTCGGGGGCGGGTCGAAACTCGCTCTCGGCGTGCTGGGAATCCGTTCGATTTTCCGGCTTCACTTCGGGCATCCGAGCGCCGGATGGGGATCGGACGGCACGGAAAGCACGTTCCGCCGGGATATCAATGAAATTGCTGAGATGATCGGACTACGAACTGTCATATCGCTCCATGTCGACGAGAACCGCGAGATTGTTGCGATACAATGCGGCGACTCCCGGAAGTACTTTCCCGCGGCGGTGAAATTCTGCCGCGATGCGTTTGCCGCACCCTCTCCCGGGGATGCCGATGTCGTGATTTCGGATGCCTATCCGAACGATCTTTCGCTGACATTCGCGCGAATGAAGGGGTTCGTGCCTCTGCAGAGTTGTAAGGCGGGAGCATCGCGGGTTGTGATCGCCTCATTACCCGAGGGGGTTGGTCTCCACAACCTTTTTCCATTTGTAAATGTTCCGCGATTCCATCGCCAGCGGCACCGGCTGCGCCGCTTATCGATGATGACTCCGCGCCAGGTGGCGTCTGCTGTTTTCTCGAAGGTGAGCCGCACGCTTACGAGCTCTCGTCGCCGGAGCGGCGGATCCAACGGCCAGGGGCCGGAGAGCGGCCTTGCATTTAAAAACCCGATTCGGCTTTTCCGGCCGGGAAATCAGACTCCGGCGCTGGCGTCGGCAATAGGCGGCATCCAGCTAACGTCGAGCTGGGAAGAAATCATTCAGGCTATAAAATCCGAACAGAATCACCGCACGAATCTCAAGGTGGTCGTGTACCCATGCGCGTTTCTTCAGTCACTGCAGCCATCGACCGAAAGCACGGGAAAGATCCCGATCACCGAACACAGCGGCGAGTAATTTCTACAATGAAGAGAAGACCTATGAGAACGAAGACGAAGACCCGCCCGGGCGGTAAACTGCACACGGCGGACTATCTCAAAATGATCGGCGTGCCGTTAATTGATGCGGCGACGAGCCCGTTTGACCCGGGTTACGACCTGGCGACTCTGGAGAGCCACCTGGAGCAAAGCTCGCACGTGATGTCGATATTGAAAATTTCAATGGCATGCTGGATGGTTGCCAACGAGAAGGTGACACGCCGGAAAATCGCGGCGGCAAAAAAGTACCGGGTGCCGACCACGACCGGCGGGGGCCCGTTCGAGGTTGCCGTTGCGCAGGGTAAGCTTCCGGAATACCTCGATCTGGTGGCAGACTTCGGCGTGACGAGGATCGAATGCGGCGAGGGCTTTACGGAGATGACCTTGAGCCCCCGCGAGGTGATCGGGATGGCAAATGAGCGGGGCCTCGAAGTTCAGTTTGAGCTCGGGAAGAAGCACACGGGAGCTTTCACCCGCGACGCCGTCGAAGGTTTGATCGAGCAGGGCCGGAGGTGGCTCGATGCGGGAGCACTTCAACTAGTGGTTGAAGCGCGGGAGAGCGCCAAGGGCGTAGGGCTCTTCGATGACAGCGGGAATTTCAACAGCGCTTTCGCGGATCGTTTCGCGGACGCGTTCGGCCACAAAATTGTGATGTTCGAAGCGCCGAATAAGCCGAGCCAATTTGCGCTCCTCGATCACTTCGGTAACGAGGTTCACCTGTGCAACATCCGCCTCGAAGAAGTGCTGCGTGTCGAGATCTACCGCCGCGGTTTGCACTCCGATGCGTTTGCAAAGGAAAACCTTCGTCCCCGCCGCCCGGGTCAGACCACCCGCGCGGGCCAGGGACGTTAGGAGGTCCGTCGAGGATGGATCGCACAGTTGTCATCGATTGCTTTCCGGAGAGCGTGAGGCATTACCGCGAGGGATACGCCCTCATCGCCATCGACGTGATCCGCGCGACGACGACGGCGGTTACGGCGGTCAACATGGGAAGAAGATGTTTCCCCGCTCCGTCGATCGAGCTCGCGCTCCCGCTTGCCGCGCGGCTTAACAACCCTCTCCTGGTCGGAGAGCTTGGCGGCAACATGCCGTACGGATTTGATATGAACAACAGTCCCGCTGAGATGGCGCACCGCGACGATTGTATGCGTCCGATGATTTTGCTCTCGTCATCCGGTACACAGCTTATTTACAATGCGAGAGACAGCGACGCCGCTTATGTCGCGTGCTTTCGAAACCATACCGCGACGGTGAATCACCTCAACGGCAGGCATAACAGGGTGGCGGTAATCGGGGCGGGCACGCGAGGCGAGTTTCGCGAAGAAGACCAGATGTGCTGCGCGTGGATTGCGGAAGGGCTTATGAAGGCAGGGTATAAACCGGAAGACGAAAAGACGAAAGAGATCGTCGCGCGCTGGAGTGGGGTGCCTGTTCAGGCATGCTCGACAGGAAACAGCGCCGAATACCTCCGGAAAAGCGGTCAGGTACGCGATCTGGAATTTATTCTCTCACACGTGGACGACGTTGGCTCTGCCTTCATGGTGAAGCACGACGAAGTCGTACGAATTCCCGTATCGGAGTAAGATGATTCACGAGCGCGATCATCAAGCCGGCAGTGTGATGGAACAGGACCGGCCCCGGGAGATTCGACAAGCGGCGGGCGGAGGGCCGGACTCGCTGAACCGAAATGTTATGACCGTCGCCGACACAACAGTCCCGGTCGTGGTGCTGAAAGTGTATCACCACCTGTCCCTCGGCGTCGTGCGAACCCTCGGCAGATTGGGGATCGAGGTTCTCGGCATCGATCAAAACCCTCAGGCTCCGGGGCTTCACTCGCAGTACTGCCGGGGAAGGTACATCTGGGATGTCGACAGGGCGCGGCCCGAAAAGACGGTAGAATTCCTGCTCAAAGTGGGAAAAAGCATTGGAAAGCGGTCGGTGCTGATCAATACCGCCGACGAAGGTGCCCTCCTCCTGGCGGAACATGCAGAGGCGCTTCGGGAATGGTTCATCTTTCCCTCTGTCCCGCCGGAGCTGGTCAGATCATTGACAAGCAAAAAAGAAATGTATCACCTGGCCCGCAAGCACGGCGTCCAGACCGCGGAAACCGAGTTTCCGGAATCACGGGAAGACGTTGTGAGATATCTGGATCGTGCCGTATTCCCGGTCATGCTGAAAGGGATAGACGGCGATCGGCTGGATCGGCGGACCGGAAAGAAGATGGTCATCATCCGAACGGCAAACGAGTTGCTCGATCATTACGAAAAGATGGAAGATTTGCAACATCCGAATCTCATGCTTCAGGAATATATCCCCGGCGGCGATGATTGCGTCTGGATGTTCAACGGCTATTTCGATAAGGACGGCGAGTGCCTGTATGCGCAGACGGGGAAGAAAATACGCCAGGCGCCCGTCTATACGGGATATACCTCTCTGGGTATCTGCCTGCGGAACGAGATCGTTGAACGGACTACAAAAGACTTTATGAAAAAAATCGGCTACCGGGGAATCCTCGATATCGGTTACCGGTACGACGCTCGCGACGGCGGCTATAAAGTGTTGGATATCAATCCGCGGATCGGGGCTACGTTCAGACTATTCGTCGCGACAAACGGCATGGATGTTGCGCGGGCGGCATACCTGGATCTCACGGGCCAGAGGGTGCCGCGATCCGAGTCAAATGAGGGACGGAAGTGGTTCGTCGAAGACCGGGACATCGTCTCGAGCATGAGGTACTTTCGTGACCGGAAGCTCAATCTGAAGCAATGGATCGCCTCGTTCGAGGGCGTTCAGGAGTCCGCCTGGTTCGCTAAAGACGACCTCCTCCCGTTTTTTATAATGTGCGGACAATTTTTTGGCAAAATTGTTTCAAGACCGTTCAGGATCGCCGCGGACGGGAAGCGGAACGCGGGAACCTACGGGGGTAGGCCGGATATTCCGCGGAGAGAAGAGAGCGTGCATGCCGGACGTTGAACACAACGGCGTGACGACCGTACCGGCACTTCAACAGGAAGAGACTCCGCCCGTTCTTTCCCGCGGAGAAGAGGGCGGGACATGTACGGTCGTGGTGGTCGATACCGACGCTGAATTTATTACGCTGGAATCGGAATGGAACAGGCTTCTCTCAACGGCCGATGTTTCCATCTTCCAGACGTTCGAATGGGTCAGCACCTGGTGGATGTACTTTGGAAGCGGCGGCAGGCTCAACTGCCTGGTTTTTAAGATTGGCGATCGGATCGTGGGCATCGCGCCGCTGTTCAAGAAAAAAGTGCGGATCCTCGGGATCGGCGTCGCCGCGCATCTGCAATTCATCGGATGCTGGCTCTCCGATTACGTCGACATGATCATCCTCCCCGGCTACGAACCGAACGTCCTCCGGGCGTTTGCGAGTCATCTTCGGGCAACATCGGGCGAGTGGGATGTGCTCGACATCCAGGATGTCAACGAGCGCTCCGCGCTTGTCAAGCTGTTTCCGGGCATCCTCGAAGAGCGGGGATTCACGGTGACTCATTATCAGGGGAATGTCGCTCCATACATCGAACTTCCGCCGACCGAAGACGGGCTTTTGCAGCACTCGCGGGGGTACAATTACCGGCGAAAGGTGAAACGCCTCCAGGAAAAATTCAAGGCGAGTGTGGAACTGTACCGGTATGAGACGGATGATGTCAAAGGCGCGGTCGAGATGTTTTCTTCAATTCACGGCGGGCGCTGGAAGAGCCTCGGGCATCCGAGCGCGTTCGAAGACGAACGGCACCGGGCGTTTCACATCGAAGTCTCAAAGAAGTTCGCGAAGAGAGATTGGCTCCGGATGTTTTTCCTGAAGGTCGACCACCAGCCGATCGCCGTCAATTATGCGTTCAATTTCCACGAGCGAATTTACATGTACCAGAGCAATGCGCATGCGTCCGATGAGATCATGAAATGCAGCCCCGGCTTCGTGATCCGGTGCATCGCAATGATTGAGGGGATCAAGGAAGGGATGAAGGTGTTCGACTTCCTCCGCGGCGACGAATCTTACAAGTACCGGGAATGGGATGCGGTCGACAGCCGGAACTACCTGATCCGGATATCGTCACCGATGCTCTTGAATCGATTCAGGTTCGCCCTGTTCCTGATCTGCGAATTGGCGGCGAAGTGCAAGTCGAGGATCCGGTTCGAACGATATGAATACAGGCGATTCACAATTATAAAGAGCCCCTCGCTGATTGAAAAACTGAGCTATCTGGGCTCGAAAACAGCGCAATTGTTGGGCATGGGGCTCAGGTTCATCATCCGGCATTCGCCCCTCCGTTCACTCGTCGAAGAATCGACAACGCGGGCGAAAGAGGAGAGCGATGGTTCCTGACCTGATTGAAATAGGGTTACTCTCAGTTCCCGGATTCTTTCTGCTGTACCTGGCCGTGCTCAGCGTTCTTGCGCTCACCGCACGACCTAAAAAGAGAAGCGCCGTCAGCCCGGCCCGCAACGGCCGGCTTTTCGCGATTCTCGTGCCCGCTCACAACGAAGAACAGTCGATCGGTAAGACTCTCAAGAGCTTGTTCTCGGTCGACTATCCCGGCTCGATGTTCGATGTGATCGTCATCGCGGATAATTGCACCGACAAGACTTCCGAAATCGCGCGCGAGTCCGGAGCAAAGGTATTCGAACGAAAAGATCCCATTTCACGGGGAAAGGGGTTTGCGCTCCGGTGGGGATTCGACAGGCTCGTATCGGGGAAACCGGCCTATGATGCGATCGTCGTCGTGGATGCGGACAGCATCGTATCAAATAATTTTCTTTCCGTTATGCATGAATATCTCGAGCGGGGTGCACGTGTGATTCAGAGCAGCGACATGGTCGAACCGCGACCGGGCTCCTGGAGTTCCGAAGTCACGCGCCTCGGGTTCACCTTGCACAATTACAGCCGGCCGCTGGGCCGGCGCCTTCTCAACTGCTCCGCCGGACTTTTCGGGAACGGGATGTGTTTTACGACCGAGATCCTGCGAGCGTATCCGTGGAACGCTTATTCTTTGAATGAGGACCTTGAGTACGGCCTCATGCTTGTTCTCAGGGGTATCACTGTCCGCTTCGCGCCCGAAGCATGCGTCTTTGCCGCGATGCCGGCTGATGCGTCAAATTCCGAGTCCCAGAGGGCAAGGTGGGAGAGGGGAAGATATCCGATTATAAGGAAATATGCAGGCCGGCTCCTCAAGACTGCTGTCAAGAAGATTTCGTGGAAGGCATTTGACGCGTATGTCGAGCTGGTCATTCCGCCGTTCGTCAATCTCATGGTTGTCGCGACGGCACTTGCAGGTTTGAACTTCTGCCTTGGACTTCTCGGGGTGGAAGCCGCGTCCAAATTCGCGCTCGCATGGCTGGCTCTCCCCCTGCTTGGTTTGGTCCATGTGACCGCCGGGCTCCGGGCAGCGCGCGCAGATGGATTGCTCTACCGGGCGCTTTATTACGTGCCGCGGTATGCTGCATGGAAATTCAAGTTTTACCGAAAGCTGTATAGAGGTTTGCCGACGAAGGAGTGGATACGAACAGCGCGCGACCGTACGGTCGCCCCTCCCGTTGCGGACAAGCACTGAACGACCGCGAATCCACCACACATTGTTCAAAAGAGATACCGCCATGAGCAAGATTTTAATTATTGATGACGATGAGGTGCAGTTGAAGCTGCACGGCACTATCCTCATCAACGAGGGATACACGATGTATACAACCGCGGACGGACCTCAAGGCATCACGATATTCAAGTCCCAGCATCCGGACCTTGTCTTGCTCGATCTCGGCCTGCCGAGCATGAGCGGCATCGAAGTTTTAAAAGAACTTAAACAAGCCGATCCAAAGGCAAAAATTATCGTCGTAACAGGCTATCCATCTGTTGAATCGACCGTGATGGCGATCCGTTCCGGCGCGTGTGATTATATCCAAAAACCCGTCGAAGTCGGGGAGTTGCTGCAGAAGATCGAGACTGCTCTCAATGTTGTGGACAGCTAACGACAGCCGTCCATACCGGGGCAGGTTGTCCTCGGATCCGTTGTAATCCGAGAACACTTCTTCAGCCGGGAGACGTAAGGGAGAATGATGTTTTCTAGAGTAACATACAGCTGTTTGATCTTTGGGATCCTGTCCGTGACCGGATTGGCCCAGGTCAATCGTTTTTCGGTGCAGGCATCGGGCGGCGGCACTATTGCCGCGCAGAGTGCAGGCATTCCGCTATTCATACAGATAACGGCACTGGACAGTCTGAATGCCATCGTGACGAGCTTTGGGGGGACGGTGGAGATTACATCCACAGGGACGCTTGTGGCCGGCGGCGGAACGACGAGAACGTTCGTGAACGGAGTCCTGAACCCGGACACCGTGACGTTCTCGAACACAGGAACCTTTTCGATCACGGCGACCCGGACAGCGGGTACAGAGACCGGCACGAGCAACCTGTTTACCGTGAATCCCGGCGCCGCCACAACGGTGAGGGTGGAAACATTGCCGAGCGGGACGGGTGGAATCGTTCCACTCCAGAACGTCGTTGCGGGTAATCAGCTTCAGGTCTACGCCGTTACGCGCGACACATTTAATAATTTCATTGCCAATGTTGCCGCTGATTCCTGGGCGCTTCAAAGTGTTACGGGTGGAGTTCTCGCAGGCGATCTCGTCCCCGCTCTGGACCGTAAGAGCGCCATCTTTACGGGACATAAGATCGGGACTGCCGTGATCGGTGCCGCCTCGGGCGTGCTGCCGATGACGACGTCCGGAACCCTCACGGTGACGCCGGGGCCGCTCGACAACTTCCTCGTTGAATCGTCGAGCGGGGGAAATATCCCGGCGCAGACCGTTGGCGTTCCCTTCACGATCAGAATCACGGCGCGCGACACGTTCGGAAACACCGCGTCCGGCTTCACGGGAACCGTAGGCATCACATCCACCGGAATTCTTCTGTCCGGAGGCGGAACGACGGCAGCCTTTTCGAACGGAGTCTTGAGTTCGCATAGTGTCACGTTCGGGAAAACGGGAAGTTTTACCATCACGGCAACCCGCACGGGTGGAACGGAGACCGGCACCAGCAACCTGTTCGCAGTGAATTCCGGCGCGGCTGCGAAAGTGAATGTGGAAACATCCGCCGATGGCACCGGCAGCGTCGTTCCGTCGCAGAACGTTGTCGCGGGATCTCAAGTACTAGTCTACGCAATTACGCGAGACGCATTAAACAATTTCATTGCAAATGTCGCGGCCGACTCATGGGCTCTTCAAAGTGTCACGGGTGGAGTTCTCGCGGGTGATCTCGTCCCCGCGCTGGACCGTAAGAGCGCAGTCTTCACTGGACATAAGACCGGAAGTGCGGTGATCCGTGCGACCTCAGGGGCAGTCCCGGCGACGGCTTCGGGAACAATCACTGTAACGCCCGGGCCGCTCGACAACTTCCTTGTGGAATCGTCGGCCGGCGGAAACATCCCGGCACAGGCCGCCGGTGTTCCGTTCACGATCAAGGTGACGGCGCGTGACACGTTCGGAAACACCGCGTCCGGCTTCACGGGAACTGTAAGCATCACGTCGACCGGGACGCTTTCGGCGGGCGGCGGAACTAGTGCGGCTTTTGCCAGTGGAGTACTGAGTTCGCAGAGTGTCACGTTTTCGAATACGGGCACCTTTTCCATCACCGCGACTCGGACAGCCGGAACGGAGACAGGAACGAGCAACCTGTTTACCGTGAACCCCGGCGCGGCTACAAAGGTGAGGGTGGAAACTCTGCCGAATGGGAGCGGGAGTCTTGTTCCATCCCAGAGCGTCGTTGCGGGGAATCAAATACTCGTCTACGCCGTTACGCGCGATACGTTTAACAATTTCATCGCGAATGTCGCGGCTGATTCCTGGACGCTTCAAAGTATCACCGGCGGGGTTCTCGCCGGAGATCTTGTTCCTGCGGTGGATCTAAAGAGCGCAGTCTTCAC
>Ga0099793_10000025_pt1 | contig 28702 bp, 11 predicted proteins | sample Rivendell_Oct201_9_FD_77319 | JGI IMG/M metagenome (GOLD analysis project Ga0099793, IMG submission 77319) | Vadose zone soil and rhizosphere microbial communities from the Eel River Critical Zone Observatory, Northern California to study diel... | ecosystem: Environmental > Terrestrial > Soil...
AGCCCCGGGGCCGCGGGGGACGGAGGAACGGGATATGGATTCCACCAATTCCCCGAAAGAACGATCATCGCGAGCATCTTCAGGGTGTTGCCGTAGTAATCGTTGCTGTTGAAGTTTGTTGTGTCGACGTTTGTCCACAACTTGTTAAGCCACGGCTGATTCCCGGAATCGATCATCGCACCGACGGCAAACGGAGCGATGAACGCCATCGAGATGTCAAACGTGTCAATCGTGGCGCCGTTGAGGCGGTAACCTGCCCGGATATTCTCTGGGTTGTCCCCGGTCTTTGCCCGGATGAACTCGTTGATCTTCTTGACGGCATTGTAGGCCCGCGGCTCTCCCGAGATCAGATAATCAACTGCCAAACGGAACGGATCGCGGCAGGCGTTGTAGGAATAGTGCCCATCATAGGCAGATTCGAGGTAGTAAGGGCCCGCGGGCGCCGGGCTTGAGCTGACGTGGCGGATGAAATCCGGAATCAGGCCCGTCGCCGGGCTGAAATTTGTCTGCATCGCATCCACGAGCGAGTAGCAGCGATTCAGAACGCTTCCCCACGACGTATCGCCGGTTGCAATCTCAAATGCGCGGAAGTGATTGACGAGAAAATCGGAGGTCCGGGTATCGTCGTACCTCGCATCGCCCGGGATCGCCCAGTCGCCGAGCTTGACCGCGTGGGTTGCGGGATTGATTTCATCCTGCCGGATTGCATTGATGATACGCAGTGCCGCCTGAAAGTAGTTGACCCCGCCTGTGCTCCCCCATTGCTTGTCGGCCAACAGCAGCCCATAGGCCATGTCAAGATCGCCATCGGACGCCGAATTGCTGTCCGCACTGCTGACGCAGCCGCTTAGTTGTTTCCATGCCATCAGGTCGTGGTTAATCTCGCTCGGATGGGCGCGGTAATAATTGTACAGACCGTCGAAGTATGTTTGTGCGTTCGGATCGTAGCCGGCCATGAAGGCGGTAATCAGGAATCCGTATCCCTGCCCTTCGGAGACGCCAATGCCGTTCGGGATCTCCGTCCCGCCGGATATATAATATTGATTCGGACTGCATGCGGGAAGGAGATACCTTGCTTTCCACCGGTCGTAGTACGCGCGGACGGAATCGTCCAACGCCGCCGGGGTGATGTTGCCCGGTTTGATGGCGCTGTTTATGTATGCGGTGTGTTGCGGAAATGGCCGCGGCGGCGATTGAGCGAGTATCACACCCGTCAGCAGAAGGGCGAGAACTGACGATCGTATGAATGGACGGAAAGGACTATCCACTGCTCTTCTTGGGGCGGGAGAGATGATAATAAATAAGTATTGGCACTTCGACAAGTATGCCAAACATCTATGCGTTATTTCCGCAGGGGAGCTCTGCCAGATTCTCTGAGTTGGATTGGCTGATCATTACGCCGCATCGCCTTTTCTCCTGCGCAAGAGGAGAGACTCCCGAACCTTTTCGGCTAACAAGATTTTCAGCATTGATTGATACGGGATATCCTGCTTGTTGGCCAATATTTTTACTGCTTCGACGAGAGACTCCGGAAGACGGATGGAAATGGTTCTGCTGGAGGGCTTTAGTTCGGGGAAGAAACCGAGCTCAACCTTTGAAAAGTCAACATAGTCAGTCGCATCATGATCGGCCCAGAACTTCTCCTCAGCTGCCCGTGATTTAAACTTTGGAATCTTTTCGAGCTTTTTCAAGATAGACCTTCCTTTCTTTCTTGCTCATATCGCGCGCGGAAATGATGCGAACTCTGGACTTGCGTTGGGTGAAGACCACGAAAAGCAATCGATCATTATGAGTTCTGCCGAGTGCATAGAACCGGTTCTCCGTGGCCGAGTGCTCCTGGTCCGGAACGATGTACAGAGGCTGATTAGAAAATATCTCCTCACACTCCCACCAGGAAACCCTGTGACGGCGCGGGCTTTTCTCTCGATTCGCTTCATCCCATTCAAATCCGGAGAATTCCGGAAATCCCTTCATTGCGGTTGTGGTTCAGTTATGTATATGAATAATATATACATAAAAACGGCAATGTCAACTATGGGAGCAGGGCGGGAGGGTAGGTTATTCCGCCAGGAGTCGATTGCCCCCGACTGTCGGACAGCGGGGGCGGTGCTGTCGGTCTGATGCAAGCCGGATGCCCCGAGGAATCCGATCGGGCCTCGGTTGCGTTCGCAGCAGTGTTTCGGTCGGCTGAGGTCTATCCCTATTTTAAGATCATCATTTTTCTTACCTCGGTAAAAGTTCCGGCGACAAGCCGGTACAGGTAAACTCCGGTTGCGATATTATTTGCATTCCATACCGCGGATTTGAATCCTGCCTCCTGGACGTCGTCTGCGAGCGTTGCGACTTCCTGTCCGAGAATATTATAAATCTTCAGCGTTACACTCACGCTCTTCGGCAAATCATACCGGATGGTTGTGGAAGGATTAAACGGATTCGGGTAGTTTTGATAGAGCGCAAACGTTTTCGGCATGTCTGCGACCACGGCCGGGGAGAGCCTGAGTCTGATCGGGGTTTCGGCTCCCGTTACCCGGGTCTCTCCCGATCCCTCAAGTAGAATTACTTTGTGATCGAGAAGCAGAGACGCGCGACCCTTGCACTTCCACGAAATCGTGAGAGGATACCCTGCATTTGAGATCCGGATCGCCACCTCCCTCATCTTTCCCCGCTCCGCGACCTCCAGCATCCTGTTCGTCGAATATCTTACCTCAAGGACTTCGGGGGGAGGTTGCGGAGGGAGCTCAAACATACCGAGATCAAGGTCAATCGTAACGGTCGAGAAGTGCAATGTCCGTTCTCGCCCGTTCGCATCCCGGAAGGTAAGCGTGCTAAGATTCTGCACCGCATCCGGGGAGTCGGTCGCGCGGAGACTGGATTTCGTGGCGATCGCTGATTGACGGGTTGGCGGTATTGAGGCCGAGCCCGTACTCATGGCAAGCTTCCCCGCATTTCTTACTTTAATCCAGTACGCCCGTCCCGGCTTGAGTGTGTCCGCAATGAAATAGCCGGAACTCATCGAATAGCCAAAGAAGCCCGAACCTATTGCGGTCGGAGGGACTGGAACAACATTCGCAACACGCACCGGATAAGACAGGCATCCGATAATATTCCAGTTATTGTTGACGTCGAGCGTATCTCTGGAAATACTTGTGCCTGTGAACGCCAGGGTGTCCGGAGCAGGATATTTGATCCAGTACCCTACCCCATTCTTGAGACTATCCTTGCGCGCATAGGAGCCTTCATACGCGAAGGCGACAGATGTCGCTCCGGGATACAGAGATGTTTTCCTAAAATCACCGACAAGGAGCGGAACAGAAACCATGTTCCATGAATTTTCCACGAGATAGTCAACCGTCGTGACCGCCCCTCCGAGCTCACGGAGGCCGGGAATATAACCCCCCTCGGCGTTGGCGCCTCCGGAAGTCATCGCCTGAACGGCGCATTGGCCGATGGACGCCTGAAGCTGCACTCCTCCTGCGGCGGACTTTCCCCCTCCGTTATCGACAACGCGCCAGGGATGCACGACTGTTTGCGGCAGGACGCGACCGGCGGAGAGCACGGCGAGCAGAAGTGAGACTGTTAGTCCAATCTTCATACGCGAACTCCTCTCACTGAATTTTACCGACGTCATTTCTTTTCCAGCCGCGCGACTTTCGCTTGAAGTTCTTCGATGAGTTTTTGTTGCTCCTGAACTGCCTGAACAAGGATTGGAATTATCTCCATCGTCTTGACGCCCTTATAATCGACCGGCCCGGCGCTCGTTCCCCCTTTTCCATCCGGTTCAGGAGGATGTGTCGCAGTAACCACCAATTCCGGAAATACCTGCTCCAATTCTTGAGCCAGGAACCCATAGTGTTTTCCAGCAGCAAACCCGAACCGATCATAGTCCCCTCCCGATTTGAATGTGAACGTGCGCGGCCTGATCATCATGATCTTGGAAAGGGCGCCGGAGTAGTCGAGGACGTTTTCCTTAAACCCAGCATCAGACGCGTGGATAAGATTGCCGGTGTACACTAGATCGCCGCCTGCATAGACCCCATAGTTCGTCGTACCACCGGAGGCGAACCCCACGACTCCATAATGATTGGTCCCCCCCGCACCCTGCGCGGTTCCTTGGAGCCCGATCGGAGTTCCGGAGGTTGCCGTGTTGTCGAACCATCCTAAAACCCGGTCCGCTGCCTGGACTGAAAATTGGTAGGGTGGAGACGCCATACCGATGCCGACGTTGCCGCTGGCTGACTTGACGGTCACCGCCGGGCTTCCGCCTATGAAGCTGTTCGGATACAAATTAAGGTCGCCGTTCGCGCTGCCCAGCACGAAGCGCGCCCCGCCGGCACTCGTGTCTCGCAAAGTAAGGAAAGGCTGGTTCCCCGTTATGGCGAGACCATCCTGCGCCGCGATCTCCAGCTTGCTCGTAGGAGTGGCGGTTCCGAGGCCGACTCTGCCTGCCGAATCGACGCGCATTCGCTCATTGTTGTTCGTTCCAAACAGAATCGCGCCGTTTTCGTAATTCCACAGAAAGCCGTTAGGCCACGTATGAATCAGCGCGAGTCCGTCGAAGAGGGTCGATCCGCTCACGGCCTGAGTCAGGGCCAGCCGGGCTCCGGTAATGCCGTTGGACGAGTCGTTTATTTGCACCTGGGCAAAGGGCGTAGAGATCCCGAAGCCGACGTTGCCGGTATTGGTAATGGACATTCGATTGTGGAAGGCCGTGTAGAAATCAAGGCCCCACTGATTTCCCCCCGTATTTCTCTTGGAGGCAATGCCTTCTCCGGTATAATAATCGCTGCCAAAGGTCAAACCAGGAGAGAGAGCGCCGGCGTTGAAAGCCCAGGGATCAATGTCGAGGCTTCCGTTTCTATCCAGTTGCAATCTCTTTGCAAACCCGTTGGCCTGGTTCCGGGTATAGAAAGTCATCCTGGTTGGCACTGATGCCGGGCCGGGAGTGCTGTCGACGATGCCAAAAATCCCGGCCCCCGGCAGATAGGCGCTTCCATCGTGTCCAAGAAAATTAACCTGACCGAGGAAATCGCTTTGATTTACGCTTGTTGGGGTCGCAAGAGCGCCCCGTGATTTTGCAAGGTTTATACTCGGGTAGCCGCCACCGTCGGCATTTTGTCCCGCAACTCTGACCGCAACGTTACCATCAACTCCGGTTTCGTCGGCGATATCGAGCTTGAGGTTTGCAATTCCGCAGCTCTCGGGGGCAGAGCTGCCGATCCCGATCTTGCCGTTATTGTAATAGAGGTCCGCTCCCTTCGTGACCCACGGTGCGAGCGAATAGGGCGTGCTCGAAAGCTCCGATCGAGGTGAAAATGTCAAGGGATATGAAGGGCCGGCCGGGCCGTTCGATGCAACGACCTGTAAAAATAGCGGTTTATTGAATTGGAGGTTCAGCGGAGTTGTGCCGCCGAATGTGATGCTGAATGTGCCGCGCTGCACAGGGACACCGCTGTGCGCCTCCGTCCACAGCAAGCTGCCGTTGGTCAACGAGTCGTAGAGGCTGACCGTCAAATTGTACGCTCCGTCGGCAAGAGGAATGCCGCCGGTCGTGGTCAGCAATCCCTGGTACGACATTTTCAAGGGTAGCGATGTGGTGTTCACCGATAACGGCCTAAGCGAATGTCCCGTGAGGATCTGCTGTCTGCTGACGACGGCGCGTTCTTGGTCGGCACTGGCTCGCGGATCCTGACTGTAAACGGAGATACAGTCGACGAAGTGGAAAACGAGCAACAAAATGACAAACAGGAAAGACTTCATTGGAAATCTCCTTTCAGAATGATCTCTGTCGAATGTCCGTAAATACTGATATTCCGCTGAAGCGTGTTCGGGCGCGTCTTGTAAGCATCAACGATCAGCGTATCTCTTTGGCGGCTCCCTGGATGGGATGGACGAAAGAATATAACCTCTGCATGCGGGCTTGGCAATCACGCATTTGCGGGGATAGGAACCGGCGGGCGTAGGTGTTGACTCTGCACCGCTTTTTAGGTAGGTTTAAGCAGAAAAGCCAGCCTTTTCGCCAGACTACGTGAAAGGCGCCGGCTAGGAACTATCCCGCACCATGTCTTCTCACGTCAATCTCCTCAATATCGCCGTCGCGCTTTGGATCATGCCGTGGCCGGCATTCGGTCAGGGGCCCCAGGTTCTCCCGCTCGACAAGTATCTGATCAGTTTCGAACACATCCCCTCCCCAAGCTTCGGCAGGATCAACGCCATCATCAGGGATGACCGCGGATTTATATGGTTCGGGACAACAAGCGGTTTGTGCAAGTACGACGGATACCAGGTACGGGTCCAGACTGCCGGAACTCCCCCGGACGTCCTGCAGCAGCTGGTAACCGGGGTGATAAAGATGGGCGACGGATCTCTCCTGCTTGGATCCGGGAAAGGCCTCTGGACTTTTGATCCCCGGACGGAACAATCCGCCCCCTTTCTGCCCGGCGCGCGATTTTCCGAGACCCGCGTTAACGCTCTCGTCCAGGACAGCAGGGGCACGATCTGGATCGGCACAGATTCGCTGGGACTCTTCGGCTACGACCCCGGCACCCGAGTGCTTCGCCGCTACACCTCGGGCGACGGCCTGAGCAATGACGTGATCATGGCGCTTCTTCCCGATCGCCGCGGCAATTTGTGGATCGGAACGGTCGCCGGACTCGATGTTCTGGACGTGACGACTTCACGCATCTCCTCTTATCACGCTCACCCATCAGATCCCGCTTCATTGCAGTCGGATAACATCACCGCACTTTATGAGAGCGACAGCGGGGAATTATGGGTCGGCTCCCGCGCCGGGCTCGACGTTCTCGAGGAGTCTACGGGGCGCATTCGCCGCATGGATCTTCACTCGTATATTCGTCACACCGTTGGGGGGATAACGAAAGATGCCGCGAACAGGATGTGGATCGGGGCTTCAGATCTCGGACTTCTCACTTACTATCATGGAACTTTCGAGCAATTCTCCACCTTGAGCGATGTTGAACGCACCCTCGGTGCGATCACGGCGTTGTATCCGGATCCTGTCGCCACGAGCGCACAGGAACTTCTGCTTTGGATCGGTACGCGGAGCGGTGTAAACAAGATTCTCGTCTCGAAGAACCCGTTTGCTAACCATATCCGTAATCGGGACTCTCTCCAACTCGGGCGGGGTGCGGTACTCTCGTTGTATGAGGACCGGAAGGGAACACTCTGGGCGGGATTATGGGGGGGCGGCCTGGATGCGCTCAGGCGCAGCAATGGAACGTATCGACTCGCTGCAAATTTTCAAAACGATCCTTCGAATCCCGTGACGCTTCCGGATAACGACGTCGAATCCATCCTCGAAGACCGCACCGGCATTCTCTGGCTGGGGACTTTCAAGGGGCTTGCTGCGCTCGACAATCAACGGAGCGAGATGGTCATCGACACCCACCGGGAAGGGGATTCGACAAGCATCGCGAGTAACCGAATCAGCCGGATCTACGAGGATCATTCCGGAACAATCTGGGTTTGCACAAATAGAGGATTTTCTCAGCTGGTTCGATCGGAGGCCCCTCCGGAGAAGGGAGGACAGAGGATCCCTCATCGTTTCAGGAACTATCTCGATAATCCGTCGGATAACCCTCCCGAGGGCGGCACCTCCGTTGACGACATCATTGAGGACGAGGCGTCAAATCACTGGGTAGCGACATCGGGAAGAGGTCTATACAGGCTGGGATCCGACGGGACGTTGGCTCGGTTCGTTTTTCCGGGGGACTCCACGGGGGTTGGAAAGAGCTGGATATATGCTCTAACCGAGGATCGCAATGGCCTGATCTGGCTCAGCACGGGCCGGGGACTCGTGTCCTTCGACCCGCGAACAGGTTCATTCGCACAAGTGTCGCCCGACCAATTTCAGAACGCTCACATTTTCGGAATTGCCGCGGATGCAGCAGGGGACTTGTGGCTGTCCACCGGCGTCGGATTGGTGAAATACAGTCCGAAGACGCAGGCGTTCATGAGATATGACAAGGACGACGGGATGCCCTTCACCGAATTACTCTCCGGGTTCTTCAGGAGCCGGCGCGGAACGTTGTATGTGGGAGGGCTTGACGGCTTCACGGAGTTCTGCCCCGAAAGCGTGGTTACGGCCTCCCGTCCTCCGGAGATTTCGATCACTGCGTTCTCGGTCTTCGGCAAGGAACTTAGCGCCTCGGCCGTGAACACCGGGGAAATTCGACTCGGCCATGACCAGAACTTCTTTTCGTTTTCCTTCGCCGCGCTCGATTACGTCAAGCCGCTCCGGAACAGATTCACCTACAGGATGGTCGGTGTGGACAAGGGGTGGATAGACGCCGGGACGCGAAATTATGCGAGCTATACAAATGTTAATCCCGGCGATTACGTGTTTCAGGTGAAGGGGTGCAACAGCGACGAGGTATGGAACGAATCGGGCGCTTCCATCTCAATTGTCATTACTCCGCCATTCTGGCAAACCTGGTGGTTTCGGATCCTGGCGGCGGGGCTCGGCGGCGGCGCGATTTACGCCGCGTACCGGTACCGGTTGCGGCGGCTCCTTGAAGTGGAACGTCTAAGGCTGCGCATCGCCGACGACCTGCACGACGACGTGGGCAGTAATCTCAGCGCCATTGCCATCGTGAGCAGAGCCGTTCAGCAAGCCCCGGAATTGACGCCGGGAACGAGAAGCAAACTTTCGGAAATTTATGACACGGCCGTGACCACCTCCGAAGGCATGAAGGATATTGTCTGGTTCATCAAGCCGAGAAACGACACGCTTGACGACCTTTTGCTCCGGATGAAGGATACGGCTTCCGCCTTGCTCCGGGAGATCGGGCACGACTTTGAAACATCCGGGGATGAGAACTCCATGAAGGTCACAATTGAGTTCAAAAGGAACTACTTTCTCGCATTTAAAGAGATTCTCACCAACATCGTGAAGCATGCCTCAGCGACCCGGGTTCAGATTCAGGTTGAGGACAGGGATGGGATGCTCGAAACGGTTATTCACGATAATGGATGCGGATTCGATCAGTCTTCGGCCGGCGCCGTTCGCCGCGGGAACGGTTTGGGCAGCTTAAAGAACAGGGCAAGAAATATCCGCGGTGAGTTCGAGATAACGTCGCAGCCCGGCAGGGGAACATCGGTGAGGTTTTCAGGGAGGCTATGAGCGGCAGAAATTCTTTATTCCCGCAAATGCGTGATTGCGGGAATACACCGGTTCGGATACATTGTGCTTATGCCTGAAAAGCCCCCCTATCCTGCGGACCACACGGTTTACGTCTGGCTGGTTGAGGACAACGAACGGTTCAGGAACAACATCAGAGAACTCGTCAATGAAACCGCAGGGCTGGCGTGCAGCCTGGCCGTCTCGTCCTGCGAAGAGGCGCTCGCAGGCCTCTCATCCGAGGCGGCGCCCGATATCCTCCTGATGGACATCGGACTGCCGGGACTCGACGGCATCGAAGGGATACGGAGGGTAAAATCCATTGCCCCCTCCATTCAGGTCATCATGCTCACCGTCTTTGATGACAGCGAAAAGATCTTTCAGGCGATTTGCGCCGGCGCATCGGGGTATCTTCTCAAGAGTGCGCCGCCCGACGAGATCATCGGGTCGTTGACGGATATACTCGAAGGCGGAGCCCCGATCAACGCGCAGATTGCACGCAAGCTGCTGGACATGTTCGCAGCCATGGGAGCGCCCAAAGGCAACTACGAAATCACGAACGCAGAAAAAGAGATTCTCCACCGGCTTGTAGAGGGGAACCCGAAGAAGCAGATTGCGCATGATCTCGGCGTCAGTTTCCATACCGTTGATACCCACCTCAGAAACATCTATACAAAGCTTCATGTCCACAGCAGAAGCGAAGCCGTGGCAAAGGCGTTAAAGGAGAGATTGCTGTGACGTAATTGGCGAAAAAGTCGGTTTTGATGAAATAGTATTGAAACGCTCGAATTTGTCAAACCCCGGGCGAGCACAATATCGGCTCTAATCAAATGAGGAGTGCACCAAAAATCTTGACTTTTTGAAGACTTCTGTGTAATTTCCCGTGCTCGCGGAGGCGTTCGACGATCCATATGTTTCCTACCAAACACGGGGTTCCTTATGATCAAATTGTTAGTTCGTGTGCTATCCGTTGCTTCCCTCGCTGCCACCCTTCATTCATACTTCCTCGCCCAGGATACATTTTCGATTGTTGCGGTTGATCCGCGAACGCACGAAGTCGGAAGCGCGGGCGCCTCATGCATCGACAATTCCCTAAGGATCAGCGATATCATCGAAGGCGTCGGCGCGATCCACACGCAGGCGTTCTACGTGCCCGCAAACCAACAGACCGCCCATGACAGAATGGTTGCAGGCGACTCGCCGCACGAAATCCTTCAATATGTCACAGCGCACGATGCCGGCAACGACTCCACGATTCGCCAGTATGGAGTCGTCGACCTGGTGAACGGAGGGCGCAGCGCCGGCTATACCGGCGTGAATTGCAACGATTACAAGAATCATCTCACCGGACCGACATTTGCCATTCAGGGAAATATCCTCATTGGTCCGGTCGTTCTCGACACCATGATGTATGTCTTCACACACACACCGGGCCCGCTTGCAGATCGTCTGATGGCGACCATGATGGCCGCCAGAATTCCGGGAGCGGATCAGCGATGCCTTGGGAACGGACACTCATCGCTCTCTTCATTCATACGCGTGGTGCGGGTCGGGGATGGACCCAGCCAATATCTGTTTAAGGATGTGAATTTTAGCTCGGCCGTAGAGCCGATCGATTCTCTTCGAACGCTATTCATTGCGTGGAAGGATTCTGTCTCCGGAGTGGCAGACCCGTTCCTGACGAATGCCGGGATTGATAAGGATACCGTGTTCACGAATGGCGCCGATCATGCAACGGTCGTCGTCACGATAAGGAACAATTCGAATCAACCGTTAGGCAGCGGTTATGACGTTAGCATCACAAATACGGGCCCGGCAACGGTCGGCGCCGTCAACTACATCGGAAACGGCAGATATGCGGCTTACCTGACGCCGCTGGCAAACGGAACCGACACCATCAAGGTCGTAGTTACCCCGCCGTCAGCGTCCGCATTTATGGTGCTTGATCAGCCGGTCGTCCGGTACGCGAACCAGACTGCCCGAGTATGGAACGGTTCGGCGGATTCAGCATGGACGAACGGAAACAATTGGAATCCAAAAGGGATCCCGGCATTTTTCGATACGGTTATAATTCCTTCCCCAACAGGCGGATTTCCTTCCGTCTATCGAGATACCGGTTCGCAGATAAACGTCACCGATCTTCGGATCGCATCGGGATCAACAACAACCATCGCATCCCAGAACGTCTCGCTTGTCATCAGCGGCAAGATGGAACTACACGGTGCGCTCTCACTCAGCGGGAGAACCGGCGGGAATTATTCCGATACGCTGATCATTCTAAACTCTGCCCCGAACGCACTGACAGGGGAGGGTTCAATTCGAACGGGCACGATCCGGCGATCGATCCAGCCGGGATCCACCGACACTTACCGATTTGAGAGTCAACGAACCCTTGTCCGGTTCGATGGTAGCGGCCTGTACCCGCAAACAATGACAATGACGCCTCACCCGGACACCGCAGTGGGGAATTCGTCTTTCTGGGTAGGCGTTCCGGGCGTCGTAGACACCGCCGCGCACTCCATTTCCACCTCGAGCCTGACGCACTTTTCCGATTGGTTTTTTGGCATCCCGGGACTCTCCGGCGCGACTCCCCGTGTCCGCCGCATCTACTCGGTCTCTTCCCATGGCGGCAGCGGCTTCCGGGCGACGATGAGCCTCCGGTATGATTCTTCCGAAGTCATGTCCGCCACCGGCGAGAGCAATCTCCAGCTTCTATTGCTCGGAGCTCCGCAAGACACAATCTCTTATCGCTCATTTTTGCCTGATAGTATTGCCCTTGCGAAAGATGACAAAGGGAAAATCGGAAAGCCGGTGAAGCAGGGAAAGGGGATGCCGAACGCGGTCAATGTTCTTGACGAAGCGTTTCGACAGGGCATCTTTCCCACCAATCAGGTCGGAGATTCATTGGGCGGGATGATCGTCGGGGTGTCCTTCCTCCGTTCAAATCAGGGAAAATTTAAGGTCGATCCGGTTGCTGCGAAGATCCACGGTTGGATCCGATTTGGAAAATGGGATTCTCATAAGCTGGCCGGCAAGGGGTATCAAGACTTGTTGAAGACACTTTCCAAAGGCGGTGTGCCTCATAACGGAGCGCCGGACAAATTCAATTTTGTGAAAGAGCAGAAAAATGTTCCCCCGTCGAAGCAGAATAACCGTCTCATCGCCGAACAGGCGGCTCTGAAGCTCAACATTCTGGCAAGCCTTACCGGTAAAACCCCCGCCGGGTTTGCAAATCTGTATTACAACGACGGGACTACAAATCCCCTGAACGGGCGAACTGTGGCCGGAATCGCGGCCGCGTGCGACACCTTCCTCACACTTGGGAGGATGCCGTCACAGCAGCTGACACCTCAAATGCTTCTATCGGGGATGCGCTACATTGACAGTGTTTTTTGCGGGCCGATCGATACGGTCAAATTTGTGAACGGCCTGGTATTAAAACCCGTTCGACCGTTGACAGCAGCGTCGTTTTTGCACTCGAGCGGCGCGGCTCAGCCGAAGGTTCTCTCGATATATCAACCGATCGATGAAAATCCCCGGGATTTCACGCTCTACCAGAACTATCCGAATCCCTTCAATCCGACGACAACCATCCAATTTTACCTGCCCGCCCAGGCATCGGTGACATTGAAAATCTACAATGTACTCGGCCAGTCGGTGGCCACATTGTTGAATCGCCAGGACATGGATGAGGGAACGCAGGAGATCGACTTCGACGCACATAATCTCGCCTCCGGTGTATATCTTTACCGGATCGAGGCTCGAATCGTTATCGATCCTGAGGACGGCGCGAACGGAGAAAGGTTCTTCGGCGCGAGAAAGATGCTATTCGTCAAATAAGGATCGACTGATTCCGTCGGCGCAGGCGATGTTATCGCAGTCAGAGATACTCAGGCACCGCGCCTCACCAGATACGCCTTAAGATTGGGCGGCTGATACCCCTGAGCTTTATCGCGGTACCGGTCAACCGCCGTCCCGTGAACCGCATCGTTCCACTCCGGCTGCAGTCCGATGGGTCTGATGAACACTCCGAAGAGCTTATAGATCAGCGTGAGAGACTCTCGCAACCTTGCGTCCGGGTTGGGAATGATCGTCTCCCGGATATACTCCTCATCAAACGCAATCCCCTGCGACGCGGCCTTCTCTTTCATCCACGTGAACGCGATGTCGGAAAGGCCGGAATCCGCATATCCCCCGCCCACGCCGGAGTGAACCCCGGCAAACCAGATCTGCTCCATTATTTGACCCACCGAGTGGGTTTGCTGTTCCCATAACGTCGGCTTGAAAGGTTTCCGCTTTTCGTCGATGGCGAGGGCATGGTATGCGTTTTGCACGTAGCTGCTTAACTTGACGTCGTGAAACCGGAAGCGCCGGCGGGAGAGGAAGAAGCGTGCGTTCCCGGGTATACCCAGCGCGCCGACCGTATCCCAGACTCCAATGAACTTGATCTTGACGATCCCGGAAAAAGAATTTCGAAAGGAGACGGCCTCGGGCAAATCCGGGCCGCCGAGCCGCCGGCGATAGAGATCGAACGCTTCGGGGAATCTGTCCATATGGACTTTGCGCATAAGCCCGCACTTGCGAATCAATCCGACCGTGCTCCGGACTGTAAAAGCGCCGCGGGAAAATCCGAAAAAAAAGATTTCGTCCCCCTCGGCGTAGTTGTCCGCGAGAAACCGGTAACAATCCTTGATGTTGCGGGAGAGTCCCAGACCAAACGCGCCTCCAAACCAACGATCGAGACCCCAGTTAGTGCCGACGCCGGGATGATAGTAGACGACCTGCTGAATCCCGTCAGGGGATACCGGAAGGATCGCTCTTGCGATCTTCAGGACATTCGTGGGGCACGGTCTTCCCTGGTCCCGCTGATCGGGCACATTCCAGGTGCCGTCGGCGCAGATGATTATTCGCTTGACGCTCACTTCATGAGTAGAAGTTTCCTTGTTTCCATAAAAGTCCCTGCGACGAGTCGATAGAAGTAGACCCCGCTGGACAGATTGCCCGCATTGAATGTCGCCTGATGTTGTCCCGCGCCGATTTGAGCATCCACGAGGACTTTCACTTCGCGTCCAAGCACATCGTAAATCGATAGCCTCACGTAAGAGGCCCTCGGCAGCTCGTAGAGGATCTTCGTGCTCGGATTGAAGGGATTCGGATAATTCTGATACAAGCGATACGACGCCGGAATTCCAGCGGAATGTTGTTCGATGACGCCCGCCACGACGCCGTTCCGGGTGAGGACGGTGACCCCGTGCAGTGTCACGGCGTAGGTCGTGTCTCCCATGGCAGCAAGGAGTTGAACTGTTGTCGTATCGTGCGTAAGGTCGTTCCATGTCGCGCCGTTATCAGTTGAAACAGAAACGCCGACATCCCTGTAACCGATCGGATACACGTACTCGTTTCGCACAACGAAGAGCGCGCCTGAACTATCAATCGAGATTTTCGAGATAGAACTGATCCCGGCGGGCACATTTTTTTTCACCCAGGTTCCGCTTTCCTGATGATAGAGGACCGAGCCTGCAAGGCCGAGCATGTTGCCGTTTTTATCCGGCAGAAGGGTGTTAAAGTAAAATATGTTTGCCGGAATCCCCGCCGTGTCCGGGACCCACGTGCCACCCCCGATCGGACGCTTGAGGACCTTGGGATATGTCGTGCCTCCATTGCTATATGAACCGGAGGCGTACAGGGCCCCATGTTTATTTGATGACATCGAGTATGTGAAACTGTATTGGAACACGGGGAAGCCAACCGTGTCCGGAGCATAGCTAGCGCCCGGAGTTTTCCTATAAATAACCGATTTCCAGCTACTGCCATAAAGTGTAGAATAAGCGTATTGAGTTCCGTTTTCATCGACGTAATATCCGGTGCCGGTGGTCTTCGAGATCCCGGCAGTATCCGCAAACCAGGTGGCACCGCCATCGGTGCTTTTGTACACGGGGGCGAGGGCGTCCGAGGGAGAGTTTGAAAGAACCGTGTAAAGATTTCCGGTGCCGTCATTATAGATCGGAAGGCCGCCTTGATAGCCGCTTGCCGGATAAACCTTCGTCCAAACGGTGTCCGGAGGTCTGCTGGAATATATTCCCAGCGCCGTGCTCTCAAGAAAATGACCGTCCGCGGTCTTGGCGATTCCATAAAACGACTGCGCTTTGATTCCTTTGTTCGAGAGTTGCCATGTTGCTCCTCTGTCCGTGCTTCTGAAAAGACCGATGGATGTAGCGACATGAATAACGCTGTCGCCGCTGAATACGTTGATCGATCTGACGCTGATGGGATTCACCGCAATGGTGGTGATTCCGGCACCAATTCGTGTCCAGGGATGGAGCCCATCCGATGAGCGGTAGATTCCAATTCCGATCGCATAAATATTTCCGAGGGGATCGTCGGCAAAAACAAGATTTCCGGATCCTTCAAGACCGGCGGTGTCGACGAGGGACCACGTCAGGCCGCCGTCAGTGCTCACGTGGCTGACAGGATTCCCGTTCTCGGAAACAAAAATCCTTTGGCGCCGATCCACGAATAATCGACGCAGGTTGAGGGTTCCGAGCGAGACGACTTGATTCCATTTGTTTGAATCGGGATGCTGCTTGAACAATCCCTTTGTTGTCGCCGCATAGACATATTGAAGCGAGTCGATATCAATCCCCCACACGTAGGCGCCGATTCCGGCGAGGCCGGCGCTGTCGACGGAGAACGTGGCCCCGGAATCACGAGAAACATAGACTGCCGAACTCGAGAGAACATAAATGGCGTCGCCGGTCACTTCCACCCATGACTGTGAGAAGAAGCTGAAGCCACCGAGATAACCATATTCATTCTCCACTTCCAGGAGCCTCGAGATCAGCTTTATGACAGTCCCGTCGTTCAGCAATACCAAAAATTTCTCCCCTCCGGATGGCGTGGTTGTCCGCTTGAGACTCTTGATCGTTTTCCCTTTTTGCGGTTCCCAGGTTCTTACGAAATCGGGGGCCAACGCGCCCTCATCGAGATAAATACCGGTGGGCGTTGCAACAACCTCCGCGGAAACGTTGAAGGCCCCGGGAGTGGCCGAACCTCCCACAATGGGTTCTCCGAAAAGGTGTCCGTTCATTGGAACAGGCTGACACAATACCGTTGAAGGTACTCCGTTCGCAATTGAAGACAACAGCACAACGAGGATGGCCGGTAGTCGTCTGCCAATAACATGTGCAAGCAGTCGATCTGATCCGAATAATCGGAAGCGGTAGTTGTTTCTCATTTCTTACCTCCAACTGTCGTTTGAGTGGGATTTACTTAGATCGGTCAATATACGATAGGTTTAATGGTCTCATCTCATAAGCAATAACTTCTTAGTCTGAATAAATTCCCCGGCCTTCAGGCGATAGTAATACACCCCGCTCGCGAGATGCTTCGCGTCGAACTTCGTCTCATATCTTCCCGCAACTTTTTCTTCATCGGCGAGAACCGCTGCCTCCCGCCCAAGCACGTCATAGACATTCAGCAGAACGTGCGAGGCCTTCGGCAGCTCGTATCTTATCGTCGTGCTCGGATTGAACGGATTGGGGTAATTCTGGTACAGCGCGTAGCTCTTCGGGAGGGGCCCTCCGTCGTGCACGCCCGAGCTCACCGTGTCGAGGCGGTTGCTCAACGTGTTTGTCTGCACCGGCGCGTTGAAATCAAAATACACCGACGCGGAATTCTTCACGATCGTTCCCATCGGCACCCCGGAGTCGGGCCGGATGGAATACCAGAAGTACCCGTGGCTTTCGGGTTCGTTGTGTAAGCTGTCGACGAGGTTGATGTCGCTGAACGTCCACTGCAGCTCGCGCCCATTGAGAATCTGGAACGAGTACGGATGGCTGGCGGCCCCTAATGCAAGCGTGTTCGGATCGAGGCTGCTGTCCAGCGTATCGAGTACAACGATGTTGAACGCCGTGTCGTTCCCTACATTCTGGAATCTGACCTTGTAGGTGAGCGTATCGGTCGGGCGCACGATGTGATCTGCGCCGGCTCCTTCCGGAGAAACCGCCTTATCGTTAGGATCGAACGAGCCTGAGACACGCTGGGTCTCGCTCGAGGTATTATTTGCCGGATAAGCGTCGCCGATGACCGGCTCTATCTTCGCGGAGCCCGCGAGATCTGTTCCGATCGCCGTCGTGGAAGGGATCTGGACGGTAACGCCCAGTGTCCCGCCCGCCAACGGAGCGAGTAAGCCGAGGTTCCAGGTGAGCGTGTGTGCCAGCGCATCGAATACCCCTGACGGAGTGCTCGATTGGTACACAACCTCCGGGGGCAGCGTAAATGTCACGACTCCCGTAACACCCACCGACCCCTTATTAGAATAGGCGATCGAATAGTGCTTGGTAAATCCGGGACGGGCGGTGCCCGCGGACAGGTCAACGCTCAGATCCTGAACGCCGGGGATCATGCGGTTGCCGAAATTATACCCGGTGAGGGAGTCGCCGCCGGCTACGACGACATTCGTGTACTCGCCGCCCGCCGGGCATGTCTGCTGCCAGTTCCGCTGGTTCGCCTCGGCGAGCATGTAGGTGCCTGCAGGAACGTTGTTGAAAATGTATGCGCCGTTTCGATCGGTGTAGCCGTACCAGCCGAGCGGCTTGATGATGACGAACCATCCCGGAAGTCCGTTCTCACCGGCATCGCGCACACAGTTGCCGTTGGCGTCGTTGAACTTTACCCCGCTGATCGACCCGAAATTGGGGTGGTTTCCGAAATCCACCCCCGTGACGTGCGAACCGCTCGTAATGACGAAGTTTCCGGGGTTGGGAGTCGTCTGCACCCATCCGGGCTTGGGGACTTCCCGAACAGTGTACGTACCCGGAAGCAGCGGCGCCAGGGAATATCTGCCGCGGTTATCGGAGAGTACGCAAAGAGGTTTCAACGCGGAAATCGGATCGCCGAGGGTCACAGTGATGCTCTGAATTGTAGCCACAATGTCTCCGGTCGAAACATTGCTCAGGACGATTCCGCCGGCTCCGGTGTAGGATGTCCCGGTACCCAGCGGAATGCCTGCGACGTTCCCTTTAAGATGAATCGGCGCAGCATGAGCCGTATGCTTGAAGACTGTTTGGGTATAATAATTGCGGAAATCCACCTCGGTGAAGACATCGAAGAAGCTCGCCGCCGGGAACGTAGCGCCGTCACCGGATATACGGCCGAATGATCGCGGGCCCGCGGGGGGTACCCTGAGCGACACAAGCACGTCCAGGAAGTCGCCCGCAAGATGAATGGGCTGAACCGAGTGCAGTGTGAGGCCGAGCAATTCAGTCGGGATTAAGTTTCCGGCGGGGACATAATCGCCGCGGCGATCGACAAAGATTCCGTCGAATTTGACCTGCTGCGTGCCGATGCCCGGGAAGTCGAGCGACATTGTAACGGCAACACGATCGAGATCAAACTGCGGCGGGTGCTGCTGAGGCACGAGACAGAGATTCCAGTACAGATAGCCGTTTTCGTTCGGATCTTTGACGCCGTTGTTGTTCTTATCGGCAAACTTCTGGCCGTCGATCGCCCCCGGGACGAAATTCCCGAAGTCGATGTTCGTGACCGGTTGATTGCCGACGATCACCGTATAATAGGGCTCGCCACCCGTCTGAATCCAGTTGGCCTGCGGGGCCTCCTCCACCCGGTACGTATCGGGAGGGACATTTGTGAACGAATAGTTACCGACGAGATCTGTCAGTGTCTTGAGCGTATCATGCCTCGGAGAAATGGCATAAATTTGCCACAAGTTAAGTGCCTCTTCCCCGGCGTCTTTGAGGCCGTTTCCATTCCTGTCGTGCCACTTCATACCCCGGATCGAACCGGCGGTCGTCACGGAATCATCGTTCAGGATTGTACAGATTCCCTGGCTGTCGGCAAAGGTCGCATTCGTCGGCGAAGAGAGGTTAAGGAAAAACGTTTCATTCGGTTCGTTGAGCAGATCCCCATTCACGAGAATCGTATCGTTCCTCGTCCCCGTGCCGGCCGGGAAGGTCAGCGTACCGGTTTTCGCCGCATAGTCGCTTCCTGCGGTGGCAGTGCCATCCGCGGTCGAGTATTGCACCGTTATCGGTTGACCGCTCGGTGCCGAGAGGCTGACGATAAAGATGGCATTCGTCGTCCCGCTGTTTCCTTCGAGCACGCTGATATCATTGACCGAGATAGCTGGGAGCGGGTCATCGTTGAGAATCGTGCAAACTCCCTGGCTGTCTGCAAACACCGCATTCGTGGCCGAGGAAAGGTTCAGGAAAAAGGTCTCGTCCGCCTCATTCAGCAGATCGCCGTTCACAAGAATGGTGTCGAGCTGCGTGACTATGCCGGGTGAGAAGGTCAACGTACCGGTTTTCGCGACATAATCGCTTGCCAACGTTGCCGTTCCGTTTGCCGTCGCGAACTGAACGGTTATGGTTTGGGCGCTCGGGGCCGACAGACTCACCGTGAAGATCGCATTCGTCGTGCCGCTGTTTCCCTCCGTAACGCTGATATTATTCACCGATACCTGGGTGACACCATCGTCATTTTGGATGACACCGGCCCCTTGGGGGCGGGTGAGGGTTGCATTCGACGGAGAGGAAAGAGTCAGGTAAAATTCCTCATCTGGTTCGACGAGCAGATCGCCGTTCACGAGAATTGTGTCATTCTTCATGAGCATTCCCGGCGGGAAGGTCAGCGTGCCTGATTTTGCCACATAATCGCTTCCCGCGGTCGCCGTGCCGTCGGAGGTCGAGTAATTAACTGTAACGGTTTGAGCGCTCGCGGCCGAGAGACTGACAACAAAAATGAAATTCTTTGTTCCGCTGTTTCCTTCCGGCGCTACCACATCGTTAACGGAAAGAGACGGCAGCGCATCGTCGTTGAGAATCGTGCCGACTCCCTGGCTGTCGACAAAGACCGCGTTCGTGGGGACGGTAAGGTTGACAAAGAATGTCTCGTCCGGTTCATTCAGCAGATCCCCGTTCACGAGAATTGTGTCATTCCTTGTGACCGTGCCGGCGGGAAACGTGAGCGTCCCCGATTTGGCGATGTAATCGCTTCCCGACGTCGCGGAACCGTCGGCGGTTGCGTAATGAACCGTTACCGTTTGCCCGCTTGCCACCGAGAGAGTAATGGCAAAAACGAAACTCGTCGTTCCGAAGTTTCCTTCGGCGAGATTGACATTATTGATGGAGATAGCGGGCGGTGCATCATCGTTGAGAATGGTGCCGGTGCCCTGGCCGCGGAGAATCGTTGCATTCGTCGCACCCGTCAAGTTCACAAAGAAAATTTCGTCAGCCTCATTCAGAAGATCGCCGTTGACAAGGATGGTATCGTTCTTCGTTGTCGTCCCCGCGGGAAAAACCAACACGCCGGATTTTCCGACATAATCAACGTTGCCCACTGTTGTTCCGTCTGCCGTCGTGAAGTTCACGTTGACCTGTTGTCCGCTCGGCCCGGAGAGGCTGACGACGAAGATGAAATTCGTGGTACCACTGTTCCCTTCGAGCGCGCTCACGTCGTTGATAGAGACCTTCGGCGGGGCATCGTCGTTAAGAATCGTGCAGACTCCCTGGCTGTCGGCGAAGGTTGCATTCGTTGGAGCGGAGAGGTTCAGGAAGAACGTCTCGTCCGGCTCGTTGAGCGTATCGCCGTTAATCAGAATCGTATCGGTCCGGGTCAGCGTCCCGGGTGGGAAAGTCAAATTGCCGGTCTTCGAAACATAGTCGCTCCCCGCGGTGGCGGTCCCATTCGCCGTGACGAAGTTGACGGTCACGGTCTGGCTCGTCGTATCTGATAATGTAACTGTGAAAATCGCGTTCGTCGTACCAATATTCCCTTCGGGAACACTGATGTTATTAACGGAGATCTGCGGAATCGCGGCCACCGGGTAACGTTCGTCCGCCCCGATATCCGTTTTTGGCGGGTGACGAAGCTCCCCGTCGATGTCATCGGAGACCCTGCTCGTCAGCGGGGTCGCGAGGCTATCCAGTGTCGGCGTATTCCGGTGAAGGTCGGTGGTCGAAACGAATCCGGGGCTTGTCGAAACCGAGTGGGCGTCCTTGCCGCTGGCCGTCTTAAGGGCCGCCAGATTCGCGCGGTCGGCCGTCCAGTATGCGAGGGTCGGGCCGCTCGTATAATGATCATTATAATCAGACGTTCCGATAGCCGTCGTACTCCCCGCATAGAATGCATAGCCTCCTCCCGGGTTCGCGAAGATATTATCTACCACGTTGATCGTGCTCCCGCCCCCTTCCAAGTCGAAGGCGCGCGCCGCGTTATAGGTGCTCGTGATATTAACACTGTTGTAATAGATATCCTGGTTGTTCGATCCATACAGAGTGATCCCGTACGCGGTGCTCGATCCCCCGATGCTGACGAAGTTATTGGCGACAAGGCCGTGCGATGCCAGCGCTCCATTGCAGGCATAGAGATAAATTCCGTAGCCGATGCCGAGCGCCATCCTATTCTTGAGAACCTGAATCGCGTTATAACAGTTCTGAAGATAGATGGGGTAGTACGTATTCGTGGCGGTGATCGTGTTTCCGTTCACTCTTGGCGCATCGTGAAAGATGAGATAGGTACTCGAATAATACTGATTGGAGAAGGCGTTGCCGGAAATCTGCGTGCCGGAGGAAAGGGCCGTGGAACTGAGGCCGATAAGCCACACACCCGCGTATCCATTGTTGAAGGTATTACCTGTGATTATGCGGCTGGTGTAAAGCGAGTTCGTGGCATTGACAAGAGGTGTTTGTGAGGAAACGCCATTTGGCGCGCCGTTCAGGACATTATTCATGAGCTGAAAATCTTCCACTCCCCCCATCAGATTGAAAATCAGCGCGTACGTGGACCCGGTAATGGTGTTGCTGGTGAACGTCATGTTCCGGAAATGGATGTAATCGGCGCCATCAAGCAGCACGACATAGTTATCAACCGGACCGCCTGCGACGTAGAGCAAGTCCACATCACTGGCAGTGCCCGATTGAGACTGGAAGGTGATGGTGTTGGTGGCACTGGCGCCGGGGACAGCCAGAAGGGTCACCTGCTCATTGTAAGTGCCGCTCAGGACGTTGAACGTGACGCCGGCAGAAACGCCTTTGATCAACAGATCCGCGCTAGCAGCTGCAAACGTGGCGTATGTTCCCCCCGAGCCGATCGTATAAATGCCCGCCAGTGGAGTGGTCGTCGATGGACTCGGCGTGAACTCATCCGCTCCGATGTCAGGCGTCGAGGCATTGCGCGCCTGACCGTCGATATCGTCGGTGACGGCGGATGGAAGCGGCGTTCCTTTGGCGTTCACCCACGGACTCGCCGTATGGAGATCCGTCGCGGAAGTGAAGTTCGGATAGGACGAGACTGAATTGGCATCCTTGCCGCTCGCCGCCTTGAGCGCAGCCAGATCCACTTTATCAGTCAACCAAAAGGCCAGATAATTACCGTCAGAGTACAGATCATTGTAGTTCGAAGTGCCGATTTTTGTCGGGGTCCCTACATAGTAGGCATAGCCGCCCCCATGATGGGCGAAGATGTTGTTGACAACGTTGATGCCGCTCCCGCTTCCTTCCACATCGAAGGCACGCGTGTAGGTATAGGTATTGGTGATATTGACGCTGTTGTAATAAATATCCTGGTTGACACAGGAGTAGAGCGTGATGCCGTAGGCCGTACTCGTCCCTCCGATGCTGACGAAGTTATTGGCGACAAGGCCGTGCGCGCCCAGCGCTCCATTACAACCATAGAGATAGATGCCATAGGCGTTGGTGAGCGTCATATTATTCTTGAGAACCTGAAGCGCATTATCGCAGTTCTGAAGATAGATGGGGTAGTAGTTATTCGTGCCGGTGACTGTATTACTATTCACCCTTGGCGCATTCTGATAGATAAGATAGACGCCGTAATATCCCTGGCTCGAGAAGGTGTTGTTGGAGACCTGTGTCCCGGCGGAGAGCGCCGTTGTAGTGATTCCGCTGAGCCCAACACCATAGCTCCCGTTATTGAACGTGTTGCCGGTGATGATCCGGCTGGTGTAAAGCGAGCTCGTGGCATAGACGAGAGCCTGCGTGGCTGAAGAGCTGGCGTTCGGCGTGCCATTCAGGACGTTATTCATAAGACGGAAATCTTCCACTCCCCCGATCAAATTGAAAATCAGCGCATAGGTTGAGGAGGGAATGGTGTTGCTCGTAAACGTCATGTTCTGGAAATGAATGTAATCCGCTCCATCGAGCCGAACGATAAAGTTATCGCCGGTGCCGCTTGCAGCATAGACCAGGTCCACATCACCGGCAGTGCCTGATTGAGACTGGAAGGTGACCATGTTCGAGGCACTCGACCCCGGCACAGCGAGCAGTGTCAACTGCTCATTGTAGACGCCGGTCAGCACGTTGAAGATGACGCTGGCAGACACCCCTTTGATCAAGAGATCCGTTTCCGCAGCCGCAAACGTGGCATACGTACCTCCGGAGCCGATAGTGTAGGTGCCGGCCAAGGGAGTGGTTGTCAAAGGACTCGGTGTGAACTCATCCGCCCCGATATCGGGATTGGTGGCATCGCGCGCCTGACCATCGATGTCGTCGGCGACCGTCGCTGAAAGCGGCGTTCCCTTGGCGTTGACCCACGGACTTGCCGTGTGCAGATCGGTCATGGACGTGAAGTTCGGATAGGATGACACCGAATTGGCATCCTTGCCGCTCGCCGCCTTGAGCGCAGCCAGGTCTACTTTATCGCTCGACCAGTAGGCGAGGTAATTTCCATTTGTATAAAGGTCGTTATAGTTGGAGCTCCCGATGGCTGACGGGCTTGTCGTATAGTACGCATATCCGCCCCCCTGATGGGCGAAAATATTGTCGACAACGTTGATGCTGCTGCCGGCCCCTTCCAGATCGAAGGCGGGTATTGTTGGATAATTGACGGCGACATTCACGCTGTTATAATAGACATCCAGGTTTGTCCCTGTGTAAATGACCATACCGTAGCCGCCGCTCGTCCCTATGCAGCCGACGAAGTTATCTGCCAACAGGCCGCGTGCCCCGGCTCCGCCGGTACAGCCATAGAGGTATATGCCGGAGCCATTGGTCAGCGCGATCTGGTTTTTGAGGACTCGGATTGCGTTACTGCAGTTCTGAAGATAGATGGCGTAGTACACACCAGTACCGGTGATGGTGTTACTGTTGACCTGAGGAGCATCGTGATAGATGAGATTGACGGAATAATACCCCTGATTGGAAAAAGTGTTGTTGGAGACCTGCGTGCCCGAGGAGAGGAGCGACGTGCTAAGGCCGGTCATGCTGACAGCATCGCTTCCATTGTTGAACGTATTACCTGTGATGATACGGCTGGTATAGAGTGATGTCCCGGCATTAACAAGAACTTGTGAGGGTGCAGAACTGGCGCCCGGCGTGCCATTGAGCACGTTATTCAAGAGACGGAAATCTTCCACGCCGCCCACCAGGTCGAATATCCGCGCATAGGAGGATGCAGGAATGGTGTTGCTGGTAAAAGTCATATTCCGGAAGCGGATGTAATCCGCGCCATCGAGCCGGACCACAAAGTTATCAGCCGCGCCGCTCGGTACATAAATCAACGTCACGTCAGCCGCGGTGCCTGATTGAGACTGGAATGTAACAGTGTTCGAGGCGCTGGCGCCGGGAGGAGCGAGCAGCGCCACCTGCTCATTGTAGCTGCCGTTCATGACGTTGAACGTGACGCCGGCAGAAACACCTTTGATCAACAGATCCGTGTTAGCAGCCGCAAACGTGGCGTATGTTCCCCCCGAGCCGATCGTATAGATGCCGGCCAGCGGAGTGGTCGTCGAAGGACTCGGCGTGAACTCATCCGCCCCGATGTCGGGCGTTGAGGCATTGCGCGCCTGACCGTCGATATCATCGGTGACAGCAGATGCAAGCGGCGTCCCTTTGGCGTTCACCCACGGACTGGCAGTATGGAGATCCGTCGCGGAAGTGAAGTTTGGATAAGAAGAGACCGAATTGGTATCTTTCCCGCTTGCCGCTTTGAGCGCAGCCAGATCTACCTGATCGCTCCCCCAGTAGGCGAGATAATTTCCGTTGCTGTACAGATCATTGTAGTTGGAGGTGCCGATCAAAGCAGTGCTACCGACATAGGCTGCGTACCCTCCGCCTTGATTCGCGAAGATGTTATTGACGGCGTTTATGCCGGTGCTGCCCCCTTCCACATCGAAGGCGCGCGTTGCCGGGTAGGTATTGACGATATTGACGCTATTGTAATAGACATCCAGGTCGATGCACGAGTAGAGCGTGATACCGTAGCCGGTGCTCGTCCCGCCGATGGTAACGAAATTATTAGCAACGAGGCCGTGAGTTCCGGCCACTGTCTGACAGCCATACAGATAAATGCCGTAGTAGCCGGGGATCAGTGACACCGTGTTCTTGAGAATCTGAATGGCGTGATAACAGTACAACAAATACATACCGTTATAAGAGGCGCTGCTCGTAAGCGTGTTCCCATTCACATGCGGTGCATCATGGTACGTCATGTAAATGGGATAATACCCCTGCCGGAGGAATGTGTTATTGTTGATCTGCGTGCCGGTTGCGAGCTGCGAGACGGAGACGCCATTCAGGGAGATACCGTAGCTCCCGTCGTTGAAGGTATTGCCTGTGATGACTATGTTTGAGATGGTGTCTTGTCCTGATGTGCCAAAAATCATGAGAGTCCCCGCGGACGATCCTCCGGGGACACCATTGAAAACATTGTTCTGAAAAGTGTTATTCGTCGCTGTGCCTTGGAGTTCGATAATCTTCCCGTACGATACCGCCCCCGGCACGGCAAAGGACATGTTTTGAAATCGGATATAATTCGAACGGTTCAGCCGCACGACATAATTATTGCTGCTGGTGGGCGTGAACGAGAGCGTTACATCGGCGGCGATCCCGCTTTGGGCTTTGAACGTAATGGTATTGACCGCGCTTGCGCCCGTAATGTTGCCGATCTGGATTTGCTCGCTGTATGTTCCGGTGATAACATTGAACGTCACCGGCCCCGATACTCCCAGAGAAGTCAACGCGCTCGCCGCTGCTCCGAACGTAGCGTAGTTCCCCCCCGATCCGATGGTGTACGTCCCCGATAGCTGTGCGTAGGAAACGCTTGAACAGACACAAAGCGCCGCGAGAAAAATTGTTAGAGTGTATTTCATGGAAACCTCCTCTGGATTTAAATGATATTGATTTCTGTGGGCGGGAGATGCCTCCGCTCAGGCAGGTGAAACGGTAAGAAACAGTTTATTCGTCAAGGCCGGTTGATAGAGAGTGAGTATCAGCAAGGAATGATTGGTTGAGTGGAATCGGTTGTATCCCGCGGGACGGGACACAAAAGGCAGGATGCAAATTGATTCGCTGGCGAGCGAGTGGAGCCCTTGAGGCATACCCAGTATAGTTCCCCCTCCTTGGATTGGCGAGTATTCCCTTGAGGAATGCTCAAACGATCGGTACCAGGTTCCCGCGCAAGACTAGGACCGGAGAAGCGATCGGATCGGTGTCAGTCTCAGGTGATGATTAACGATGCAGGAAGGCCGCCTTATTATACAAAAAGAAAACAGACTTGTCAAGAGCCTCGCTATCCCGTCCGGGGTTGTAAATCAAGCATTACAGGCCGTTTTCAAGGATTTTCCTGAAATACCCGCTTCCAATCGTCACAGCGGGGAGCTCCTGGCGAGCCCGGGATCTGCCTCTAATTCTTCGATTGTTTTCGGCCAGTCGCCCTTGAGAAGGCGCGAGAGGGAACGGTCGGCCAGGATTTTTCCTTCCGTCTGACAGCGAGGGCAGTAATTGCACTCATTATCCGCATAGATGATGCGCTGCACTCTTGTTCCGCATACGGGACACGGTTTTCCGAATTTTCCGTGCACCGCCATTTCCGGGCGGAAGGCCGTGACTTTCTCCGGAAACGAGACGCCAGTCAATGCGCGAAGTCTCTGAATCCATTCGGTCAACGTGCCCTGCGTGGATGTGTAAAGCCGGGCAACCTCACCATCGCTTAGCTTCTGCGATTGCCGAAGCGGCGACAGCTTGGCGCGGTGCAGGATTTCATCGGAATATGCGTTGCCGATTCCGCTGAGAATGTGCTGATCCGTCAGAATTCGTTTCATCGTGTGGTTTTCTTTGACGATTGCCGCCCGAAATTGCCCGAGAGAGGCATTCATGACTTCGAGACCGCCGCGATCGAAACCGGCGAGCGAGGATTCGCCCTTTACCAGGTACAAAGCCGCGCGCTTCTTCGTGCTTGCCTCAGTCAGGAGCAGAGTACCCTGCGGAAAATCGAACGCAGCAAGCCCGGCTTTGCCGGGCGCCTTCGCACCGCGTTTTTTCCAATGAAATCTTCCGGCGATCATGAGATGAAAAACGAGAAACAGTTCATTTTCGAGGTCCCAGACGATCTGCTTCCCGATGCGGCGCAGGCCGAGTACTTCTTTGCTTTCCGCTTCAATTAGAGGCGGTTCGAAGCTTCGCAGAAGAAACGGGCTGGCAATGCGGATTTTCTCTAACGGCTGATGGACAATTCTGGATTGGAGGCTTTCGATGTAAACGGTCAGATCGGGAATTTCGGGCATTTGGGATGGGTCTCTTGACGATGTGCCTTCCGACGAAATGAACAGGCCAAATATAGCTAGGAGACACGCCAATATCAACGAATGTCGGGTGTGATTTCTTGCATCATCGGGGAATCTAATGAAAGTGAGTCGTTGACTCATTTAGAAATCCAAATCAAACGGGGCCGCCTGTTAAGTCGTCGGTACGTCGATTCGCACTATTGACAATCTAAAAGACAATCGCTACATTCGTGCTTTACCGCATCCCGAATACTCCCCGCGTTTCGCGAGTATGCAGAAGCTTCTCGATTCCGGGATTCTTCTGAACCTGAAAAAAATCGATTTTCATCATGAGAAAACCCGTCTGCGTCGTCCCCTTGTACGGTGCGCTCCTGATCTCTCTCATGCTCGTCAAACCGCAAGCACTCCTCTCTCAAGCGCCCGCAGATTTCCATCTCAGCGGTTACTCGGGCGGACTGGCGCCGTGGGAAAATACCGTCCACCTCACGATCGACTCGGCGGGGAACGGCGCATATTTCGTGAGACAGACGCACGCCGATCCCTTCATCATTCTGCGCACGTTTCAACTGACAAGATCACAGCTCGATTCAATCTATCTCTCAGCAATCAATCATCAGTTCTTCGTTCTCGACTCAGCGTACAAAAGCACGGCTCTGGACGGTTCATTCCTAGAATTGACAATACAGGCTATTGGAACCTCACATTATGTCCGCAGTATGAATATTGCGGTTCCGGCGCTGGACAGTCTCGTGCGGGAGGTCAACGCGATTACACCGGACTCGTTGGACTTGATCTACGATGAGCTATTGCCGGGCAGCTTCTTGAATGAAAGGGAAAGAAAGGTAAGAATTGTTCCCCCCGGAGTCTACGCCGCGGCCGACAGTTCAGCCACGACCGCCGAGGCATTTGGGTGCCAGATCGTCGTAACGATAAAGCTGCAACTGTTCGGGACTGCCGACGATTCAGTGGCAAGAATCATCAAGGAAGACATCGAGCAGAAATGGAATGACACGCACTATACCGTCGGAGGC
>Ga0099793_10000031_pt1 | contig 26726 bp, 18 predicted proteins | sample Rivendell_Oct201_9_FD_77319 | JGI IMG/M metagenome (GOLD analysis project Ga0099793, IMG submission 77319) | Vadose zone soil and rhizosphere microbial communities from the Eel River Critical Zone Observatory, Northern California to study diel... | ecosystem: Environmental > Terrestrial > Soil...
ATGGAAAAACATTTCGCGCGCCATAATGTTTTCTCCCGACTCTTCCGTCGATGGATTTAGCGACACGCCGGCCGTGCCGGTCTGTCCGCTTGCCTTCGAAAAAAGAGGAAGAACCGCGATGAGAGGAAATATGATTAAGCGGATGAAATTCTCCATGACGTGGTTGTTCATTGGATGCTACTCCTCCACAGTGGGAACGACGAGGTTTTCTTTGGATTTAGGTAAGAATTTCTCCCGAAATTCAAAGCCTAGGGGTAGAGAGATTTACAGCCTAAGGTAGAGAGAACTGCAATGAGTGTCAACCCCCCGCAAAAGGGGGAATTCAACGTGAAACCAGTCTCGCGAGATGCGCTCTGGCGTCTTCCAGTTCTTTCGATTTGAAATCGGCATCTTTCCAAATCTTCAGGAACCGCTCATACTCTTTTATTGCGTCGTCCTTTCGCCCCGCACCTTCATATGCCACCCCGAGCCAATAATGTGCTTTGACAGATGCAATGGCCCAATAGGCGTCTGTCGGCAAGACTCCCCCCAGCGGCTCCGTGTAGCCGGTCGGGTACCAGTCCGCCACCCGGCGGAATTCTCGGACTGCTTCCTCCGTCTGGCCTGCCTTGAGAAGGCTTACAGCAAAGGGTAGCTGCGGCTGAGCCTTCACCCGTATGATTTGCGATGCCTCTCGATACTTTCCTGCCGAAGCCGCATAATCTCCCTGCTCGAAGGAAAACAATCCCGAAGTAACCAATTTGCCAATCTGAATAATGGCGATCTGTTCATTGGAAGCTTCCTTGAGTTCCTCCACGACCTTCTTGTACATCTCGATATTGCCGGCTTTCAAGTAGGCCCACGCCAGAGCATCGCGGCCATAGACCTTGTTACCCGGATCATTCCTGAGCCGCTCGCACCTGGCCTTCGCATATTTCACCATTGCGGGATAGTCCCCGAGTTCATACGCGGTCAGGATCAGAAGGAGATAGTCCCCCGCCATCAGGTCCTGCAGATGTTGGCGCTGATGCGCCGACAAGTTGGCCAGCAATTCTTTTTGGGTTTGATTGAGCTTCCCTTGATGCGCGGAAATGATAGGAGAGAAATCGACCGGTGAACGCAGTCGCAGGAGGTACTCTCTCGCGCGTTCGTAATCTTCACGCCCCATTGCGTCGGCCGCCAGAGGTCCGTTCGAGCCGAAATCCGACCGAATGGCGACGGCTTTCCGGTACCAGATGACGGCAGAATCCCGTTCTCCAAACATAAAGTAAAGGTCCCCCTTGGTGTCATAGGGATTCGGCTCGCCGGGCGCCAGATTCAGGTAGTGATCGAGAGCTTCGAACGCTTCCGCCCGTTTCCCAACGGAAGCATAACCATAGGCAAGGATGTTCCACAAGGATTTGTCCATCGGATCATGTTTTAGGCCTGAAGCAAGTTTCTCGATCGCTCTCTCGGGATCATAGAATTTTCGAAAGTACTCGAGTGCCAAAGTTCGATATGCAATTTGCTCTCCGGGATATTTCTCAATCAACTGTTCCAGTATCCGAACATCCGAGAGAGGATCTTTCTCGATGATTTGCGCGTAGGCGGCCTCGATGAGCAAACGTTCTCTTTCGCTGACGTTCTTCCGCAACACATAGGCTCGCCGTAGAGCCGCGGTCCCCTCCGTGTTTTCGCCCGTGCGGAATTCCACCCTCGCCAGCGCATTATGAGCCATCGCGAAATTGCTATCCAGCTCAATCGCTCTTCTAAGGGCACCCTTCGAATCCTCGAACGAAAATTTCGCCTCAAGATCAATGCCCTCCAGATATGAGCGATATGCCTCTGCCGACCTCGTCGTCACTTCGGCAACAGATCTCGCATCTGTCGCTGATGTCAGGTTCAAATCATCCTTGACGAGAAGTGCCAGTGTATCCGCGAGTGAAAATATCTTCTCTTTGGAAAACCCCGCGAGACGCTGAGTGCTCAGGATTTTTCCACTCTGAACCTCTATGAGACGGAATGTAACCGCGAGCGATGGTTCCTTCTGCAGGATGCTGCCTAAGAGCATCATGGAGACGCCGGCTCTCTGGGCGATCTTTGTTGCCAGGGAGGGAGGGATCGACTTTGAGTCACCCTCTCCAAGCTCCTTCCGGATGTCATACAATCGCTCGCGACTGATGACCTCCAGATTTTTTGTTTGGAAGAGCGCCGTGATAAGCAGGTTGGATAACATCTCGCCTGTGTGATCTTTATCTTCCGGGTCGGGGATATTCTCAAAGTACATCACCGCCAGCGAATTGTTTTCCGATGCGGCATGAGTTTTCTGCGTGATGATTTGGAAGTTGAATGGATTGAAGACGATTGCAAGTGCGATGAGGATCGCAAATGCGCCCGCCGGGACCGCGATCTTCAACAGTCGTTTTCCTTTCGCGGGCTGCGCGGACAGCATCCCGGTCGCCGTGGAACGCGCATAGCCCGCCTTGGCATACTCCAGACCCTTTCGCTCGTGCCGAAGGTCCGCCAATAGATCATCCACGTGCTGGTAGCGCTCGTCTCTGTCCTTTGCAAGTGCCTTCAGCACAATCCGCTCTAATTCCGGGGAAGCTTTGTCGTTAAAACGTGCCAGCGGTTGCGGATCCTCGTTGATAAGAGAATAGATGAGTGCGGCTTGATGTTCCGCCTGGAATGGCAGTCGCCGGGTAATCAGTTCATAGAGCACGACGCCAAAGGAGAAAATGTCGGTGCGGTGATCGACCTCCACGCCCTGCGCCTGCTCGGGAGACATGTACGCCGCCGTCCCGATGGTCGATCCGGCCTTTGTGAGTTTCGTGGCGCCTTTCACCTTCGCCAGCCCGAAGTCCGTGATTTTCACCTGGCCCCTGGGGGTCAGCATGATATTGTCCGACTTGATATCGCGGTGAACGACCCCCTTTTCATGCGCGGCGGCGAGTCCGTCACAGACCTGAATTGCGATATCGAGTATTTTCTGTATTGAAAGGTTCTCGTGCGCGGCTGTCGCTTTCAGCGTCTTTCCATCGATAAATTCCATCGCAAGATAGAGCCGATTCTCGAACTCCTTGATTTCATGGATGGTCGCGATGTTCGGGTGGTTGAGCGCGGAAGCGGCTCTTGCCTCGTGATAGAAGCGTTCCTTCTCAACCGAATCGGAGGCCAGGTAGGGGGGCAGGAACTTCAAAGCGACAAACCGATCCAGCTCGGTATCACGGGCTTTATAAACAACGCCCATGCCGCCTTCACCGAGCTTTTCGAGGATCTTATAGTGCGAAATTGTTTGGCCGATCACCGTGAAATCTGCGGAGTGCTATGACGGTTATGGTAAGAGGATTCCCTGGAGATAACGGTTTAAGGTAGAGAGAATTGCGGTGAGTGTCAACGTGAGTGAAGCTACTAAAAGTCCCTGATCCGGGCGATCAGGAAATCGGCTACTCCAACCCCGCCTCGACTGCCGGGCCGACCTTCTTTTTCGACATTCGAACGCGCTCATTATGGTCGAGGTAGCGCTTGCGAAGACGGAGGGAGGAAGGTGTAACCTCAATATACTCGTCATCATTGATCCACTCAATAGCCTGCTCGAGCGTATGGATGTGCGGTGGCTCAAGACGGATTGCCTCGTCCGCGCCGCTCGCACGCATATTCGACAATTGTTTTGTCTTGCAAACATTGACGATGATGTCTTCGTCACGCGCATTCTCTCCGACAATCATCCCCTGATAGACGCGTACTCCGGGCTGGATGAAGAATGTGATGCGCTCCTGCAGCTTGAACATAGCATAGGCGGTTGCGATCCCGTCTTCAAGCTGTATGACGCCACCCTTGTGTCTCGTTGAGAGTTCGCCCTTGTACGGCTCATAGCCGTGAAAGTTGTGGTGAACGATCCCGGTACCTCTCGTCTCGGTCATGAATTCCTGGCGGAATCCCAGGAGGCCGCGCGCGGGGACCATGAATTCCAACCGCGTATTGCCCGGGGATTGCAGCATCGCCTTCATCACCCCTTTTCGCGATCCGAGATTCTCAATGACAATGCCGACGAATTCATCCGGCACATCCACGATCACATGCTCCACCGGCTCGCAGAGTACATCGTTGATCCGCTTGTAGATCACCTGCGGCGCGGAAACCTGAAACTCGTATCCTTCCCGCCGCATCGTCTCGATGAGGATGCCGAGGTGCAATTCCCCGCGGCCGCTCACCTTAAACTTGTCCGGTTGATCCGTCAGCTCAACACGGAGGCTTACGTTCGAGCGAAGTTCCTTCGCCAGGCGTTCGCCGAGGGCGCGGGTGGTGACATACGTGCCCTCCTGCCCGGCAAAAGGAGAGTTGTTCACGATGAAATTCATCGAGAGCGTTGGCTCTTCGATCGTGACGAACTGCAGGGGTGTCGGGTCCGCCGCATCGGCGAGGGTTTCGCCGATCTCAACGTCTTCCATTCCCGCGATAGCGATGATATCGCCGGCTGATGCCTCGTTGACTTCAATTCGCTTCAGGCCCGCGAACGTATAAATCTTCGATACCTTCGCATCCTCGACAGCGCTGTCCCGGTGGATGATTTTCATCGGGGAGCCGAGGCGGATCGTGCCACGCTCGATGCGACCGATTCCCAGCCTGCCGAGATAATCGTTGTAGTCGATGGTGGTGACGAGCATCTGGAATGGCGATTCGGCGTCTCCGGGCGGCGGGGGGATGCTATTCACAATTGTTTCGAAAAGCGGCTTCAGGTCAACCCCCTCATCCTCCAGCTCGTATTTTGCTATGCCCTGCTTTGCAACGGAGTAAATGGTCGGGAAGTCGAGCTGCCGGTTGTCCGCGCCGAGAGAAAGAAACAATTCGAACACTTCGTCAAGGACAGCATGGGGGCGGGCATCCTTGCGATCGATTTTATTAATGACAACGATTGGTTGAAGCTGAAGTTCAAGGGACTTCTTGAGGACGAACTTCGTGCCGGGCAGCGGGCCCTCCGCCGCATCAACGAGAAGCAGTACCCCATTCACCATTTTGAGCGTGCGCTCGACCTCGCCGGCGAAATCGGAATGGCCCGGCGTGTCAACGATGTTAATTTTTATTTCCTTTTGTTCGCCGCGCACCGCCGGCGGACGGTATATGACCGCCGTATTCTTCGCAAGGATCGTGATCCCGCGCTCGCGCTCCAGCTCATTGGAATCCATGACGCGCTTTACTAGTTCCTGGTTTGCGCGGAATGTGCCGGTCTGACGCAGCATGTGATCCACGAGCGTCGTCTTGCCGTGATCCACGTGCGCGATGATGGCGATGTTACGTATGTCCTGCGTTCGATTCATAGTCTGAAGATATTCCCTAATAACAAAAATGCCCCGTCCCGCCCAGGCGGGATGAGGCGATCAACCTGGTACGCTAAAAATCTTAACCGGGGATATCGCTATACCTGAGCAACACCCGTGCAAAATGCATCGAACGCGCCGGTTAGCAGGGCAGCCACTTCCTGTGGATCGCGGATTTCGATATCAGAGCGATGGATCATCTTTACAAGTTGTCCATCCCGCAGCAACGCGAACGACGGCGATGATGGGGGCATCCCGGCGAAATATCCCCGGGCTCGCTCTGTCGCTTCCCGGTCCCCACTCGCAAAAACGGTGGCTACGGCATCGGGCTTCACCGAATGCTTCAGTGCCATCCCGAGCGCCGGGCGAGCGATCCCGCCGGCGCAGCCGCAGACGGAGTTTACGAATACAAGAACTGTACCCTTCTCATTCTTGATCAATTGGTCGACTTCTTCGGGAGTCCGAAGCTCCGTTACACCGAGTCTGGTTACCTCATTCTTAATCTGATTAACTAGGATATCGTGCATCATCTGCTCCTTGCTGATAAAAGTTCTCAACCTCGCTCTATAATATACGAAAATTGAAGGAGAATCGGAAGGGTCCGACACGCGTCTCCCCAAAAACCGATCAAACTGGGCAAGAATCGAGGTTGTGAGAACTCTTCATACCGCGTCCGTGTTTATGCGTTCGGCGTGGTAACAGATTCCGCCGATTTTCTCCCATCCCGCTCGCCTGGGGGGGAGGGACTACCAGGGATATGGGAGGGCCTAATCCCGGCCTTTCTTTAGCAAAGTCCTTCCTCGGAAACTGACCCACCCCTAAAATAAATCCACTTTTTATCCGTCCTAGTGAATAAAGGCCAAGAATATTCATTGCCACCTCGAGAGGAAGCGCCGGATATCACCAGCGTGGTTGATCGCACGATCCGTTCCGAGCGGCGTCGATTGTTCGAATTTATCCTCCGCCGCGTCAATTCACGCGAGGATGCCGAAGATATTCTCCAGGACGTTTTTTACCAATTGGTCGCGAGCTACAGCGTCACGGAACCGATCGAAAAGCTAACGTCGTGGCTCTTCACGGTAGCCCGGAATAAGATCATCGATTGGTATCGAAGGAAGCGGCCGGTGTATTCAATGTCTCAGAGCATTCCCGGTTCTCAGGAGGATGATGACGCTGTTGGTCCGTTAAATCTCGAGGAGATCCTGTTTGATCCGCGGGAGAATCCTGATCGAATGTATGCCCGGTCATTGGTTTGGAGTCAACTTGGCGACGCACTCGATGAACTCCCGGAAAAACAACGTCTCGTATTTGTTATGCACGAGCTGGAAGGGAAGAGTTTCAAGGAGATCGCTGAGATAACCGGCGAGCCGATGAATACGCTGCTCTCTCGCAAACGATACGCCGTACTGGCGCTTCGTGAGCGGCTCCAGGAATTGTACGAAGAATTAGAAGAAACCTAAGAACATCACGAAGGGAAAATTATGAAACCATGGTGGATTTTAAGGATCGGCAAGTTCGTCGCGATTCTTATCGTCGCGTCGCTTGTCATCGGGTTGGCGGTCATGGTGCTATGGAACGCAATGGTTCCGGCATTGTTTGGCGGCCCCTCCTTAACCTTCTGGCAGGCGGTAGGTCTGTTATTGCTGTCTCATCTCCTGCTGCGAGGATGGGGGCCCTGGCGTCACGGAAATGGCTGGCGCCACGAACGCTGGAAGAGCCGGTTTGAAGAAAAGCTCGCCTCCATGACGCCCGAAGAGCGCGAGAAGTTCCGGGAAGAATACCGGAGGAGGTGCGGGCCGCGATGGACGGATGAACCAGACAAGAAAGAACAAACGAAGTTATAAAACTAAGCAAATCCGAAAACTAAGCAAACCCGGCCTTGCGGCTCTGCTTGGTATCGACTCATACCAGCTATCTGCGGGCGACCCAACTAGAAAGGAAATCCCAATGTCAAATCTTATTCAGTTCATGAGCGCGGATCAGAGTTCCCCGCGGCCGCAACAAAATTCGCCTTCGAACGGGGACATCGCTTTCCTCGATGCTTACTCGGCGGCGGTAACGAAGGTTGTCGATCGCGTGTCCCCTACGGTCGTCAAGATCGACGTTGCCCATCATGGAACGAGACGCAGGGGATACTCCCCGAGGCAGCAACGCCGGCCCGGCGCGGCAAGGCCGGACTCACCGGGTGAAATTACCGGCAGCGGATCCGGTGTGATATTCACTCCGGACGGTTTTATTTTGACAAACAGCCACGTAATTCACCGGGCCGCGGCCATCAATGTGACGCTTGCTGACGGCAGGGAACTCCAGGGCGAGCTGATCGGGGACGATCCGTTCACAGACATCGCAGTCCTCCGGGTGCAAGGACAAGGCCTGCCGGTAGCTTCCCTCGGAGATTCCCATGGAATCCGGATCGGGGAACTGGTGATCGCGATCGGAAATCCGTTCGGCTTCCAGTGCACGGTGACGACCGGAGTGGTCAGCGCGCTCGGACGATCGCTGCGCTCGACGGGTGGGCGGCTGATTGACAATGTCATCCAGACGGATGCCGCCCTCAATCCAGGGAACTCGGGCGGTCCGCTCGTGAATTCCCGGGGCGAAGTCATCGGCATTAATACTGCCGCCATACCCTGGGGACAGGGGATCTGCTTTTCGATTCCGGTCAACACGGCAAAATTGATCGCCGGGTACCTGATGAAAGATGGAAAAGTATCCCGTGCGTACCTCGGCATCGCCGGACAGGTTTTGGATATCGCACGAGGCGCTCTTCATACTCATCAGCTTTCCGGTTCCAGGGGAGTCATGGTGGCGCATGTTGAGCAGTCTGGACCAGGAGAAAAGGCCGGATTGCTCGTCGGTGATGTCATTGTCGAGATTGATAACAAGAGAATCGAGAGTATCGATGAACTGCACCGGCTTCTCAGTGCTGCCGTGATCGGTAAGGAAGCGCGTCTCACGGTCTTGAGGTTGGATAAGAAGGTCACTGTTGTTGTGACACCGGGAGAACTTACCGCAGCCTGAGGGAGAAGGCTCGAAGGAGCGCGAGCTCGCGCTACGTCCTTAAGGCCTGGCGGATGAGAGATCTGTCAGGCCTTTTTATCGGTGCACCGAGGAATTCATTATATTAGGCCGATAGTCAAAAGAGGGACCATGCCTGATTACAAGTACCTTATCGTCGGCGGTGGAATGACAGCGGATGCGGCAGTGAAGGGCATCCGGGAGACCGACCCGTCCGGCGCCGTGGGAATGATCAGCAAAGAAGGCCATCCGCCGTATGATCGTCCGCCCCTCACGAAAGCGCTCTGGAAGGGGACACCCATGGATCAGGTGTGGCGGAAAACTCCGATGGAAAATCTACAGATGCATCTAAAGACGACTATAAAAAGCATCGACCCACAAAAGAAACTCGCGGTCGACATTACCGAGAAAACATACTCCTATGAGAAACTTCTTCTGGCGACCGGCGGCGCCGTCCGGACCCTTCCGTGGAAGGTTGACGGGATTATTTATTACCGCACGCTCGACGATTATCAAAAACTCAGAACAATGACGGACCGGGGGAAATCATTCACGGTGATCGGCGGAGGATTCATCGGATCCGAGATCGCCGCCGCGCTGTCGATGAATGGCAAGTCAGTGACAATGATATTTCCCGAAACCGGTATCGGGGCGAGGATCTATCCACCGGGACTTTCGCAATTTCTCAATTCCTTCTACCAATCGAAGGGGATCCAGGTGCTTTCGAATGAAGGGGTCGCGGGCATCGAGACCAGGGACTCGGCGTTCGTCATTAAAACAAAGAGCGGACTTGAATTGAAAACCGAAGGGATTGTCGCAGGCATCGGAATCGGGCCCGATGTCGCTCTAGCCCAGGCGGCCGGGTTAAAGATCGAAAACGGGATTGTGGTGGATGAGCACCTGAAAACATCGCAACCGGATATCTATGCGGCAGGCGATGTAGCAAATTTTCCCAATCCGGCGCTCGGAAAGCGGATGCGCGTTGAGCACGAAGATAACGCAAACACGATGGGCAAGATCGCTGGAAAGAACATGGCGGGGGCGCAGTTACCCTACGATCATCTCCCATTCTTTTATTCCGATCTGTTTGAATTGGGTTACGAAGCAGTTGGCGACACCGATACGCGGCTCGAGATGGTCGAAGATTGGAAGGAGCCGCACAGGGAGGGAGTCGTGTACTATCTGGAAGGGGGCCGGGCGCGCGGCGTTCTTCTCTGGAACACCTGGAGTCAGGTCGACAATGCGAGGCGGTTGATCGCCGAGAAGGGGCCGTTCAACGCACAGAATCTGAAAGGCCGGCTCCCGGCTTAGAGATACATCCCTCAGCGACTCTTCGATATACCGCTTCAGGGCCTCGGATCCAACTTGATGATGGCAAACATCGCCCCCTGTGGGTCCCGCTCGTAGGCAAATCGTCCGGTGTTCGGGATATCAGTCGGAGGAATAATCTGTTTCCCACCCAGAGACACCACTTTCCTATCGCTTGCGTCGCAGTCAGACACGTTGAAGTAAGGCAGCCAATGCGGCGGAACGTCCTTCATTTGCGCGGTCAACGTGTACATTCCTCCAATATCCGTACCTCGGTTTGAGAAGACTGTGTAGGGAATGATACTTGGAATCGGTTTTGTTCCCCAGCCAAAGAGCTGCGTGTAAAATTTAGCGGCCGCTTTCTCGTCGCTTGTACCCAGCTCGTTCCAGCACATCGCGCCCGGTTCCATCACGAGGGTGGGCTCTACATTCTTCGCCTGCCAGAGACAAAACCTTGCACCGGTGGGATCCTGGGCAGTGGACATTCGTCCGACATCGAAAACGTCGAAGGGCGGCATGAGCGTTTTTCCTCCCAGCTTATCAACCTTCTTTACAGTCTCATCCACGTTCTCGACTGCAACGTAGCATTTCCAATGAGGAGGAACATTTTTGTGTTCTTGGTTCCGCTGATACATCCCGCCGACAGTCTTGCCCTTGAGTTTGAACATGTGGTAAAATGTGCCCTCGCCTGCGGGCGCATCATCGACGCCCCAGTTAAACAACTGGCTGTAGAATTTCCTGGCCGCGTTCGTATCGGAGGTCATCAGCTCGACCCAGCAGAAGGAGCCGGGGGCGTACTTGGTCATTTCGGGCATAGAGGTACTCCTTTCTTCCGTGCAGGGATGTTCAGATTATCCGATCGAGACGAAGATCAGCTCAATTTACAAAGGTGAAGCCAATTATCCAAGATTTCGAATAGAAACTTACGTGAGTCAACGAATCACATTTCGAATAGAAACTTACGAGAGGCAACTAGGCGTTATTGAACTTCTCATGCATCAGGCGAGCAGGTACCGTAGTTTGTTTATTGGTCGGGAATCTCTAAATTTTCGCTTATGACAGATCAACCCACGCAAAGTCAAAAGGCATCGTGGACCTCGGCGCTGGGTCCCCTCCGGCAGCCTTTATTTCGGGCGTTGTGGATCGCCTCTGTCGTTTCGAATGTCGGGACGTGGATGCAGGAGGTGGGAGAGGGATGGCTGATGACCACACTGACAACTTCTCCAATTCTCGTCGGTCTCCTTGAGACCGCGGTTGCGTTGCCGATGTTCCTCCTCGCACTCCCCGCCGGCGCCCTCGCCGACATTCTCGATCGGCGGCGGATTTTGATCTTTACGCAGGGCTGGATGATGGTGAGCGCAGCGGTGCTGGGGGTTCTGACACTGACAGGGGGTGTCACCCCGGGCCTGCTTCTCCTTCTTTCGTTTCTCTTGAGCGTGGGCGCCGCGGTAAACGGCCCCGCCTGGCAGGCCTCGATCCCCGATTTAGTTTCCCCTTCCGAGCTCCCTTCGGCGATTACCCTCGGCAGTGTCGGGTTTAATGTGGCTCGTGCGATCGGTCCTGCGATTGGCGGATTCGTGATTGCTGCGTCCGGACCCTGGGCGGCTTTTATCCTGAACGCCCTCTCGTTTGTCGGTGTGATCCTGGTACTTCTCCGCTGGAGGCGGGAACACCATGAGAGTATTCTTCCTGCGGAACGAATCGCGGGCGCGATGCGCGCGGGTTTGCGGTACGTCCGTTATTCTCCGCCGCTGCAGGCCGTTCTCATCCGTACGGCAGCGTTCATGATCTTTGCAAGCGCCATGTGGGCTACGCTCCCGTTTATCGCGCGCCATGAAATGGGGCTGAGCCCGCTCCAATTTGGTATGCTCATCGGCTCGTTCGGAACTGGGGCAGTCATCGGCGCGGCGATTCTTGCATATCTCCGGCAGCGTGTGCCGGTGAACAACCAGGTTGAGGCGGCAACGGTGCTGTTTGCCGGCTTGCTCACGACGCTGGGCTTCGTCAGGATATTTCTCCCCGTGGCCATAGCCATGTTCATCGGGGGGATCGCCTGGATGGCAATGATGTCAAGTTTGAATACTGCCGCTCTCACGGCGTCACCCTCCTGGGTCAGGGCCAGATCGATGTCGGTGTACTTGCTGGTCTTCATGGGTAGTTTCGCAGCCGGAGGAGGACTGTGGGGGTTCGCCGGAAGCCGGGTCGGGATGTCATTCACACTGGCCATCGCGGCAGTCGGGTTGATCGCCGGGTTGGCGCTAACCCTGCGATACCGGCTGGCTACCGGTAGAGGGGAGGATCTCACCCCTTCATTGCATTGGCCGGAACCTGTTATTGCATTTGAGCCTCATCCGGATCGTGGACCTGTCATGGTGACGATTGAGTACCGAATTCAAGACAAGAATGCGCGGGAATTCTCTGAAGCAATTCACGCGCTCGGAAAGGTTCGCAGGCGGGATGGCGCCGTCCAGTGGGGTGTATTCAAGGATGTCGCTGATCCGGAGAGGCACGTCGAGACGTTCATCGTGGAATCGTGGGCGGAACATATGCGCCAGCATGATCGGGTGACGGTCGCGGACCGAGCCATGGAGGATCGCATTTATTCCTTCCATACGGGTCCGGATCGACCAAAGGTATCGCATTACATTTATTCGGACTAGAAATGCCTAAAGAGACACCTGGGGATCACCCTCCTAAGCTTTCATAAAGGGGATACTCCCACGCATCGAGAGCTAAACATTTTAAGTTTCGCCCTGTGAAAGCGCTCCAGCTAATATCCCCTCAGCGCATTGAGGACAACCCCCTTAAAGAGCGTACCGTCGAGGTTCCCCAACCCGGCAATCCTGATGTGCTCATCCGAGTCGATGCGTGTGCATTATGCCATACGGACCTCCACGTCATCGAAGGAGAGCTCCCTCCGAAGAGATCCCCGCTTACGCCCGGTCATCAGGTGATCGGAGTTGTTGAAAAAATGGGACGCGAGGTCTCCGGTCGGACCATTGGAGAGCGCGTCGGTGTGGCCTGGCTTCACTGGGCATGCGGCGAGTGCACATGGTGCAGACGCGGAGACGAGAACCTTTGTGAGAGGGCCCTGTTCACCGGCTATGATGTTGATGGCGGATACGCAGAATACATCAAGGCCCCGGGCAGCTTCGTTTATTCGATTCCTCGCGGATTCACAAGCGAGCAGGCAGCGCCGCTGATGTGCGCTGGAATTATCGGGTTTCGTTCTCTTCGGCTAAGCGGCATCAAGCCCGGTGAGCGGCTTGGATTATTCGGTTTCGGGGCGTCTGCGCACATCGCAATGCAGGTTGCGAGGTATTGGGGCTGCGAGGTGTTCGTCTTCTCCCGGAGCGCGGAACACCGGAAGCTCGCCGAGGAACTCGGGGCGGTATGGACAGGCAGACCGGATGATGTTTCGACAAGTTCTCTCGATGCCGTCGTCAGTTTTGCTCCTGCCGGCGAGCTCGTCCCGAAGGCTCTTAAGGTTTTACGGAAAGGCGGGACGCTCGCTCTCGCAGGGATCTACATGAGCCCGATACCTGCTTTCGATTATTCTCTGCTCTATCATGAACGAAAGATCACGAGCGTTGCCAACAGCACGCGGCGGGATGGAATCGAGTTTCTAAAACTTGCGGGGGAAATTCCGGTGAGAACCGAGACAGAAGTGTTTACTCTCAAGGAGGCAAACACCGCGCTTCAGCGATTAAAGAGCGGCAAGATACAGGGAGCGGGGGTGCTCCAGGTGAGGGGGTAACCCATCGATCGGCAAATTTTCTGGTGCCATAATTAATTGCCATTCAATAGGTTATGGCATTGGAAGCTTTGCCGGAAAAAAATTCTCTTGACATTGAAACAAAAATGCACTATACTTCGTTTAATAACTAAACACTGTTCAGTAAACGGGCGTTAATCAGGGTTATCTCGATGACTGTTGCGGCACGTAAAATGCGGGAAAAGGAGGAGATGAAGACCCTCGTCCTCGAAACCGCCATGAAATTGTTCCTCGATGAGGGGTTCGGAAATGTCTCCATCCGGCGCATCGCGGAAAACATCGACTATAGCCCGGCGACGATCTACCTTTATTTCAAGGACAAGGACGAGATTCTGTTTGCCCTGCACTCGGCCGGGTTCGAGGAATTATTCAGGCGTCAGCGGGCAATCCCCGCGACGAAGGATCCTCTGAAGCGGCTGCGGAAGCACGGCGAGATGTTTATAAAGTTCGGGCTTGAGAATCCCGAATATTACAATCTCATGTTTATCATGCGAAGTCCCGCCAGAAAATTCGAGCATGGTGAGGAGTGGAACGCAGGTAAGAGATCCTATGAGTTCTTTAGGAACGACGTGAAGGCAGCGATCGATGCGGGAGTTTTTAAGGGCGCCGATCCGGATATCGCAACGTTTTCCCTCTTGTCGCTCGTGCATGGAATCGTTTCCCTGATCCTGCGAAAACGCTGCGGGATGATGGATCAGTCGGAGCTTCCGAAGGTGGCGAAGAAGGCGCCTCATTTTGTAATGGATAATATCGGCGTCACCGCTTAAAAAAATTTGCCAACTCGCTGAACACTGTTTAGTCATTGACCACCGTACAGAGAAAGCAATACCCGAAACTTTCGAGGAGCAATACGACAAGAATGAATTCTTCCAGAAGCATTCCCAGGACAATGAATCCAATACTGCGATCGTCAGTTCTGATGGTTCTTCTCTTCCTGTCCCATCCGGTCAGCAGCCGCGGGCAGGAAAAAATGTCGGTTACTCTAGAACAGGCGATCGAGATTGGGCTTGAAAACAGCAAAGGCTTGCATGCCTCGGCGATGCGGGTGCAGGCCGCTGAATCACGCTCGAGCGAGGTGCAGGCCTCCCAGCTCCCGACCCTGAAGGCGAGCGGCAGCTACAATCGCCTCAGCGACATTCCCGCTTTTCAGGCGACGATTCCACAGGACGCCTTCGGCCGCGGTTTTCCTCCGCAGTCGGTGAGCGTTCCTCTATCACAGACAATCTTGAACAACTACAGCCTCCGGCTGTCGCTCCAGCAGCCGCTCTTTACGGGCATGCGCCTGAAGAGCAGTTCGGAAATCGCCGACTTCAACGCCCAGGCAACCGGGGAGAATTACAATAGAGACCGGTCGGAACTCGTCTACAATATCAAGAACGCATACTGGAATCTCTACGAAGCGATCGAATTCAAGAAGGTCATTGATGAAAACATCGAGCAGGTTCAATCCCATCTCAAAAATGTGCAAAACCTTTCCAAGCAGGGAATCGTTACCAAAAATGAAGTGCTCAAGGTAGAGGTACAACTGTCGAGTGCCCGGGTCATGCAGCTCACCGCGCAAAACAACGTTCATCTGGCCACGCTTGCGTTAAGCAACCTCATCGGACTGCCTCTGACGACGGAAATCCAGATCGCATCCGATATCCAGATGCGTCCGGCCAGAGAGAGTGAGCTCAACGCGCTTGTTCAACAAGCCATCGGGATAAGGCCCGAGGTGAAAGGCATGGAGTATCGCGTGAAGGCGAACGAATCGGCGGTCACACTCGCACGCTCCGGCTGGTTCCCGCAAATCTATCTCACGGGAAATTACTACTACGCGCGGCCAAACCAGAGGATCAACCCGGCGGCCGATCAGTTCAAGGATACCTGGGATGTCGGTCTCTCTCTATCGCTGGATATCTGGAATTGGGGAACAACCATGCATCAGACGAATCAGGCGCAGGCGCAGCTTGCGGAGGCGCAGGCAGAAATGGGGCAATTGAAAGACGCCATCAATCTCGAGGTCACGCAAAGTTACCTCAACATGAACGAATCCAGAGAACGGATCGGCGTGGCCGAGACCGGTGTCCGGGAAGCTGAAGAAAACTACCGGATCACGAATGAAAAGTTCAAAGCAGGCCTGGCCTTGAACTCCGATCTCCTCGATGCGGAAGCGGCGCTCCTGCAGGCAAAGTGGAGCCACATTCAGGCACTCGTGGACCACGAGGTGTCGCAGGCCCGGCTCGATAAAGCAGTCGGCAGTTGACGATGAAAAACCAATGGAAACGACAAATCATACAAATCGGTATTTATCTAAAGAGGTCGCTATGAAGAAGATAAAGTTATTGGGGTCGGCGATGCTGGTCGCCGGCGTTGTGATCGGGATTCTGCTCTATAATAAATCCCGGATGGAAGCTAAGTCGCGGACGGACATTCTCTCGTCGATTCCAGTCTCGGTGAGTACGGTGGGATCGCAGCCCGCGGGCGAGGCGCGGGATCTCGTCGGAACGGTTGCGGCAAACAACGACGTAGCCATCGTTTCAGAGACGCAGGGGCGGGTTGTAAAAGTCACCGCGGAGGTTGGTGATTACAAGGGCGCGGGGTCCGTCATCGCACAGGTCGACGATGAGTTGAAACGGGCCAATTTCGCAACCGCGGAGGTCAACTACCTCAAGGCGAAGCGCGACATGGAACGGTTTGAATCGCTGGTCAAGGAAGATGCGGCGACCGATCAACAGGTGGAAGCTGCCCGGCTCGGGTTCAAATCGGCTGAAGCCCAGTTTATCACGGCTCGCCGCGAGTATGCAGACACGAAAATCACCACCCCCATTTCCGGAACGGTGACCGCGCGGCCGGTCGACGTCGGAACATACGTCCAGAAGGGGATGGCCGTGGCGAACGTCGTCGACATTTCCAGACTGAAAGTCAATCTCAACGTCTCGGAGCGGGATGTGTTCAGACTGAAGACGGGAGACACGGTGGAGATCAACACGAACGTGTACCCCGGCGTGAAGTTTCAGGGGACCATCCATACGATTAGCGTAAAGGCCGATGAGGCGCACACGTATCCTGTGGAGGTTCTGCTGACAAACAGCAAGGAACACCCGCTCAAGACGGGGATGTTTGCGACCGTGCGATTTCGAGATCTTTCTCGCAGCGACGTCCTGGCGATCCCGCGAGCCGCGCTTGTCGGAAGCCTGAAGGCGCCGCAGGTATTTGTCGTCGAGAACGGCATGGCGAGACTCCGCGATATAGTTGTGGATGCCGAGATCGGGATCAATCTGACCGTTGTCTCCGGGCTCCGCTCCGGCGAAACGGTTGTCACAAACGGTCAGAACAATCTTAAAGACAACGTACCCATCACAATTGTAAATTAGGACTCAACAGACGATCCCGGCTCACGCTGAATGGCGTCCCGAATCGAAGGAGAAGCTCACTCATGACACTTACCGAACTTTCAATCAAACGGCCCACGCTCATCGTCGTCATCTTTTCGGCGTTGGCTGTTCTCGGACTCTTCAGCTACACGCAGCTCAAGTATGAGCTTCTGCCGAAAATCACGCCGCCGTTCGTTACGGTTACGACGGTCTATCCCGGCGCGTCTCCCAATGAGGTGCAAACCTCGGTAACGAAAATCATCGAGGACGCCGTTTCGGGCCTGGATAAGGTGTCCGCCGTGTATGCGACATCTTCGGAGGGAGTTTCATTTGTGAGCATCGAGTTCGATCAGTCGGCAAATGTCGATCTCGCGCTTCAGGACGCGCAGAGGAAAGTAAATGAGGTCGCCGCCACGCTGCCGGCCGACGCAAAGAGCCCGACGATTACGAAGTTCGCGCTCGACGAGCGGCCGATTATCCGAATGGGGGCGACGAGCTCCATGCCAAGCCGGGAATTTTACCAGCTTCTCAAGGATCACATCCAGGCGCCGCTCTCACGCCTGCCCGGCGTAGCCCAGGTCGCCCTCATCGGGGGCGATGAGCGGGAGATCAGGGTGAATATCGATGCCCAAAAGCTCCGGTCTTACGGTCTATCGATCCTGCAGGTCCTCCAGGCGGTCAAGTCTTCGAATCTCGATTTTCCCGCCGGAAAAATAAAGCAGGGTTCGACGCAATTCGTTGTCCGGATCGCGGGAAAATTCAGCACAGTCGACGAACTCCGGGGATTGGTTATCGCTCAATCCAAACAGGGCGGAGACATTCGCCTGTCCGACATTGGCGAAGTCCAGGATGGACAGAAGGAGTATGCGACGATCAGCCGCGTCAACGGGGTGACCTCCGTCGGCATTCTGATCACGAAGCAGTCGGATGCGAATTCGGTCGACGTGAGCTCAGCCGTTCGTAAGGAAATCCCAAAGATCGAAGCTAGCTACAAAGATATCAAATTGAAGTTCGACATCGCCCAGGACGGATCAACGTTTACGCTGGATGCGGCGGATGCAGTCAAACATGACCTCATGGTTGCGATCATACTCGTTGCAATCGTCATGCTGGCGTTTCTGCACAGCATCCGCAATTCCATTATCGTCATGATCGCGATCCCCGCCTCGATGATCTCGACGCTCATCGGGATGTATGTATTTGGGATGAGCCTGAATCTCATGACGCTGCTCGGCCTCTCGCTCGTGGTCGGAATCCTCGTGGACGATTCCATAGTCGTGCTCGAAAACATTTACCGGCACCTCGAGATGGGCGACGACAAACGCACCGCGGCTGTCAGGGGACGAAATGAAATCGGATTCGCCGCGCTCTCCATCACGCTTGTGGACGTCGTCGTGTTCTTACCGCTCTCGCTGGTCTCGGGCCTTGTCGGCAATATCATGCGGGAATTTGCCCTCGTCGTCGTATTCTCCACTCTGATGTCGCTCTTTGTATCGTTTACCGTTACGCCCCTTCTTGCCTCGCGGTTCGCAAAGCTGGAGCAACTGTCCGATCGATCGATCCTTGGAGCCTTCGGAGTCTGGTTCGAACGGCTTTTTAAAAGCATTACCGCGCAGTATATTTCGGTTCTGGGCTTGAGTCTCAAGAATCGCGGCAAGATCGCCCTTCTTGCTCTCGGTCTCGTCGTAGCGGCGATTGCGCTGGTTCCGCTTGGATTCATCGGGTCGGAGTTCATCGCCGTTGCGGACCGGGGAGAGTTTGCCGTGACCCTCGAGCTCGATCCCGGATCCACATTCGAGCACACCAATTTCGTCACCCAGAGGGTTGAGTCGATGATGTCGCAGATACCCGAAATAAAGAAGATGTTTGTGAATGTGGGCGCATCGAGCGAGGGGTTTGCGAATCAGACCTCGGACAATACCGCGGAAATCGACGTCGCGCTCGTCCCCCGCGACGAACGAAAACGATCGACGGATGAGATCGGAAGCGAAATCAAGACCCAGGCTTCGAAAATTCCCGGATTAAAAGTTCGCGTTAATCCGATCGGAATCTTCGGAACGGCCAACCAAACCCCGATTCAACTCGTAGTAAGCGGAACGGACTATGATGAAGTGCGCCGGGCGGCCACGAAAGTGGCGGATATCGCCCGTACGGTCCCCGGCACGGCCGACGTACGCCTCTCCTCTGAGGAGGGGAAGCCGGAGACGAGAATTGAAATCGACCGCCAGAAAATGGCGTCGCTCGGACTCAATCTCGCCGACGTGGGTGCGGCCTTGCGCGTCGCATTCAACGGCGACGATGATTCGAAATTCCGCGAAGGCGCTACCGAATACGATATGCGGATCGTGCTGGATGAGTTCGACCGGTCGAAACCGAACGATGTGGCCAGCCTGACCTTCATGAACCGGAAGGGGCAGCTCGTCGAGCTCCAGCAATTTGCCGCGGTCTCCCAGACTACCGGGCCGACCAAGCTTCAACGCCAGGATCGGAATTTCTCCGTGACGGTTTTCTCGCAGGCCGTCGGACGGCCGAGCGGGACGATCGGCCAGGAAATCAGCGCGAAAATCGCCGCCGTCGTTCCGCAGGGAATTAACATCAGTTACCTCGGCGACCTCAAGAATCAGGCGGAAGGATTCGGCACGATGGGCCTTGCGCTGGTGGCGGCGATCCTGTTCGTCTACATGATCATGGTGGCGCTGTACGATTCGTATCTTTACCCGTTTGTCGTCCTATTTTCCATTCCCGTTGCGATCGTCGGTGCATTGCTCGCGCTCGCCCTGACCATGAAGTCGCTCAGCATCTTTTCGATACTAGGGATCATCATGCTGGTCGGTCTCGTCGGAAAGAATGCCATCCTGCTGGTTGATCGAGCCAACCAAATGAAACGCGAGCGGGGACTGGGCACATTCGAGGCCCTGATGGAAGCGGGAGACACGCGGCTTCGCCCGATTCTTATGACCACGGTTGCGATGGTGTTCGGGATGATGCCGATCGCCCTCAGCGGAGCGGCCGGCGCCGAGTGGAAGTCCGGACTTGCATGGGCGCTAATCGGCGGACTAATCAGTTCGCTCCTTTTGACGCTCGTTCTTGTGCCGATCGTCTATTCGAAGCTTGATGAATGGCGTGAGACAATACCGGCATTTGCGCGGAAACGCGCAAGAAAGCTTTCAAGACGGCCGGCACCTTCGGTATTCATCCCGGAACCCGTTCCCGTCACGGAACTAGAAACCGAAACGGTTGGACAAACGTTATAGTAACGATAGAACATCAACGTGAGAACGATGGGCACTTTTTTCAATTGTGAGCTCCATGGAATGGGGTTGATTCCGCGATGATCTCGAGGAGGAGTTTTATTTCTGCGTTCGGTCTAGGCCTCCTTGCGCCAGGGGCGGTGCTTGCTCAGGCGCAGGAAAGGAAGAAGTTTCCATTCTCCTTCCTCTTTCATGGCGGCGAAACCGTGCCTGCACCATTCCGTCCGGATCCGAAAAGCTGGGATGATTCAACGATCACCGCCGCTTGGATCGGCCACGCGACCGTCCTTATTAATTTTTATGGGACGAACATCATCACCGATCCCGTGTTCTCGGAACGCGTGGGCCCGAGCTTCTTCAGGCTCGGCACGTTCGGACCGAAACGGCTTGTGTCGCCGGCGCTCAGAATTGACGAGCTCCCTCCTTTAGATCTGATCCTGATTTCCCATGCTCACTTCGATCATCTTGACATTCAGAGCCTACGGCGCCTCGGGAAAAATGTTCCCATTATCACGGCAAAAAACACCGGAGATATTTTCGACGTGCTCGGTCAGAAATCCGTGCGCGAGCTGGATTGGGGGGAGACAATCTCCCAGGGAGATCTTGAAATTGAAGGGTTAAGAGTGAATCACTTTGGCTGGCGGTTTCCCTGGGAGAAGGATCGGTCGAAGGGCGAGCAGGGCGGGAGGAGCTTCAACGGCTACCTGATCTCGAAAAACGGACATCATATCGTTTTTGGCGGGGACACCGCCTACCAGGAATACTTCAAAGGCCTCGGTGAACGCCGGATCCCGATTGATCTCGCGATCCTGCCCATCGGGGCATACGATCCATGGATCTACGTTCACGCCAATCCGGAGCAGGCGGTTGCAATGGCGAACCATATGAGAGCGAAATCGATCCTCCCCGTTCACTGGCATACATTTACACTTAGCAACGAACCCGTCGACGAACCGATCGAGCGTCTGAGACAGGCAGTTGCTCAACACTCGCCCGCGATCGCCGTCGACATGATTGGTCAGACCTGGAAGCTCACCTCATGAGGTGGCATAAAGTCAAGAGCCCTTTATCCAGACCGTCTTCACATTGACGAATTCGCGAATCCCCTGAACACCCAGCTCGCGGCCATACCCTGATTGCTTGACTCCTCCGAACGGGAGCCGGGGATCGGATGCGACCATCGCGTTAATAAAGACAAGCCCGGCCTCGAGTTCATCGATAAATTTCTTCATCTCAGCGCGATCGCGCGTCCACGCTGCGCTTCCCAGGCCGAACATCGTGTCATTGGCGACCGTAATCGCTTCTTCTATGTTCCGTACCTGGAATAGCGAGGCCACGGGACCGAAGAGCTCTTCGTCATAGGCGGGTGAATCCTTCGGGATATCGGTGAGAACAGTGGGCGCGTAAAAGTAACCCTGTCGCTTCAATATCTTCGCGCCGGTGAGAACCTTCGCGCCCAGCTTCACCGATTCCTGCACCTGTTCGTCAAGCTTCGCCAGAAGATCGGCCCGCGTGATGGGTCCGATATCCGTGTCATTGTTCATCGGGTCGCCGACCCGCAACGCTTCCATCGCCGCAACAAACCTCTTTGTAAAATCATCGGCCACTTGTTCATGGAGGATGAACCTTTTTGCGGCGATGCACGATTGCCCGTTGTTGATCGTCCGCGCAGTTACCCCGGTCTTGACCGCCTGATCGAGATCGGCGCTCGGCATGACGATGAATGCGTCGCTTCCGCCCAGCTCGAGCACAGTCTTTTTAAGCGCAGAGCCCGCGAGTGCGGCCACTTCGCCGCCGGCCCTCACGCTCCCCGTGAGCGTCACCGCTTTCACGCGGCGGTCTTCGAGGATGCGTTTGACAGCGTCGACCTCGATGAGCAGCGTCTGGAAGGCCCCTTCCGGAAAACCTGCCCGATGAAATATCTCGCTGATCTTAAGGGCGCACTGAGGTACGTTTGGAGCATGCTTGAGGAGCGCGACATTTCCAGCCATCAGGGCCGCGGCGGCGAACCGAAATACTTGCCAGAAGGGAAAATTCCAAGGCATGATTGCAAGGATCGGGCCCAGTGGCTCATAACGGATATAGCTCAAGGATGCACCGGATTGTACGACTTCATCGGCGAGGAACCGCTCAGCGTTCTCGGCGTAGAAGCGGCACCCCCACGCACATTTCACCGCCTCCTCGGCCGCGGACCGGAGCGTCTTCCCCATCTCCGTCGTCATGAGCTTCCCCAACTCGATCTTCTCCGTCTCGAGAATCCCGGCAACTTGCATCATTTTCTGCGCTCGCTCGGAAAAGGTAGTCCGGCGGTATGCGCGAAAGGTCTGGTCCGCGCGATCAAGTTTCTTCTCGATTTCAGATTCTGAAATCGGCTGAAATTGTTTCAGCAGTTCGCCGGTTGCCGGATTGAGGGACTGTATCGCCATGGCAGGGGTTCTCCTTCAGCCTCAATGTAGCACTTGAGAGGGCGATTCTCAATGCTGGGTTTCAGATTGCATTCAAATTTACTAACTTAACTTCCTGATGAAACAATTCTTCAATAGAAGCTGATTCATGAACCCCGATCGTATTATCCGCGTCGGTCACAGCCCCGACCCCGATGATGCATTTATGTTCTACGGGCTTGCGAGCGGGAAGGTCAAGCTCGATGGAATAAGGATCGAGCACGTTCTGGAAGACATCCAATCACTAAATGAAAGGGCGGGACGGGCTGAACTGGAGGTGACGGCAATTTCCGCTCACGCATTTCCGCATGTTTCCGATCGCTACTGGATCATGCGCACCGGAGCCAGCATGGGCGAAGGGTACGGCCCGGTCATTGTATCCAGAAAATATCAAAGTCTCGATCAGATGAAGGGTAAAACCGTCGGCACCCCCGGGCCGTGGACGACGGCAACACTCTTGTTCAAGCTCTTTACGAGCGGAATGACAGGCGTGAATTTGCCGTTCGACGAAATCATGGGCGCCGTCGACAGCGGCAAGGTCGATGCGGGCCTGCTGATCCATGAAGGACAGATCACATATCAATCACTCGGTTATAATAAGATTTTAGACTTCGGGGAATTGTGGGAGAAGGAATCAGATGGACTGCCCCTGCCTCTTGGTCTCGACGTTGTGAGAAAAGATCTCGGATCGGATCTCGCGGGGAGGCTCTCTGCGGGGTTGAAAGAGAGCATTGCTTATGGCTACGAGCATCAGAGCGAGTCGATTCCCTACGCCATGCGATGGGGGCGCGGGATTGACGAAAAGCTCGGCGAGAAATTCGTCAAGATGTATGTCAGCGACCTGACGATCGACATGGGCGAGAGAGGACACAAGGCGCTCGAACTTCTCTACGCGAAAGCGCATGCGAGTCGATTGATTCCGACTGTCCCGAGTCTCGAGCTGTACTGAGACCGCCACACCCCTCCGATTCTGTCTCCCAGTCTGCCTGAAAACAATCCGCCGGGTTGATGTCGCGCGGGCGCAGAATCCTACTCGCCAATCCGGACCCGGTCGTTCTCCAGCGATAGTTTCCCGATCGTAACCTCCGACAACATATCCAGTCCTTTCAGCGCCGGGTTAAACGAGGAGGTGAGGATATTCGCCAGTGACGCCGGTATCGGCACGATTCCGATCCGGACGCTCTCGAACGAGAATGAAATATTTTCGTGGCCCACCGAACTGATCCTCACGTCGAGTTGAATTGCGGGACCCGACCCCTGTGACAAGCCCCCGATGTGAACGACGCCGTGCGAGATGGAGAGCGAATCGATCCTGATCGAACCCGAGGAGGATTCTTCCGCGTATCGTTTAAGATCCGGGGCGGTTATTGTGAAGCTCTCAACTTTCAGTCCGCCGATCGAGAGAAGGAGAAGCGTGTCTTTGCCAATAAGTTTCCAGGGATCGAACATTACGTCCGTTATGGTTAGCTTAACGTCTTTGACCCGCATTCCAACGGGATTGAAGGTAAAGTCTCCGGCTTCGGCCGCATCCGCAGTAACGGTTATGCTCTTCACGCGCCCCGCAAGCGTTGAACCCGAATCGACCTCATCCACTGCGAGCGAATACCCCGCCAAAGGTTTCAGATACCGCCCGATGAATTGCGCCGCATGACGCCGAACGTTTTCAAGGACTTCCCTGCCGGAGGCGTGCTCGACGGCCTTTGGCTCCACCGCAACGAGAATTCCGTCCGAACCGTCCGGCAAATTCCATCGCCCGACAATCCGGTACATCCCGGGAGGTGCGAACAGCTCGGTAAGGATCTCGTTGGTCAGCCGGGTTCGATCGCCCGAATCACCGGCCTCACCGTTGTCACCTGTTTTGAGAAGAACGTAGTCGGTAAAGAGCGGGAATCCCGTGGTCCCGAGGATAGTAAGCGGAGCATGGCGCAGCTTTGCGGCATAGGATATCGTCGCGTTATTATAAAAAACATAGTCGGGGATTACCCTAACCACTGCGCGATTCTTACGCCGGTTGAGCCGGTCGCGCTCGATTGTCTCGGCGATGAGAGATTGCTTCCAATCTGCGTGAACTGGTCCGTCGACCATTGCGATCGATGAAGATAACAGGGGTTTCGATATCTGTACCCCAAGGGAAGTTTCGGCTGGCACAAAGGATATGATTACATAGACGATCAATGGCAATGCCGCCAAAAGCGCCATCGAGGCCCGTTTTGCCGGTCCGGAGATCTGTGAGTCCTGGATAGGAGATACCAACCCCGCCGCAGCCAAAACCATCAGAGGCGGCAGGAGCGGAATGGAAAACCTGGGCTGCTTGAAACCGATAAGGGTCAGTAAGAAATATCCTCCGACGAATGCAAGGAGAAGCAAGGCAGTTTGTCTCCGGCGCCTGATCATGACGAGAATGATACCGCAGGCGACGAACGGCGCCAGGATCCAGGACACCTGTTCAGGGATGATCCGCACGTAGTATCCGAGCGATGCCGCGAGCGTCTCTTCGCCCCCGCCGAGCACGCCGGCTCTGCTGCTCGCTATCTCGATTGCATGGACGAGGTACCACGGCGCCGCTATCAATGCTCCGATCAGAATCGCGAGGACACAATTCGTGATGCGTCGGGCTCTCACCTTGGGCGTCCTGCTTGCGCCTGACGCGGCATAGAGAAATGGAAGAAGAAGAAACACCGGGAATGTCCACTTCGTCAGGATACCGCAGCCCATCGCCAGTCCGAGGAACAGGCTCGGAAGTCTTTGCTCGAACGAGGCCGTTCGAATCAAAAGGTACAGGGATAGAGACACCATGGAGGCCAGAGGCAGATCGAGCATGAACATGTGCGAGTAACGGAGAACGATCGGGCAGCCGATGATCAGCGACGCTGCGATCAGGCCCGCCTGCTTTCCAAACAGGGTGCTGCCGATACCATAAACCGAAAGCGCCAGCACGAGAAGAAAGAGCGTCATGACCTGCAGGCCGGAGAATTCCGATTCCCCCAGCACGCGGTAAACGGGGATGGAAACATAGGAAACGAACGGCGGATAATACCATGAGACATTCAATGCCTGATCGAGAACCGAAGCCGGGAACTGCGTTCCGAGCCGATTCGCATTCAGGCTTTCCGAGAGATGAATTGCGGAATCCCAATGTTGAGGGTGATCACCGAGAGCATACCAGGCGGTGCTGCCGGCGATCAGGAGAAGGGATAGAACCAGCGCTTCAGCGTGAGAACGCAAGTAGATCCTGCCGTTTCAAGCGGAATGTGGAGGGAGTGACATGATGCGGTGGCTTTCGCTGTGCAGACAGAAACGGGGCAATCCGGGGAAAGAGCCGCAGTTAAGCGGCTTCGGCGCTCTCGTGGATCTTGAGAATTTGATAGAGCGTCGTTCGCTGCGCCGGAACGAAACCGGACTCGCGAATCAGGTTGATGACTTCCTCGGTATCTGTTTTGTTCACGAAGTTTGCAGCAGCGTGAACATTTTCCTCGAACAGCGTGCCCCCGAAGTCGTCCGCGCCGAAGTGGAGGGCAATTTGTCCCGTCTTCTTGCCCTCGGAGAACCACGAAGCCTGAATGTGGTCGAAGTTATCGAGGTAGATCCGCGATATCGCCAGAACCTGCAGATAGCGTATCGACGTGGCATAATGAGGAATGATCTTCTCCAGCGGTGTGTTGCCCGGTTTGAAGCTCCAGGGGACGAACGCCGTGAAGCCCCGGGATTCATCCTGCAGCGTGCGGATGGATTCGAGATGTTCGATGATATCGTCATCCGTCTCGACGTGGCCGTACATCATCGTCGCCGTCGATTTGAAACCGATCCGATGAGCTTCGCGCATCACGTTCAGCCAGTCTTCGGAAGTTCCCTTGAGGTGGCTTATTTTCTTTTTCACCCGATCGGACAAAATCTCCGCCCCTCCGCCCGGGATCGTGCGTTGACCCGCGTTCCACAGTCGCTGAAGCACCTGGCGGACCGACAGCCCCGACACGTGTGACATGCCGATGATTTCGGAGGTCGAGTAGAAATGGGGGGTCACCTCAGGGACCTCCTTGACCGTTCGTTCGACCATCTCGACGTAGTATTCAAACGGAATCGCCGGGTTGACTCCGCCCTGCAGGAGAACGGTTGTCACACCCCGCGCCGCCGACCCCTTGAACTTTTCGATCATCTGATCGACCGTGTAGGTATACTCCCCCTGCTCGCCCGGATGCCGGTAAAACGCGCAGAAGATGCAGTCCACGTTGCAAATGTTGGTGTAATTGGGGTTTGTATCGATCACGAATGTCACCCTGGGCACGCCCGACGGCCCGGGA